>SMTZ1_10002411_pt1 | contig 53750 bp, 40 predicted proteins | sample DeeMarSWOR136_30_FD_25667 | JGI IMG/M metagenome (IMG submission 25667) | reverse complement strand
TTGCCTCCCATTCCAGCGTGAGGTCTCTGTGTGATCACCCAAGAAATCTTTCCGACGAGATGCTCAAAGCCCTAGCCGAAAATGATGGAGTGATACAGATTTGTTTCGTATCCAGCTTCTTAAAAAAACCGAAGCCAAACCCAGAGCGGGAAAAGGCCTTAGAGGCACTAAAAGAAAAATATGGGTCCTGGCGCGATATTAAGGACCAAGAGATGCGAAAAAAATTGCGGCAAGAATACATGACAATTTTTGAGGCCTATCCAGAGGAGTTGGCTACGTTGAACGATCTCGTTGATCATATCGACTATGTCGTAGAACTCGTTGGCATAGATCATGTGGGCATCGGTACAGATTTTGATGGGGGAGGAGGTATTGAAGGGTGTGATGATGTGAGCGAAATGCCTCATATTACTGAAGAGCTCCTCCTCCGCGGATATTCAGAGGAAGATATCCGAAAGATCTGGGGTGGAAACCTGATGCGTGTTTTTCGTAAAGTTACTGATATCGCTGAACGATAAGCAACCCATCCTCCCAGAATTTTGATTCATCAAGCCTAATTCTTGAATCTATCACGGCATTTTGTTGGATTTCTTGCATTTAGTTTAGGCTCGATTCGCAGTGAATCTCCCTTCCAGCAGGCACCCCCTCCGATTGAATACCCATCAATCGCACTTTTCTCCCTCGGTGTATATTCTCCTGTTTGTTGCAGCTTGCAGTAAAAATTGTAAAATAAGTTTACAATTTTTATTTTTCACAAAAATCGAATCCTACGTAAGTTATTCATTTTAATAAAATTGAAAAAAAAAGATATGGTATGGAATTTGCTGATAATTTGATATTATACCGCTGTTTTTCTATCATAAAAGAGAATGAAGTGTAAATTCTATCGTGTTCCTGTCATCTGTGCGGTTCTCATCTTGGCCTCTGCTCTCGCCCTCCCGGATTTTGGAGGAAATTCCCAGAAAGAAAAGCCTATCTATGGGGGAGTTTTCAGGATAAAATCCTTCGCGGATGAGTTCTCGATGCAGCTGGATCCAGCCCAGCCGGAATCATTTATTTTTCTTTCCGAGCAGCTCTTCGATGGATTGGTCCGACTGGACAAAAATCTGAAAATCGTTCCTTCCCTGGCTGACTATTGGATGATCTCTTCCGATGGAAAAACATATACCTTTATTTTGAAAAAGGGCGTTCGCTTCCACAATGAAGAAGAACTCACAGCTTCGGACGTCAAATTTTCACTGGAAAGACTCCTGGACAGAGAAGTGAACTCTCCTTACCATCAATTTTTCTTATCCAGAATAGTCGGAGCCCAAGAATACAGAGAGGGAAGCTCTGAGCAGGTCGCTGGGATTAAGGTTCAAGATAGGTATACTCTGGAAATCAACTGGACCAGACCTTATGTATCCGCTCTGTATCTTCTGAGCATGCATTTTTGTAAAGTCCTGCCTAGGGAAAGTGTATTGAGACAAGGGAGAGGTTTTTTCATGAAGCCCATTGGAACAGGTCCGTTTCAGTTTGACCATTGGGTGCGTGATACGAGGCTGAATGAGGTCGGAGTGAGATTGAAACGAAACGACAATTATTTCAAGAAAAAACCCTACCTCGATGCCATAGAGTTCTGTCCTCTGTATAACCTTGACCATTTTATGGATAATCAGATCGACTCCATCCCTGTTCTTTCCGACCGACTCCTTGGATCCAAATATCAGATCTTCAAGGATGGATCTCTTCATCAGGTGTTTCTTGGAATGAGCTGTCACATCCCCCCCCTAAATAATCCAGAGATACGCAGAGCCATTCTTGCTGGAATAGATAAACGATCTATTGTGGAGAAGGTGGATGAGGCAAGATATCTCCGTCGTGCTGCTAATAGGTTCATTCCCTTCAAGGTTCCGGGATTTCTTTCTGCCGATGAGTCGGAGACTTTTGACGTGGAAGGAGCGAGGCAGTTGCTGCAGGCCTCTGGATATTCAGCAGAAGATGAGTTTCCCACTCTAACCCTTTATATGGAGTTGCCTCGAACGTCTTTTAAGAATAAACTCTATAGAGAACTCAAGGATCAGTTGGAAGCGTTCGACATAGATTTGAGAGTGGATTATTATAAGGCACTGGATGAGGTCAGAGAGTCCAAAGATCCTTACTTGATCCTGATCCAGAAACTCATGAGTATGCCCGATCCGGAAGATATAATCCGGCCGTTGTTTTTCTCAAAGTCCGTCTCGAATGTTTTAGGATATGTCAATGCTAAGATTGATGATCTTCTCCAGGCTGGAGAGGTGGAAAATAGCTGGACCAGAAGAATAAAAATCTTTCGCCGTATCGAAGATATACTGCTTGAAGAAGTGCCTGCGATTCCTCTGTATTCTCAGCAGAATCTGGTTGCCATGCAGCCCTATGTACGGGGAGTAGAGGTTCCGCCGATGGGTTTGGTTTATCTCGAGGCCCGAAAGATATGGCTTGACGAATAGAAGTGAGATTTAAGATGCATATGTCCCTCAGAACACGATTTATGGTCTACGTTATTGCCCTGCTTATCGGACTCATGGTTTTGGTTCTTTTTGTGATCGAGAAGAGAGAGGTGAAGGCAATTTTTGATGAGCAGATGGGACGGGGAATAATGACTGCGGAATACATCGCCCAACTGAATCTTGAAAACTTGCTTTTTTGGGATGAAGAAGGAATCAAAGAGGACATTGAAAAAAGAATAGATCAGAACCTTATCTATGTCATCTTTTATGACCGCCAGAATAAACCCCTTATGGCTAATGATTTTATAAAGAGCTTCAGCGGTATTTACGGCAGCAGTAATCTTGCATCAGATGTCCAGAAGGGAGACTATTTTTTTGAGAGAAAAAGAATCCCTGTGGACGAAAAAGCAGGAAAATATATGAGTGTCTTAGAGATAGAAGTGCCGATTTATGTGGAAGGATCCCCGATGAAATGGGGATCCATAAAAATCGGGCTTTCGATGGAGGAAGTCCGCAGAGAGGAGCTCAAAACTCGCCTCATGCTTATCCTGATCGGATGCAGCGGTTTGTTGATCGGTGTTGGAGGAGCATCCCTTTTGGCACGAAGAATAACCCGGCCGTTGAAGAAGCTTGTTGAAGGAACAGTGAAGATATCGAAAGGGGATTTCGCTCAAAAGATCGATATCGGTTCTCAGGATGAGATCGGGAATCTTGCCGAAAGTTTCAATAATATGAGCCGTCAGCTTTTCTTGACGAGAGAAAAGATGGAAGCTGCCAGTAAGAAACTGATACAGGCGGAGAAATTAGCCTCTATCGGTCGAATTTCTGCAGGCATTGCCCACGAAATCAGGAATCCTCTTACCTCGGTTAAGCTAAATATACAAAAGGTAATGGAAAGTCAGAACCTGGATGATGTGGATAAAGAACATCTGGACATATCACAGGAGGGAATCGGACACATTGAAAACTTCATAAAGGAGTTGCTCAATTTCACCCGAGTATCAGAACTGCATCTGGATCGTTTTTCCGTTGAAGAAATTATAAATGAATCGATCAAGATGATCAGAGGTACTCTCAGGTTGAAGAAGGTTCAGCTAGAGAAGAATGTCCAGGGAAATTTGCCCCACCTGCTAGTGGATGGAGACAAGCTCAGACAGGTTTTTTTAAATATTCTGCACAATGCATGCGAAGCCATCCCTGAAGCCGGAAAGATCAAAATCTCTCTTTCCCAAAAAGAAGGATCGGAAGGAAGGAACGTGAGGATCGAGATATCAGACAATGGCTCTGGAATTCCGGAAAAAGATTGGGAGACAATCTTCGAACCATTTTACACGACAAAATCAACGGGAATAGGATTGGGTTTAGCCAATGCGAGAAAGATTATCGAACAGCACAAAGGAATCATTCAGGTCAAAAAAAAGAAAGGCCAGGGTGCCTATTTTGAAGTCATTATTCCTTGTGAAGGGGAAAAATGAGATCTGTCCTCATCATTGATGATGATCCTTTGATCCGTAAGACTCTCTCTTCCCATCTTTCCAGAAGGAACTTCGAGGTTTATGTTGCTGAGGATGGAGAACAAGGATTTCAAAGGTTCGAGGAAGATTCACCGGATGTTATCATTCTGGATATTCGACTCCCCGATATTGACGGACTTGAAGAGCTGCGCCGGATAAAAGCCAGAAACAAAAACGCCTGCGTTATCATCATGACGGCTTATGACGACATGAAGACCACTGTCGAGGCTATCAAGTCCGGAGCCTATGAATATCTGGTGAAACCTCTTGATTTTGTTGAATTGGATTTGACAGTTGATAAGGCCTTTCAAATGCGACATCTTGAAGATAAATTGAGCTACCTGGTTGAAGAAAAACAGAAAGAGTACACCATAGATAACATCATTGGGCGTTCATCACAGATGAGAGATGTGTTCAAGCTCATCGGATCTGTGGCCGATACAAGGACAAACATCCTGATACGGGGGGAGAGTGGCACAGGTAAAGAATTAGTGGCGAAGGCCATCCATTACAACAGCCCTTACAGTCACGAACCCTTCATAGTCATCAATTGTTCCGCCATTTCTGATACGTTGCTGGAGAGCGAGCTCTTTGGTCATGTCAAAGGGGCCTTCACGGATGCGGTGAGTGAGACCAAGGGAAAATTCGAGATAGCAGGCAAGGGGACGCTCTTTCTCGATGAGATCGGAGATATCTCCGTGAATCTGCAGTCGAAACTGCTGCGGGTAATCGAGACAAGGGATTTCATGAAGGTCGGAGGAGAGAAGATACTGAAAACCGAAGCTAGGATTATTGCCGCGACAAACAAAGATTTAGAACAACATGTGGAAGGGGGAAGGTTTCGCGAGGATCTCTATTATCGTCTGAAGGTTGTCGAAATAGCTCTTCCTGCGCTCCGGGAGAGAAAGGATGATATTCCGGAATTAGTAGCGTATCTGCTGGAGAAGATAAATCGGCAGCTTCGAAAAAATGTCCGGAAGATACCACCTCATGTGATGAAACTCATTATGGGTCTTCCCTGGCATGGGAATGTCAGGGAGCTGGAGAATGCACTGACGAGAGCTGTCATATTGGCCAAGGGGGATGTGATTCAAGAGGAGAATCTTCCTCTTGAACGAGGAAAAGAAAAAGTGGTCTCTACAGGACTTGTGCCTTTAAAAGATATAGAAAAGGATTACATCCAGCATGTTTTGCGGGAAACGAACGGGAATAAAACTCAAGCCAGCAAGATATTGCAGATAAGTCGTCCGACTCTGGACAAAAAAATCAAGGAATATAGGCTTAATGTCCAGGGTTAAGGCTGTAAATCCCTTTTACCTGGTGTAAATTTTTTTTAGTTTGATTCACCCTCGTAGGATGTGTTCCCTAATTTTACCCCATATAGACCCACGTAGGTGAGAAATGGCATAAAATCTGCATTTCTTCTTTGTCTCGTTGAGACCTGAAGCCAGAGGAGAAAGTGATAATGAAAAAGAAAGTGGTTATCGTTGACGATGACGAATCCATAAGAAAGACGTTCTTCTTGATCCTGAACTCAGAGTACAGAGTTCATGTCGCCAAAGATGCGGAAGAGCATCTGAATGGACTTGATATGATCGCAAAATTCAGAGAATCAGGCTATAAGGGCGAGGTCATTCTTATTTCTGCCTTTCCAGATTTGGTGGATCCAAAGGAGTTGGACCGGCTTTCCATAGGGCACTTTTTTGTCAAGCCCTTGGATTTAGATGCGTTGAACCAGTCCATCGACTATCTTTTGTCTTCTGAACGGCTGCAGACAAAAGATATACGGACCAGATAATCGTTCATCCTTTCCCATCCTTCCACATAAGGGGCGTTCCCAAAAGGGGCGCTCTATCTCTCGATGGCCGCTTGTTGGTTTTGCTAGAGTATCAAAATGTGACGAAAATATCCTTTTTTGGTTGACCTGGATTATTCACAAATAGTCCAATCATCCCTGATTTCGCAGTCTCTTTCTCTATGTCCTGTCTCAGAATGTTCATATTTATGAATAATTCAGTTTGATTCGCAAGAGAGTTATAATGATGATACGATAGGAAGAATGAATAAAGAAGGTGTTAACACACAGGAGAAGACGAGATGAGAATCAATCAAGCAAAAATATGGTTGGGATTGTCTCTGAGCCTAATTTTCCTCTCCCCGTCCGTTGAAGGGAACTTGCGGAAAACCTTCAGAGAGCGTCCGGCGAACGATGAGAGGACGACTTCTGAATCCTGGATGGGAATATATATGGAAGGTATAAAAGTGGGCTACAGCCATAACATGGAGAGCGTGTTTTTAAAAGAAGGGCAGAAATTCACCAGATCTATAAGCGAGTCCTGGATGAGAGTCTCGAGGTTGGGCGGAGCCCCGGTTGAGATCGCATCGGCTCAGGAGTCACTTTATAGTGGTGGAGAGATTCCGGTTGAGACAGTGATTCGAACCAGAATGTCTGAAAGCGAGATCATAATAAGAGCAGAAATTCTCGAGGATAAGATATCATTCAAGATGGGAGAAAAATTGGTCAAGGAGCTTGCCTACTCTGAAAAATTTTATTTGGGAATTCCCGTAGAAAAGATCATAAGCGAAGGGGGATTGAGGCCAGAGAGAAGGTTCACCTATCGAATTTTGGATCCTCTCTCCCGATCGATCAAGGAGAGCTCATTTCATGTCATTGGTAGAGAAGATGTTCTCATCCTGGGAAAAAAATTGAATTTATGGCACGTCCGGACAGAGATGATGTCTATCATTCCGGTTGTGATGGATGAATGGATGGATGATGAAGGAGTCATCTGGAAATCAGTCAGTCGAGCGAGTTTCATGACCTCGACATCCATCCGTATGCCCAAGGAGAAAGCGATGGAGATTTCAGAGGAAAACCTGGACATCGCGTTTTCCACGCTTCTACATTCGAATGTTTTATTCGAGAATCCTCTCCAGGTGAAACAAGTGACCTATAAACTCAGTGGTATCCCTTCCCAGAGCATAAAAAATTTCCCTTATGATGACGGAAGTCAAGTCCTGTTGGAGGCACACGAGGATTTCTCTATTGTCCAGACTGTTTCTCAGATATTCAGGGATGAAGAGGCCATCTCGTTTCCGGTATCAGATGAGAAATTCCAAGACTTTTTAGAATCCACATCGTTCTGCCAGTCTGATGATCCGGAGATTGTGAGAATAGCCCAAGAAATTGTGGTTGAGGAACAGAACGCTTGGAAGGCTGCTAAAAAGATTGCCCGTTGGGTTGGTTGCGAGATGAATCCAAATTATGACGTGGGCTTTGCCACGGCAACAGAAATCCTCAAGAATCGGGAGGGGGATTGTTCGGAACATACGGTGATCACAGTCGCTCTATGTCGGGCTGTGGGGATTCCGGCAAGAGCAGCCGTGGGTATCATGTATGCGGATGGCATCTTTGCCTATCATATGTGGCCCGAGGTGTATGTGGGACGGTGGATCGGAATGGATGCCAAATGGATAGCCGTAGATGAAGAGACCGGGGAGTATTACACCGATGCCACCCACCTTAAGTTCGGACGAAGCAGCCTGGATGAAAAGATATTTGAAGAAATGGTCCAGGCTATCTCCGAGATCATCGGAAACCTCAAGATTGAAATCATCGATTACCATCAGGGAAAGGAGGCTCCCTCCTCTTTGTAAGAATTATTTACAGGCTAAGGTGCAATGGGTGGAGAAGGCATAAGTCGCTTCGTGAGTGTTAACCACACGCAGATGACTCACACCCTTTCAGATCTGGTGGCCATTCCTACTTATAATCCTCCTGGTCAGGCATACAAACAGTGTGTGTATTATCTATCTGAGCGGTTGAACACCTGGAACATCGAGCATGACGTGATCACCATCTCGAAGGGGAAATATCCCAGGTTAGCTATTTTGGGGAAGATTGGAAAAGGACAGGAGAGTCTTCACCTCCATGGGCATTATGATGTTGTGCCTTCGGATTCTTCTGGCCAATTCAAAGCGGATGTCAAAGGAGAGTGTTTATATGGCCGTGGAGCCTCGGATATGAAGAGCGGCCTGGTGGTCATCCTTTATTCCCTCCTTTACTTCAAGAGTAGAGTTGCAGGAGTCCAGGGTAGGATTTCTTTTTCATTCGTTCCTGATGAGGAGACCGGAGGGCAGTTGGGAACCCAAAACCTCCTCCAGGCAGGAATCCTTCCCTCTCCTTCCTTGGGCGTGCTGATGCCCGAACCCACGAGCGGTGTGGTTTGGAATTCCAACAAAGGAGCGCTGACGTATAGGGTGACCATTCAAGGAAAGGCGGCTCATGTGTCGCTCGAATCCCAGGGGGATAACGCCTTCGAGTCCATGATTCGCGTGGTTCAGCCGCTGTTGGATTTGAAGGAGAGCATCCAGAAGAGGAAGACATCCCTTCCTGTGAGCCCACCAGAAGCGAGGCGGTCAGTCCTGCTGACAGGGGGCATGTCAGGCAGCGGTTTGAATTTTAATGTTGTTCCTAATAGAGCCTATTTTACTATAGACAGAAGGATCAATCCCGAGGAGAAAATCTCAGAAGCCAAACAAGAGTTGATGGATGTCTTCGAAGAGGCCCGTCAGCAAGGGATCAGATTAGAAGTTGATACCATCCAGGAGGGTGAATCCTCTTCAGCAGACCCGAACAGTCCATTGGCCTTGGCTCTTAAGGACTCAATTATCGAGGTGACAGGGAAAATTCCTGCTTTTGAGCTCTGTCCAGGACTCTGCGAGATTCGATTTTTCAACGATCAGGGAATCCCGGCCTATGCTTATGGGCCTGGGCTTCTGGAAGTGTCCCATGGACCCCAAGAATTCGTAAGAATCCCAGATATGTTGAGATGCACAGAAATCTATATCCGGACTATCCTTCAACTTCTGAGTTGATCCGAATGGAAGCATCCGTAACGTTATTGTGGAGATGAGCGTGCGTATGATCAGAATAAACAGATGGTCCCAGTGAATAAATTTGGGTTGCATGGTCGGGATGTTTTTTTTATCATGGTCGTGCGTATGTTCCAGGAAGAATCTTATCCATTGGAGGAGGCCGTATGATTCATATCCAAGCCAAACAGCATGAAAATCCCCCCCCATATCTGACGGTCAAGCGCTCTCCTATCGAAATCATTCCAAAGGATTCTTACATACAGGATTATGGAGTCGATACTTTTGCTCCCGGAGCCTCGTCAGATTTCCATTTTCATGATTGCAATGCGTGGTGGATCATCGTCGACGGGATCGCTCGTGTTTTTAGTGCTGAAGGAGAAATTCAAGTTGGGCCTGCGGATATGGTGTATACGCCCATGGGAGAATCCCATAGGATCGAAGCCATAACTATGGTTACACTCGTCTGGTTCGAAGGCCCTCTCAGAGGCCAGAAAAGAAAAGGTCATCTGCACGGTGTTGAAAAAGGGACAAAAAAGATGGAGCCTTAGGTTCTAATAAGGAGTGCGTCAATAAATATGAACGGTGGATCTATCAAATTTTGCCCTTTCTGCGGGACTGAACTCGGTCTAAAAATTGTGGAGGATAGAGAGAGAGCAGTATGTTCAACTTGCGGATGGATAAACTACGAGAATCCTGCACCCTGTGCTGCGGCTCTGGTCAGGAATCAAGATGGAGGAATCCTTCTGGTGAAGAGAGGTGTGGAGCCTGGTAAAGGCGAGTGGGCGTTGCCCTCTGGATTCATCGAGATCGATGAGACACCGGAGATGGCCTGTATCAGAGAGTTAAAGGAGGAAACTGGGTTAGAGGGAAGAATTATCCGGTTGGTCGGAGTTTATTCCCAGGAATCTGTGAGGTACAAGAATGTGCTTATTGCCGGATATGAAGTTGAAGCAAAGGGGATTCCTTATCCAGGCTCGGATTCAGAGAGTGTGCGGTTCTTTTCGCCTGACGAGTTGCCTCAGATCGCTTTTCCCAGCCATCTCAAAATGATAAAGGATGGGATTGAACCTCAGGATAGATGAAAGTTTATCTGGACTGCTATCCCTGTTTTTTCGATCAGATTCTTAAAACATCGAGAAAAATCACGACAGATGAGAGAAAAATCAGGGAAATCCTGGCTGAGTTCGCGACATTTGTACCAAGGATTTCTGCGGAAGCCACACCTCCTGAGATTGGACGAGAGGTCTACAGAATCATCTCAGAGAAGACAGGAGTTATGGATCCTTACAAAGAGATAAAAAAAATATGCACCAGGCAAGCTCTTGTCCTGTATCCCAAGCTCAAAGAAATAATTATTTCCTCAGAGGATCGATTATTGACGGCAATCCGTGTGGCCATTGCGGGAAATATCATCGATTTTGGAGCCAATGCGGATTTTGACCTTACTAAAGACCTGGAAGCGCTTTTGAGTCAGGAACTGGCCATCGATCATTATGTGGAGTTTCGCAAGACCCTGAAAGGTGCCCAGGAGGTGCTTTATCTTGCCGATAATGCAGGTGAGACGGTGTTCGACCGTCTTCTCATAGAAGAGCTGGGCAGACCAGTGGTGTATGTTGTTCGAGAAAAGCCCATCATCAATGATGCTGTGTATCAAGACGCCGAGGATGCTGGAGTGGATGGGGTAGCTAAGATTATCTCCTCGGGTACAGATGCGCCGGGAACCATCCTTAACCTGTGCTCGGAGGAATTCATAAGGATCTTTCAGTCCGCAGATATGGTCATCAGCAAAGGGCAGGGAAATTATGAGGGACTATCCGAGGAGACAAGGCCCGTATTTTTTCTGCTCAAGGCGAAGTGTTCTGTCATTGCCCATGATTTAGGGGTTCAAAAGGGAAGCATTGTATTGAAAAAGGCGAAAAATTATCAAATCTCCCGCGAAGAGGGAGAGACATCTTAATTTTTTGGAGGGATATTCATGGATAATAAGATCGGGCGAAGAGAATTTTTCAAGAAGAGCGCACAGATCGGATTTTCGACGGCACTCGGTTTTGGATTTGTCTCCCTCACAGAAGGCAGGGTTTCCTTATCGGGTGACGAGAGCGTGGACATCTGTGTGGCGACAGGCAGTGATTATCATGCCACTACCCTTAAGACCGTGGAATGTCTGGGAGGGATGAAAAAGTTTGTGCCCCAGGATGCAAAGGTGGCTCTTCTTCCCAACTCTCAGAGCAGACACCCCGGCACCTTCACTAAACCCGAGGTTGTCCGGGCAGTCATCGAGATGTGTAATAAAGCCGGAGCCAAGGAGGTTAATTGCCTGACTTGGCTCAAGAGAGAATATTGGGAAGATAGTGGATTGGCGGCTGCTGTGGATGAGGCAGGAGCAACCATGAGGTTCATTGAACCAGAGGAAGCCAACTTCAAATCCGTACCGGTGCCAGGATGGAAAGCGATGAAGGAAGTGATGATAATGAAAGAGTTCTACAACAACGATGTGTTTATCGATATGCCGATTATCAAAGACCATGCCGGAAACAAATTCACCGGGACCCAGAAGAACCTAATGGGTTTGAATTTCCGCACCAACAACAGGCTCTTTCACAGACAGGACTGGCAGACCAATCCAGAATCCGTTGAGTATTTAGATCAGTGTATTGTAGACCTGAATAAGGTTGTCAAACCTACGCTCTGTGTAGTTGACGCCACAGAATTTATCACCACGAATGGCCCTTTTGGTCCAGGAGAGCTTGCCAAGCCGCAGAAGATAGTGGCTGGAGTGGATAGAGTGGCGATCGATGCCTACTGCACGACCCTGTGGGGCATGAAGGGTGAGGATATCTACATGATCAAGCTCGGGTCTGAACAAGGATTGGGTGAGATCGATCTAAACAAGGTGAAGATTAAAGAAATAAAAGCATGAAGATTCGGGCATTCTTTCTGCACAGCCGGGTTTTGTGTTGTTTGTGCTTTTTCTTGTCCACAGCTCTGGGGCTTCCAGCTGTCCAAGGCATGTTGATCCAGTACCTCCCGAATAGAGGGGAAGCAGGGGACTGGATAAGAGAAGGAGAGCCGCAGCACTTTGAGGGAGAAGCGCTTTACGAATACATTGACGGAGGGGCAGAAATCTACCACGAATATGGCTTCAAGCGTGTGACTGTGCAGGACTTTGTCAACCGGACAGGAAAATCTGTTTCTGTAGAAGTCTTCGAAATGACGAACTCAGAGAGTGCCTATGGGATCTTTACGTTCAAAACTCATAAAGCGGGAAGAAAGGTGTCTATAGGAGCCGATGCCCAGCTCGCGGATTATTACTTGAACTTCTGGAAAGGAAACATCCTGGTAACCTTGACCGGCTTCGATGAGACCTCAGAGACAAGAGACGGATTGTTGCTCCTTGCACAAGTGATTGATACGAAATTAGACCTCAGCGGCAAAAGGCCTTGGATTGTCTCATATTTGCCAAGGGAAAATTTTATGTCTCAGAGTGTAAAGTATTTCAAAGGGATTCTCGGATTGCGCAACAGCCATCCATTTTTTGTGTTGAATATTTGGGGCTTTGAAGAGGGAGCGAAGGCGGATTATGCCAAGGGTTACAGCGTTTTCATTTTCCGGTTTAAAGACTCTGATCGGAGCTTCGGTCAATATGGGCAGTTAAAAAAGAGAAGTGCGGAACATCCTGAGTATAAGGTTCACAAAACCGCAAACAAGGAGATCTTCACCGCATTGGATAATAGAGAACGGCGGTTTTTTGTGTCGATCCATAGGGCATCCATTTTTCTCGTATTGGGAGACATCGATCATATTCAAGCCCTCGAGATCTTCCAAAAAATTCAGGAAGAAATCGGAGATTGACACGGTTATTCAAATGAGAATAAAATGAAGCCAATTTTAGGAAGGGAGAAATTATATGGGTAAAAACATGCAAGAATCGGGCAGTCCTTATGCCCCTTTGACGCGGAGAGAGTTCGTCAAATATTTTGTGGCAGGTTCTGCTCTCTCCCTTGTTGCCCTCGAGAGGTTGAACGCCTCTGTCTACCAGAGCATTTCTTCTTTGAACCAGAAATACATCGAGGATGAATCACCAGATGGGGTTTATTGGGAGGCGTTGAGAGAGCATTTCCTTTTCGAAGAAGGGATCATCATGATGAACAACGGAACTGTTGGTCCCATGCCCAAGCCTGTGTTCAATACACTTATGCGCTGTTTTAAGGTTCAATGTACAAATCCCTTTGATGTTTATGCTTTTATTCCAAGAAAAAAGGAAGAGGTGCGGTATAAACTGGCAGAATTTATAGGAGCATCACCTGAAGAGATCGTAATAACGAGAAACACGACAGAAGGGATGAACTTTGTGGCCAATGGATTGGATATGGATTCTGGGGACGAGGTCCTTCTTTCCACCATGGAACATCCAGGAGGCACACATCCCTGGAAGCTGAAGGAGAAGAGGTATGGGATCACGATCAAGGAAGTCCCCATCGGGCTTCCCCCCAAGAGTGTGGATGAATTTGTGGGAGCTTTCGAGAAAGCGATCACATCCAAGACCAAAGTCATCAGCATCAGCCACACAGTCTACATCTCAGGTCTTATTTCGCCGCTGAAGGAATTGAGCAAGATGGCCCGCGAGAAAGGCGTGCTCGTGCTTGCCGACAGCGCCCACGGCATCGGGATGCTGGACTTGAATATGAAGGACCTGGGCGTCGATTTTTTTGCCACGAGTCCCTACAAATGGATGGGAGCTCCAACAGGTGTCGGTGTGCTCTTCGTACGCAAGGAGGTGCAGGATAAACTCTGGCCAACTATTGCCTCTTCTGGGTGGGACAGGTATGAAAATGCAAGAAAATTCGAGACCCTCAGCCAGAGAGCAGATGCACTCACCGTTGCCCTTGGCGAAGCTGTTGATTTCCAGAATTCCATCGGGAGGACAAGAATCGAGAGAAGAATTAAAGCTCTGGCCGGCTACCTGAAAAGAGAATTGAAGAAGATTCCAGGAGTCAAACTCCACACCTCCGAGGATCCCTATATCAGTGGAGGGCTGACTGCTTTTTCTATCGAGGGAGTAGATCATCGAAAGGTTGTCGATTATGTCAGAGAGAAATACAACATCGTCATACGCACAGCAGGAAGCGTAGAGAAGGGAACGTATGGTTTGAGAGTCTCAACACCTATATATGTAAATTACAAGCATGTAGATATGCTCTTAGAAGGAATCGCGCATCTGGTCAGACATAAAGCCTAACATGAAACCAATCCGGATGAATAGAATTTAAACTCCTTGATCGACGGTGTGATGGTTTTTATGACAGCTCAATAATGTGATTCATTTCAATAAATTTTCAAAAGTGTCAGGCATTCAGTTCTTTAATCCTTCGTAATCGATCCTTCATGGGCATTTTCCTCCCCTCTTCATCCACGACGTATACTCCTCCTGCGATGACTTCAGTCGTCCAATTCACGGCATTGGGAAATTCGTCCCGACATTCCCAAAGATAGGGAACTGGAAAGTAGCCTCTTTTAAAGCCGGTGTAGAGGCCATCTGCTGTGGCAAGATTTTTCACGTTCTTTTCCATATCCTTGAGCAGCAGAAGCGTCTCTTCCACTAATCCAACGGTTTGAGCCTCGAGATCCTTGCTCTTGATCAGGTCGTGTATCATGTTTTTATCCCGAAATTCAGGGTAATATCTGAGCGATGCTTTTGCGATTTGGATGCTCTCTTTGATCACATCAGGATTAGCCAGGAACAAGGCCTCAGAATAGCTCACCACATGAATGATTTCTGGGCTTTCTGGATTATTGCTATCCACATCTGCCATCAAGGCCGAAACCGCCGCAAGCTGAGCTCTGGCTTTGTCCATATCAGGAGAAAAGTAATCTAAGCCTGCCCTCGGTTGGTAAATCACACGAAAATTATGATCTTCCAGACCTCTAACCAAGCTCAGGAGGGCACGAGATTTGGCAAGGTCTCTGAGTCCCCAGGTCGATTTAGGAGTGTTCAGCATATTCTGCAGAACAAAATATTTGATTCCGTATAATTTGGCTAACCTGGCTGCCAGATAGGCTGAAGCCAAATAGGTCACATCATCGCTTCCGCGGAAGGCGAAATGGTGAGGGGTGTTTGCTTCGAATGGTTTTCCTGCTTGAGACACATACTGGATCGTCTGTATATGCTCTGAGAGGCTCTGGCGGAGGCTAAGAGGGCCCCGGCCATCCATTCGATTAAACCACCATAATGAAAGGGCATGCCAGGCCATGTTCAGGTTTTTCTCGAGAATACGAGCCATACGAGGGATGTTGTTGGTGGCTGAGTAGGATCGAACCAGCATGGGAGAAGCATCTTCTCGGATGGCTCGAAGCTCTATCTCTGTATTAAAAGGGACGCCGCCCCCGTTGGGTCGATCACCCCAATCTTCCCCAAAATGAGACTGGCTCAGTTGTGATGAACCGACAGAGACGATATCAAGGAAGCAGTTCTTGGCAAGCTTTTTTAGCCAATCAGAAAAGAGCGCCAAGGTTTTTTCGCGATCTTTCATGTAAGGACCGGCATGGACTCTTGTCAGAGGAAGCTGGTTATGGTCTTTTGCCGAAGCGATTCTTTTGATCAGGCGGTCTTTTAGAGTGCCGTAACCTTGATAAACATGCCCAGTGAAGGGGCGGATCCGAAACTGTTTTTCCTGACTGAGAAGAGTTTTGCCAAAATCAAGGCGCAGTTCGTCATAGACGGATTGTTGCTGGATTGATTTTGGGATGAGATAGCTCGGTATGCCCAGCTTGAGCAGAGTTTCTTTTGGGGTCTCGTCACCCCTGAATGTTTTAAACCTCTTTCCAAACTCTCTCTCCACAAGATTACAGGATTCTTGAAGCCCTGCAAAATAGATGTTCTGGATTTGACCGCCTTTATTCGGAGAAAGTTGATCATCACGTTCTATTTGATGGACCATACGCTTGAATGTTTCTAGGGCTTGGTGTGGATCCAGGCGATAGCTAAGACCAATGTGGGTGATTTTGTGGCGCACCACCCAGTTCTTGATGATATCAAAAAAATTTTTGTGCGGAATCCTGTCGATTGCCTCGGCGACTCTGGCATCGGCCACATGAACCCTGAACCCGCAATCTGCAAGAAGCTGAGAGAGGTGGTTCATTCCTAGGGTGTGGGCGTCCAGCCCTGATTTAACCAGGCCGAATGTTGCCGTTTTCTGCATCTTCCAATTGGTTATCGCACAGGTGTAAACGAGCGAATTTTCAAATTTCTCCTGTCACAGCCAGCAGACGGATTTCTTTGACGGTCATTCCTTTGATCCCCAATCTTTCCACTGTTCTCCCGTCCTTCATGAAGTCCTTTCCTCTCATGATCGAAGCGAAATGAATGAACGAATCTATTGTGGGCGTGTCGACTTTCAGCATTTTTCCTATGGAGGATAGGGGAACTAGACTCATAGGAACATCCTCGTCGATATATCTGTGATGAAGCCGGTCGGGAGCCTTGATCCCAAGATATCCGGGATTATCATGGATGGCCTCATAGAGGTCCTGTCCTGTTGCGCTGTAAGCCATGTACAGCCAATCTTTGGCACTCACGGCTTTAAATCCTAGCGTGGCTGCTACCTCCAGTCTTTCCCTATCCAAATTCTCTAACACTCTGGAGATGGAAGGGCTGGTTCCCTGGATGTAATATTCAAAATCACCGTGTGTCTCTTCGATCCATCCTGCGTTAAGGATGGTAAGCGCCGGGTGGAAAACAGCGCCTATGTTATCGAAACTTGTCTTAAATATATTGTCCCCGGGGATGAATTGAGGATAGGCACGGTTGATAATCTTCAGAATGCCTGGTATCCAATAGGCGGGGAGGGTGGCCAGCGGCACGGAATTTTTTACCGCGAAAATTTTTGAATGGGCAGGTCCAATCGCACGAGATGTGTATAAAAATGTCTGCGCTTCGGCAATGAAAGGGAATTTCTTCAAGCCTGCGTGTTTCAGTGTGTGATAGAATTCCAGGGATCCTCCCGTTCGGCCAGGATTGAGGACGACGATGTGTTTTTCTTTGAGATAAGGGGCACACGTCTGAGCGATGAAACGGTGCCCCAGAGCGGGTACCGCTACCATCAGCACGTCTGCATCGTCAATACATTCTATGATTTTTTTCGAAACGACATCGATTCTCCCAAATCCCTGGATTTCTCCCTCGATTCTTATGCCTTTTCTGTGGCTAACAGGGCGGATTCTCCTCCAACCACGGTTGTAAAGGTTGACCTTGAATCCCATGTAGGCCAGGTGTCCTGCCATGGCCAACCCGCCATGGCCAGCCCCGAGGACACAAAAACGCAGTTCCTTAGGATCTTTATTCAAGATGTCTTTGATGTACTGTTTTCTTCTTGCGTAGAGTTTCCTAGATGTTACTTCTGTCATCACTGGTCGCTTAAGGCGAAAATGTTGATAACGGCTCTAAAATTAGTCAAACGTATTTATTATTGTTACATTGTCATGGCGAGTGACCAAAGGGAGCGTGGCCATCTCATCAAATAAAAAAAGATTACCACGTCACTGCGTTCCTCGTAATGACATTTTATTTAATGAGTTTGTATAAGTTAGCTATTTGTGGAATCCCTTACACCTCTATCTTACAAGATTACGTTAGAAAAGCACAACCAGAAAATGTACAGAGTCATTAGCACCGGATCTTCAGGTCCGAACAGGTGTTTTTTAAGATCTATGATAAGTTTCGGCAGGGATGCCCGCTTTGAGGACCTGACTCTTAATCAGGGATAATTCTTCCTTGGTGGCATGCTTGAGTGTTTGATCAGGATAATCCCTGTCCAGAGTATACAACTGGACAGCCTTGGGTCTTATCCTTTGGAGCCTTTTGATCCATTCTTCGATGTTTTGAGTCTCGAGGTTTCCACTCTCTCCAGATGTGAAAAGAACCTGGATTGTGACATCCTCCAATTCCTCGAGTCCCTGCGTGATCCGATCGAGATCCACTCCTGCGCACGGCTGGTTGTATCGTTCAAAAAGCAGCGGCGATCCACAGTCCAACTTCATGATTCTCACATCGAGCCTCGCCAGGCTCTCTTGGATGGATTTTTCCCCAACGAGTGCCGAGTTGGAGAGGATGGCTGTCTGTGCTGCAGGCGCCAGGCGATCTCTGACCGAGATGACGCCTCGAACCACAGCGTCGAAATCAGGATGCAGTGTCGGTTCCCCATTTCCTGAGAAGGTGATGAAGGCTGGCGGTTCCTCCAGTTTGATTAAAGCCGTTTCCAAGGCTTTTTTAACATCTTCCATGCTGGGGAGACGAAGAGAAGCGCCAATTTGGGTGGTATGGTGTTCTGTCCATCCGTACTGGCAGTAGACGCAGTCGAATGGACAGGCTTTTTTATTTCCTGGGAGTATGTTTAGCCCGAGCGAGAGACCCAATCGTCTGGAATTGACCGGACCGTATATAATATCTTTTTTTAGGGCAAGGAGCATGTCTAATTGTCCTTATCGAGGCTGTGAAGGGCTTTGCCCAACCTGGTGATGGCTTCCGTGATTTCCTCCTCGTTTCTCTTGGCGATGGAGAGGCGGAAATATTCGCAGCTTTTTTTAAACGGGAAATAGTAACTTCCTGGCGATACGACGACTCCATATCTGCCGAGGTGGCTGTGGAGCTCCGCTTCGTCCCATGTTCTTGGAAGCTTAACCCAGATGGTGTACCCACCCGTGGGTCTTGTCCATGAAACCGTGTGAGGAAAGACATCGTCCATGGTCTTGAGTGCAACCTGCAAACGTTTTCGGAAAGCCTGATGCATCCTTTTCAATTGCCGGTCATAGTATCCCCGTTTAAGAAATTCATACAGAACAGCCTGAACAAATTTGCCACTGCCAAGGTCTGAAAACCTCTTGATCGCCGTAAGCCTGGATATGCATTCTTTGTCTGCTGTTACCCAACCAATCCTCAGCCCTGGGAAAAGGGCTTTTGAAAAAGTTCCGATATAAATCACGAGATTTTTCTCATCGATGCTTCCTCGAATCCATCTTCCACGATCGGAACTCTGTATCTCAGACAGATATTGAGGAGCCTTTCTCTGTGCTGATGGGGGGTGGTTATTCCTGTCGGATTCTGAAAATTGGGTATGGTATAGACAAAGCTCACTCTTTCCCTAGAAAGGGCTTCCTCCAGAGTGTTGAGGTCCATTCCACTGTTTTTCATCGGGATTTCCAGAAGGTCCACGCCGTTGAATTTCAAAAGGGGAAGGATAGCCGCATAGGTCGGCGTTTCGATGGCCACCTTTTTCCCTTCCTTGGCAAGCATGCGGATGACAAGGTCGATCGCTTGCTGAGCCCCGTTGGTAATCAGTATTTCTTTCTCGGACACAGATATGCCGTGAAGCCTCAGACGCTTGGCAATCTCTTGGCGGAGAGAGATATATCCTCTATGGTCGCCGTATTGGAGGGAATTTGAGCCTGAGCTAAAGAGCACCTGATTGACACATCTGCGGAATTCCTCCATCGGAAAAAGCCTTGGATCCAAATCCAGTTCGGAAATATTGATCAGGTCCTGCCCTGGAGATGCAGACGGCTGTTTTTCAGGAGAATACCGGAGAAAGATCTCGTGAATCTTTCTGGCATTCGGAGAGGATGCTTTTTCCCAAGAAATAAAACTCTGTCTATCCGGATTGTATTCAACCTCTCTGCTCCGCCTCTGGACCCTATGGTAAGAGCCCTGTCTGCTGGAGAGGTATCCGATGGCCTGCAGCTCTTCATAGGCTCGGGTAACAGTTGAACGGTTGACTCCCAGCCTTTTGGCCAGACTTCTCGAAGAGGGCAGAGGGTGGCTGATCTCGAGTGTCCCCTGATCGATAAGATTTTTGATTTCATCGATGATTTGTTTAAAGAGGGGCTTTGGCTGTGACCGGTCGATTCGCAAAAACATGTCGATCTCCTGATTCTTTGATTCTGATTTGAATATAGAGGGAAAATTGGCATACGTCAACAGCCAATTAATAGAAATTTTCAACCATCCAATTTTTATCTGGCTTTTTCGAGCTCTCTGTAGCGAAAGCAGGCGACAGTGTGATCGTTGACCATACCGATAGCTTGCATCAGGGCATAGCAGATGGTTGAGCCGACGAACTTGAATCCTCTGTCGATCAAGTCTTTGCTGAGAGCGTCCGATTCCGGCGTCTTGGCAGGTATCTCCTTATCTGTTTTCCATGTATTGACTTTAGGTTTTCCGCCGACAAACTGCCAGATGTAGGCATCAAAACTGCCGAATTCCTTCTGTACCGCCAGGAAGGCCTTTGCATTCTGAATAGCAGCCTCGATCTTGCGGCGGTTTCGTATGATGCCTTCGTCGGCGAGAAGGGAAAGGACCTTCTTCTGATCGTATTCAGCAACCTTTCTGGGGTCGAAGTCGTCGAAAGCCTTCCGGAAATTTTCACGCTTTCTGAGAATAGTCCACCAGCTCAGTCCTGCCTGCATGCCGTCAAGGATAAGCGATTCGAAGAGTTTCCGGTCATCATGTACAGGCACACCCCATTCTGTGTCGTGATAGTCCCTGTACAGAGGATCATCGGGAACCCATTCGCATCTCTTTTTCATGGAGTCATATATTGATCATTTGGATGAATTTAATATTTTTTATGTGATGTAAGCACATTCGATTTTACCATTAGCAGATGCTATTTCAGTTCGGCCAAGCTCCTTTTTGCATCCTCGACCTCCGCAATCCTAAGATCAGCGTCCTTCCAGAAGGAGAGGAATTTCTTGTAGTGCTCTATGGCTTGGGCCTCCCAGGGTATTCATTGTTTTCAATGATTATTATTCCATATTCATTTTCTTCAAGAGCTCTGTGAATCTTGGATCTGAACGTACGATATCGCATTCAGGGCTGACCTTAAACCAAGGCAGGGCTGGATCACGTTCCTCGTAAGCCTTCTCATAGAGCTCAAAAAACCTATCTTTGTCTCCCAATCCAATATACGCCCAGCTAAAAGATGACAGAGGGACATATCTTTTTTTTGACACTTCTTCCAATTCATGCAACAGTTCTTCTGCCTTATCTTTATCGCCTGATAACGCATAAGCCCATCCGAGTACAGCGAATCCCCATGGAAGGCCAAGTTCATATGCTTTTCGCCCTGAAGCAATAGCTTCCTTATACATTCCCTTCATGCCATAGGCTTTCGCCATTTGATAATGGGCTTGACTGAATGTCTGATCCATCTCGATGCTTTTCTTAGTTTGTTCTATAGCCTTATCGTAATGGCGTTGAATATAATAAACCAACCCTATATTGTTATTGATCATTAGCGAGATCGGATCGAGTTCATGAGCTCGTTTCATTTCCTTGAGGGCTTCATCATGGCGTCCCATTGCGGTCAAATAGACACCAAACCAATGACGAGCCATCGCATATCCTGGGTTGAGTTTAATGGCTTTCTTGAACCCGCTCTCTGCAGAAGCCCAATCCCAATCATAGGAGAATTTAACCCATGCCAGTGATGCATGAGCCTCAGCAAGATTTTGATCTATCTCTAAAGCTTCCTCAGCCAGGGCTTTGGCTTTTGGGAAGGAATCTTTAGGAGGAAGAAAACACCAAAAGCCCAATATGCCATAGGAGTCAGCCAATCCGCTGTAAGCTAGTGCATATGTGGGATCGCTTTCGATCGCCTGCTGGAAGTGTTCCATGCCTTTTCTCATGCCTTCTGCTGTTCTCTTGTTCCAGAAATAAAGGCCTTTCAGGTACAAGCTGTAGGCTTCAGGATTATCGGTGTGCCGCTTCAGCAATTTTTCCTTCTCCTTCACCAACAGTTTGCCCTTCAGGTTTTCAACGATGGCCATTCCGATCTCATCCTGGATGGCAAAAATATCATCCAATTCTCGGTCGTATCGGTCAGACCAGATATGGTAGCCATCCGCCACATTGATGAGCTGGGCTGTGATGCGAACCCGTTTATCGGCTTTCTGGATGCTTCCTTCGAGTATCGCATTCACATTCAGCTTTTTGCCGATCTCGCGGATATCGACATCTTTTCCTTTGAATGAAAAGGCAGAGGTTCGAGCGACAACCCGCAAATCCTTGATATGCGACAGCGCATTGATGAGTGTTTCCGCCAGACCATAACAAAAATACTCCTGATCTTTTTGTGGGCTCAAATCTGCAAATGGCAGGACAGCGATAGAGTTTTGCCACTCCATCTCACCAGTCATTGTCGTTTCCAGCTCTTCCTCAGGAATGATCTTCTTTGTGGTGGTGACGCTTCTCTCTATGCGGCTTAACTCGGTCAGGATTTGTTCGACATTCTGCCACCTCTTCACCTTATCTTTTTCTATACATTTCAGTATCAAACGACTAAAGTCTGGGGGCACCCGAGGATTCATCTCTTGCGGAGCGGTCGGTCTTTCGGTCTTGTGCTTTATCCCGATAACAAAAGGCGTTTCCCCTCGAAAAGGAACCTCTCCTGTAGCCATCTCAAAAAGGATGACTCCGAACGAATAGATGTCTGAACGCTGATCGATCTCTTTGCCTTCCACCTGCTCAGGCGACATATACTCAGGCGTTCCGATTATCATACCTGCCCCTGTCATATCTTTCGCTTCGAGAGATCGGGCAATCCCAAAATCCATGATCCTGACATCTCCTTCTTTATCGATCATGATGTTGCTCGATTTCAAATCACGGTGCACGACTCCTAACTTGTGAGCTTCTGATAGCCCTTCACAGACCTGTTTGGCAATCCTTACGGCTGTCCCGACCGCTAGCTGTCCTGACCTATATATGAAGCGTTTTAAGTCCTCACCGCAGATATACTCCATCGTTATGAAATGTGCACCCTCTGTCTCACCCAAATCATACATCCCGCAGACATTCTTATGGCGGATGTTTCGAGCAAGCTTCAGTTCGTTCCTGAATCTTTCGATCGTCTTTTTATCTTTAGCAATTTCAGGTTTGATCAGCTTGAGTGCGACTTCCTGGTTCAACTTTGTATCCTCGACTCGATAAACCCTCCCCATGCCTCCTTTGCCGAGCTCTTCGATGATTTCATATCTGCCGGCAAATGTGGTTCCTCGGGTCAGTTCTTCTTTGGCTGACTCGAGAGTTTCTGTCACACCAATATCCTTATGAGAAGGGAGTTTGGCACCACAGTCTGCACAGAAGGTTGCGGTATCAGGATTTCCTGACTGACACTTTGGGCATTTGACTGACATCGCTGTCCCCTTATGTTCTCATTCTCGGACGTAAAAAGAATATCAAGGAATCAGAAAAGAATCAATCAATCTATTAGTATGATCAGGCCTCTTCGATTCTTCTTTCAAGTTTTTCTGCAAATTTTTTGTCAGAAAAAGCCTTTAATCGTTGACGGGTGGTGTCATAATTATCGATGTTCTCTTCTTCCAAGGTAGAAAAATAGTCGGCTCTTGGATCTATATCATTCAATTTGCTTAACAATGTATTTCTTTCCTGTCTCGACATGACTCCAGGATCAGTCATCGCGGCAGCTCTGGCATGAATTCCTTCCTCTAAAAGATATTCTAGGGCTTTGAAGGGGTATTCATAGTGCTGCCCAAGAGCTCCCGTTCGTTGTGTGAAACCTTCAGGGAAAGCAGCTTTAAACGACACTCTGACATAGAGTTTGTCTTTGAAATCTTTCAATTGCTTCACATAATCTCTGTCAGCCCCAAAGAGTATCCCGTTCGTCTCTAGGATAAAAAGTGGGTATCTGGACTCTTTTATACACTCCAAAACAGATATGAGATGCTCTTTGCCAATCGTTGGCTCGCAACCTGATAAGCGAAGTTTTTCGACCTTAAGATGCCTAAACCGCTCCCATCCAGGAGAAGTGATGCCTTTCTCTGCGGCTTCGAACAGTCTTTGAGCAACCTCTTTGGGTGAGTAGAATTCTCCAAATTTTTCTGGGAAATCTCTTGACCAGTTGGCCCAACAATAAATACAGCGCAAACAACAACCTGCCGCATATCCGGTAGCGATTCCTCTATAGACAGGCGCAGAATAGATGCCGACATATTTTCTTTCTAATCCTTCCCTTCCTTTTCGAGTCACTATTTTTTCAGTTTGTTTAGCAAGTTCCAGAGGATCAAAAGGTTTAAAACCTGGTTTCAGGAAACGTTGATAAGCATTGTTTTGCATGGACTTCTCAGAAAAAGAACAAGGGTGTGTTTTTATGGTCTTGCTGTCTGTTGATCACCTTTGGTATTTCTTATTCTAAAAAATTCATAAGGCGCAATAGGTCTTGGAAACGCGGATCGTCGCGGAGGGTATCAAATGTGCTCCCCATCTTCAGCCAAACCAGCCAAATATCATGCTCCCTATAAGCCCTCTCCAGCCATTCGATAGCCTGGTCTTTTTCGGCGAGACCGATATGGATTAATGCTATGGCAGAAGAGATGTATTCTTTCTTCGATCTTTCTTTCAACGAATCTAGGATCTCGAGTGCCTCAGATCGCCTATCCGTCATCCCAAAAATATATCCAGGAAATGCCGCATAAAACGGTACTTCACCAGCCAGACTCATAAGCTTTTGACAATGTGTGATGGCTTCTTCATACATGCCTTTTTCGAAATACGTGTATGCCAAAGCCCAGTGGGTCTGATGAAACTCTGGATCTAATTTAAGCGCCCTCTGATACTGTTCGAGTGCATCATCGTACTTCCCTGCAATTTGTAATGCCCACCCCAGCTCGTTATAGTTAATAGGTAACAAAGGATCAATTTCAATGGTTTGCTTCGTGATGGAAATGGATTCACTGACACGTCCCATGGCTGTCAGGAAATTGGCATAGGTTATTCGTGCAAAACTGGAACTCGGATTTAGTTCAATGCCTTTTTTATATAATCTGTCAGTAGCGGGCCAATCCCACTCGAATAGGAACTTGACTCGGCCTAACGCAAAGTGGGCTTCTGCCAGCATGTCGTCGAGCTCTAACGCCCTCATGGCTGCCTGTTTTGCCTTCAGGGGCATCTCCTTTTCTGGAGAAGACATGTGCCAGCTTCCAAGTTCGGTGTAGGCCATCGCAAGTCCAACAAACAATGCGGCGTAATCCGGCTCTATTTCAAGAGCCTGTTGATAGCACTCGACGGCTCTCCTATAGCCCTCTTCAGAAAGACTGTTCAACAGAAAGTTACCTTTCAGACAGAGTCGACAAGCTTCAGGATCAATCCGTCGAGACCTTGCCAAATCTGATTCTTCCTTTGCTGTCACTGCAATAGAATCGATGACCTCCCTGGGTGCTTTCTTAGGAACCATCCTCTCGGTTTTGAGAACTCCTTTTTCTATATCAGTCAGTTCAGAGAGCAATTCTTCCGCACTTTGATACCTATTTTCTTTATCCTTCTCCAGGCATCTCATGATCGCTTGGCTGAGATCTTCAGGGATTTGAGCATTAAACTCCTTGGGATCTTTGGGCATCTCGCTCTTTTGCTTCATCGCTATGCTTAAAGAAGTTTCTCCCTGGAAGGGGATTCTCCCTGTAACCATCTCATAAAGGATGACACCTAATGAATAGATGTCAGAACGTTGATCGACTTCCTTAGCTTCTACCTGTTCGGGCGACATGTACTCAGGCGTTCCAATCATAACTCCAGCGCCTGTTATCCCTTTTGTCTTAAGGGACCGGGCAATCCCAAAATCCATGATCCGGGCATTGCCATCCTTGTCAATCATGATGTTGCTGGGTTTTAGATCCCGATGGACGACTCCCAGCCCGCGTGCTTCTGCCATCCCCTCGCATACTTGCTTGCCTATGGAAATCGCTGTTCCTATATCCAGCCTTCTTGACCTCTTAAGGAAACTCTTCAAATCCTCACCAGGCACGTACTCCATGGTGATGTAGGATGTCCCTTTCTCCTCACTCAAATGGAACATGCGGCAGACATTCCTGTGGGATATCTTGTGGGCGAGTTTCAGTTCATTGCTGAATCGTTCGATAGTTTTTGCGTCAGCAGAAATCTCAGGCTTTATGAGTTTCAGGGCCAGTTCTTCGCCTGTCTTCTTATCCTCTGCACGATAGACTTCACCCATCCCCCCTTTACCGAGTGCTTCGATGATCTCATACCTTTCGGCAAACAGAATTCCTCTGGTTAATTCCTGGACAAAAGTTACGAGGGTTTTTGTGTAAGAGACTTTTCCAGATTCAGGGAGCGGTGTTGCACAGTTACTGCAAAATCGCGCAGTATCTGTATTTTCTGATTGACACTTAGGGCATTTAACTGTCACGGCTAACCCTTTTTCCCTTGCCGGTAAAAGGATATCAAATTGAAGAGAATGGAGTCAAATTGAATATGCCTTTATTCTTTGGGACATTTTTTTCAGTGAGAATAAAAGACATTACTAACGTCTATAGGGTTGTGAAATCAATAAATCACAAATACCAGTTTTAAATATTTCCATGAGTATCAGATGCTCAAAGAAAGAATCCTCTCTTTCATAAATGATTGAAATTGAAAGTAAAGGAAGTCATAAAAATCATTGAACAGGATGGCTGGTTCATGGTAAGAATTATGCTGGTTTAAAAAATGGGAGGCAAAAAAGTGTTTAAATACCCTGTGATTATAGAGCGGGCGAATGGAAACTACTCTGCATACAGCCCAGACTTACCTGGTTGTGTGGCCACAGGACCGTCTATTAAGGAAACAATCTCACGAATGCGAGACGCCATTCAATTTCATATTAAAGGATTGGAAAGAGAAGGATTGGCAATTCCAGAACCATCGACGAAAATAAGGTATATTGACATATCGATCTAGTCAGCAAGAAAAATAGAATATTCACAATCCAGCCAGGCGCTTTTTTGCATCCTCGACTTCTGCGATGCCAGGGTCAGCGTCCTTCCACAGGTCGAGACATTTCTTGTAGCTTTCTATGGCCTTGCCTTTCCAGCCTTTCTCTTCATAGATCCTTCCTAACATGTAGAAGCTCTTGGCGTAGATGTCGCCATAGTAGACTCTCCCCGTCGTTAGAGAGAGTATTCTTTGGTATTCTTCAATAGCTCTTTCCATTTCTCCCGATCTGCAATAAGCCGAGGCTAATGAATCGATAAATAGTGCATGATCATTCTCCTCGGGTGTTTCATAAGGAGTATAGGACAAAGCTTGGTTAAAATATTCAACAGCCTTGGAGAAATTTTCTCTTTTAAGCTCTATCTTACCCATCAGATGAAGGTAAAATCGGATGAATTTTTTGCGAAATCCTTCCTCGACCAATCCTTTAATCTCATCTGCTGCTTTTTGTGCTTGTTCTAAAGAATTTGTTTCTAAAAAAATCAGCCCTTTAAGAAATAAAGCGTAGATCTTCCAACTCGATCGTCCTATTCCCACACCAAACTTCCATAACTCATCGCATTCTCTCAAAGCCTCCTCATGATTCCCTGATTTTAGATGCGTATATCCTAATTGTTGATGGAATTGGGCCTTCCAAAGCAGGTCACCGAGGCCTTTTGCCGATTCGATCCCTTGCTTGAGTTGGTCTTCTGCACTCTCGAATTGACCTTTCGATAAATACACAGCTCCTGACCTGCTTCTGTAATAGAAATGAGCCGGCCGTTCCTCTGAGGTCTTCAGGTTCTGGTATTCTTTCTCTGCCTGAACGTGATGGCCTTTCAGAAGGTATATATCGCCTTTTATGAAGAAATTCCTGTAATAGGTTGGTTCCAGGGATAGAGACTTATCTGCTTGGTCAAGGGCAAGGTCATACTTGCCTTGGCAGAGGTAATTATTGGCTAGATCCCACTGAGTAATCGGAAGTTCCTTAAATTTTTTCTGGTAATCTTCGACAACCTCCTCTGCCTTATCATACAGACCCTTGGCCATGTAGGGAGTCGTTATGTTCACATACGGTTGATAACCCTCAAATCTGTTTTGAATAAGCCATTCGAACTGTTCTATGGCCTTATCCCATTCCTCCAGACCACTGTAAACCATGCCCATTATGTTTCGAGTGTCTCTAATCTCGTTATCTTGACTCTCTGGATAAAGCTCCCATAATCTATCGAAGGCCTCAAAGGATTTGCTAAAGGTTTTCTCTGATACAAGGTAGTAGTTGACCTGAATTAACAGGCTCTCTTTCTCCGAGAGTCTATCCGTGTTTATCAAATTAAAAGCCTTATTGATATACTTTCGCGACTCGACATTCAGACGCAGATTGTAACACATCATCGACATGGCCCTGTAGGCACTCGCGAATTCAGGATCAACGGCGACTGCTTTTTTATAATATTCCAAAGCTTTGCGATTCTCTCCCTGATAGGACTGTTTTTTCCCCTCAATGAAATATTTATAGGCTTCTTGAGAATTCGTCGTGATCTTGCCTGCCAATTTATCTAAGTCACCAGCTATCTCCTCATCAGAAAGTCTAAAGTGCGACTTGATTCTTATGGTCAGCTCATCCACCATGGAGAAAAGACTTTCTTCGCCCTTCCCCTCGATCCCTTCCGAAGCGATGAGCTCTCCTGTGCCAGCCTTCTGGAGCATCACATTGACCCGGTAAGTATCCCCTGCTTTGGCAAAGGTCCCTTGGAGCACGTGATTAGCTCCGCCCTTCGAAGCCACCTTTTCTAAAATATCCGTTGAATAACTCTTTGTTTCCAGCTGATTGAGATCCTTAAGGATTTGAAAGAGCCTGTCCCCGCTCAGGACACTGATGTGCATGGACTGGGAGAGGTCTGCGATTAATAATTCAGCCAGCCCAGTTCTCAAGTAATCTATGCTTTCGTCTTGAGTGATATTCTTAAAATACACGATGGCCAGAGAGGGCTTGCCTGGCGGTGCAAGAGAAACAGCCTCCTTTTGGGAAATAAGGCGCCAGATCATTATTCCCACAATCACAATTGCGACGAAAACAACAGCAGGAACAAAGAGCTTCTTCAATTTAAAAGGAGCGGTTATCTCTTTTGAAGGGATGAGCTTCTTCTTGGGAAGAATCTTCTCTGTGAGAGGAAGCCCCTTCTCGATATTCTTCAATTCAGAAAGGAGTTCCTCAGCCGTCTGGTATCTCCTCTCTCTTTCTTTCTCCATGCAACTCAGGATCACTCGGCTGAGATTCTCTGGAATCTGAGGATTGAACGCTTTAGGATCTGGAGGAACCTCTGTCCTGTGTTTCAAGGCAATGCTAAAGGCTGTATCCCCTTCAAACGGGACCTTTCCAGTCATCATCTCATACAGGATCACTCCCAAGGAATAGATATCAGAGCGCTGGTCTGCTTCCTTGCCTTCTACCTGTTCTGGACTCATGTAATCCGGGGTCCCCACGATCATCCCTGCCTGGGTAACTCCTGGCGCTTCAACAGAACGGGCTATCCCAAAATCCATGATCCGCGCATTCCCTTCTTTGTCGATCATGATGTTCTGCGGCTTTAAATCACGATGGACAACTCCCAGCCTGTGTGCTTCTGCCAGCCCATCGCACACCTGCTGGGCTATGGATAGGGCTTTCCCTGCAGTGAATGTCCCTATTCTCTTGATTAAACTCTTCAAATCCTCTCCGGAGATATACTCCATGGTGATATAATACGTCTCTTCCTCTTTGCTGAGATGATACATGCGGCAGACATTCTTGTGAGTGATCTTCCGCGCAAATTTGAGTTCGTTCCGAAAGCGCTCGATCGTCTTCTCATCAGACGCAACTTCAGGATTCAAGAGCTTTAGGGCAACATTTTCCTTTAGCTCTGTATCGAGGACTTTGTAGACTTTTCCCATCCCGCCTTTACCCAGCTCTTCTAAAACCTGGTATCTTCCAGCAAAAGTGCTCCCTATAGGCAATTCCTTCATGGGTATCTGGAGAGTCTTGGTGTAGGACATCTCTTTATCTCCCGAAGGATAAAGCGAAGTCTTACAATTGGCACAATATCGAGCATTCTGAGGATTTTCAAACTGGCATTGAGGGCATTTCACCACTTATTAGCCCCTTTGGTTCATTTGATTAAAGAATAATGATTTAGATAAAGATAGTCAATTATTGTAAGGCATTATTTTAGGACAGTCGGATGCAGGTTTAACTGATCTATATGCGTAGAGGTGTCTAGAAGCTGAGCCGGAGGCTGAATTTAACTTGCCTGATGCCGTCTACAGAATTGATGACTTTATAGTTGCCTGGCGGAACGACTAATCCAGTATTATCATTTTCAGCAACAGGGAAATAGTACAGCACATCATTTAATCCGACAGCAACGTCTGACCATCCTAAGACATTCAGAATATCGACATAACCACCGAGTCTTCCGAAGTTTCCTATGATGAGCTCTTTCTCCAGTCTCAAATCCAGTTGATTCCACGCCCTTCCTCTCCGGGGATTTCTCTGGTCTTCAAGAACAACATTGTAATAATCTCTTAAAGCGTTGTTAGCTTGACTCCAGCTTAAAGGAGGGATGATATAAATACTTCTTGTCCCCGCCCCAGGTGGCCACGGGGCTCCAGAGAAATACCTGTAGTAAGCGCTGAGGAAGATGCGGAAGGGAAGCTGGGCAGTCCCCATGAGCTTAATCTGGAGAGGTCTGTCCATACTCTGTCGTCCGTAGGTGTTAATGAAGGCATTGGGTGAATCTCCATAGGGTGACCACCCCCCGCTTTCAAGGTATGTGCCACCTATATGGCCGTAGGCTTTGCTGTAGACGATAGAGCCAGAGAACTGCCAGCCGTCTGACATACGCTTGTTGAAGAGCAGCTCTAAGGCCCAGTACTTCCTCTTCACTTCGGAAAGATTTGTGGCTCTGTAAAAGATATCGGGTGAGTCATTGCTACGGGCATAGAACGTGATTGTCCTGTTGCCGTAATCATCGCTTGGAACAACAGCTGTGAAAGGAATCCAGTATTTTTGAGCTGCAGCCTGATCCATGTGGTGCCACCACTCACCAGTATCAGGATCATAGAGGGCATCTTCAAAGTAATTCTTCTTGTCTTTATAGATGAAGTTTACACCCAGGGAGAAATTATTGAAGAGTTCATGCCAGATTCCTACAGTTATTTCATCATTTACAGGAGATTGGGTATCAGGGTCAAGCATAAGCCTGGAAAAAGAAGAATCCATCACCCGATAGTCATAAGGATAAATCCTGAAATCATCATCTGTGTCTATCTGCTGGTTGAAGTTCATATCATACCAGTAGATTTGTCCGCTCTTAGGATATAGGGGATGAATAAAAGTGAAATACTGAATCATCATGTACTCTGTATAGCGGGAAAAAGAAGCCTTCAAGGCTGTCTTTCCGTTGCTGAAGAGGTCATAGGTGAGGCCTATTCTTAGGGAAAGAGCATTCCATACCATGACATTATCCCATTTCTCGATATTTATTTCTCCTAAGGGATTGATGCCTTCAGGGAATGTCTCAGGATACCGGGCTGCCGTGTAAGGTTTTATATAGGTCTCGCCTATGTAAACCGAGACTGGATTTCCGCTTGTTGCTTTAGACACGGCGGGCTTCCAACCCCAGGATCGGTCAATCCTAATTCCGAGATTCAGTGTCAGCCTTTGGCCAAAGGTGATTGAATCCTGGATGTAAGAACCGATTCTTCTTATTCTGTCTATAATCTTGGAAGAACCTTCTGTAGGTCCGCATGTGTAGAAATGAACACGTCCCACCCCTACATCGGGGATACCCTTCCAGGTCGTTTTGCCATAATAGTATGGATTCCCTTGATTCCAGTGCCAATACAGGTTGTCTGCGCGCCACCAATCCCAATCGCCGTAGGCGTCTTCAAACTCAATACCGCCTTTGAGCTCGTGGTTACCTCCGAGGAAGTTGTCCTGAAAACGGGTGAAATATATTCCTGTTTGGAGCCTCTTGCGGAGATATGTCTCATTGAATTGAGCTGTAGTGATCTGTGTATAGAGAGAACCATAATCTAATACTCTGGGGAGGTCTTGAGCTTCTTTTTGCAGAGGAAGCGGAAACCATCGGTGGACATACCCAGCTTTTATGTCAAAGAAGGTATTCTGGTTGATGACATAGGTCAGAATTCCGGTTCCCGTGTAGGTTCTTTCGTGATTCAAGAAGCGGGTAGCTTGGTAGATTGTCCTTGAACCTGGCTCCTCATACATCGGTCGAAAGCGGTCCACATAGTTGAACATGCCCATGAGCTTAAGGCCTGAGGTGATCTGGGAAGTCAGCTTTAGAAATCCCATCTTCTCCTCATGCATCCAGTCGTAAGGGCCGTGGTATCGACCCAGGTAAGGATCTGTATAAGGAATAAAATTGGTTATCAATGTCTGTTTGATGTATCGGGCATTGGAGAAAAACCACAATCTGTCAGTCATGATGGGACCGCCAAGAGTCAATGAGCCATCAAACCAGCTTTTGTCCACTTCAGGTTGTGAAACATTAAATGCCTGAGTCTGTTCTTCTGTCCATAATTGTTGAGCAAAGTCTTCACTGGTATAGTAGATCGTGGCGCCTCCAGAGAACCTGTTTCCGCCCGAACGAGTAACCACATTGATGTAAGCCCCATCTGTGTAGCCTATCTCTGCAGGATGACCAGCCGTAACCATCTCGACCTCTTCCATGACATCAAAATTGATGTTGGTCAGAGGATACATGACCACAGGGTCATTCATGTTCACACCATCAAAAGCATAGGTGTTGCTCCGGACCGTTCCACCGTGGACTGAGGTGGTTCTTCTGTAGGTGACTTCTTCAGAGATCGCCCCAGGAGCAGAGTTGACGATGTCGTAGAGATCTCGGGCAAGCGGGATGTTCTTCAAAAGGTCCTTGTCCATGACGACTGCAATTTTTGTCTGCTCGACATCGACCACTGGAGAAGCGGCTGTAACCGAGATCTCTTCTTCGATTGTTGCCATCTCCATGATGATATCCACAGAGACAACCATGCCCACTCGCACGGCGATATTTTCCCTCGTAACAGAGGTAAATCCAGGCATTTCTACTTTTATAGTGTACGCGCCTGGAGGAAGGGCGGGGAATCTGAATACTCCAGTTTCAGAAGTCACATATGACTTTGTCCCCATTAGAGCTTCAGAGGCTGCGGTTACGGCACATCCTGGTAGGGGAGTTTTTTGGTTATCATAAATCGTGCCTTTGATCGAGCCTGTCTGTCGCTGCGCAAAAGAAGATAGGTGAAGCGCAACGAGAAGACAGAGAACGAGTGAAAGCTTTGTTGTTCTCACCATAGTTATTCCCCTTTAAATGAAATTTTTATCCAGGACTTATCCTCTAACCCTAATTTTATGCGACCGTACTATATATGATGAATTTATTTTTTTCAGCCTTTTTTACCACTTTTTTTGGCGCACATTTCCAGTGAGAATATAAGATATTACTAACGTCTATAAAATTGTGAAGTCAACAAATCTCTCATATCAGTTTTAAATATTTCCATGGGTAAGAGATGCTCGAAGAAAGATCCTCTCTTTCATAAATGATTAAAATTGAAAGTGAAGGAAGTCATAAAAATCGTTGAACAGAATGGCTGGTTCATGGTAAGAATAAAGGGAAGCCATAGACAGTTTAAGCATAATAATAAACAAGGCTTAATCACTATTGCTGGTCATCCGAATGACGATCTTGCTAAAGGAACACTCTCCAGCATATTAAAACAGGCTGGTTTAAAAAATGGGAGGCAAAAAAGTGTTTAAATACCCTGTAATCATAGAGCGGGCGAATGGAAACTACTCTGCATACAGTCCAGACTTGCCTGGTTGTGTGGCCACAGGGCCGACCATTAAAGAAACAATCTCACGAATGAGAGACGCCATTCAATTTCATATTAGAGGATTAGAAAGAGAAAGATTAGCTATTCCAGAACCATCGACGAAGATAAGATATATTGAAATATCAATCTAGTCTGCGAGAAAAATAGAATATTCACAACTCAGCCAGGCGCTTTTTTACATCCTCAACCTCTGCAATCCCAGGATCAGCGTCCTTCCAGAGGTCGAGGAATTTTTCGTAGCTTTCTATGGCTTTTCCCTTCCATCCTTTTTCTTCATAGATCTTTCCCAGCATGTAGAAGCTCTTGGCATAAATCTGACCGAACCTAAACCTTCCTTTTGTTAGAGATGTGATTCTCTCATATTCTTCTATCGCTCTATCTTGGTTTCCAGACTTGTAATAAGCGAATGCCAGGGTATCATGGTAAAGAGCATTAAAGTAATTTACACTATTTTGGTGACGCAATAGGGACAGGGCTTCTTCGAGGAGCTCGATGGCTTGCTGATAATTCTTCTTTTTCAACTCTGTCAATCCCCTTAGATATAAAAATCGCTTTCTTATGCGTTTTTTTCGAGGGGATATTTTCGTCAATTCCATAAGCTCCTCAGATATCTTTTGTGCTTCATCGAATAATTCCCCTTCTATCTGAAATATTCCCTTCCACCACAAAGCCTGCTCTTGCATGGTAAGGCTATAGCTTTTTACCGGGTCCTCTTCAACCAGATTTCGATATCTCTCGAACATGATAGAAAAACCTTCGATATCTTCTAATTGAAGATTCAAATAGGCTAACTCACAACAACTGAGTCTTTCCCAGCTCTTTTGTTTGGTCTTTTTTGCCAATTCAACGATTTCTTTGAGCCGCTTTTTTGCTTCTTCAAATCTTCCTCTTAGGTAATTCAGATAGACCATCTTCCACAGGCCATCATTTACAGCACCTGGCAGTTTCATCTCTAAAAGCTTCTGATATTCATTTTCGGCCTGATTCAGGTCTTCTTGATAACAATAGATATCACCTTTAAGCTGGATATTCAGGAGATCTTTTGGATTTAAAGATATGGCTTTGTCTATCTCCATATGCGCAAGGTCAAACTTGCTTTGACAGATATAAACATTGGCGAGCATGCGGTGAAGACCGGCAATATCAGAAAAATTATTAAGATAAAACTCAAGAACTTCTCTGGCATCTTCGTATAATCCTGCAGACATAAAAGCATAGGCCTGCTGGGAATATGAGCTGGGATGATCGACCTTATTCTTAACATTCACCCCGTATCGTTCTATAGCCTTATCCCAATCCTCTTGAAGGATATATATTATGCCAATCTCATAATTTCCCAAAAAATCCTCAGGATAGAGCTCATCTTTTTAAGATTTCATGGGCTTTGTCATAATCCAATTCCACTCTACTGTAATATTTCGCCTGGATGAACAGTTGTTCTCTTTCAGTTAAACGCTCAGATAATTCAAACGCTTTTTGGGAATACTCCTGAGCTTTGGCATAATTCCGCATGCTCCCATAACAATCGGACATAAGATAATAGACAGCGGCGAATTCTGGATCAATGACTGCAGCTTTCTCGCACGATTGAAGAGCTTTCCTGAGTTCACTTTTTCTATGATATTTTAATGCTTCATTGAAGTATCTATAAGCTTCCAGTGAGCTGGTTGTGATCTTCCCAACATCCAAGTCAATATCGGTAGCAATCTGTTCTTCGGAGAGATTAAAATTGGATTTAATTTTTCGTGTCAGCTCATCCACCATGGAAAAAAGACTCTCTCCTCCCTTGCCTTCCGTTGTCACTGATCCAATAAGTTCATCTGTCAGGGCGTTTTTGAGCATTACATTGATTCGGAATGTCTCACCCGCCTTTGCATAATCTCCCAACAGTACATGATTAACCACTCCTCTTTCCGCGACTTCTTTCAGAATGTCGGAAGAATAATTTTGTGATTCCAGTTGATTCATTTGGTCGAGTATCTTGAAAAGCCTGTCTCTCGGTAAGACATAAACGTGTTTCGATTGATTAAGATCAGCAATCATGAGATCAGATAAACCTTCTCTCCAGTGATTCAGGCTTTCATCCCCTGTATTGTTCTTGAAATACATGATAGCCACAGAGGGCCTCTCTGGAGTGATTGAAACTGCTTCTTTTGTGGGAAGAAACTGCCAGATGACGACTGCAATGATGGCAAGGGCAGCGATTAAAGCAGGGATAAGGAGTTTCCTCCGGATCAATGTTTGAGTAAAGGTCTCTCGTCTGGGTCGAATCTTCGTTCCTAGAGGAAAGCCCTCTTCGATATTTTGTAAATCAGCAAGGAGGTCCTCTACTGTCTGATACCTTCTTTCCCTGTCCTTCTCCATGCAGATCAGGATCAAACGGCTCAGATTCTCAGAGATATTAGGATTGAGCTTACGCGGATCTCGAGGGATTTGTGCTTTGTGTTTCAGAGCTACACTCAAAGCCGTGTCTCCTTTAAATGGAACCGTCCCCGTCACCATCTCATATAAGATAACTCCAAGCGAGTAGATGTCAGATCTTTGGTCTGCCTCCCCTCCTTCTGCTTGTTCGGGGGAGATGTAATCCGGTGTGCCGATGATCATCCCTGTCTGTGTGACTCCTGGTGCCTCTACCGATCGGGCTATTCCAAAGTCCATGATCTTAGCATTCCCTTTCTCATCGATCATGATGTTCTGCGGCTTGAGATCGCGGTGGACGATTCCTAGTCTGTGTGCCTCAACCAAACCCTCACACATCATTTTGGCGATGTTTACAGCTTTTTCTGGAGAGAGTTTCTCTTCTTGCCTGATAAGATGCTTCAAATCCTTGCCAGGAACATATTCCAAGGTGATGTAGTAGGTGCCTTCCTCCTTGTTGAGGTCGTACATCCGGCAGACATTCTTATGGGAGATCTTGCGGGCGATTTTGAGCTCATTCCGGAAGCGTTCGATAATGCTTTCGACCTGGGCGATTTCCGGTTTTAAGATTTTGATAGCGATGTCCTCTTTGATTTCGTTGTCGAGGGCTTTGTAGACAACGCCCATGCCTCCTTTGCCGATTTGTTCAAGAATCTGATATTTTCTGGCGAAAGTGGTGCCGATTTCCAATTCCTTCATGGGGATTTCTAAAGTCTTAGTGGCAGAAACAGGCATGTCCTCAGAGGAGGGAAGAGGCGCTGCGCAGCCTGCGCAGTATTTTGCAGACTCAGGATTTTCAGTCTGACATTTTGGGCATTTGACTGACATTGCTGCCCCCTCATTTCCCCATTGTTAGTCTAGGAAAGCATATCAGGGAACGAGGGAAGTGTCAAATGGATAGTACTGAATAAATTTGCCTCCATACTTTATTCTGTTATAATAATCTGCCTTTTTGAAAGACGATGGCTTCCACTCGTCTTCATCATAACCGCTAAAACAGGGAGAAGGCTTATCAGAGAACTTGCTATTATCGGGGTGTGTGTTTTACTTTTTATGATTTATCTGATTGCGGAGCGGTCAAAAATCACGAAGCATACCAAGAAGATTCCCTTAAGGATATGTGTCACCGGGACAAGAGGCAAATCCAGCGTGACCAGATTCATTGCAGGCTGTTTGAGAGAAGCAGGGATGTCAGTGCTCGCCAAAACCACAGGTTCTAAACCCTGTCTGATTTTTCCGGATGGGGAAGAAAAGGATATCGAGCGGCTCGGAAATCCTTCCATCCTGGAAGGGAAGAAGGTCTTGAGACTTGCTGCCAAATCGAAATTCCACGCTGTAGTGATGGAGATGATGAGCATCAGAACCGAGTCCCATTATTCAGAGGCCATTCATATGATCAAACCCCATATCATGGTTATCACCAATATACGCGAAGATCATCTTACAGAGATGGGGCCGAGGAAAGAGGACATCGCCCGTTGCTTTGCCTCAGCCATCCCAAAGCGCAGCGCCGTGTTTGTGCCAGAAGAGGAGATTTATCCAGTTTTTGAAGAAAAGGCAAAGGATATCCAAGCGAGAATAATTCCAGTTCCTAAAGATCAGCCAGGGATGGATGAGAAATGGAGAGCAAGGCTTCCTGCCAATGAGTTCGGACAGAATATCCGTCTCGCTAAGGCTGTGGCGGAGTTTTTAGAGGTCGATCAGGAAAAGGCCTGCCGTGGTCTGTTGAGGGCCCGGGCGGATTTTGGGAGTCTCAAAATCTGGAAAATCGATTCTGGCGCACCCTCAAAAACCTGGTATTTGGTCAGTGCTTTTGCAGCCAATGATCCTGAGTCCACAAAGGAGGTGCTCGACAAACTTGAGGAAAAGGATCTTTTTAAAAAAAGGAAAAGAATCGGGCTTTTCAACTTCCGCAGCGACAGAGGAGAACGCACCATCCAGTGGTTGAAGGCCTTGAAAGATGGGCCGGCTTTTCCCTTTGATGCGCTCGTTTTCATCGGGGAACACGCTCGAGCTATGAAGACTAGATTAGAAAAACATACCAAAGCTGAAATCCTCATCTTAAATACCAAAAAACCGGAAAAATTGATGACACAGATATTCCCTATAGGCGGAGAGGAAGCTGTCCTGGTTGGGATGGGAAACATGGGAGGCATGGGACAACTCCTGGTTGACTATTGGGCCCAGAGGGGGAGACGCCATGACTTATGAAACACTTCTCATCGGACTCATCGTTGCCGTTTTATACGTGGAGATCATGGATATCTACCCTGGAGGGATCATCGTGCCAGCCTATTTGGCCCTATTTCTTGACCAGCCTTTGCGAATTCTTGTGACGATTTTGACGGCGCTCCTGAGCCTTATGACATACAAGCTTCTCTCCCGTGTTTTTATCCTGTTTGGACGAAGAAGATTTGTGATGCTCATTTTTTTGGGAGCCCTCTGGGGACAGATCTGGTTTCTTCTTTACCCCTACCTGTACTCAGGACCATTGGAGATGCGTGTAATTGGATGGGTTATACCGGGACTTCTTGCCAACAATCTGGAAAAGCAGCGGTTTTTTGCCACCCTGGCATCCCTGTTTACTGTCTCAATCATCACTTATTTTCTGGTGAGAATCCTATCCAATTTTATTCTTTGAGATAAAGATTTTGAGATAAAGATGATGTCTCGCTTTTCAGTCAAGCCAAAAAAACATCAGATGCCTTTCTTCCTTTTTTTCCTCAGCTTTGGTTTTTTTATCCTTGCCCAGATTCTTCCTTCTAGGGGGGCCAGGGATGTAAAACAGAAGATGGAGAGGGCTTCGCAGATCATGTCCCACGCCACATCTGTGCTTAAAGAATGTCGCAAGGACAAGGGCCTTTCGATAGACCCATCATCGGACATAAACCGGACAGGACTGATCGGGACAAGGCTCTCGCTTATCACGACCTCCTTGGGCAATCTGGAATCCAAGAGAACGACCACCAATCCGAATTTCGCAGGACTGGTTGTCTACCTCTTAAAGGAGGCAGGGGTCGAAGAAGGAGATACCATTGCTGTGGGTGCCTCTGGGTCTTTTCCTGCTCTTATTGTAGCCGTTCTTTCAGCTTCCAAGGCTATGGATTTGAATCCGCTTATTATCACTTCGCTGGGTGCATCCCAATGGGGAGCCAATCTTTCAGATTTTCATTGGCTCCATATGCAGGACTGTCTCTGGGGCAATGGCGTTTTCACCTACACTCCTGTAGCGATATCTCTGGGGGGAGAGCAGGATAGAGGAGAAGACATGGAAGAACAAGGCCGTCAACTTCTCATGACAGCTATGGAGGAGAGCGGAATTCCTGTTGTGAATGAGTTGGGTTTGGAGCCGACAGTAGAAGCTAAAATGCATCTTTATTCCGAAGCGGCAGGGGAGAAACCTGTCAAAGCATTCGTGAACATCGGAGGAAGCTGGTCGAATCTCGGTACGGATCGAGAGATCTTGAATCTGAAACCAGGATTCGTGAGATTCCATCGAATTCCTCCCAAAGAGAACAGAGGAGTTTTGTTTGAAATGGGAGCCAGGGGCGTTCCTGTCATCCATCTTCTTTTTATCAGAGGACTTGTTGAACGCTATGGTCTTGCTTGGGATCCAGTTCCTCTACCTCAACCCGGCGTCGGAAAGATTTATGTAAGGATTCGGGAGACACAGCCGTCCTTCCTTTATATTTCTCTTTTGTACTTTGTACTGCTTTTTGTTCTTCTTGCTGTAGGATCCAGAAGGTCGCTGTGAAGGCATACGTTTTGGGTTGAATCCAGAATTTTTCCTTTTTCGAGAGCAGGGATGAAAAAAGCCAGCACTATTTGAGGAGAGTTATGCGGACGATCCCATTGTAGACTTCAAGGGTTTGTTTGTCTTGACAGACAGCCCTTTCAAGAGTCAAGGTCCCCAGAGGGTAGTTCGTCCATCTGTAAAGATTGACATCCATTTTCACCTTTGTGATAAAGGCGAGTTCAGGAACGGCTTCCTCTATAAGCGGCAGTTTGAGTTGTTTGAGGACTTCGTTGATGGGTCTGATATCAGAGATATTGAAATAGGTGCCGGATTTATCCAATTGGAGGGAAAGCCTGGGCTTTGGGTCTTGAAAGACGTAGCGAACTTCCTCTTTCAATCCCACATATCCTCTGCTTATGGTGAAAATATACTCAGGAGTTTTTTTGGGAAAGATTTTGGATATGAGTTGAGGCATAGTGAGCGTGCCGGCCTCATGTTGGCGGAGAAAGATAAGGGCCAGCAGGAGGATGAGCATGATCATCATGGCTCGAAAGATATATTCATGCTGCCTTTTTATGATAAGGATAATCAGCCATACAGCGGCAATGATGAGTAGAATGCTGGCAGCAGTGGTCAGGGATATCATCCCGAGGATGTCTTTCATCCTGCTCTCCTTAAGTTCCTGTAAGATGTGGCCTTTTGATAGTGTATCACATGAAAAGACTTATTGTTAAGTCATAAATCAAATTCAACAGTATACATAGTTTAGTCGGTTCAGTCATCATAAGTCACTAAAATCGGAAGTGTTTCACTTCTTTACAAATTCCTCCCGGAAGCATTTCCAAATCCAACGATTGGAGTTTTGAGTAGCGGACCGAGGACTTTTGGAAAGAACGACTTTTTCAAATCCATCGTTCAAACTCCCTACTGGCCCGCGTTTGGTTATATCGCAGCCGAAGCAGAGCTGTACCGCATGAGCTTGAAAGAATGAGTGGAAAAATTAGAGCATGCGTCAAAATTCGTTCGAAGGAATCCCATAGGGAGCGTCCGGGAGAACAGCAACCGTCGGGGCTCTTCCGAGGCGTTTCGTGAGTTTATTGAATGCCCACTGGATTGTTTTGTCAGTCAATTTTTGGAGGCTTGTGGATTCGTGCACGACAGATCTGGCATCGGTGCCTGGGATCCAGTCGAAGTCGTCCTCAGACATCTCTAAGGAACAGTAAAGAAGATTTTCAGGATTCGTTTTTTCAAAAAGCCTGGTCCACATCTGGGCTTCCCATTGTTCGGGTACGAATTTCCATTCAGGGTTGAGAATCATCTGGATGAATTTTCGTGAGCCCACTTCTCCCAGAAGTTTTAGCATGCGCTTGTAATTTTCTCTTCCGATGGGATCCTTGTCTGTGTGATAGGCGGCAAGAATACAGATGCCCTCCTCTTTGATCACAGGCACACACACAAGTGCTCCTTTGGCAGCCTGATAGTGATTCACCCCCACAAAACCAGCATGGGTGATGACCAGGTCATATTTTTTTTGGAATGGAATTGCTGCATAGGTACAGAGTTTTTTAACCGCTTCCTGGTGAGCCTTCTCAAGGTCGCCGGCAAACACTCCTGTCAGTTCATAATCTGCATTGAGGGTAACGTTTACAATCATGTCACAGCCTGTCATTTTGGCCACATTCAGGGATTCCTCGTGGACCGGATTCGCTTTCAGGACCAAATCCCTCGCATGAGGAGAATGGAGGATGGGTCCACTATGGAGAGCATGGGTCGAGTTCTCGGAGATTAAGCCAGGACAGATGGATTTTCTTCCACCGGAGACACCAGCCATGAAGTGACTTTCTACAAGACCTGTGAGTATCTTGATGTCACTCTCCATATAATACCTGTTGACAAAAATATCGCCACCGAACTCTGTATGTCCGATTTTTATTAAATCGTCTTTCTTCCTCGAGTCGTGGTTGATTATCGGAAGATCGAAGGCGATTACACGGGGGTCGAGCATCTCTCTCAACTCTTTTTCTTCCATGGCCCGATGGGTTCCTGTGGCGACAAGAAGGCATATCTGATTAGGCAGTAGACCTGACTTGATCATCTCATCCAAGACAGGAAAGAGGATGCCGGATTTACCGGAATAAGGAACTGGGCGGGTGTTATCGGAGATGACGATGACAGCTTTTGCTTTTGGATTTGACAAGATTTTTTTTCGGACGATTTCTCCCAAGCCAGAGCATCCGATGGGGGAACGGAGTGAACGGAGAATCACATCCTCGGGATCTGAAAGAACAGAAGGCTTTCCCATCCTCAAAATATCTGCAGAGAGCGGGACTTGAACTGGGAATTTTATGTGTCCTAGGTCAAAAAAGACTTCCTTCATTTCCGAATAAATGTCATTGAAAAATATTAGTCAATGGTTTTGATCAGATTGAAGTCTCCTGTCATGGCGGCTTCCAAGATAGGGCGCATATATTTATCTACTGTGTCTGCAGTCATAGGAACGGGCATATTCTTAAGCTTTGAGGAAAGCTGTGGATTCTTAGCGCCTTGAAGAGCCCTCTCGATATGGGCTGGAGTGAGATCGGCGATCTGTGCCAGGGTCGTCGGGAAATTGACCCGCTTACTCAGTGCGATCAATCCCTGTGCGACGGCTATCCCTAAATCCTTGCCCTGTAAAGAGATAGCAGCCTCTTCCACAAGGCCATACTTACTCAGGAGTTCCGCGAGATGCTGGAGCTGATCCTGGATAGCAGGTGAAAAGAAAACGGTGTAGTAAGGATTCAACATGGCGCATGCCCGACCATGACTGAGGACGTCCACTAGAGAGAAGCTTGTGAGATGGGCGCCGTTAGTTCCTCCGATCATAATGGAATATCCTCCAAGGTCAGTCGCAAGGCCGAGGGCTTCTCTGGCTTCCAAGTCTTCCGGCGCTCTCACCGCTCTTTCCAGACAGGCCAAAATGAGTTCGATCCCTGTGAGTGTTATCTCTTCGATCTTATCGACCGTTTCTGGCTGCGAACCGTAATAGACTTCAAGACAGTGGGAGAGTCCATCGAAGGCCCCATCACAGGTGAAAGCAGGCGACATGGATCGGGTCATACCGTAGTCGAAAAGACAACGGGGAGGAACAATGGAATCATCGATGATCAATTTTTTCTGGTACGTCTGGATGTCGGTGATGTTGGAGTATTTCGTGAGGTGAGCTGCTGAACCCGATGCTGTCTGTACTGCGAGAAAAGGAAGCAGCCTTGTTCTTGTGGCATGAAGCTTTTCGGCTACCTTTCCGACTCCAAAATACTCCTCAAGATCTCCTCCCAAATTGGCGAGGACGATGGCTGCCTTGGTGGCATCGATTCCCGACCCTCCAGACACAGTCAAAACGCAATCCGGCTCTGTTTCGAGGATGGCTTCTTGGATTCGGAGCACATCTTCCTGGGGGGAGTTAGGCTGGGCAGAGAGAGAATGGCCGACGACCCGCACAGCTGATTTTTCTAGGGAATCAACGAGAATCCGAAAGCTTTCCGCATCCCGTTGATGAAGGCTCGTGATCAGAAGAACACGGGTTCCCAAATCCTTGACCAGTGTACCCGTTTTATTCAAGCATCCCAGACCGTGAGTATAATCCTCACCCTTGAATTCCTCGATGAGTTTTTTGGCCCTGTTTTTGAGGTCTTTCATTATTCTTCAGGAATTACAGTTCAATAATATATCATAAATTTCTGTTTTTATAACTGCAGGTTATAAAAAAGCGGAAAAAGGCTTAAAATAGAGCCAGGAGTTATAAACAGTGTCGCGATTCGGTCTGATTGGAACGATCACCTACGACGTCATCACTCATGAAGCAGGATCAGACTTTCGAGGGGTGGGAGGAGTGTTGCATCAGGCTGCTGTGCTCTGCGGGCTGAGTGAGGAGGTGTTCCTTTATACAAACCTTGGTGAAGAATTGAGTGATGAATTCAGTGCTGCAACCAAAAAATGGAAGACCCTTCACAGGCAAGGAGTAAATTGTGTGCCTGGATTGGGCAATCGTGTTTTTCTCGATTATCCCCGGAAAGGCGAAAGGCTTGAAGTCTTAAAATCGGTTGTTCCTCCTCTGAATCCCGAAAAGATTCTCCATGATCTAAAGGATTTGGATTTTCTCGTTCTGGTCATGAATTCAGGATTCGATTTGGAAAAAGAAGACTGGCAAAAGATAAGGAGAGAAGCCGTTTGCCCCATCTGGCTGGATGTTCATTCCTTGCTTTTAGAAAAGAAACTGAATAGCCTCCGTAGATATATTTCGTTTCCGGATTGGAGGGAATGGGCCGAATGCGTACATTATTTCCAGGCCAACAGTGCCGAGGTAGCGTCCATGCTCGGACAGCCTGGTGCGGATTTATCAGAGACAGACATGAGGCGTTTTGGAGAGATGGCATTGGAACTGGGAGTCCATGCGGTGTTTATGACTCTGGGCGAGGAGGGCGCTTTGGTTATGACCGAAAGTCAAACAAAAAAGATCTCTGTAAAAAACGACACATCCGTTGTTGATTCTACTGGATGTGGCGATGTCTTCTGTGCTGGTACTGCGGCAAAACTTGTTGAGGGCATGGATCCCTTTGAGGCTGCACGATACGGTTTGCAGTTGGCTTCGGCTGCAGTTGGCATCGCCGGTATCCACGCCACTTATGAGCTTGCCCTCAAGTTCGCGGTTGCCAATGGAAGACAGTCTAAAATTTCATAATTCTTCTCTATATTTTTTTCGTTTTAGAGCTTTTGGAAGTTTTTTTTTTGTGCTAGAATGATGTCTCTATGGAAAAGATGGAACTTAGGGGATCGAACTTTTCCAAATTTCTCAAACCGTCCCAGGTCGTCTACAATCTTAAAGCCAAGGACAAGATCCAAGCCATTGAAGAACTGCTTGATGTGCTCCTTAAGCAGAAGCTCATTAAGAACAAAAGGCCCTTATTGACCAGAATTGTTGACAGAGAGCGCTTGGAGTCAACAGCTATCGGACACGGCGTAGCCTTGCCTCATGCGCGTGTCGACACCGGACATGATATCGCCATGGTGGTGGGAAGATCCAAAGAGGGTATCGATTTCGATTCTCTCGATCAAAAGAAAGTGCATATCATCATTCTCATCGTGTGGAATCCCTCCATTCCGGGTCTTTTCAATCATTTGTTTGCCGGATTGGCCCAATTTTTGCAAAAACCTGGTTTCAGGAAGAGACTCTTCGAGGCCAAGAACAAGGCCGAACTGTACTCAGTCATCTCTGAGATAGAACTCTCTTTGCCCGTTCGTGATGACAGAATAATAAGCCGTGCAAGCCTTCTATGGAAACTCCAAGAGCTCGAGATGCAGATAAAAAAAGCTCCCAAGGCAAAGCAAAAAGAGCTGAAGAGAAAGGCAGAAATCATCAGACAGGAACTGGATGGGGCATTACTGGACAGGTTTGACAGACTCATGGAAAGATATGGATTCGCAGTGGCAGAAGTTGAAGAGGGCGCGTGCATGGGATGTTTCATAAATGTGGCGACAGGAATGGGTTCAGCTATCGTGGGAAGCAACGATATTTATGTCTGCGAGAACTGCGGAAAATTTCTAATCTCCAAGAAAAAGGCGCACTCATAACCTAAGAACCAGGTCAGTTAATCACTTCTTTGAGCAAGGCTGCCGGATTCATCAGTCTAAATACAGGATAGCTCATCGGTTGGCGGCCCCATTGAGGCACAAGATGGCGGTCAAAGAAATTCCAGACGCACAGCCCATCATCGCTTTCTGGTTCGAGCAGATAGGAAGCTAAATTTCCGAGAGGCTGAGCTGTGGTAATGTAAAGTGTTCCGGGAGGAAATTCTCTCTTTTCAACGAGATATTTCCCTTTCACAGAATTCAGTCGGTGTCCCTGATAGAGCCTCTCGGCTCCAGTGATCTCTTCCAGCTGGAAGGTTTCTACCTCCAAGTTGGCTGACGCAATCAGCCTTTCAACGATGATTCCGTGCTGATGAAGTTTGCCCTGAACCTTTTCGTCAGGGCAGGGGAGGAGGTAGGCGTGGGGAAAACGGATGGATCGTTGGGGCACATAATCTGAATAGTAAGGCAGGATGTAGGTTTTTTCTCTTTCGGTTTTTTGAATTCTTGGTCTGCCCTGTTCTCTGGGAGTCACCTCCATCTCCCAGCCCAGGATGGTGACCTTCTTCTCGAGAGGTTTCACTTCGAATTCGATAGCGAATTGATCATCTGCTGTGGGATTTGAACCTTTCTGTACAGACATCTGATCAGCTTGAGTCACAAGGCTGATGATTTCATCCTTATTGGCGTCACAGTAGTCGAGTATGGAAGAGAGAAAATAATAACATCCGAGCACCCGTGTTTTGTAATCTGCAGAGGAGTAATTTTCGTTCAGAATGCTCAGACGGTTGCGTAGGCCCACATAATTGCTGACATATCGGGGTTGATGACCGAAGTTCCTCCAGCCTTTCTCCGGCTCTCTGAAGTCCATGAAGTTTCCGTATGGAATGGAGAGGGTGCTGTACTTCTCATTGAGGTCTCTGGTGATGCTAGGCATCATTTTATCCCTCATGTATTCCATGATCGGGATGCTGCCGTTGGGATTCAAGGGCCAAGAGTATGTGACTGGTTCCTTATGGGGAGAGCCGTTCGTGGTGTGACAGTCGACCAAAAGCACGGGATCCCAACGCATCAACACATTGCGTACCATCCCTTGAAGTTCCGGACTTTCCAGTTTCATGCTGTCGCGATTAAGGTCCAGATTCTGGCCGTTGTAACGAATCCCGACTCCTTTCTCAGGTCCGGCCTGATTCCGACGGTTGTCAGGACTGATTTTCTCGTTTCCATCTGCATTGAATATGGGTGCAATGAGGATAACGAGGTTATCCAGGTAAGGGATTGGCTTTGCTTGGAGGATGTCCCTTGCCAGCATCATGGTTGCTTCCTTTCCCTCGACTTCCCCGGCATGGATATTGGCTTGAATATAGACGGCAGCTCTGTGAGTGCGAACGATCTCCAAAGAGGAGGAAGGAGGAGGATTCCCGATAACAAGGAGAGGAACTTTCCTTCCTTCTGTACTGATACATAGAGTTTCAACTCGGATCAAAGGGCTCTGTTCTTGGAGTCTATGGATGAACGCACTGACGTCAGAGTAGCGTGATGTCGCCGTAAAACCGCTCGATTCGGCGACTGTCAACGGCTCTTTTTCGGGATTCTGACCCAAAGCACTGGAAGGAAAAAATGTCAAAAACAAGACAAACTGGATGAGTGAAAATTTCATTTTGATACTCATTTTTCATTCCTTTCTAGTCCATTTATCTGGATAGAAGATACGAGTCTATAGCAAACCGGAATTTCAGTCAATCAACACGTTGTGTCTTGTTTATCCTCTGTGTCTAACCTATAATGAAATGAAGAGAATAGAGACAAATCGGCCAGAGAAAACCATCAGGATTTTTGGTGAAAGAATGAGCGTTTTTGGTGTGAGTAAGGAAAAAGAAGAGGCTCTTCAGAAGAGGATGGAGAGCCTTGGCATCCAGGAGAAGGATATTGTGGAGAAGTTTATCCGCTCAAGTGGCAAGGGGGGTCAGAAAGTCAACAAAGCCTCTACCTGTGTTTACCTGAAGCACATCCCGACTGAAATCGAGGTCAAGTGTCAGATTGAACGCTATCAAGGATTGAATAGATATCTCGCTCGAAAGATCCTTGCGGATAAAGTGGAGTCTCTCATTCGAGGAAAAGAGAGCGAAGAACAGCAGAGGATCGAAAAGATTCGCAGGCAAAAGAGAAGGCGATCGAAAAAGGCTAAAATGAAGATGTTGGAGGAAAAAAGGAAACAATCCCAGAAGAAAAAAGAGCGCAGTTATCGCCCTCAACCGGAGGATTTTGATACCTAAACTCAGACTTTTGCTGGCTTTAACTCATCGGGCCAACCGTAAAAGCATACTGAGCAGGAGATTGGCTCCTCTTTCCAGGTCTTCCCATTTGATCCGCTCATATGGAGAGTGGCTAATTCCGTCCTCACAAGGGATAAAGATCATACCGGATTCAGCCACAGCAGCGATAATCTGAGCGTCATGACCGGCTCCACTGGGAAGTGTCATATACGTGTGTCCAAGTTTTTCACTTTCCTCCTTCATCAAATCCACGATTTGAGGAGAAATTCTGACGGGATCTGTCTTGTCAATCAACACATGCGAGAATTCAAGCCCTCTCGTGGAAGCGATATCGTTGGCAGAAAACACAAGAGAGTTTTCTATCTCATCGAGTGTTTCTTTTGAAGGACTGCGAAAATCCAAAGAAAAATCGACCCTGCCTGGGATGATACTGAAAGTGCCGGGATGGGCTTGAATCCGCCCTATAGTCAGCATGCTGCCGTAGTGCTGGGAGGCAACATATTGTGTGCTTTTAAGCGCAAAATCAGCAAGACCCAAGAAGGCATCATGACGGAGCTCGAATGGTGTCGTCCCGGCATGACTGGCTTCGCCAATAAAGTGACAGATCCAATAATTCTTTCCTGCTATGCTGTCTACGATACCTATAGATTTGTTTTCTGTTTCGAGCACAGGTCCCTGTTCGATATGAACCTCGAGAAAGGCTTCGATCTCGGGTCTTTGCTTGTGGGCTTCCATGATGCTGTCTATGGTGAATTCGGTATTTTTCAACACCTCAAGGAAAGGAATTCCGAATTGAGTTCTTCCGCTTTCCAGCATTTCTTTATTTGGTGGGGATATGAAGGAACGACTCCCAAGGAAATCGCCCACAAGATTTCCTTCTTCATCTGTGAAGGAGGCAGCCTCTATGGGTTTTGTCGTTTTCAGCCGCTCTTCTTTTATTCGCCTTAGACACTCCAGGGCGGAAAGTACGCCAATAGATCCATCGAACATCCCTCCATTGATCACGGTGTCAATATGAGAGCCGGCCATTATTGTTTTCCCCTCTCCCTCTAATCGACCGAAGATATTGCCGACTCCGTCTTGCCGGAGAGAAAGACCTGCGGTTCTCATCCTGTCTTTGAGCCATTCGCGGGCTTCGAGGTCAGCAGTGCTGAAGGAGGGACGGCTTATCCCGCCGTTTGGATCCTTTCCGATCTGTGCCAGCTCCTCGAGATCCTTTTTCAAACGATCAAGATTTATCCTCACGTCCATGCTGTTCTCCTTTAAGTCCGGTTTGGAATTTTATTGTTGGCACACTCTGGCCTTAAGGAAGTATTGATAGCCAGCTACTATTTTATGAGATCGATCATTTCCTTGACAGCTCTTTCTATCCCGACAATGGCTGCTCTTGCCACGATGGCGAATCCAATGCTGAATTCATTTATTTCTGGAATGGCTGCGACTGGCTGGACATTGAAGTAATCCAATCCATGACCCGCATGAATCTCCAATCCCAGTCCATGACCATGTCGGGCTGCTTTGATTATTTCTTCCAAGGCTTCCTGTCGTTGTGACCCGGGTCTGAGCTCGGCAAATTTTCCGGTGTTTATTTCGATAAGATCCACTCCGGCTCTCTCGCACGCATCTATCTGCTCGACAGCAGGATCGACAAAGATACTGACCCTGATCCCTGCCTCACGAAGTTCTTTAATGTGGGAGCGCAGATGCTCTTCGTTCGAAAGGACGTCGAGTCCTCCTTCCGTAGTTATTTCTTCATCACGTTCAGGTACCAAAGAAACAACCTCAGGTTTGATTTCCAGAGCGATCTTTTTCATCTCTTTAGATGCTGCCATCTCAATATTCAGTTTTGTCTGAACTGTCTGCTTGAGCAGATGGAGATCCCGTTCTTTTATGTGGCGTCTGTCCCCTCGGATATGACAGACGATGCCTTCAGCCCCAGCTTGTTCGGCGAGCAAGGCTGCGAGTACAGGTTCAGGATAGATATGCCTACGAGCTTCTCTTAAAGTGGCGATATGGTCGATGTTTACTGCGAGTCTCATTTTCTCCCTCCCTCATCATTATACGTTTTGTGTCAGCCAAACGCAAAAAGGTGTGATTTTGTTTAACTGAGGTGTTTGGAGAGGATCTCAGCCATACGGTTGGCAAGCTCTTTGAGCTCCCTCTTGTCTTGGCCTTCGATCATGATTCGTGCCAAGGGCTCTGTGCCAGAGTAGCGCACCTGAAATCGTCCTCCGTTGCCCAGTTGGCTTTCAATGTCCTTGATGGTCCTGATAATCTGTGGGTAATTCTTGAAATCGTCCTTGCGTGAAACTGCAACATCCAGATGAACTTGAGGGTATTCTTGAAAGCCTTCGACGAGTTCGGATAAGGAGGCCTTTTCTTCGTTTAAAACCTCGAGCATCTTGATACTGGTCAGGATCCCATCTCCAGTTGGAATATCATCGAGAAATATGGTGTGTCCTGACTGTTCTCCTCCCAGGTTTGCCCCTAATTTGATCATTTCGTCAAGAACGAATCTATCACCTACTTGAGTGCGGATTAATCGGACTCGCATTTTCTCCAAGGCTTTTTCCAATCCCATGTTGCTCATTGTTGTAGCCACGACGGAATCGGATTTCAAGAGGCCTCTTTCTTGCATAAACCGGCACAGGATAAAAAGAGTGTGGTCGCCGTTTAGAATCCGACCTTTCTCATCTACCCATATAGCTCTGTCTGCATCTCCGTCATAGGCGATACCTATATCTGCTTGCCTCTCAACCACTACCTTGGCGAGTTCTTCGGGATAAAGAGAGCCACAGTCCCTGTTTATATTTTTGCCGTCGGGAGAAGCGCTGAGCGAAATTGTTTCAAATCCCAAATCTTGGAAAATTTGAGGTGCTATATTGAAGCTTGCACCGTTTGAGCAATCCAAGACGATTTTAATAGCCCGGGCTGGGCTTTTTTGGGCGAATCGATCCTTTACAAATTCCATGTATTTCTGTTCCAAAACAGGTTCGTGCTTGATCTGGATCGATTCTGGCGGGATAGGGCCATTGAATCCCCAGACAGCGTTTTCCAGCCTGTTTTCCCAGGCTTCAGGTATTTTCATCCCTTCTGGAGAGAAGATTTTTATGCCATTGTCCTGGTAAGGGTTATGAGATGCGGAGATTACGATCCCAGCCGAAAAAGAGAATGTCTTCGTTAAAAAAGAAACAGCCGATGTGGGAATAACTCCTCCCGAAACGGCTTCCCCTCCTCCTTCCCGGATTCCTTGAAAGAGCGCCTGCTCAATCCATTCCCCAGATTCTCTGGTGTCCCTACCGATAATCACATGAGTTTGCAGGCCCTCCTCTTGGAGGAGTTCAATCAGGGCTTCTCCCAGAATGCATACAGATGAATAGTTGAGAGGGAACTGGCCGGCAACGGCCCTCATCCCGTCGGTTCCGAAGAGTCTAGCCATTTCTTGCCCCGCTTGGTTCTAATTTGTTCATTTGGAATAAATTATACTGATAAATGAAAACTAATCAAGAGGAAAGATCTCTCTATTTCTTTTTTCCCCCCGGCTTTTTTTCCTCGGTGTTCACTTCCTGGATCACGATTTTCACTCGTACCGCAGTCTGGGTTGAAGCCAGTCTTAAGTCAGGATTGGGAAGGATAAGATTGGCCTCTACTTCTTGGGATTGTGTGAAAGCGGTTATGTCGATCGGAGTTGTCCGCACCGTATCGTTTTTTTTGAGTTTGCTTTCAGGCCCTCTGACCAAAACTTGAGAGGGAACAACTTCGATTTTCACCACGCCCAAACCTTCTTGGAGTTCTCCTGTTATAGTAGGTTCAACTTCGAGCATTGCTTGAATGGTTCTCTCCAGTTTTAGACTTACTTGACTCGGCCGCACTTCCTTGACCTCCGCTCCTGGGGGAATGCTTATCATACTCTCATTAAGGGCATAATCCTGTACATCGATGCGTGCGTTCCGAAGGTCCAATACCGCGTGGACATTTGAAGGAGTGATCTGTCCGATAAGTCTTTTCGGAGCTCTTATTTTCACATCTACATCCGCAGGAGGCTTTTCCACAATCACCATATCTGATGGTAGATTATGGAGTTCCAGAGTTACAGTCAGGTTCTTTTCAGAGAAGATCTTTTCTTCTGGGATGAGGGCTAACCAGAGAATCAGGGCAAGAAGGAAAGAGAACAGTTTGAGTCCCCAATTCCTCAGAAATAATCGTCTTAATAATCTTACCATTTCTATTTCAAATAATTGATTAAACTTTCCTTGAGTTGTTTCCTGTCCAACCCCCGCTGCAGCCGGCCTTTTATGGCTACAGATATGGTTCCAGCTTCTTCGGAAACCACGATGATTGCTGCATCTGTTTCCTGAGAGAGGCCCAGAGCAGCCAGGTGCCTTGTGCGGGCCACAAACTCATCCCCCAGGTTGTGCGAAGCAGGAAGCGGAAGGAGACAGCCAGCGGCTAAAATCTGGTCTCCCCGGATAATTACAGCTCCATCATGAAGAGGAGAGTTGGGGAAAAAAATACTGACCAAGAGGTCCTTGGAAACATTGGCGTTAATTTTGGTCCCGCGGTCAGCGAAGCTCTTCAGGGAGATATCTTTTTCGATGGCTATCAGGGCGCCTATCTTCTTCGATGCGAGATAGTCAACAGCCAAGAACATGTCCTCCATTTTTTCCGAAAGAACCTTTAAGGTGATAGGTTTTCGGATGGATTGGGAACCGATTGTGGTCAGAAATCTTCGGATTTCTCCTTGGAAGAGAACGATGATGGCGATAATCAGGTACATTATGAATTTTTCAATCAGCCAGTGGGAGATGAACAGATTGCCCCACTGTGTGACAAGAAAAAGAAGGCCCACAATGGCTATCCCTATGGCCATCTGATAGGCTTTTGTATCTTTTATCAAGCGAAAAAAAGAATACAGAATGATGGTAACAAGGAGGATATCAAGGAAGTCTCCAAGATTGAAATTGGTCAGCGCATTGATGATGTTTTCAAGCATCCTGTACAGTTTTCTCCCTGTTTGTTTCTTCTTTCATGATCGCTTCAGCAACGGATACAGCCCTTCTGACTGGCTCGACATCATGGACTCTTAGGATGTGAGCTCCCTTCAGCACTGATAAAACCGCACTTGCGATGGTCCCTTCCATTCTTTCCTGTGGAGGGAGGTTGAGTATCTTTCCAATAAAGGATTTCCGGGATATGCCTACCAGGATGGGCCGATCGAGTTCTTCCAAAAAATTCAGGTTATTTATGATGGATAAGTTGTGCTCCAGGCTCTTTCCGAATCCTATCCCAGGATCCACGATGATGTTTTCTCTTTTTATCCCATAAGCTTCGGCTGTCGCTATCCTTTCCTCGAGGAAACAGCGAATTTCTTGAAAAAGATCCTCATAGAAGGGATTGGATTGCATAGTTTTAGGCACACCTTTCATATGCATGAGAACGACGGGAGCACCTGTTTCTGTTGCGATTAACGGCATACGGTCATCAAACCGAAAGGCACTAATGTCATTGATGATATCAGCACCTGCTCCCAAAGCAGCCTCAGCTACTTTTGATTTGGTGGTGTCTACAGAGATCAACACATTGGTTTTTTCTCGAAGTTCTGAGATAACGGGCATTATTCGCTTTAATTCCTCCTCTGGGGAGATGGCATCTGAGCCAGGCCGAGTGCTTTCTCCTCCCACATCGAGGATATCTGCTCCTTGTTTGACCAGTTCCAGTCCTCTTTCGACTGCTTTCTTTTTATCGAAATAGAAGCCGCCGTCTGAGAAGGAATCAGGAGTGACGTTGATGACACCCATAATCCAGGTTTTAATGCCCAGGATGTGTTGCTTGCCGTTGACCTGGAGAATGGGCCTCTTTTTCACTTTTTATGCTTTGACTGGATCCCTTTTGGCCGGTACTTGCGTGCGTTGTGGGGCCTTTTTCGGTTTAGCTTCTTTAGGTTCTGTCTTTTTAGCTGCCTTTTTCTTTAAGCTGGATTTTTTTCCTTTTATGGTATCTTCTATCTCATCGGACGTAAGGACTTCCTTATCCAGCAAAGCCTCTGCGATTCTTTTTAAAGCCTGTTTGTTTTTCTCGACAATACTTTTGGCTCTTTCGAAATTTCTGGTGATGATCTTTTTGACCTCAATGTCAATGAGTTCGGCCGTTTTTTCGCTGAAATTCTTGTGCATGGCCAGATCCTTACCCAGAAAGACGAGA
>SMTZ1_10000898_pt1 | contig 53758 bp, 46 predicted proteins | sample DeeMarSWOR136_30_FD_25667 | JGI IMG/M metagenome (IMG submission 25667) | reverse complement strand
GAAATAATAACCGTATAACTTCTGGAGGTTTTCTATCTCCTGAATATCCTCCAGGCGTGTTACCTGTTTTTCCAGTTCTTCAAGGTTCATGCTAGACCGCCTCATTATTTGCCGGTAATAGGGTGCTTGAAGTGGACGGGGAAGTGATAGCCGAAGGGGTAGGGACGCCAGGTGGTGGGTGGGGCATCGGGTGGAACATCCGGACTGGGCCCGTTATGCCCGACCACCGGGGTCTTCAGCCAGCCGTCTTCGTAGGGGGTACGGAAGTTAAGGAAGAAATGGAGTTTCTTTATCATCCACTTGCCGTTCTCTTTGACGTACTCGTTCTCGTAGATGCCGTGGGCCCACAGCTGGCGTAACTCGCCGTCGTGGAGGGTGAGGGTGGGGCGTGCTTCCACAAAGAAACCGTACCAGCGTCCCCTGGCGTTCTTGCCATCGGGGTCGACGGTGATCACGCCCTGAATCTGCATGCCGATAGACATGTAGCCAGGCCGGGGCTTGACATCCTTGCCCCCCTTGAGAAGGTCGATGTAATACCGGCGGACGCCCTCTTTGCCCTTGTAGACACCGTAATCGCACTCCTCGACGGAATCGGCATTATCGCTGAAAAGGTCGACCACCTTCTCCCAATCCTCGTAGTCGCGGTAATAGCCGTAAATTCTCTGCAGCTTCTCTATCTGCTTGATGTCCTCGAGCCTCTGGATTCTCTTCTGCAGTTCTTCAATTGTTGCCATCTTATCCTCCTTAAAAATATTTAAATGAAAGCTATAGATTATATTTTATTATTCGGATTGCGTAAAATATCGGTGCGTGCGGTTGTCATAATGCCTGCTTTGCAAAAAAGAGGTATATTTTGCTTTCGGTGTTGAAATATAACGTAAAAAGGTACTTATTGTCAATTTATTGACACGCCCCGGTAGGTAGGGTAGTCTTGATAAATGGTATGAAGAAGGCGCTGTTGCTATCTTTCTTCTCTGTTTTTCTCGTTCTGGCCTCGGGCTGTAGTATCGCATCTGATAGGACCCCTTTGTTATTCCCAACCGTTCCCCCTGATATTGATATGCCTGAAAAATTCACTCTTTCCGTACCGGATGTCCAGATAAAAGACCAGAGGTATAGTCTTGAAAGCAGTTTAGAAGGCTATCTGTTTGAAAACACCGAGGTGGTGGTTAACGGTGACGATATTGAAATCAGGAATACCATGTTCGTCAACAGCCAGGTGTTCGTGAATAATAGAAATAACGTGTCATTTCGCAACTCCATTTATACCGGGCTAAACGCATACGAACAGACGGCACTGATGGTATACCAGTCTGAGAACATATCTGTGGTGAACTGCCAGTTCACTGACAACTATATCGGGCTGGGCATACACGACAGTAAAGCCGAGGTAACGGGAAGCAGGTTCGAAAATAACAACGGACATAATGCACTGGTCATCGGTGAGGGTTCTTCGGTGTTTGTGGCGGGGAACTATTTCTACGGCAGCTTTCCCCACGCCATCCTTATCATGAACCGGGAAGCCTCTCCAGATGCCTTCGTCGAGATAACTCGCAATATAATCGAGTATACCGGACAGGACGCCATAGATTTCGAGGATTACAGGAACGCTTCGCACAGTCTGGTCACTTCCAACGTTATCCGGAATACGGGATGGTCGGCTATTATCGTGGAATACAACAGCTGGGAGGCCGATATTACCATCAGTGACAACTGGATAGAAGGAACGGGAGTTGATTGGACGGTGCCTGTGCATGCCCTGCAACCTGAAAAATACCAGCAGGGGTGGGGGCACGGTATATTGGTTGAAGACTCGAGCCTGGTTTCCATCGAACGAAATCGCATTACATTGGCCGGACAAAACGGTATAGAAATCAGGAATGGAAGAAAAGTGGAATTGAAAAATAACGGAATAGACTGCACCCAGGTAGCCATGGCTATATACGATTACCAGCTATCTTCATTGAGCCGGCCTTTTTCACCATTACTTAAAGAAAATGCAGGGGGTTCTAAGGTAACTGCCAGAGATAATACTGTCTATCGGGCCTCCCAGGATTATGAGGTTGACGAGGAATCGGAATTAGTTTTAGACTGATGCATTCCTGTGTTTTCTGGATATTGCCTGTTTCTGAGAAATGCCCTATAGTAATGCTTAATATAGGTACAAAGTAGGGAAGCGAATATTACAATATTATGATAATATTATAGTAAATAATATTGAGGATGGTGGGAAATGAAAAATATAATAATCGGGATTGTATTATTAAGTATACTTGTTCTCGCGGGTTTGAGTTCCTGTGGCCAAGATGACCTGCAGGCCGAATATGATATCCTGGTGGCACAATATGAAGAAGCTCACGCTCAGCTTGTTCAATTACAGGACGATCTGGCGGCAGCTCAGCTTCTGCAAGCGCAGTGTGATTCGCAATATGATGCGCTGGTGGTTCAGTACGATGAATTATCCGAACAGAATACAACCAATCTTGGTGAAATAGCGACGATGGAAGCTCGGATTGACGAACTGGAAAGTGAACTTGCCCAGCTGGCGGAAGAGATTGATATAAAAATCAACGAGTTAGCCGATTGTGCCTATGATTATGATGTACTGAAGGCACAGTATGATGCTATGGTAGGAGCGGCTGCGGAGGTTAATGAAGAAAATATAGAGCAGGCGTTATTCGACCTGATAAATCAGGTAAGGGTGGCCAGCGGTCTGAATGAATTACAGATTGGTCCAAATCTGGTAAACTGGGCTCTGGTGAATTGCCAGAATATGGTGGTATCCAAACAACTGGAGCAATACACGACTCATGCGGTTCCGTTTCAGAGGGCCTTTATGGCCACGGGATATAGCTCGCTGGACAGGCTTGTTAATGCGGCCATGACAATCTGGCAGGCTCATGTGTTATCGTATGAAGATAATATCCTTGCCGAAGATGCCGCCTATGGAGCGGTGAGAGTCATAAAATCCGACAATATATACTATATTACCTTTCTGGCATCGCAGTTCCCATAATACATAATTTATATATAATCAAGAAAACTGCTCTGGTTTTCGTTCCATGACGATTATACCGCCTGCCTCTAGATTTAAGTAAGATCAGCAGGCCGGTACCGCTTTTTATCGCGGAGAATGGGACACCGTCTACGGGTTTAGCCTGAAAAAATTACGCTAATCTGGTGTAATTTAGGATTTATAGCTCGACAATACGGGAGAAGGAGACTGAGAATGGACATGGCGGCAATGGAATCCAGACTTAAAGCCCTGGAAGAGCAGGTTAAGGCTCAGGAGAAGAAGATTACCCTGCTGGAAGACATCGAGGCGATAAAAAGACTGCAAAAAGCCTATAATTACTACGTTGAGCACATGCTGGGCGACGCCATCATCGACTGTTTTTCGGATAGTCCCGATGTGGTTTTGGACTGGCTCGAAGGCAAATGGCTGGGTAAAGAAGGAGTAAAGAAGTATTTTGCGCGTGTCGCCAGTGGTGATGCCCCTCCGGGGTTTTCCCACCAGCTGATGCCTACCGCCGGTCTTATCACCGTCGCCCCGGACGGCAGGACGGCCAAGGGGAGATGGTACGTTTTCGGTGGTATTTTCTGGTCGGACAGAGGTAAAGTCAACGGCGGGTCGTTAACCAGCGGCATATACGAGATGAGGTATATCAAGGAAGACGGCATCTGGAAAATGCTCTCTGTCAAATGGGTCATACCATACGGTGTGAGAATACCGGAAGGATGGGCTATGCCGGAGGATATCGGCGGGCGCTTTGTTAAGGGTGAAGCCCCGTCGGCGTCACAGAATGAAGGTCAGAGACCCCGGGTTCCCATGCCCGTACCCGATATACCAATAGACCCTGATGACCTGCGTTATGTATCCGGGTATATCTTTCCTTTCCATTTTAAACACCCGGTAACCGGAAAAGAGACCAGCGAAGCGGTGCGGAACGCCTGTTTGAAACCGCTGGGCGCAGACTGATCAGGGGTATAATATACATAGTAAAAGAAAGCCTCCCGAATTTCAGGAGGCTTTCTTTCATTTATAATTATCCGGTTTTAATAAGTTCCGTATTCGATGGCGGCTTCCATAAAAGCACGGAAATTGTCCGGGTTCTTGGTTTCGGTAGCTGTGCAGCCACCGGTAAGAACGTACCCGCCCCCGGGGGCGCACGTTTCGATGAGTTTACGGCAGTACTCCTTGATTTCCTGGGGAGTGCCGGTAATCATCAATGAGGCGGGAACATTGCCGCTGATGCAGCAGGTCTTACCGACCATCTTCTTGGCATTAGCCATGTCCGTATGGTCGAACATCCAGGTTACCCAGCCTTTGGGGAAGTCACCTATATACTCCAGCCTCTGATTATAGGCTCCCTCGGCAAACAGGAATACCATTATTCCCTCTTCTATCAAGGCATCCATGACCTTTTTCAAGCTGGGCCAGTAAAATTTCTCAAATTGCTTTCGTGACATAAAAGTGTCGTCGCCCTTGTGGAGGGGGAAGCCTACCGAATGACCTTTGGCCATGTTGACGGAATCTATCAACCTGGGTATGGTCAGTTCTGTAATCATATCGATGCATTCCAGGAGCTTTTCCGGCTGGCGGAACATATCGATGGCCGCTCCCTGGGTTCCCCGGAGGAAGTCGCCGATGACATCGAACGGCGCTACCGCCAACCCGCCTCTGCTCATGGGGAAACCGGCTTCCAGGAGCTCGATGTTAAAAGCCATAATTTCTTTCTGCCATCGTTCCATTTCTTCACCGGCCTCGATGAACTTTTTAAAGACCTCCCTCATTTCCGGTCGGGCGAAGGGGTAGGCCATAATCATGGGCATACCCATGAAATTGTGGAGCGGCGGAAAGTTTTTCAACTCTTCGGCAGCCAGTATCGTCCGTGGTACCAGCACGCGGAAAGAGAAATCCGAGGGGTCTTTCATCAGGGCGTCGTATTCATCGGGCCTCATATAGGACTCCTCGACGAACTGGTAGGTGCTTACATCATCCCCCACCCCGTGTCCGGGCCACTTATAGGGCTTGTACCGGAGGGTTTCCAGCATCTTACCCGGCCATATCAGTCCGGGACCCATGAAGCTGTCCATGTCTTCGTAGAAATCCTCCATGAACTTCTTCCAGGAACTCACCAGGATTTTATAATCGTACATGACCGTCTTTAGGTTGGTACCGGCATAGTAAGCCGGATAGTTACCGGTGGGCAGTGAAACCGGAACGCGGTCAGGTTCTTCACACATATTTGCTTTCAGAATGCGGGTTACCCGCTCTTTATAAAATTTTTCTGCCTTGGCATCACGGAAATTTATCCCTTTTCCAGAGATATAATCCTGCAGTCTTCTATCACGCTTCTCTTCCTGGGATAATGCTGACCACTCTTTTTCCATGACGTTAGTCTCCTTAAATTGAGATGGGATTTTTCGGTCTCCAGTATACCACAGAATAGAGATGTATTGATATATCGTTTTCGCCGTTTCTACTAGTCTGGTTTACTTGGTAATTGCGTCTGCTAACTGCTATAATTCCAAGGAGTTGGGTATTTCAACCTAATCCGGTTATTATTCACTATTCGAACAGTAGGATTGGCTTATTTCAAGCTGTATGCTCAACCGATTACCATTTTAGAGTTTTCAAAAATTGTCAATTATTTAAGGAGCTGATAATGGATAAGACCGCAGCGCAACTGCGTCAGGAAAGAGAAAAAAGGGTAATGGATGCCATCAGGATGAGGATACCGGACAGGGTACCCGTTATCAGTGCTATCGGCTACTTTGCCGCCAAATACGCTGGCATTCCCTGCTCCGCTGCCTATTACGACTACGATGCCTGGTATGCGGCTTATGAAAAGACGCTTCGGGACTTTCAACCGGATATGGTGTACCAGCAGGGTTTTACGCCGGGTAAGGCGCTGGAAATACTTGAGCCGAAAACGATGAGATGGCCGGGTTACGGCGTAGAACCAAACCAGGGACACCAGGCTATAGAAATCGATAATCTGAAGGCAGATGAGTTTGACCGGTATATGGATGACCCGTCTGACTTCATGCTGCGGGTGTTTATGTCCCGCACCAGTGATAAGATGGCAGGCCTGGCACTGTTACCGAAACTATCCGACCTTGGGGGTGGTCCTTTTGGCATACAGATGCTTGCGATGGCTTTTGCCGAGCCGAAGCTGGTAAAGGCGATCAGCACTCTCCAGAAAGCCGGTCGTGAGATGAGGAAGTGGCGTACCAAGATTGATAAATTCAATCAAATGGTACTCGATATGGGTTTCCCCCAGTTTTTGCAGGGTGCCGCCATGCCGCCTTATGACGTCATTTCACACTCCCTGCGCGGGATGAGCGGTACCATGTTCGATATGTTCCGCCAGCCCGATAAACTCATTGAACTGTGTGAATTCATCCTTAAGCAAACGCTTGAAAGGCCGACGCCACCGCCCAACGAATACGGCAATACTCGGATATTCATGACCAACACGAGGGGCTCCGATGACTTCCTGTCGAAGAAGCAGTTCGATACTTTCTACTGGCCTACCTTTAAGAAGCTTGTTCTGGCGTTGGTAGAGCGGGGGATGACGCCATGTATCTTCTTCGAGGGAAAATTTACTTCCCGACTCGAATATTTACTTGAGTTTCCCAAGGGCTCGATACTGGCTCGCTTTGATACGACGGACATATTTAGAGCCAAAGAGGTCCTGAGAGACCACATCTGCATCGAGGGTAACGTACCGTCATCGCTATTGCAGATGGGAAGTGTTCAGGACGTCAAAGACCACTGTAAGAAACTCATCGACGTGGTGGGTAAAGGCGGCGGGTACATCCTGTCACCGCGGAGCTCCACCGATGAGGTAAAGCCGGAAAACCTGAAGGCAATGATCGAATTCACCAAAGAATACGGTGTTTACGGGTAGTCCTGCCCGTCGGGTTTATATAGTTACAAATAATTACCCTCGCGGCCAGTCTGGTGTTTTGCCGGTTCTGATGGATGTTCTTATCAAAATCCTTTAGCTAATTTTTGCCTTATTGTTTCCGTATTTACTAAAAAATAGGGGATTTTTCCCGAACGTAGCACGCGTTTACACCAAAAACTACGTGCTGCCCCCCACGTAATTTGGGCGTCGACTTTATTGAGATGTTCTCCGGTTGTCAGTAGTATCATAGCGGTATCTAAAGGCGACGCTTGCCAATATAATTACCGGCGGAATATTACAGGCGCTTCAACTCAATAACAGACCGACGGTGTCAGGGTACGGAAAGTAACCTGTATTTTTTTATGCTTTCTGAAGGCTGATGCAATGTACTTCTGCCTGTATACAATTAGCGGGAAAAGCGGGGGCATTGAGTAAAAGGAGTGGGCTGTAAATTTAGGGATGTAGTAGGAAAATGAACGTCAGAACCAAGCTGATAATCGGTTTCTCTATTATCGTTGTTCTCCTCTGGTTGATAGCCTTTTTTACCAGTGTGAGTTACCGAAATCTTAACGAACAATTTCTCAATGTTGAAGAGAAGATTATCTCGGACACCCTGTTTATCACCAACATTGAAAGATTAGCCAATGAGACATACCGGGGCACCCTCGATTATATACTTCATGGCTCGGAGGAAACCAAACTAAATACCCTGTCTCTTTTGGACCGTCTGGCCAGCATGGAAGAAGCTAATCCGTCGTATGATGATGACATTATTCAGGGATTATATGCCGCGATTGACCAGTATGAAATCGCTACCACCAGTATAATTTCTACCAAAGATAACGGCGCTACTCTTGAAGACCTTATGGTCATGGATCAGATAGTGGGACTTCCGGCGCTACTTTCGCTCCAGCGGGCCGCGAGTATTCAGAAATCATATATCAGTCAGGAATTGGCTATAGCTAAAGCTGATTTCAGTAACACCTATACCACTGGTCTACATTCTATTCTTATCAGTGTTGCCTTAATTACGTTGATAGGTCTGGTTGCCGCTATCCTGACAACGCGGTCGATTATTAAACCGTTACATAAGCTGCGTAAGGGCACGGAGATGATAGCCAGGGGCAATCTTGATTTTAAAGTAGGGACCAAAGCCAACGACGAGATTGGCCAGCTCTCACGGGCTTTCGACCAGATGACCGAAGGTTTAACAAAGACCATGACCTCAGTTGATAATCTCAATGCCGAAATTAACGAGCGTAAAAGGGCCGAGGCCGCCCTGCAAAAGTCCGAGGAGAAGTTCAGAGTTCTCTTCGAGAACGCCAAAGATGCCATCCTCCTAGCCGATGTTGAAAATGGTTTATTAATCGATGTCAATCAGGCCGGGTGCGAGTTGTTGGGACAACCAAAAGAAAAAATAATTGGCATGCACCAATCGCAGATACACCCTGAGGAAATGGCGGATAAATATAAAGAACTGTTCCGCGAACATATAGAGAAGGGTAATACATTAAGCGAGGATATGGTGGTGCAGCGCACCGATGGTACCCAGGTCCCGGTTGATATCTCGGCCAGCCTGGTTGAATTGGATGGCAGACCGACCATGCAGGGTATTTTCCGCGATATTACCAGTCGTAAACAGGCTGAAGCGGCAATCCGGGAATCTGAAAAGAAGTTTTCGGTTGCTTTCCGCTCCAGTCCGCACCCGATGGCAATCAGTTCACGAAAAGACCACAGGTTCATTGAGGTGAATGACAGCTTCATGATCATTACCGGATATACCCGTGATGAAGTAATGGGACATAGTGCCGAGGACCTTAATATCTGGGTTAGCTATGATGACCGCGATAAGATAGTGAACAGCATGAGAGAAACGGGGAGGGTGGATAATCAGGAGTACCGCCTCCGCACTAAATCGGGCGAGATACGCACTTTGCTGTTCTCTGCCGAGTCGATCACAATATTCGGTAAGGAGTGCATGATAGCGGTGACCACGGATATCACCGAGCGAAAGAAGGCCGAGGAAGACCTCAAAGCGAGTCAGGAATTCAATAACAGCCTGCTGGAGCAAGCCCCGCATCAAATCCTCGTCGTTAACCCGGACACCTCTGTACGGTATGCAAATCCCAAGTTTGAGGAAGTAAACGGTTGGACTCTTGACGAGATTATCGGCATAAAAGCTCCTTATCCCTGGTGGACGGATGAACTAAATACCGAGGAGGCAATAGAACAGTATAAAGAAGCCATTCAGATGGACACCGGGAACGTTGAAACCATTGCCCGAAAAAAGAATGGAGAATTCTACTGGTTGGACCTCAACTGGGTTGGTGTGAAACATGATGATGAACTTCAATATTGTTTGATAAGCTCCACGGATATTACCGAACGCAAGAAAATGGATGAAGCCTTGAAGGAATCCGAGGAGAAATTTTCTAAAGCCTTCCGTTCCAGTCCCAGTGCAATTGTGATTACTACTATCAAGGAAGGTAGATTTGTTGATGTTAATGATGGTTTCATCAAACTTACCGGCTATACGAGGGAAGAGGTAATTGGTAATACCGCTGAGAATCTCAATATCTGGGCGAACATTAAAGACCGGAGAAAAATGCTCCGTACGCTTAAGAGAGACGGTAGAATACGCAATCATGAATATAACTTCAGGGTAAAGTCAGGTGAAATACGTACCTGGTTGTTCTTTGCCGAACTCATAGATATTGGCGACGAACCGTGTAACATATCGATTAACATGGACATCACGGAGCAAAAACGGGCTGAAGCGGCATTAAGAGAAAGTGAAGAATTCAGTTCGAGCATGATGAGAAACTCGGCTATTCCGATACTGGTGATTAATGGGGATACTTCGTTGAGATATGTAAATCCTGCGTTTGAAAAATTGACGGGATTTTCCTCGGCTGAAGTCGTGGGTAAAAAACCTCCCATGCCCTGGTGGACTGACGAGCCGGATCTAGAAAATACCGGTAAGTATCAAGATTCCATTCTAAAAGGAGTACGCGGTAAGGAGAGGCTCTTTCAAAAGAAGAACGGTGAGAAGTTCTGGGTTGAGGTTACCTCCGCTCCGGTGAAACGTAAAGGTAAATTTGTATATAGCCTGTCAAACTGGCTTGATATCACCGAGCGCAAACAGATGGAAAATGAATTAAGAGTGCACCGTGACCATCTTGAAGAACTGGTGCGAGAAAGAACCGCGGAGTTGACCGAATTAAATAAGAGACTCCAGCACGAGTTGAAGGAACGCCAGAAAGCCGAGGTGGCCTTACTGGCAGCCAAGGATGAAGCCGAGACAGCCAACCGGGCAAAAAGTGAATTCCTGGCGCGTACCAGCCATGAAATCCGCACGCCCATTCATGGAGTTTTGGGTACGATTAATTTGGTGCTGGATAGTAAGCTGGAACATGACCAGCGCCAGTACCTGAAGATGGCGATATCATCGGCGGAAGCATTACTGAATATCATTAACGATATTCTTGACCTGTCAAAGATAGAGGCAGGTCAACTGGAACCGGAACGTGAAGGATTCAACCTCCGGACAACCATCGAGGACACTCTGGACTCAATGGCGGTAACTGCCCACAATAAGGGTCTGGAACTCACCTGCCATCTTCTGGGCGGAGTGACTACGGATTTGGTCGGCGACCCCAGGCATCTCCGCCAGGTATTGATTAATCTCATTGGGAACTCCATTAAATTCACCGAAAAGGGTGAGGTGGCGTTATACGTAGAGCCGATAGCTGACGGTAAAAAAGAAACGGAACTGCATTTCACCGTCCGCGATACCGGTATCGGGATACCTAAAAGCAAATTCGATATGATTTTCGAACCATTCCAGCAGGCTGACGGTTCAATCAACCGCAAGTACGGTGGTACCGGTCTGGGCTTGACTATTTCCCGTCATCTTATTGATCAGATGGGAGGGCGTATCTGGGTTGAAAAAGGCCCCAAAAAGGGTAGCATCTTCCATTTCACGGGCAAGTTTACCAAACAGACAAATGGCAAGCATTCCGGTAATGGATTGAAAAATTTGATTGAGGTTAAGGGTCTGCCGCTGCTCCTGGTTGATGATAACGATACCAACCGTCTGATGGTGAAAGATATTCTTACGAGATGGGGATTCGACGTAACGGATGTGAGCGATGGTTCGGCAGCAGTAAAAGAAATGGAAAATGCCGGGTTAAAGTCCGCATCGTACCGCATAATTATGCTGGACAAGACCATGGATGGCATGGATGGTTTTGCCCTAGCCGAGCAGATGCTGAATGGCTCTACTATGCCATCGGAGATAATTATGATGTTGCCGCCCCACAGTGTCAGCGATGATTTCTCCCGTTGCCAGAAATTGGGAATCTCCAACTACGTTATCAAACCAATCAGAGAATCTGAGTTGCAAAGAGCCCTACTCACCGCAATGGGTAAGGAACCCGGGTCAAAAGAAAGCGTGAAGAAGACTGCTGATAAACAGGCCCGTATTCCAGCTTTAAATATATTGGTGGCTGAAGATAATCCCACTTCTCAGCTAATTGCTAGGAAGACCCTTGAGAAAATGGGGCATCACGTGGAAATAGCGCAAAACGGCTCGGAAGCAGTGAAAATGACGGAAAAGGGTGATTACGACCTTGTGTTGATGGACGCTGAAATGCCCATTTTGAGCGGACTTGAAGCTACACGCCTGATACGAAAGAATGAAAGAGCCTCCGGCAGGCACATCCCGATTATTGCCATGACTGCTTATGCCATGAAAGAGGATAAAGATAGATGCCTTGCGGCGGGAATGGACGGCTACCTTTCCAAACCCGCCAAATCTGAAGAAATAAACGACATAGTAGCCAGTTTATTCGCTGGCAAGAAAAAACCGGTTAAAGTAAAACCGGCTGGTACTTCAAAGTCATTACCGGAACCTCAGGTTGAGGACGCTAAAGCCGTAGATATTGAAGCTGCCAGACAGATATTCGGTGACGATGAAGAGCTTTTAAGGGAAGCCGTTTATCTATTCCTGAATGAGGACTATCCACAACAATTGAAGTTGTTACGGGAAGGGATTGAGAAGGGCGATGCCGACGCTGTTAGGGCAGCGGCACACTCGATTAAGGGTGCGGCACGAAGTCTGGGCGGCACTGTCCTCGGCGATATTGCCCTGCGCCTCGAAGAGACGGGACGTAGCGGAAAACTCGGAGGTGCCCTAAAACTGGCTGACGAACTGGAACATGAGCTGAAACGTTTTGCGGATTATTATTCTCAAACGGTGGAAATTTAATATTTTAGAAAGGTATTTTACATGGCAAGTAGGAAACGCATTCTCGTTATTGATGACAGCCGGGTTCTGGCTTCGGCTACTGAACGGATTTTACAGGACCAGGATTATGAGGTTATCACCGCTATAAACGTGATTGATGGATTTGATAAAGCCAAAGAAGAAAAACCGGACGCTATTATTCTCGACATTCTTGTGCCCGATATTGATGGCTATGAGATCGGTCGGGTATTAAGGCAGCACCCTGATACGAATAACATACCCATAATATTCCTCTGTTCTGAGGAAAATATAGAATCGAAGGAAGGTGCTTCTACGGTCGGACTGCAGGAAATAAACATGGCATTCGAATGTGGCGCTGACGACTTTCTGCAAAAACCCATTTCCGCCGATGACTTGGTCAGGTCGGTGAAGAATGTCATCTGGTTTTCTGAGATATCCACTCTGGCATGATGTCCATCTACCGTTGGTGTATTAAAAAGGTAAAGAGACCCATATGGAACATATCTTAATAGTGGATGACCTGGCTTCCATCAGGAAGATCGTTTACCGCAAGCTTGTCAGCGAGGGGTACAAATGCCGGGAGGTTCCTGATGGTGATAGTGCGCTGGAAGCCATATCCGAATTTGAGTATGACCTTGTGCTGCTTGATGTCTCTATGCCCGGAAAGTCCGGGATAGAGGTATTACGTGAAATCCTCGCCATATATCCGGATACCTCGGTGATAATGGTCACCTCGCGGGACGATGCCGGAACAGTAATTGAGACGATGAAAATGGGGGCCTGTGATTACATCATCAAGCCCGTGAACTTGAGCGAACTACCCATCAGGGTACGCAAGGCACTGGACCGCCGGAAGCTGGTGCTGGAAAATAAAGAGTACCGGCTTCACCTTGAAGACAAGGTCAAAGAGCAGACCGAGAAAATCCACGAAGCCTTCCTCAACTCCATTACGTCGCTGGCTTTTGCCCTGGAGGCAAGAGATAAATACACCAGCGGTCATTCCCAGAGAGTATCCAAGATAGCCCTGTTGATATGCCGGAGACTCGGACTGAAGCAGAGCTATACTGAAAAAGTCACGCTGGCCGGTCTGGTACATGATATCGGGAAGATAGGAATAAAGGAATCTATCCTCATGAAAAAAGAACCGCTTACGGATGAGGAATATTCACATATCATGGCCCACAGCGTCATCGGCGAACATATACTGAGACCGGCAATAAACGATGAAGAAATATTGAAAATAGTCAGGCATCATCATGAAAGGTATAACGGCACCGGCTACCCCGATGGACTAGCCAGGCAGCGTATACCTCTGGGCGCTAGGATTTTAGCCGTAGCGGATATTTATGATGCCATGACCTCCGACCGTCCCTATCGTAAAGCCATGAAACCCAACGTAGCCATTGACGAGCTAAAAAAGCAGTCACGTCACATGTTTGACCCTGTGGTGGTGAATGCCTTCTTCAGCATAGCCAGCGGCTCCCCGGTGGCTGTACCCAATCGTAAAAGGGTAGCTGTAAAGTCGAGGGTATCAATAAAGTGATTGTATCATCTTAAGGCATGAAGCAAAGTGTGATTTAGTTGCTTCATTCATTGATAAAACCCTCCTCTCTACTTAGTCTTGCCCCATTAGCACACCTGAATGAAATCCTTGACAACCCATTTATACCTAGCTAGAATTAATTATTATTCTTGTTCAGATGGGGTAACGACTGTATGATATGTCCCGCCTGTAAACACGCCATGGTAATTGTCGAACATGAGAATATAGAGCTTGACTACTGTACCAGTTGCAGGGGTGTCTGGTTTGATTCGGGCGAACTGGAGATGCTGCTGGAAGCTGCCGGGATGGAAAACTACGGAGTCTTTTTGGAGCGGATAATCGATTCAGAGGAAGCGAGTTCGCCGGAAAAGAAGCGGAGATGCCCTATCTGTAATAAGAAGATGAAAAAATCCTATATAGATGAGGATAATAAACTGCTCGTGGACATCTGTAAGAAAGAGCACGGTATATGGTTCGATGGTGGCGAGGTGGCGCACCTGATAAAGCTTGTCTCTGGCAGGTCGGAGAAAGCTGGCTCCCGGGAAGAGGTGATGGGTTTTCTCGGTGATGTTTTCAAGTATTGACTGCATAACCCGGTTAACAATAGCTGAATAATTCTGTGATAATATAGAAATAGGGAGGTATCTTATGGATTACTGGGTATGGATTATCATAGGCATCGTAGTAATTTTATTGTTCATTGTTGTCGGCCTTTATAACGGTCTGGTCAGGCTCCGCAACGAGGTGAAAAATGCCTGGGCGCAGATAGACGTTCAGCTTAAAAGACGCTTCGACCTTATCCCCAACCTTATGGAGACGGTCAAGGGATATATGAAGCATGAGCGGGAGACTCTTGAAGCAGTTACCAATGCCCGTAATATGGCGCAGCAGGTCTCCGGGGCCGGAGCCGGAGAACGGGGAAAGGCCGAGGGCTTACTGGGTGCGGCTCTGGGTCGGCTGCTGGCTGTTGCTGAAAACTATCCCGACCTCAAAGCTAACCAGAACTTCCTGGCGTTACAGGAGGAGCTTACTTCAACCGAGAATAAAATAAGCTTCTCACGGCAGTATTATAACGACTCCGTATTGCGTTTCAACAACAAGATTCAGGTGGTTCCTTCAAACATCGTGGCCAGCTTATTCAATTTCCAGCTCGGTGAATTCTTTGAAGTCGAGGTGCCGGCGGAGAGAGAAGCGCCTAAAGTAAGTTTTAACTAGAAGAGAGACAGCGCAATCATGTGGGAGCAAATTCGGGCTAATAGAACCAGGTCTATTATACTGGTAACCGTAATGGCTGTAATGCTGCTGGCAATCGGTTATTTTCTAGGATTTTATATATTTGAAAACGGCCTTGCCGGATTATTTATTGCCCTGGTTATCTGGTTTATCATGACCCTGATTGCTTTCTACAGCGGCGATAATATCTTGCTTTCTTTGGCCAGAGCCAAGAAAATCGGTCCCAATGATTATCCCCGTCTCTATAACGTCGTCGAGGAGATGAAAATAGCCTCGGGACTGGAAAAGATGCCGGATGTCTATATCATCGACGATAAAGCCATGAATGCATTCGCCACCGGGCGTGACCCCAGTAAAGCTTCGGTGGCTATCACCACCGGACTGCTGGAAAAGCTCAACCGTGACGAGCTCCAGGGGGTCATTGGCCACGAGCTGGCGCACATAAAAAACCGTGATGTTCTGCTCATGGCTATCACCGCCGTCATGCTGGGGACAATCGTGATACTGGCATGGTATGTGTCCAGATTGCTCATCTTCGGCAGCATGGGACGCTCCCGCAGTTCTGCCAGAGGCGGAGGCGGTCAGGCACAATTGATTATCTTGATCGTTGGTATCGTCTTCATGATTCTGGCCCCCATCCTGGCGCAGTTGATATATTATGCCATTTCGAGGAAGAGGGAATACCTGGCTGACGCCTCTTCGGCGTTGTATACCAGGTATCCTGAGGGGCTGGCATCGGCTCTGGAAAAAATATCCGGCTCGACGGTAGAGCTTAAAACCGCCAACAAAGCCACGGCACCGATGTATATTATCAATCCTTTTCGCACGAAGGGCATGAGCCTTTCGAACGCCACCAGCACCCATCCACCCGTAGCCGAGAGAATACGCATCTTACGTTCCATGGCTGGCGGTGCCTCTTTCGCTGAATATGACCGGGCTTACCGTCAGGTCCACCCCGGGGGCAGAAGTGTTATCTCGCAGGCAACGCAATATACCGCCGGTGCAGTGGGCTTGCGGGAGGCTTCTCCCGAGGAGAAAAAGTCGACCCGTGAGGAGATTAGCCGTAAGAGAGAGGTGGAGGACGTGATGCTGAAGCTGAACGATTACCGTATTGTGCAATGCTCCTGCGGGACCAGGTGGAAAATACCCCCCAACTTCCCTGACCCCGAAGTTCTCTGTACCAAATGCGGGGGCAGGGTTAAGGTAAGATAATACCCGAATAAACTTTTTCCTCAGGCGGTCTGCCGTCGAGCGACATCCCCGGGGACGATAAAATGACTGCCGATCAAGCTCATCATTTTATCCGGACTTGCCTCGCATACTTTCTTTAAATCCAGAAGGATTTTGCCGCCAACCGTCTCGTCCCAGAACCAGTTCTGGAGCAACTTGCTTGAGGCATCTTCCTGGCCCGGCTGTGCCGTAATCCCTTCGATGTAGTATGACTTCAGGTCTTCGACGGCCAGTTTCAGCGTATTCGAAAGGGGTACGTCATTGCGGGGGTTCTCCGGTTCGTTACCCTCCAGGAAGGCGTAGATAAAGTCGCCCAGCTTTTCGATGTCGATACAGCTGGCGCCCACGGTGGTGCGTTTTCTTTTGGTGACGGCCATATCGTACCACGGACGCATCGCGGTCATTTCTCTCCGGAAGGCTACCTTCTTCGCGTCGGTCTCTCTACTGCTATCTATATTACGGGCGAAGTTCACCGGGCATGCCAGCATGGTTATTTCATCGTTCTCTGGTTCATCTTCGGGGAAATCCTCCAGCACCGGTCCGGAGGGTGCCTTGAACAACTCGAAAGTGGCTATCAATACCTTTCTCTGAAAATCAGGGTCGTTCGGGGCGCCCAGGGGATGACCGAGCTGGAAAGACACCCAGAGAGCCCGCGGCGGCTTGATAACCTCCGTGTGGGGCCGGATAAGACTGATACCGGTGGTGGCTACACCCTCATCCTCGATATAATGAGCCAGTACGCCAACGGCGGACGTACAGCCCGGTCAGACGGGTAAGAGCAGGGCGGCGTTGACGTTATCCTTTTTCAGGAGACGGGCGATTTCCCGCGTCGGAGCATCGAACTCTTCCTTGGTGTGCACGGCGCTGACCGAGTAATGAAAAGATGCCAAGCTGCTGATAATACCTTCAGATACCATCTCCCGCAGCCGGTCGAGGGGGAAGACCACGTTCCAGTCGCGCTGGTAGCCGCTGCGGTCGAAGCTGGCAGCCAGGTGGGACATCACCAGGTCGTTAGCCTGAACGTCACCCGGTATAACGCGGTAGAAATCGTTGGGGTCAATCTGGAAAGGGCGGTCGTTCCGGGTGTGCAGTCCGGCCGTGGTGATGATAGCCAGGCGGACTTTTTCCAGAGGCGGAGCGGTGACCCAGGGGTTGGTATCAAAAGAGGGGGCGGGGAGCCTCATCATCAACTCCCGCTCTTCCGGGCTTAGAGCTTCCATGCGGACCATCTGTCGTCTCCCTTCGTGGTAAATGTTGTTTGTGATTTATTTCAGGGGGATTTATAAAGGTAAATTAGCATAGTGCCTATTACGTGTCAAGGATGCCGCGTTGCTTTCGTGTGGTCTCCTTACCTATAATGGGGAGAAACCCGCGGACGTTATTTATTCATGAAATCTAAGCTGAGTCCCCTTTTCTGGAGCGCCCTGGTCATGGTGCTGGCGCTGGTCCTGGCGCTGGCTAATGCCCGGCAGGGTGAGACATATTTCGAGGAGCAGGGTTTCGTTTCACCGGACATCTCCATCGGGCCTATCATCGGCTATTTTTTCGGCGTTGTAATCGTTATAGCGCTGATTCTCTTTTTTATACCTCTCGGCAAACTGCGCCTGGTTTTCCGGGTGTTATTCGCTCTCATGTTCGCCTGGGGCGTGCTCATCATATCGGGCTTTTCTTTACCTATGTGGGCATCCTATACCCTGGCGGTTATCGGGGGTATCGCCTGGCTGCTCTGGGCAAGAATATGGCTTCACAATATTTTACTGCTGGTTACCATCGCCGGGGCCGGCTCGGTTTTCGGTTATCTGTTTTCTCCCCTGACGTTCATGATTTTTATGCTGATTATCGCCGTTTATGACGTCGTCGCGGTAAGGTTCGGCTTCATGGTCTGGATGGCCGACCGTCTTTCCGAATCCGAGAGTCTGCCCGCCTTTATTTTCCCCAAGAAACTGCGGGACTGGACGGCTAAGCTACACGATGTGAAAGTTGGTGAGTTATCTGAGAAGAAATCAGAGGAACGCGAGCAATCCATACTAGGCGGGGGTGATATCGGGTTTCCTCTGATGCTGGCCGTATCTGTCTTTTACCAGACGGGATTACCCAGCGCGATTATAATAGGGGCATTTGCCCTGGCTGGCTTGATGAGTGCATACCTGATTCAGCTAATCTGGCTCAAGGGTAAACCAATGCCGGCACTGCCGCCTATTGCTTTTACATCGCTCATCGGGTATCTGGTGGTGCGCTTCGTTTACTGATAGATTCAGACTGATTTGGCATAAAAAAACTGATATATACTGTTATTCTGGTCTTTATCGCACACTACTCGGAAGGCTTTAAGAGGTGATATCTTCAAGACAGGGCGCTTTTAGAAACTTTAGCCCCGATTCTCCTGACGTTAGTCCACTTAAGTCCGCGGTGTGAAATAACGTCGATCATTCCCTTTAGCACTGTGAAATCACACAGTTGTTTGTAACCGAAGATAAAAAGTGGTGTATATAGAGTAAGTTTGAGGTCTTCGTGATCCAATTCTATCGCTAGCAAAGAAAAAAGGAATTGTAGCAGGCAGAAGAATAAGAAAGTGGGTATCAGCAACATTCCGCCGCCACTGGCGATAACCATGATGGCTGAGAGAATGGTTATCATACCGGCGAAAGGGGTGAATACCATTGATATTATCATAAAAGGAAACGCCAGCTTTTGCAGGAAGCCGTATCTGGCATTGAACGCAGCATCGCGGTGTTTCCATAATGCCTGGAAGTTGCCCCGATACCACCTTAGCCTCTGCCTGATCAGGTCTCTTAAAGTCTGGGGAGCTTCGGTATAGGCGATGGCCGTTGTACTGGCCTGGACCACCTTTCCGGTCTTGAGGGTCTTCATGGTAACGTCAAAGTCCTCTACCAGTGTATCCGGATCATAGAGGCCGCTGCCTTCGAGCACTTCACGTCGGTAGGCGCCCAGAGCACCGGGAACTACCGTAACACTGCCGAATACGTCCAGCGCGCGACGGTAGACATTTATACTCGCTATGTATTCCAGAGCCTGGCATCTGGTCAGCCAGTTCGTGCGATTCAGCACTTTAATATTCCCCGCAACAGCGGCGATATTCGGGTCTCGCAGGGGTTGCACCAGATCTATCAGTGTATTCTTCCCCACCAGGCTGTCGGCATCAACGATGATGATAATTTCACCCTGGGCGAAGCGAAGGCCGTGGTTTATCGCGACGGCTTTGCCTCCGTTGGGTCGATGTATTACCTTTACGCCTTTATTGATATACTCCTGTGCTATCGAGTAGGTCATATCAGTAGAACCGTCATTAATAACGATAATTTCTTTTTTAGCGGGGTAGGCAGTTTCGATGGTAGTCTCTATAGCCCGGCGCAATACCTTTTCTTCGTTGTAGGCTGGAATCAGGATGCTAATGGATGGAAAGTAATTAAGAGAAGCGGCTTGTCTTATCTCACGTCGTTTCTGGTATATTGCCAGCGGTACACAGAGAAAATTGATGTAGAAGACGATACAAAGACTGATCACGAGCATCCAGGTAAAAAAGGAAAGGGCCCCCCATACAAACAAAATTGCTGTAAAGAAAAAAGGTAGAAGCAGGAAAAGAGAAGATAGACTTATCATCGGTATCAGCAACGCCGCTTTTCCCGTCTTTTTGTTGCTGTTACGTGCTGAGAAAATGTAATGAATGATAATAACCAGTGCAGCACAGGAGCCGGCAGCATAGGCGAGTAAAGACGGCCGGGAAGGTACTATTAATACGAGAAGAGTCAGCAGGATGAACATGAGGGCGCCGATGACACTGCTTTTTACCATGATACTTTATAAAGCTTTCTGGCTATTTTACTTTGTTGTTTGTATTCGTCTTCGAATCCAGGAACTGATTGGAAAACTCAATCAGGTCTTTTGCCTCAAGTACTTTGATGTGTTGATATTCGGCAAACTGCTTGGCGGCTTTACTGAGTCTGGGGATGGTAATGATTACCTTATCAGTTATCCCGGCATCATAGGCAGCGGTATCAAACTGGACAACTTCATTCACCCCGTTACCGTCGTTGTGCCCGCTGAGTATAACGCAGGCTGCTACCTGGTGTGAGGTAATACCGTCATCTTTCTGGGCGTAGAGTTCCAGCGTATGTTCGGCTCCGGACCTGCCGGTAACTCTGGCGTTTTCGGTGACCATGTAGCCCTTTTTCTCCAGTAAATATTTCAGGAAACCCTTGGGACCGAGCTTGGATAATTCCGGCTCCATTTCGCTTTCTCCGGCAATTTCCTGTGTTTCCCGGTTTGCCGGGGTTGGAACATCGGTCTGTCCTGATAACAGAGCCCCCAGTTCTTCCAGCCCGTAAACCCTGATGCCCTGTCTTTCGGCGAATTTTTTCGCATCGGGCGCGAGCCTAGGCACCGCCAGGACAATCTTGTGTTTGATGCCTATATCGTAAATCTTACTATCCAGGCTGAAGAGGGAATCGATATTTACGGCCTCTTCACCCTGTGGGGCGGCAAGTATGCCTATTGCCACGGTATGCCTGGCTATGGGGTCGTCCATCGTCGCCAGCAGGTCGATGGTATGGGTGGCGCCGGACTTTCCCTGGAGTTTCATTGACTCCTGTACGCTATAGCCCAGTTTATACAAATAGTCCACGAACCTCTTTTTCGGTTCTAGCTCGAATTCTAGTCGTGTGCGGCAGTTTTCATTGAGGCGATAGGAATATAACCAGACATGGTTCAGTTCTTCCAGCGAGTATATTTCTCCTGTCTTCAGGCAGCGGTATTTAATCGTCGGCAGCGGGAAGATTCCCTGGCAGTTCTTGCAGGTATACCGTAGTCCCGGGTTACGGTAGTCTGTGCCGATTAGCTTCAGTTCCTTTTTGCATTTAGGACAGACCGTCTTCAATCCCGATACAAAGTCTTCTTCAAAGCCGACATGTCCGCAGGCAAAGTGTTCGATCATTTTACCGCGGGACAGGTGTGCAGAATCGCAATTGGGGCACCTTTCCACCGGGATTAGCTGAATAGAGCCGTCGAGAGTGAGTAATATCCTCTCGAAGTCGTCTTTTAATAAGACATTCTTTTCCGCCAGCGATTCCAGAATCGACCAGGTGGTCTTGCCGGATGTTTCCATGATATCGTCGGCAGTACGGTAGTTGTATCCTTCCCGGCTCTGCAAATTGATTTCGGGGTCTATCCGGGCGTCTTTGTGGCTTAACAGCCAGCTGACCAATTTCACAGCCTTCGGGTTCTTCCAAAGGTGAAGCGTGTTTGGTTCGATGGTTATCACCTCTTCGTCTGTATCGTATGAATTTTCACTCTTCGCATCTTGAAGAGGCTGGTTACTTTCTTTATCTTCTATCTTCTTTTCTTTTAATTTCCTGCCGAGTCTCATTAATATCTCCATGGGTATGTTGCTTTCTGGTATTCGTCCTGGACCGGTGCTTGTATTTAACGGAGTTCATCAATCCCGGACGGAGTCATTTACCGCTGATAACCTTTATTCTATTTACAGATTACCTTTTTTATCGCTAATAAGTCATAAATATCCTTTAAAAATACATAAACAACGTGTAAATAGTGTAAATGACAGTAGCTTTCCTGGCATTTTGCGGGTGACGATAAATCCTCTTTATGTAATGAAAAAAGTATTTCAAACGTGATACATCAACGATATATTACGCATTATCGTATTATATTTGCATTATGATACGGATTTGCATATATTATAAGGTAGATATCTCGTCGTTCTTTTCCATGGGAGGTGCTTTATGCTTGATGAACTCGGACAGAAGATAGTACAGGAATTACAGGCAGATGCCAGACAGAGTTATCGAGAGATAGGAAGAAAACTCAGGGTTTCGGAAGGAACCGTGCGTAACAGAGTAAGGGTAATGCTGAATACCAATACCATCAAAATAAGCGCCATTCCCAATCCCGTGCAGTTGGGACTTGATTTCATGTGTATCATGGGTATTGAGGCGAAGGTGGGCACCGTCGAAAGTGTTGAAGAGCGCCTGGTAAAATGCCCCAATGTCTACTATCTCTGTGGCTGTACCGGTGACATGGATATTATCGGTATTTTTCTTTTTCATGGTCCCTCGGAATTTGACGATTTTGTAAAAAATGAGATTGCCGGTATTCCCGAGATTATCAGGACGAGAACCTTCGTTGTCATGCATATTTCACGCAGTCCCTGGGAAAATAATCTGGATATTGGAGCCCTCTGCAGGGGTTAACGACCTGGAATACTCTCCCATAATCGATGTACAACAGTCCTGAACTAGAGGTGATGTATTGTCGGTAAAGAAAAAATCACGTTCCCGCATATTCTTCGGATGGTGGTCCGTATCTTTTATCGGCCTGATATCCGGAGTGGGTCACGGCTTTAATACCTACGGTATCTCCGTGCTCTTTCTGCCGATTTCCGCTGAACTGGGGCTTAACCGGGCGGCTACCTCGTGGGCTCCCGGTATCGGACGGCTGGAAGGGGGTTTTACATCACCGCTGGTCGGTTGGCTCTCGGATAAATTCGGCCCGAGATGGATTGTTGTATTCGGCATCTTAGTAGCCGGTGCCGGTATGATAATCATGAATTTTATCACCGAAGCCTGGCAGTACTACATTGCTTGGGGTGCCTTGATAGGACTAGGACTCAATATAGGCCTGACGGTCGCTGTTGATAAGACCATCAACGACTGGTTTATGCGCCGGCGGGGACTGGCTCAGGGTATCAAGTTTGCCGCTATCAGTATCCTGGGGATCATCGTTGTCCAGGTTATAACACCGCTGATGAAAATATTCCAGCAGGGTGAAATACCCGGCTGGCGGTTCACCTGTTTTCTTTTCGGCATCATAATACTAGCCAGTATTCCCCTGGCTTATGTTTTTGTACGACCCCATCGTCCCGAACACTACGGGATGCTGCCGGACGGCGCTGATATCGGCGAACGAAAAGAAGGCGAAGAAGTAGATATGGAATCCCGTGGTGCCGGGTATGCCTCCAGCTATGAGGAGATAGAGTATACTTTCAGGCAGGCAATCAAGACCGCGACATTCTGGCTGTTGCTGGCTACCTTCAGCGTGCATAATATCGTTTCCGGGGGTTTCAATCTGCATATTCATCCCTTTTTAACCGACGCTGGCCTGACCGAAGAAACTGCCAGCGCCATGATGGGATTTATGATATTCTTCACTGTGCCTTCCAGGTTTTTTGGCGGGCTGGTAGCCGACCGTGTCCCCAAGAACCGTATTCAATATCTCTTAACAGTGGCTTTCCTTTTTCAGGTTATCGGTCTGAGTACGTATTTGGCATTTCAGAATATACCGGCGGCCTATGTCCTGCTGGCATGCCACGGCCTGAGTTCCGGCGCGGTAACACCGCTTGTAATTATCGTCCTGGGACGTTATTTCGGGAGGAAGGCTTTCGGTTCCATACTCGGTACGACGGTGGCTGTCCTTTCACCGCTGGGTATGCTCGCCCCGGTTTTTTACGGGTGGGTGTTCGATACCACTCATAGTTATAACAATGCCTTTATCACAGGCCTGGTGCTGGCGGTAATGGCCGTGGTGGTAAGCTGTCTGGTGCGTATCCCGAAGCTTCCTGCTGAAGAACGTAAAGAATTAGACTGGTGAAACTACCTGATACCTATATCTCTTCTTCTTTGCCGTATGAAGGAAGCACGTAGTCTCCGTCTTTGGCGTAATCCGGATATTCCGGGGGAATGAAGGCTGTCCAGTCGGCTACGGTATTGGGGTCTAGCAACTTTTTTATCTTTCTCAGGTAAACGTCGTAGTTATCATACAACCGTCCCCAGTTCTGGTGGATATGGGTAACCGGCTCTATCTGGAGGCAGCCTCCCCGCGAGGGAACGCCGTAGCGGTTGAAGGGACTTCGGGGGTCGAATAGTTTATCGATGAATTCCCGCGCGGCTGCCAGCGAAGCCGGGTCATAGGGGTCGTACTGAGCGGTCGATATGCCCTGCGCCCCGATGGACAGGTGCTCTTCCGGTCGCCAGGATACCATCCTGCCCCCACCCATCGAGAGGAACGCCCCGCTTTCTTCGTAACGCCTCTTCACCTCGGCTTCCTCGAGAGCCAGTTTTTTCAGCATGGCCGGTGAGCCGTCCGGACTGGAAGAAGATGGTAAGAAATCGCCGGTGGCCCGCAGGTTCACACCGTTCGACCATATAATGTCGGCGAAGGCCCGTGCCAGCGCTCCCGGCTCGTTGAACTGCTCGGAAAAACTGCCACCATATTTCCCAGTGATTACCCGCAGGCATTTCTCCTTGTATTCCAGTTCTCCGGCGGACCGCCCGCCGATAACGCATACCACCGAGTTGGCTACGGATATCCCGCTGGCAGGGTCGAAGCTCTGGTTACCTTTCTGCATCATCTGCTGTATCATTGCCCATTCCTCGTCATTGCCTTCCTGCATCTGAGCGGTGCCGATGATGCCGATGCCGAAGGCGTAGAGGATTTCGGCGCGGCAGAGTTCTTCCGAAACCTCCAGGGTGGCATCCAGGTCTTTAAAGCCGGCCCGTACCAGGGATAGAGCTTGACGCTGGCTTTGGTAACCACGCCGTGCCCGCCGTTGGCGCCGGTCCTGCCTCTTAAGATACCGCGCAGGCTAAAGCCCGGCCCGTCGGCGGAGAATAAATCGCCCCCGCTCTCCCCCGAGCCCATATTCAATATTTCGCCGGTCGGCAGCACCCACTCTACACCCAGCGTGTTACGCCCGTAGCCGCTGGTGAATACCATGGTGTGCTGGCAACCGTGATGACAGCACTCGGCGGCAATCACCCCGGCGCTGTAGCCGACGCCTATCCGGCCCGTGTAGAGCCCGTGTCTAGCGGCTTCAAGTTGAAGTCGGTACACCGAGACGTACGGCTCGACGACCGCCCTCATGTTTTTAGCGTCTATCTCCAGTATCCGGTTCATTCTTTTCAGGTCGAGTAGAATACCCCTGGTGTTGGCCAGCGAAAGGGACAGGTATTCAAAACCCGACGAAAACGGTTTAAATAGTATGCCGTATTTGTTGCATACCTTGATTACTTCCGAGATTTCCGCGGTATTGGCGGGCAGCAGGACTGCCGCGGGGCGTACCGAGTGTTTTTCATCGAAGAAGAACACATTTCCCCATACCTGGTTATAGGTATCCAGTATTACCGGTTCCCGGGTGATATACTCGGCACCTACTATTGCCTCCAGGGCTTTATATTCTTCTTCGGCTAGTTTCATAGCATTGCCTCCGGTTACTGTTTAGCCGAGGATAGATAATTTCATTTTATCGTCATTCTCGGGCTTGACCCGGGAATCCACATCCACTTTTCACCGCTGGATTCCCGCTTTCGCGGGAATGACAATTCTCAGAGTGCCTTCTGTACCAGTTCGATGATGTCATAGACCTCCATGTTATCCCCGCTGGCTGCGGCGGCGTCCAGGAAGTTGCGTTTACACCACCCGCAGGCGCTGACGATGGCTTCCGCCCCGACGGCACGGGCTTCCTTGAGTCTCTCGGTACCAGTCCAGACAGCGAAGTCGGGGTGGGTATTGATAACGCCGCCTCCCGCCCCGCAGCACCAGGCGTATTCCCTGATGCGATACATCTCAACCAGGCGCAGACCGGGAATCGCTTTGAGGATTTCCCGGGGAGTCTCGTACACGCCGTTGGTGCCGCGACGGAATTTCTTGGGCGGGTCATGGATAATCATCGGGCCCATCGCCCTTGTCTCCTTGCCCTGCCAGTGTATCCAGGGCTCTCCCAGCCTTCCCAGGTGGCATGGGTCATGGTAGGTCACCGTCAGCGGTATTTCTTTTGTAAAACTGATTTTACCCTCTTCTATCAGGCGGTGGATGTACTGGGTGATATGAAATATCTCTATCTCCGGTTTCTTGCCGATTTTATCGTAGAGGACTTTGAAAGCGGCGTAGCAGTCGGCGCACGGGGTAACCAAAACTTTAACTCCCGCCGTTCGTAAGGTTTCCAGCTGGTGCTCGGCGTACTTGGTGAGTTCACCGGCATACCCCAGTTCGTAAGCCCTGCCTCCGCAACAGGCTTCGTCAACGCCCATAATGCCGATGTCCACCCCGGTATTCCTGAGGATTTGCATCCCCGCCCTGGCTATCGGTTGCAGCTCTTCATCGTAGGAATAGCGGCAGCCGGCATGATAGACGACTTCGGCACTTTCCCTGGCCAGGTCTTTAACATCGAGCCCCTCCGCCCATTTACCGCGGTCGGCTTTCGGAGATTGCATCATGTTGTCTTCTTTACGCAGTCCCTCGATGACCAGCATGTGAACGGGCAGCAACTGCCCCTCTTCGACGCACTTGATCCTCAGTTCCTGCATCAGCTGCAGGGGCTCCAGGTCCTGCTGTACCTTGCAGGAAACATCGCAGCTGCCGTCCATGTGGCAGTGATAAAGCACGTCAAGGAAGGTCTCGTCGATTTCTATCCTGTCTTTAAGGAGGGAATAAGCCATGTTGAATTTACCGCTGGCCGAATAGGCGTGCCAGAGGTAGCGCGCCACCGACGGACACCCCTCCATGAAGTCGGTATTTTTAATGTAGCGGTAGGGTATCCACTTGCAGTAGGAACACCTGGTGCACCGCTGCATATCGTGCGTATAGTCCTGGTAGGCCATTACCTTACCTCCGGGATACTAAAACATAACTTGCCCGGATTAAGAATGTCATTGGGGTCGAATAAATGTTTTATCTTACGCTGCATTTCTGCCGTGCCCGCCGCCTGCCGGTAGGCTATATCTTTCCAGGCAGGGTAGGGACGCGAGAAGAAACCTCCCATCGCGGCTATCTTTTCGCAGGCCTGGTTGGTTAACTCGTTTACCGCGTCGGCTTCGGCGGGGTCGTGATAAAAGTTAAACTCGCAATGACAGCTCGTGCCCTGGACAATCGGCTGGATATATACGCCAATGTCCTGGGGAGGGTATTTACAGGACTCGACCAGCTTGTTCATCTCAGCAGAAAAATCCGGGGTCTTATCGAGCGTTGTCAGGAAGAAGACGTCCTGACCTGCCCCGCGGTACCTCGTCTTCCAGTAGGGGTCCGGAGATGGCTGTAAGAGTAACTGCGATGCCTTTGCGGCGCTGGCGTTGCCGGTAGTCGTCACCGGCTTCAGCCTGTATTCCTCCGCCAGGGCCTTAAAATCGGCCTCTTCGCTGGCTACCTTATCCCCGGGTAAGATTCCGTAACCCTCGAAGGAGGTTAACATAATCCACGAAGGCAGTTCTTTCTTAATATCCTGAATCTCTTGATGGTTGCTGCTTAACAAACAGGCCAGATTGAGACTGTTTACGATAAAGATATTCCCGCCGAACCTGAATTTAACCAGCTGATAGCATAAATCCAGCAAAGGTTCGATATCATCAGACGGTACCAGGTAAGACCTGCTTACCTTTGAGAGGTAACTGCACTTTACCGTTATCCAGGTAACGATGCCTATCGTGCCCTGGGCGCCGGAGAGCAACCTCTGGAAATCCACGTGGCTGTGCCCGAAAGGATTCATCTGCACCCGGTCCATCTCCCACTGCTCCTCGACAGTATCCGGCCCCGATGCCTCACCTGTCCGGAACCTGTCGCTGTTCCCGAAGACCACCTCGGCGCAGAGCAGGGGGTCGGTGCTATCCCAGTGATGGCCCGGTCGTGTAATTGGCTCCCTTTCCAGCACGCTGCAGACTACCGATTTGTTGCGGCGGGGTAGCAGGGGCATATAAGCGCACAATCCTTCTTTCGCCAGCGCTGCCTGTAATTCTCCGAAAGTAACGCCGGGTTCTATCATGGCGACTTTGTTGCGACTGTCTATCCGGATGATTCTCTTCATCCGGCTCAGGTCGACGATAACCGTGCCGTCTGTATACGGTGCCGTGTCGCCGCGACCGTGAGGCGGTCCCGAGCTTACCGGTACCAGAGGAGTCCGGTTTTCGTTAGCCCACTTCACGATTGCTTCAACTTCCCTGGCGTTCTCCGGCCTAACCGCGTATCCGGGTGTTTTTGGAGTAACTGCTGGTGATATGTCAGCGTATTCGGCCAGTACGTCTGCCGCCGTGAGGATGTTTTCGCTACCGACGATTTTCTCCAGCGCTGTGTCGACCATCGTCCTCTCCTTTTGAATCGTGTACAATCTATATTTATAAATATATCGTACTACGACTATTCCCAATTATGCCATTCGCCGGATTATACTGTCAAGCGTGATGCATGGTTATAACTGGAATATATTGACGCCCGGGGATATTATCGTTATTATCTGATAGTATACTGTATGAAAAAGCTGAAGATAAACGAAGATTACCGACTCTGGTTGCTGCTTAACAAGACGCGTTCGGCAATATTTAAACTCAGGCACAAAAAGGTGGGGCAATACCTCCCGCCCAACCAGGCGGCGGCGCTGGTTACCATCTGGGCTTTCGATGGCAGGATTACGCCCGTGGAGTTATCGCGGCAGCTTTTCCTGGAACCTCACTCTGTATCCGAGCTTATCGTCAGGATGGAGAAGAAGGGGCTTGTTACCAAGGCCAGGGATAAGAACCGGGGAAACGTGGTCAGGCTTTCTATCACCACCAGGGGACGCGAGTTATGCCGTAAAGTAATGGGCGAGGACCTGATTCACGGTATCATGGATTCGCTGACCGGTGAGCAGCAGGAGCAATTACGCTTGTGTTTGATGGCATTGTTCACCGCATCCTTGGAAGAACTTGGCATGGAAAGCGAAGACTTGCTTCTGCCATAAAAAGTCTGCATATTCCCGTAAACGCTGTTGACATTATGATATAAAACGTATATAATAGCAACTGGTTGCAATTACGATGAGTTGTTCTACTATCCTCAAACAAAAAGGTTACAAGATGACCCCCCAGCGTCGTCTTATCGTCGAGTATATTCACGATAACCAGTCTCACCTTACCGCCGATGAGCTTATCAGTTTCCTGGAGACACGGGCGCCCGGCATAAATAAATCGACCGTTTACCGCACCCTTGACCTTCTGGAGGAATCGGGGTGCGTGGTAAAGAGCGAAATCGACGGTCATTTTATCTACCACCACGCCGAGGAGGGGCATCATCACCATCTCGTCTGTCGGGTCTGCGGTAAAACGCAGGACTGCAATGAAAATCTCTTTTCCTCTGTCAAGGATGTCTTGGCGAACAGGTACGGTTTTCAGGCGGATTTCAAGCACATTATGATAACAGGACTCTGTTCCGCCTGTCGGAAGAAATCCAGATAGAACATTTAAATTTTTTTGATTTATAATGCAACTAGTTGCATCTGGAGAAATAAATATGAGAATGAGGAGATATGAAAAAGGTATCTATTGTTTTAGCTATCATTATCATCGGCATATTAGCAAGCTCCTTGCTGGCCGGTTGCACCGATGAAGGGGCCAAGGGTATCAAGGTGGTTACCAGCACTTCTCACCTGGAGCAACTGGTAAAGAGGATAGGGGGTGACCGGGTCGATGTCATTAATATCGTACCCTCGGCCTCGCACCCGGGCGACTTTGATGCCAGCCCCGGCGATATTAAGAAGCTGGCTGATGCTAACCTCTTTCTCTGGCACAACTGGCCGGGCGAGCTATACGTTCCCGGTCTACTTGAATCAGCCGATAACCCGGATATGACTGTTATTGCTATCGATATTCAAGGCTCCTGGATGACTCCACCGGTGCAGCGGCAGGCGGCTGACTTGGTAGCGGCTGCTCTCAGCCAGGTGGATAGTCAAAATGGTGCCGCCTATCAGGATGCTGCTGAGGACTACAAGGCTGCTGTCCAGACAGAGGAATCCGAGATTCGAGCTAGGCTGGCTGAAATCGACGTCTCCGCCGTCAATGTTATTTGCGCCGGCTGGCAGGCTGGATTTCTCGGCTGGGCTGGCTTTAACATCGTCGGTACCTACGGCCTACCCACAGCGCCGACCCCGGCCGATATCCAGGATCTGGTGGAACTGGGTCGAGCGGAGGGGGTTACTCTGATCGTCGATAACCTGCACGATAATAAGGATGCTGGCCTGCCGATAGCTACTGAGTTAGGATGTCCCCGGGTGATCCTGATCAACTTCCCCGGTGTGAATGCGGAGACCGAGACTTGGGAAGGGGCTGTAAATTATAACATTAACCTCCTGCTGGAAGCATTGAAAGAATAATCTTTTTATTAGGTCCCAGGCTGGAGTACTCGATGACCGATTACATCATTGATATAAAAGACGCCGTGGTTTCCTTCAGGGAGGATGTCGCCCTGCGGGGTGTTTCCCTTAAGGTGACCGCCGGCGAGTTTATCGGCGTCATTGGTCCCAACGGGGCCGGCAAGACGACGCTGCTTACAGTAGTCAACGGACTGGGCCGGCTGCTTAGTGGCCGGGTGCGGGTGCTGGGTGCCGCCTTGGATCCGTCCAACGGTCATGCCCTGAGAAAGAGGGTGGGCTACGTTGCTCAGGCGGAAGACATCGACCGTCGTATGCCGATGACCGTACGGGAGGTGGTAATGATCGGACGATACGGAGTGCTCGGTCTCTTCCACCGGCCCGGGAAGCGCGATTGGGCCCTGGTCGACGAGATGCTGGAACTGGTAGGAATGACCCATCTTGCCCGTCGACCCATCGGTCACCTCTCCGGGGGTGAACAGCAGCGGGTAGCCATCGCCCGGTGCCTGGCCCAGGAACCTGAGATATTCCTGCTTGATGAGCCGACCGCCTCGCTGGACTGGAAAGCCCAGACCGGCATACTTGAGCTGGTCAAACGAATCCACAGGTCGCGCCAACTCACCACTCTCTTTGTTACCCACGACCTGGATGCTCTGCCCCACACCTGCGATCGGGCAGTGCTGATGAAGGACGGATTGATTATCGGCGACGGCCCCCCGGACAAGGTTGTATCCGCCGAGAGCCTCAGCCGCCTCTTTGATATGCCCCTGCCGGTGCTCCGGGAGCGCCAGCCTCATGTCCACAAGGAAGAGGAGCGACATTAGCTTGGAAATCTTCGGTTATCAGTTCATGCAGAACGCCATCGTCTCCGCCTTTCTGGGTGGAGTCGTCTGCTCGATTATCGGTGTTTTCGTGGTGCTGATGCATATGCCCTTTATCGGCGTGGCCATGTCTCACGCCGCTTTCGCCGGTGCCCTTCTCGGCCTCTGGCTAGGTTTCGAGCCGCTTATTGGCGCCCTGGTAGTAAGCCTGCTGGCGGCGGTGGTGGTCGGCCCTTTAGCTGACCGCGGCGAGCTCAGCCCGGAGACTTCGCTGGGTGTAATCTTTTCCCTGATGCTGGGCATTGCCTTCCTCTTTATGGGGCTGATCCCCTACGCCCGCTCCTCGGCGATGGAGCTGCTTTGGGGCAGCATACTCACCAATACTCGGGTGGACATCGCTATACTGGCCGTTGTGGCGGTGGTGGTGGTGGGGCTGGTAGTTGTGTTTTACAAGGAAATTAAGGCCACAATTTTTAACCGTAATATGGCGCTGGCGGTAGGCCTGCCGGCTACTATTATTTTCTACGGTATCCTCTTCCTCACCGGAACCACCGTAACCGCATCGTTACGTTCCATCGGCGGCCTACTCGTTTTCAGCCTGATTCTTAATCCGGCCGCAGCCGCCTACCAGCTTACCTATAGCATGAAACTGATGTTCCTGTTGTCGGCCATCTTCGGTGTCGTTTCCGGCTGGGTGGGACTGCTTTTTTCCTATCTGTTCGATATCCCCAGCGGCGCCACCATCGTCGTTACTTCCTCGGTAATTTTCTTGGTGGCGGTTATCTTTTCACCGAAGCGCAAGGTAAAACGCTGGCAGCAGAAACCCGTACAGGAGAACATGACGTGAGTAAAGACTTCTTTAATGCTAGGGCAGCCACCTGGGATGAAAAGGTGGCAGAAAAAGACGTATCCAGACTCGAGGCGATGCTGGCCCGTATGGAGATTACACCGGGTGATGTTGTTCTGGATGTGGGTACGGGCACCGGTGTTTTCGTGCCATTTCTCCTGCAGAAGATTGGTGATAAAGGCAGGCTTGTCTGCCTTGATTATGCCGAGGATATGCTCGATATCGCCCGCCGCAAGAATTTCAGTGGTAATGTAGAATTTATCTGCGCGGATATAGAAAATTCCGGGCTTCCGGACGGGATTTTCGATGCCATAGTCTGTTATTCCGTCTTTCCGCACTTTGAAGATAAACCCAGAGCTTTAAGCGAAATATGCCGGGTTCTCCAGCCGGGTGGTCGTATTTTTATAGCTCATACCTCGGGTCGGCAGGTGATTAATGATATTCACCGCAGTCTACCCGAGGTATGCGGCCACGCCTTCCCAGAAAATGAGGAAATGCAGCGCCTCCTTTCTGAAGCTGGATTTACAGATATTTATATTTCCGAGAGTCAGGAACACTACTTCGTCAGCGCTAGGAAACCGGAACGGGTGATTTCTTCTTGATTAACCTGATGAAAACAGGAGAAACCACCGCCTGATCGTACTTCTTTGACAAAGCAACGTGGTGAGTGGTAGATTTAGGCATCAATATCTATACCCGCAGCCAGATGTTGGATAATCCGGTTAAACGTGGAGAAGAATGTCCATACTATACAATACCTCCGTCATCAAACTCGGGTTTAAATTTCCCCCTGTCTTTCTGGCCAGATATTATCGGAATCTCCTCAAGATGATATCGCCCTCGCCGATTGACGTTTGCCTGAAAGTAACCGAAAGATGCAACAGCCGCTGCATTACCTGCAATATCTGGCGGGAGCAGGCCGATAAGCCGGAACTGACTTTCGAGGAACTGGAGAAGCTGTTCTACCAGTTTAAAGCGATTAAAATTAAGACAATCGGGTTTTACGGGGGAGAGCCCCTCTTGAGGGATGACATCGGTGAACTGGCCAGGAAGGTCAAGTCCATCATGAAGGAATCTAAAATCCTGCTCATTACCAACGGGCTGCTTTTAAAAAAGAAAGCTCAGGAGGTACTGGACAGCGGGATTGATATTGTCTGCATTTCCCTTGACGGCATCGGAGAAGTCAATGACATGATACGGGGCGTTCCCGGTGATTACCAGAGAATAATCGAAGGAATTGAGGAGTTGAAAAGGCTTGACCCCAAGAGGAAGGTTACAATCAATATAGGCTCTACACTGGTATCACATAATATTCATCAGGTTCCCCAGTTGATAGACCTGGCCAGGGAGTTGGACATATCCTGGTCTTTTAATCTGTTCGATACCAGTGCCTATCACTTTCGGGACCTCGACGACCCCCTTGCTCTCAAACAGATAGACGAGAAAGTAATCGACGAAACCATCGAGCATATGAGCCGGGAAAGGAAAAAAGACCCCAAGTCGATGGTCGGTATCGACCCTGTTGGTTTGAATTTCGCCCACGAATATCTCAAAGGTAAAGAGCCGTTCTTTCATTGCGTCCTGGGCTACGTCAGGATATATATAGATTCATATAAAAACGTCTATTCCGGGTGCTGGGCGCTGCCGCCGATAGGTAATCTGGAGCGGGAGGAGCTGAAAACGCTTCTCAAATCGCCTAAATATAAGGAAAGACTGCAGCAAATGTACCGGCTGGAATGCCCCTACTGCACCTGCGGGTATCTGATTAACTGTCTGGTTAATCATCCCTTTTCGGGATTACAGTTTGTTTTCAGAAACATCTCGCTGGTCAGGAGTTGAGTCCCGCTTGCTATGGTTATATAATATTCAAACACGCATCACTGCATTAAAAGGAGACTGTTATGAGACCGCTTCAAACTGACCTGTCCATCTACCTTAAATTGGATCTGGTGAAACCGCCCGTGGCTATCAACTACTCATTGCACAAGCCGGAAGGTATCGAGAAGCTGGATAAGCAGCTGGGCTTCTGCGAGATGGTCAAAGAGGCGCAGGAAAGGGGCACGCCTTTCTATATGACTAGGGAGGAAGAGAACTGTATCGGCAAGTTCTTTCTCGGCATGAGGGACGATACTCCCCGCCGTCCCGACGGCGGCGCGCTTGGAGTCAGGCTTGAAATTTTCCAGGACGGGCGTGCCAACATGCGGCTCCGCACTTTCGTACCTCATTTTGAGAACAATTCGGTCAATTATGTTGTTTATTCGCCGCTGGACAAATTGCAGTACGAGCCGGACCTTCTCGTTCTCCTAGCTACCCCGCGCCAGGGGGAACTGATCATGAGGGCGATGACCTATTCCACCGGTGAGATGTACGAGAGCCGCGGCACGATTGTGGGTGAGTGTGCCTCGCTGTATATCTACCCCTATCTCAGCGGCAAGGTGAATTACATGGTAACCGGGATGTCTTACGGTATGAACGGGCGGAGGGTATTTCCGGACGGCCTGATGCTGATATCCATCCCTTACCAGTGGATACCTACCATCGCCCAGAACCTGAAGGAAATGAAGTGGGTTCCCCCGGGATACGAGATACCCACCCGGGAAGAATTTGTTGAGTGGGATGCCAAGGTAACCAGGGAAACGCACGAGGAGAGCCAGAATCCCTAGCTCTCTTGGGTTGTTTCAGTTTACCCCGAGGATTTAGTGCCCTCGACTATACTTTATACACTTTACATAGAAACGAACGGAGCGACTCGGAACCGGTGTGAGGATCGCAGGGCATGTCGGCGGCTAAGAGGTTCACGTTGGATTCCGTGAAGCCGTACTCCGGCGGCTTTTTCTCGGGGAACCACCAGCCGTGCTGGGCATGAACTACTTTGGGATGAATGCCGTCGGTTAGTTTCGCCCGCTGCTTTATCCTGCCCCGCTGGCTCTCAATCCAGACCCAGTCACCTTCCTTGATGCCCAGTTTGCCCGCCGTATCGGGGTGGATTTCCATGAGGGGGTCGGGATTGAGCTTGCGCAGCGACTTTATCTGCCGTCCTTCGGAGCAGAAAAATCCCAGAATCCGGCTGCCGAGGGTGATAATCAGGGGGTATTCCCTGGCAAGTTCGGGCGTAGAGTAGGGGCTCTCCGGCGGCTCGACGTAATAAGGCAGGGGGTCGTATCCCATCGCTTCCAGCGTCGAGCACTTCAGTTCCACCTTCCCCGAGGGCGTATTGAATCCGTCCTGCTCGTATTTTTTATACCGCATTTTGGCTGTTATTATGCCAAGCTTCTTGAATTCCTCGAATGTAATACCAGCGCCTTTCAATATCCAGTCACAGAACTCGATGACGTTTTTCCAGGGGAAATCATCATGCATCCCCATTCTGTGAGCTAAATCGAAGAGAATTTGTTTATCGTCGCGGCACTCGCCTATCTGCTCCACTTTTTGCCTGATGAGGGCGACCCAGCCCATGTGGGTATCGGCAATCTCGTCGTTTTCCAGCCAGCTTGATGCCGGAAGCAGTATGTCCGCCAGCTGTGCGGTCGGCGTCATGAACAGCTCTGTTACAACCGTGAACTCAACCTTCCTGAATGCCTGTGCTGTCCTGATGGGGTCGGTCTGGTTCAGTAAAGTGTTGCTGCCCATGACGAATAAAGCGCGGATGGGGTATGGCTCGCCGGACATGATGGTATCGAGCAGGTGGCGCGGGTGAATCACCGCCGTATCAAGGACCCTGTATTTACCGCCGCCGACCATTCTTGCCTTTAGTTCGGGGGTAATTCTTTCATGCATCGTATGTCTATGAGTGCTATGAACTGCGAATGATACGAGACCATCCGGTGTAACCAGAAAAACATCACCGCCGGGGGTATCCAGGTTACCTGTAATCGCCGAAAGGCAGTGGATGGCGCGTACGGTCTGAAAGGTATTTATATTATGGTCGAGGCCGTTACCCCACTGTATGCAGGCAGGCTTGGTGGTAGCGTATAGTCGCGCTGCCGCCCTGATTTCTTCGGCGGGTATCCAGGTAATCTCCGCGACCCTTTCCGGGGGATATTCGTTTACCCTTTCGGCAAACTCATCAAATCCTGTTGTCCACTTATCGACGAATTCTTTATCGTACAGTTCTTCATTGATAATGACGTTCAGCATTCCCAGCGCCAGGGCGTCGTCAGTGCCGGGGCGTATCTGCAGCCAGTGGTCGGCCTGGGCGGCCAGGCCGGTCTTCCTCGGGTCGACGACTATCAACTTGGTGCCGTTTTTTACCGTTCGCGTTACCTGGTAACCGCACATGCCGTCGGCGGCCCCCGAGCCCACGATGTTGCAACCCCAGTTCAATATCAGCTTCGGGGTCTGTCCGCCGAAACCGTAGTAATCGCAGACCGGGAACTTGCCGCTGGTCATGCGTGCCGCGGCTATCCTGGGGAAGTAGCAGTTATTGATAATGCTGAGATGATTCGGTGTGCCGAAACAGTTGGAAAAACGCATGTACATTGGCAGCAGGGGACGCCCCGTGCCGATGATGGTCGCTACCGACTCTGCCCCCGATTCACTCTTAAATTTCATGAGCTTTTCAGCGATGGTGTCCAGGGCTTCGTCCCAGCTGATTCTCTGCCACCTGTTCTCGCCGCGCTCACCGGTTCTCTTCATCGGGTATTTCAGGCGGTCGGGATGATACAGGAATTCCACCGATGCCCTGCCCTTCGGGCAGATATAACCCAGGTTGGTGGGACAGTCCGGGTCGCCGGTAACCTCGACCACCCTGCCATCCTTAATATGTACCAAAACGCCGCAGACGCCGTGGCACATCCGGCAGGTGGATTTAACTACTTTCTCGTCATGTTTTTCATTTGTTTCCGGGGACATATCGGTCTCCAATCGATCGTGTATTTTTAAAGGCACTCTTCCAGCCCCAGCTCAACCAGTTTCGCCCGGGTCGGGATACCGTCTTCATTCCATCCCCTGTAGGAGTAGTATTCGTCCAGCATTACGTCCATGTCGAAAATATTACCTCTGGTACCTCCGGAGGTAAGTCTGTCGGTGAGAACTCTCGCCGGCAGCGTATCGTCCCTGCGGCTGATGCCGCGCTTCACGCTGAACATGCGTTTCATGTTATGGATGCGCTCTCCTGTCTTTAAGAAGTCTTTCAGGTTCATGTCCCACCCGGTAGCACTGTTCAGGACTGCCACGTAATGCGACGGTTGTATCCCCGGGCCCATGCCTAGGAACAGGCAGACCGTCAGCGAGTCCATCATGCAGCTTAAGTCCTGCGTTACCGCCACCAGCCTGCCTTTGCCTTCGGTATCGAACCGTTGTAAAGCCACCGGGAAACCCAGTTCCGGAGAGGTCCGGGGGTCATCGAGTTCCATGCAGTTTTCCAGGTGGTCGGCTCCAGCGGTCTCCATGTGCGCCGCCCCGATACTGCCGGTGGCGTATCCCAGGGCGTGGCTTGCCAGCGCTCTGGGCTCATGAGCGGGGAACTCCAGCCCCTTGACGTGCATGGCATATTTGTAAGCATCCCCTCCGATACGCTCCGACGCTGTTTTCACACCCTCACCCAGCAACTCCCCGAATCCTTCCCTCTCGCCTATTTTCTTTAACATCTCCATCGTTGCTAGTTGATTGCCCCACACCAGGTCGATGCCGTCGGTATCCTCTTTCGTAATCAATCCATTCTCGTAGCATTCCATGGCGAAAGCGATGACGGCCCCCGCTGATATCGTGTCCAGGCCGTATTTGTTGCAGAGGGTGTACGCCTGCTGCATCACCTCGGCATCGGCTATCAGGCAGTTGGTTCCCAGGGGACCCCAGGCTTCCCATACCATGTGCCGCTCGCCGCTTTTAAGCTTGTACGACTCCAGACAGCTGTTAGGACAGCGGGCGCAATGCAGGGGTACGGCGTCCCGCATGGCATCCGTGTAAACGTATCCTTCCTCGAAGGAGCCTTCCGACCAGTTTTTTACCGGCACGCGGCCGAACTCGAAGAAGCTCCTGAACACGTGGCTGTCGCCGGCGATTCTCTCTTCCAGCTTCCGGTTGCGGCAAAAAGCAAGAATCTTATCCGTACTTTCTTTAAATTTTTCTTCATCGTAAAAGCTGAGAGGCAGCGTTCCCCTTATGGCGATAGCTTTCAGCTTCTTCGACCCCATCAGAGCCCCCAGACCGCACCGGGCCGCGGCTCTTCCCTGCTTGCCGTCGTTCATTATCCCGGCGATTTTTACCAGCTTTTCTCCCGCCACCCCGATGCAGGCGACACTGGCTTTAGCATCGGTCTCCTTCTGTAGCATATCGGATACTTCCCAGGTATCCTTGCCCCAGACATGCGCGGCGTCACGTAATTCCACTTTGCCGTCCTTAATCCAGAGATACACCGGCTTGCTCGATTGTCCCCTGACCACTATGCCGTCGAGGCTGGCATGCCTCAGCTCATCGGCGAAGTAACCACCGGAATGTGCCTGACCCCAGATGCCGGTTGCCGGGGATATTCCCGCCACGATATACCGGCTGCTCTTCGGTAGCGCGCTGCCCGTGACCGGGCCTGCCATGAATACCAGTTCGTTTTCGGGCGAAAGGGGCGCTGTATCGACGGTTGTTTCGTCCCAGAGGATTTTCGCCGCTAGGCCGACGCCGCCGATGTATTTCCTGGCGATATCTTCATCGATGGATTCGTAATCTATACTCCCGGTGGATAAATCAAGACGCAGGATTTTCCCGTTATAACCTTTTAGCATTTTAATACCCGCTTCTGTTTGTTTTAGTGAGCCTGTCCTTTCGGCCTCTGGCATAACTCTATTATCATGCCGCCCGATTCCTCGCCTTCCAGGTAAGCCCATTTGGTGTTCGGCATGGCTCCGGTCTGGATTACCCTGAGCCCCTTTTTCTTAAGCTCCGCTATTTCCGCATCGACGTCATCAACCATGAAAGCGAGGTGGTGCAGGCCTTCGCCTTTTTCTTCCAGGAACTCACTGTATATTGAGTTCCCCTTGAGGGGCTGTATTATCTCCATCTTCAACCCACCGATATCACCGCGGCCGATTCTCAGGTCCATATCGTAGTCGGACGATTCGCCCCGGACCGTTTTTCCGCTGAATGACATCCCCGAGCCCCCCAGAAAAGGCGGGAATGGGCCCGCATTAAGGGCCTCTAAGTACTTAGCGGCTTTATCTATGTCCCTGACTACCAGAGCTGCGTGAGAAAATTCCCATTTATTTGGCATTGATTACCTCCTATTTAAAAAGTCGTGATTGTATGTGATATAAATACTGCTGATAATAAATCCGGTAGTGAAATTTAGAGTCATTATAGCATATTTTCAATACTTCTTTTTTTCCATCGAATTCCCTAGATAGATATCTCAACGTTACAAACTGGCATCGGGATTGATAAAGGTGGTAGGATTATTGGGTACCCGGAATTTACTTCCGGGGCTATTCCGTCAGGATATTAACTATGAAATCCATGCGAAGCGGTTCTTATTACCGATGGTATATCCTTCTCCTGGCTATGGGTACATACGGCTCCATCGCCGGCTCAGCCCGACTCTGCATGCCCGTGCTTTTCCCGGAAATCTCCGCCGAACTGGGCTTGAGCATGGTGGCTATCGGTACTATCTGGGGCATGGACCCCCTGGCCGGAGTATTCCTGGGTCTACCGGGCGGTCTTCTTGCCGACAGGTTCGGGGTAAAGCGTATGTTAACGATAGTCTGTATACTGGCAGGTATCTTCGCAGCGCTAAGGGGATTTTCGGTGGATTTCCTCAGCATGGCGGCTTTCATGTTCCTTTTCGGCCTGATGGCGGCGGTTACGCCGAGTATCGTACCCAAGGTTACCGCGGTGTGGTTTGCCGATAAGCGTCTGGGCCTGGCTAACGGTATGTTGAATGTGGCCTGGTCTATCGGCGCCGTGCTGGCGACCCTGTCCAGTGCCACGCTTCTTTCACCGTTACTGGGTAGCTGGCGGAACGTGCTGTTTTTCTTCGGTGCGCCTCCGGTGCTGCTGGGGTTGCTCTGGTGGTTCACGGGACGCGAACCCGAAGGGCAGGACACCGAGACTGCACCAATCACCAGAGAGGCGTTCCGCAGTACGTTGGCTAGGGTCATGCGTATCAAAGATGTGTGGCTTATAGGCGCTCTTCTACTGACCTACTGGGGTGCCAATCTGGGCTTCGGAGGGTACCTGCCGCTATATCTCCGTAACATCGGCTGGGAACCGGAGCTGGCAGATGGCGCCATGACTGCTTTCAGCGGCATCGGGATTCTCGGCGTAATTCCCATGGTATTGATTTCGGACAGAATAGGCTCCCGAAAGATAGTAATTACATTCGCTGTCCTCGTCCTGGCATTGAGCCTGGGACTGGTCCCTCTCGTCAATCCTACCGGAGTCTGGATAGTCCTTATTGCTGGCGGGGTATTACGGTCTGGTGTTGCGGCTCTGGCTAATACCATGATTTTCGAAATCAAGGGTGTTAGCGGAACTTACGGCGGGACGGCAATCGGTCTGACAGCTACCCTGGGGATGCTGGGGGCTACCATCTCGCCCCCGATTGGCAACAGCCTTACCCACTTCAACGATGACCTGCCCATTTTCTTCTGGGCAATCCTGTCGGTCGTGGCATTGCCCCTGCTCCTTATGGTAAAAGAAACACATTATAGAACGGAAGAAACCATTTCCCGCCCGATGGGATAGATTTCTAAAAACTTGTTGAATATGTTAGATTATGGTCACCAAATTGGCATATTTCATATGATAAACCGGTATGAATTAATAATATCACTGGAATTAAGTATAAGATAAATCTTACAGGAGTATTTTGTCATGTCGGATGAAAACAGGATTATCGCCGAAGGTAAAGAGGAGACTTTCGTCAGGACACTGAGTCTCATGGGTATCATGGGCGGTGGTGCCGAGGGTGTGTGCGATGTTAAGAACGGGAGAATTGTCCGGGTTAGACCGCTTCACTATGACTGGAAATACCAAAAAGAAGAACTGAATCCCTGGAAAATCGAGCGGAACGGCGCCAACCTGGAACCGAATATGAAGTCGTTGCCTCCCCCTTTCAATATTGCCTATAAAAAGAGGGCTTATTCGCCCAACCGGATAAAATATCCCCTGAAAAGGGTTGATTGGGACCCCAGCGGTGAGAGAAATACTCAAAACAGGGGTATCAGCAAGTATAAGAGAATCTCCTGGGACGAGGCTACTGATATCATCGCCCACGAGATAAAGAGGATTCAGGCGAAATACGGGCCGCTGGCGATCTGTACGCAGACCGAAGGCCATGGCGAGTCCAAGACAGTGCATCCATCTCATGGCTCCCCGTCGACTCTCATGGGTAAAATGGGGGGCTTTACCCAGCAGATAAGGAATGCGGACAGCTGGGAAGGCTGGTACTGGGGCTCGATGCATGTCTGGGGGACCGGCTACCAGGGCATGATGGCCCCGGCAGCCAACATCATTAAGGATGTTTCCGAAAACAGCGAGCTGATACTGTGCTGGGGCTTTGACCCGGAGACGTCGGCATGGGGATTCTGCGGGCAGTTTCCCAGTCGCCTGAGCTATTTCTGGCGGGATGCTGGTATCAAACAGGTGTATATCTGCCCCGAGCTTAACTACGGCGCCGCTGTCCATGCCGATAAGTGGGTCCCGGTATTGCCCAACACCGATGCCGCCCTGCAGCTGGCGATAATTTACACCTGGATAAGAGAAGGCACCTACGATAAGGAATATATCGCTACCCACACCGTTGGCTTCGATGAGGTAGAGACCTATGTTACGGGCAAAGAAGACGGCGTGCCCAAGACGCCCGAGTGGGCGTCGCCCAAGTGCGGCGTGCCGGTATGGACGATTAAAGCGCTGGCGCGTGAGTTTGCTGCCAACGTAACGACGATTGCGCATGGTTACGGAGGCTCTTATATCAGGGGCCCGTACTCTACCGAACCTGCCCGCCTGGAATGTATTCTACTGGCGATGCAGGGACTCGGCGCACCGGGCGTTCACCAGTGCAATCCGTACTGGGTAAACCCCTCGATGCCTCGGGCAGTAAAGCCGAAAAACGCTACTTTATCCCTGGGCGGGAAGAGCACCGAGGAGGTGTACGCCGACCCGATACTGCGCTCCTTCGCCGCCCATGCCCTGGCCTACCAGAAACAGCATTTCCCCAAGGTCCTCATGCACTCTATCCTGCAAAATCCCCCCGTCTCTTGGTACGGTACGAGTTCGGCAGCCGCACAGGTAGAAGACCAGTTCGTGCAGTACAATTTCCCCGCTCCCAAGGAAGAAGGCGGTTCTGAAATACACATGATATGGTCCGATACGCCCTGCCGGCCTACCTGCTGGAATTATGGTAATAAGGTGATTGAAGAGCTCAGGAGCCCCGAGATAGAATGTATTATCGTCCAGCACCCCTGGATGGAGAACGATTGCCTTACCGCCGATATCGTCCTGCCGGCCAATACCCATTTCGAGGTCGACGATATCATGCCCAACACAATGCAGGGCGTGCAGTTCGAGAACGTATTGTTGCAAAAACAAGCTATTAAACCCATTGGCGAGTCCAAGAGCGATTACGAGATAATGCTCGAAGTAGCTAAAAAGCTGGGCAAATACGAGGAAATTACCGCTGGGCGTACTGTGGAGGACTTAATTAAATATGTCTATGAGGGTCTTGGATTGGAAGAGGTTATCAGCTGGGAAGACTTCAACGAAAAGCAGTATTACGTCTATCCCACGGCTCCTGATTGGGAGAAAGACCCGCCCGGCATGAGCCAGTTTTATAAAGACCCTGACAAGTATCCCCTGCCTACGCCTTCCGGCAAGCTTGAGTTATACTCGGCGAGATTAGCCGAGCACTTCCCGGATGATGAAGAAAGGCCCCCGGTGCCAAAATGGGTTGAAAAAGGCCCTACGCATGATGAGAGGCTTTCCAGCGAAAGGGCCAAAAAGTACCCGCTTCTGTTGATGTCCAACCACGGCCGGTGGCGGGTGCATGCCCAGTGCGACGATATCTCATGGACGCGGGAGACCCCGACGGGCAAGGTCAGGGGTTGGGACGGTTACATGTACGAGCCCCTATGGCTCAATCCCAAGACCGCCGCTGAGCGGGGTATCAGGAATGGCGATATAGTAAAGATATACAACGAGAGAGGTACTGTCCTTGCAGGTGCTTACGTCACCGAGCGCCTGATGCCCGGTGTAGCTTATATCGACCACGGGGCCAGGGTCGACTTTATTATTCCGGGAGAGCTGGACAGAGGCGGTGCCATCAACCTCATCTCGCCGGAGGGTATAACGTCCAAAAATTCTGCCGGCATGGCTACCAGCGGCTATCTGGTCGAAGTCGAGAAAGTATCTATGGCTCAGATGGAAGAATGGCGAGAGCGATATCCTGCCGCCTTTGAAAGAGAATACGACCCTGCTTCCGGGCTACGCTTTAATGCCTGGGTAGTGTAACAAATCTCGGAGAGGGGGGTGGAAAAATGAGACTGGAAAACAAGGTTTGTATCGTTACGGGGAGTGCCCGCGGTCTGGGCAGGGCTATTGCCTTGCGCTGCGCTCAGGAAGGGGCTAAATTGACCGTCTGCGATATCCTGGAATGCGAGCCGGTTGCCAGAGAGATAGAGGCCAACGACGGAGAAGTCCTTGCTCTAGAAACCGATATTACCAGTGAAAACGATGTTGCCGTGATGGCTCAAAAAACCATCGAGCGATTCGGAAGGATAGATGTTCTGGTCAATAATGCCGGGGCTATCGGTGGTATTGAAATCCCCGATTTTATTAAACCGGTGGAAGAGATGGTGGCCAAGGACTGGGACAGGTATCTTGAGGTAAATATCAAGGGCACCTTTAACTGCTGCAAGGCTGTGATGTCCTATATGAAGAAACAGGGCCAGGGCAGCATTGTGAATATCGCCTCGACGGCTGGCTTCAACGGCTCGACTCACTTCCTGCACTACAGTACTTCCAAGGGTGGTGTGATGACGATGACCCGCGGCCTGGCGACCGCTCTCGGCGAGTTCAATATCAACGTAAATGCCGTGGCGCCCGGCGTGGTCAATACCGAGGCAATGCAGGCTCTGCACTCCGGAGGAGGCGGCGACCAGACGGGCCGTCAGCTCATCAAGAAAGCCGTCCAGCCGGAGGACATCGCCGCCGCCGTGGTCTTTCTCGCCTCGGACGAAGCCAGGATGATTACCGGCCAGACGCTGGCTGTCAACGCAGGCGAATATTTACATTAAGTAATATGCTATTGTTAGTCTATTAGTTATCTTCGAGTGCTTTTATTATAGACTGCTCTGGAAATTATCGTCGCTCATTACTTCCAGTACATTCTCCTTACCGGAAAGGACCGGCAGTATCAGATGCGACCGGTATTCCTTGTTCCGGTAAATCTTATGGAGAGTGGTCTTGGAGCTGTTCAGCGACGGATGATAGTGAATCTGCATCTCGGGGTCTCGCGGCGATTCCAGACTTTCTATCTCCAGCTTAATTCTATGTCCTGCTCTAAATACGTTTACTATGTGCCCCAGACCGATATTGTATTCAGTTATCTCGCCCGGTTTAATCGGTTCGGCGCTGGTATGCGGGTGGTACGGGTCATAGGGCTTGGACCTGGCTTTATCCAGGGCTTTATGCGATGCCTTCAGCCCTCCTCTGGCTACCGGTCGCTCGGCGCCGGTCGGCATTACGTCGGACAGCTTGATTATCCAGTTGGTGTCATCCTGGTCAATGGAGGCGAACAGGTTTATGGCTCCCTGCCCTATTACCTCCAGATCCGCCGGTAGAGTCGGACTGACGTACTTCACCGAGTCTCTCTTATTGGAAAGATGCAGCGGTTGCTGCAGGAAGCAGTCGGGTTCCGGCTGATAAAGCTCGGGCTCGAAAGAAAGATTTTCCCAGCGGCGGAGGTAAACATCGGTATATTCAATCCCCTCTAAAGGCCATTTATTTTCGTATCGGTACTTATTGACTCCGGGGACCCACATCTTGATAGGAGGTTCATCCATGATACCGGTATCGTTACCCTTCAGCCAGTGGTCATGCCACCGTAGAATGGTCTCTATATCCTCTCTCCAGGGTCGCTCTTCGGGGCCGGTGGGCTTGACGAAGAGTTTCTTAACGGTATCTATATTGTCGTAAGCTTCCCAGTAACCTTTAGCCCCTCCGATTTTTCCGACTACGAATGTAGGGACTTTAATCTTATCGAAGTAAGGGTAAACAGACTTATCTTGGTAAAAAGGTCCGTCGAACGGATTCATTACTATATCGAAGAAGGGGGGATTTTTCTGGGGATATTTCAACAGGTGGTAAATATTGGGGTAGTGCTGGATATCGGGGTCGTTCAGGAGTTCGTTACGTCGGCGCTCGAATTCTTCTTCAGGCAGATTTTTCATCATTACCGATACGGCGTTTTTAGGTGCGCAACCGCTTGTGCCGTGGCGGCCGTCCCACAATCCATATAGGAATAATCTCAGGACACCTCCGGAATAGGCGCCATCGCGGTAAAAGTCAATAAAAAGGTGGGAAACACATATAGATTTAAGATGGGGTGGCTGTTGGATAGCTACTTTTAATTGCATGTTTCCGTAATACGAGTATCCTATCATGCCCACGTTACCGTCGCACCAGGGCTGTTGCGCTATCCACTCCACGATGTCGGCACCGTCTTTCCCTTCCTGCTGCGTCGCCATCCCGTAATATTCGCCCTCGGATTCGCCGGTGCCCCTGGCATCCGCGATGACATGCACGTAACCCCGGGGCACTATGTTGGGTGTATCTCCGGCCTCGATGTTGCCGTCCCAGACAGCGCTTTTATAAAGAGGCTGCGGCGGAATCAATACCTCCTGCAATTCTTTACCGTAACCCCCCATGGCGAATAGAGCCGGGAACTTGCCCCTGGCATCCGGACGGTAGACGTTTACCGCCAGGCGGACGCCGTCACGCACGGTTACGAATATATCTTTTTCTACTTTAATGCCGTACTTGGGTTGACTTATGAGTTCACGCCAGTCCTTTTTCACTTTTAGCTCCTTTCGTAAATACGGATTTATTATGCGCTTATTTCTCTGGAAGTAGTAATAATATAGTCGTTTGAATGATGATTGTCAAAAATGCAACTATAAAAGAAGACACTATTATCATGTAGTGCTATTAAATATCGGTGGGATTGCCGCCATCTGCTGCAAAATGAAGGCTGGATGAGGACGGTGGGCAACTACTCAGTGAAAAATAACCTTCCGGAGCTGGTGGTTACAATAGCAATCTTTTTATCTCATCAGGGGCTGATATCCAGTCCCAGATATGTCTGACGGATTGGTGCTGTTCTTTGTATTCTCCGGGAGTCTAATATTTCTCCTTCTTTGGTGCATCGACCCCGCAAGGCCTGCTTTCTTCAACTCCCTTCTTACCTTTCAGCTTGAGTGTCCGGTACTCCCGCCAGGATATCTTCTCGTCAGGGCGCCCGAGTCCCAGTTCTTTCATCAGTTCGGCGACCTTCTGGACCTTCGGCATGAGTGTTTCCATGTCATAGCCTTCCAGATGCGGTGGGAGCTTCTTCCGCTCTTCAGGTTCCATATTTAATAAGTCGCAAATAGATTCCGCGCCCCAGCGCGCACCGACCGAGGGCATACCCTGGTCGCGCCCGCACTCGTAGCAGTCCGCCAGTACTCCACATTTTTGCCTTTGAGAGGTAGCAAAAAGCGCTTCGTATACCGCGGCGTCGGGGTCAAGAAAGTCATAGGCACGCTGGATACGGTTATAACGTAATCTAAGACAATCTATGGCGCCGTACGTCTCCTCAAACCTGTCCACGATATCCTCCACGACAGGGATGCACGGAGCGATGAAAGTGCGATGATTTTTGGCTATATCTTCGGCGGTAACGCCGACGACATAAGCGACGGCAAAGGCGCTGCCGGTAACACCGCCGCAAGTGCCTACTCCCGTATAGGCTATACCGGAATGTAGTCCCATCAACCCCTGGAGTATTATTACCTGTACTTCCGGTGTAAATAACTCTATGCCTTCAGACCTGAAGGCTTCGCATATTGAAGCGAATGAGGACGGCGCTCAGGCTCCGTAATTTACTCCCTCTCCGGCCCCGAGATGACCGGCTTTATCAATTATTCTTTGCTTCTTCACCTCGTCAATGACGATTTTCCCGATCATTTTTCCTCCTTACCCGGCCTGTTATCCTGTGGTTTAACCGTTTTTGTATTCTTCCTGTATTTCCTCCATTATCCTGGCAGAAAATACTTTTCTGTCTTCCTCGCTGAGCGTGGTCATCGGGAGGACCCATTCCATTTCCTTTAAATTATCTATCAGCATCGGGATTAAATCATACGGTACGGATATCAGGAAAAGGCCCTCGGGCAGTACTCTCTGCATTCTTATGCCGTAGCCGATTCCGGTAACGGTGTAGTTCAGTTCTCCGGTGATATACGGATAACCAAAAACCCAGGCACACATGAGTACCGGGGTAAATTTTGATGTTAACGGCTTACCGATGGAGTAGCTTAGAGCCCGGAATATGATTTCGGCATCGGACGGCTTGGCGGTAATAATCAGCAGGTCTGGTTCAAAAGTAAGTTTATCCTGAGAGGAGAAAGCCACGTACCTGACGGTATCTCTGGGTATTTTATAGATATGGTGATATATCCTGCTGTTGGCCCGCGCTTCTTGGTATATCTTTTCCTTGGCGCCGATTTGCCCGCTAACCATGTAAGCCTCGGGGTCGATCATTCCCAGTATCAGTCTGTCAACGCAGGAAAAGTTATCTTTGGTGGCATAAAAGGGCTGTCCCGTCTGCGCTTCTGTAAACAACCGGCAGATAGGCATTATTTTATCCGTCTGTTCCAGTCCTTCCGGTCTGTTTAGCAGGAACTTGATGCCTACCGGCTTTCTTTCAAAGTTGAATTTATCGAATACGGAATAATCCCATCTGGTCTGATTCATATTTTCCTCCTTTAGCGTGTTTTCTCCATTAAAAACGGTTCTTATAAATCTGACATTTCCTGGCGCAACTGGTTTAGCCGTTTTTCAAAGCGCTTGAAGTGCGCCTCTCTACCGGAGCTTCGCCAGCTCTTGTAGATATCATCATCCCGCAGGTTTTCCATGACTGTCGGGAGAACATTCCAGGGTATTGATATGATGAATAGTCCCTCCGGTATCGGGGAGTTAATCGCCTCCATGCCCAGACTGAGCCCCGAAACCGTAAAGTTTGTCCGGCCGCTTATGACCGGGTAGATATACATCCACGCGCATGCCATGATGGGCGTGCCGTTGCTCGACCATTTATCGCCGGTAGTGTAACCTTCTGCCCTGAGGAGTGTCCGTGCCTGATTTACGTTAGCCGTAATCACGAGCACATCCGGGTCAAAGTCCATCCGGTCGATGGTCGAGAAAGCAACAACATTAACCGACCCTTTCAGCATTTTGGGGATGTACTGGTATACTTTACGGTTGGCTCTGGTCTCTTTGAACAGTCCGGCTGAACCCCCCGCAAAACCGCTAATGAGGACAGGTTCCGGGTCTTCCATGCCCAGAAGCAGCGGCTCCACACATAAAAAGTCTTCCTTCTGAACGTAAAAAGGCTCGCTCTGCTGTGCCTCGTAGAACATCTCGCAGAAAGCCAGCTTTGTCTTTATTCGGTTGATTCCTTCCGGTCGGGTCGGCAGGAATTTTACTCCCACCGGCTCCCTTTCCAGTTTCAGTCTATCGAACGCTGAATAATCGCGCGACACTGGTCCCATTGTAACCTCCTTGACTCATAGAATAGGCTGATAAAGTAATATCTAACTTGATAATCTGACGGATTTAATTGTTATCTGGTTCTCATCATCTCGGGTAGCCAGAGGCTTATCTCCGGAAAAGCTATGAGGATAGCCAGGAAGATAAAGAGAACAATCAGGAATGGCAGGACTCCGCGCAGGAGTTTATCCACCGGGATGTTGAAGGCCGTCCTCATCATAAACAGCTCAAGTCCCATCGGCGGAGTAATCAGTCCTATCTGCATGTTCACCACGTAAAGAACACCGAACCAGACGGGGTTGAAACCCAATGCATCGATGACAGGGACGAATATGGGTACTGTCAGCAGCATGATGGTGATGGCGTCTATAAAGCATCCCAGAATCAGCAGCATGACGTTAATGGCGATAATGATCAGCCAGGGCGACAGGCTTGATTCGGTGACGAATCCGGTGACGGTCCTGACCACTCCGGAGCTGCCGATAACATACGAGAATAACCAGGCACCTATCATCATGAAGAGAATCATGCCGTTAATCTTGGCAGCTTCCAGCAAAGCCCGACGCAGTCCTGTCCATCGCAGGCGGAAAACGACGACGCCGATAATCAGCACCACCACACAGCCTACTCCAGCGGCTTCGGTAGGCGAGGCTATCCCGAAGTAGATTGAACCGAGTATCGACAGCATGACCACGAATATCGGCCAGACCTTTTTCAGGGAGGAGATTCGTTCTCCCCAACTGACGCCGCCTACCGAAGGACCCAGCTTGGGATTCCGCCAGCACATGAAAACAGCAACTCCCCCCAGCATCAGTGCCAGCAGTATACCCGGCACCATCCCGGCCATGAAAAGGTGTCCGATGGATGTCTCCGAGAGGACGCCGTAGATAATCATACCAGCGCTGGGCGGAATCAGGGGCCCCAGGACACCGCCGCAGCACAAACCGCCCATGGCTAAACCCTTATCGTAACCGTAGCGTTCAAACTCCGGCTCGGCTACCTTGCCCACCGCCAGGATGGTGGCGGTGCTGGTACCGATGGCCGCGGCCATGGCGGCTTCACCCCAGATGCTGGTTACGATAAGGCCGCCGGGGATACGTGAAAGCCATTTACGGGCAGCGTTATAAATATCCTCGCCGATTCTCGTTTCAGCAATCAGGCATGCCATGAGTACAAATATCGGGAGCGGCGTCCAGTTAATATTATAGAGGGTATTGAAGGTAGTCCAGCCGATTTTTTCCAGACTGTAGGGACCGAAGGCTAACAGAGCCACGACGAAAGCGGTAAAACCCAGAGCATATATAACCGGTGTGCCCATCATCATTAAGAAGAGCATACCTACAACACATACTATGGCTGCGAGAGTTGGATCCATTGTTACCTAATTTCTTTACGTCATTTATCCGGTGTCAGTGCCTTCCTCCGGGCCCTTGCCGCCTCTTAAAAGTAGATTTATACCCTTAACAAATTTACTGAAGAGAATAATCTGGAGCAGGATAAAGCCAGCCGGAATGAAGAATTTTACTGGGGCTATGGGTATCCGCCAGGTAGATTGGCTGGTCTGGCCGATGTCCAGGGCATAAAGGGCATTATCCATGCTTTTCCAGATGAGTACAGTGCAGAAAGCCATCGCCAGCAGTGGTGAGATGATGTTGATGATAATTATCTTCATGGTATTGGGGAAACGAGAGGCAAGGAGATCGTTACGTACGTGCTGGTCAAGCTTCTCCACGCCAGCTACGGCCAGGACTCCACTAAAAAGAAGGAACATGTAACTGAACTCGTACGAATAGGGTTCGGGGTCAAATATATGTCGCATGATGACACCAAAGGTTGCCAGAAACGCCATCAATAATATCATGGTTCCACATATCAGCAACAGGTGTTCACTGAGACTGCCAATCCAATAGTCCAGTTTACGGAGTATCCTGATGAACAATGATGATAACTCCTTGAGGATATTCTTATTCTAATCCGTATTTGCGCCCGCGGTGTAACAGCCGCGGGCGCGTCTTTTTTTTACCTAATCATTGGGATATAAAGCATTTGCTTCATCAGCAATTGCCATTATCTGATCGCCAAACGCCCCGTACTGGGCTAGCAGGTCGTCAATAACCGACTGGCAGGCTGCTTTCCAGAGGTTTATCTCCGACTGAGGCGGATAGTATATATCCACTCCGGCATCGGCGATTGCCTGGTGGTCGGTAATCCATTCGTCGGCGACCCACTGGTCGATCATGTCCGAATATTTCTGCGCTTCTTCAAGTAGTATAGCCTGGACGTCCGCCGGCAGGCTGTTCCAGGTGTCCAGATTTATGGAGAAGCCATGTACGGCCGGGGTCATGTAGGCTGCCGTCATGTAGTCGGCTACATCCGGCAGTCCGAAGACGCGCATAGCGGCTGGTGCTGTTATCACCGCGTCCACGGTTCCTTTCTCCAGCATTGAATAGGAATCGGTATAGGGCACTCCGGTTACCGCGGAGCCGCCCAGTGCCTCAATCGTTGACGCAATCACGGGGGATATCGCCTGTACCAGCAGTCCGTCCCAATCCGCCAGGGTCTTCACCGACCGGTTGGAGATAAGAGCCATGCCGGTGTAGTTATGCAGGCACAGCAGCTTCTGGTTGAACTGGTTCTCCAGTATTTCGGCATACAACGGATAGAGTTGCGGGACAGCGTATCGGTGGGCTTCCAGGTTGTTAAACAGGAAGGGTATCTCTACCGCGCCCAGCTTCGGCTCGTCGAAGGAATTGAAATTGGGGGTAACCGCCGCCATATCGGCCGCACCGGTCCTCACGCCGTCTAGAAGCTCTGGGAAAGCAAGCTTCGATTCGGCCGGGAAGTACTCGATGGTGTAGGCGGGGCCGCAGCGGGCGTTAAATGCTTCGGCGAAAGCCAGCTCGAGATCCTGATAGTTCCCCATGGCTGCACTGGCAAAACTGAGGACCACCGGCTCGGGGGGTGCCGTGGTGGTTGGTTGTGTTGTCGTTGGTTGTGTCGTGGGTGTTGTCGTCTTTTCCGGTTCACCGCAGGATACCAGAGTGCCAGTAAACAGGGATGCAATGAGCGCGATACAAATCAGGATAAATAATTTCTTCATTGTTGGTTTCATTCCTCCTCTAATCATGTTTAGCCGGTTGGTAATTCTTTCCATATGTTCTATCCTATCACCCCCTTTAGCTTAAAGTATTCCTTAATATTTTCGGAAACGCGGTGCGCACTTGACTTGACCTTCTCTAAAGTTTCCTCAAGTCGCGGTTTAAGGCGAACCTCCGGTCCGATCAGGCTTAAGGCTACCGGCCAGAAGTAGTTTCTCACCGGAGCCGATATACATAAGGCGCCTGAAATCCTCTCTCCGTAGCTGATTGAATATCCCTGTTTCCCGATTTGTTTGATTTGTTTTTTCAACTCCCTCTTATCCGTCACGGAATACTCGGTAACGGGCCTGATTTCTATGTTTCTCATGGCTATCTGCAAGTCCTCGTCGTTAAGCTGGGAGAGGAGGACTTTAGCTGTTGCTCCGACGTATATCGGCCCGACCGGGTCCGGACCCTGAACAACTTTAAGGTCGAATTTACTCTGAATTTCGTGCAATCTGATATATTGAAGACCTACCATGATATTAAGCTCTGCCGTCTCCCCGGAGAAATCCCACAGGTATCTCAGTTCTTCGAGAGCACTGGTTATGAGATAATGATGGTTCGCCTGAGGATTAGATGCAATCTGATTAATCAGGGGGCCCAGATAGTAGTGACGGGTAGTGGGGTCCTGGGTTACCAGATTCAACTCTTCCATGGTTTTCATCAATCTGAAGGTGGTGGGTTTGGTAAGACCGCAGCAATTTGCTATTTCGGTCAGAGTGTTGGTGTTGTTGCTCAGGCATACCAGGATTCTCACGGCACGGTACACAGCTCGGATTGAAGTCGGTTTCTGGTCCTTATCCAAGGTAGAGTTTCGTACTACAAAATAGTTGTTACCATTTTGCATGTCTCTATAATAATATAGCACAAAAAAACGGCTGTCAAATCACCGTAAAAGTATCACTATGTTTGTTAACAAAATGAAACCGAAAACTTGATACTATAACTGTAAAAAGATTAATCACACGGTGCTTTTGCTTGATAATTCTTATTTGTTCAATATTGCCGGGATTCACCATAAGCGGGACTTGTTATATGGCATTCGTCTTTAACGAAAAATAACCGTATGATAGAATCAGAGATATGTATTGAGTGAGTGGAATATGACATCTTTTAACACGGAACAGGTCAAAGCCGGCAGTGCCATGTATTCACGGTTTGTCCTTTCGATATATGATTTCTTTTTTTTATGGTACAACCTTCGGTTTTTATGGAAATGTCCGGCGCGTTTTCTGCTGGATTTATATAACCAATACATATCATCCAACCATCTTGATATAGGTGTCGGAACTGGTTACTTCTTGGATAGATGTAAATTTCCAGATACAGATATCAGGCTTGCATTGATGGACTTGAATCCCAATTCGCTGCGGGCTGCCAGCAGGCGTTTGTCTCGCTACAAACCAGAAACATATCGTAGGAGCGCTACCGAGCCTTTTAATTTAGATGCGGCGGCGTTCGATTCAGTTGGCATGATGAATCTGCTGCATTGTATTCCCGGGGACATGAAGACCAAGTCTATCGTCTTTAAGCATGTTAAAGAAGTAATGAACCCTGGAGCTGTCGTTTTCGGGTCAACGATATTATACGAAGGGATTAATCGTAACGCGCGTGCGACGTTTGCGATTAAATACGCCAATAAAAAGGGATACATGGCCAATTTAAACGATAGCCTCGAAGACCTTGTAGAGAGTCTTCGAGGCATTTTCCCTGATAGTAGTGTTAATGTTATCGGCTGTGAAGCACTCTTTTGGGCCCGTAAATAACGCTGAAAGCGGTCACTTCGCGGGATAAAATGGAGCCGGGGGGATTCGAACCCCCTACCTTTTGACTGCCAGTCAAACGTTCTCCCAAGTGAACTACGGCCCCGTGAATGCCTTTTAAATTTAG
>SMTZ1_10000173_pt1 | contig 53922 bp, 46 predicted proteins | sample DeeMarSWOR136_30_FD_25667 | JGI IMG/M metagenome (IMG submission 25667) | reverse complement strand
CGTCGTCTTCCCATGATCCACATGACCAATCGTCCCCACATTTACATGAGGCTTCGTCCTCACAAACTTCGGCTTCGACATCGCTACCCCCTCCCATATCCTAACGAAAATTCATTTTGGAGCCCACGATCGGGATTGAACCGATGACCTCTTCCTTACCAAGGAAGCGCTCCACCACTGAGCTACGTGGGCTCAAGAGGTTAATAACCTGTACCTATAGTAAAAGAGACAGACAATAACTCCAACCTACTCGCCCGGGCAGGCAATTAAGGCAAAAAATTGACGCAAATACGGAATTTCCCCGCTGATCATGCAGGCTATTAAGGCTTGAATATGATCTAATTTTCTTAATCTCTGGACCTAAAAGCGGAATTGACTCTCTTGGAGCGGGAAACGGGATTTGAACCCGCGACCCTCAGCTTGGAAGGCTGATGCTCTGCCAACTGAGCTATTCCCGCTAAATGGCACCTCATGGTGGAGAGGGGAGGATTCGAACCTCCGAAGGCTACGCCAACAGATTTACAGTCTGCCCCCTTTGGCCGCTCGGGAACCTCTCCTCCTGAATCAATGTAAATTATTAATATAACAAATAATGATAATAAAATCAAATAGTATCTTGGCCAAAAAACGAAAATGTGAGGATTTTTCTTCAGGTTATCTCGAAAAATCAGAAAATATCTTAATAATTCACGAATATAGTCCAACTAGCTACTATTTTATATCATATCCTCATCTCCTCTGTCAAGATTCTCCTCTTTTTATTTTCATCCTTCCTTAGTCCTTCGATTCATAAGTTCGGTGACGAACTTATTTAGCCCTCGACTGAGCTCGGTCGAAGGCCTCAGCACTCAGTCCTGAGTGAGGAATATCTATGATGTCATGCACAAAAATACGTTACTCTATTTGCGAATCGAAGCACTTAGTCTTCCACGCAGCCATCGAAGGAGGCATAAGAGTCCTCCGTTGTCCCTGAGCGTAAATTCATCCTTCAAACTGCAGCACCGCATAACGGCAGCACCCAAACTCTACTGGAGGAGGAAAATATTCCCCGTCCGCACATCCCGCAAGGGTCACCTCACGAAGCATTGAAGCAAAGGGACAGGAGCTTGTAAGGAACTCGGGAAACCCCAAGGCAATAGTCCTTGCATTGAATAATAAAATATGTTAGTTATTTTTGAGATTTACGCATTATTTGTTCATTAATTATTAAAGATTATTCTACAATTTTGACGCGTAAAGCATTTTGCCTTCATTCGCCATCGAGGGACAAAACCCAGTGAGTTCCGATATCAGAGCATATCCAAGAATCAATGGACTCGGCTAAGATGATCCAATTTTACCACGTAAGTAAGATTTATTCGGGCAATATCCAAGCCCTAAACGACATTACCCTTCAAGTGAATAGAGGTGAATTCGTCTTTCTGACTGGACCCAGCGGAGCCGGTAAGACAACCCTTCTCAAGTTAATATACTGCGAGGAAAGTCCTACTCAGGGGGAAATTTTGGTCAACGGAATCAATATATCAAGGATCAAGCCCTCTCAAATTCCCTATCTCCGACGGAACATCGGTATCGTCTTTCAGGATTTTAAGCTTTTAAATGATTTAACCGTATTTCAAAATGTGGCCTTCGCCTTGGAGGTGACCGGGATTAGAGGGACAGAACTGAAAAGGAGGACTTGGAAGACCTTGCGAATGGTTGGATTGCTGGAAAAAATGGATGTGACGCCGTTAAAGCTCTCGGGAGGGGAGCAACAGCGGGTGGCCATCGCACGAGCCCTTACTAACAACCCGCCCATTCTCTTAGCTGATGAACCAACAGGAAACCTTGATCCCGAGATCACCCTCGATATCATCAACCTCATGAATAATCTCAATGCATCGGGTACGACCATCGTCGTGGCCACTCATAACACCGACTTAGTCGGGGAATACAGCAAAATGGTTATAAGGCTCATCAAGGGCAGAATCATAGACACAATACATCCGGAAAGGCCAACGCTAATACCTGAAGTCAAAGCCTCTATCTTATAGGGATCGATGTATTTTCTGAGAAAAGCCTATCGAGACATAAGAAGAAATATCTGGGTAAACGGAGTATCCATCGGTATTATCGTCTTTACCCTTCTCATCTTTTCGATTTTTCTCCTGGTCTTGATCAACCTGAATAAGCTCCTGGTTCACTGGGAGGGTAAAATCCAAGTAATTTCCTATTTAAAGGACGACATTTCAACCAATGAGGTAAAGCACCTGGAGAGACATATCCTTGACCTAAGGGAAGTAAGGTCAATCAAATACGTATCCAAATCCGATTCTACCATACTCTTTAAAGGGTTTTTTGGCAACCAAAAGGGGATCCTTGAGGGTTTGGATTTGGATATCCTTCCGGCCTCCTTTGAAATTCAACTGAAGAAAGAATTCTATCGTGGCCAAGGGGTCAACGAATTCGTGAAAAAACTCAGTCGGCTCAAGGGAATTACGGATATCCAATACGGGCAGGAATGGATCACCAGGCTTTCCGTCATTGTGCACCTCTTAAGATGGGGACAATGGATCGTGGGGGGAATTCTATTCCTCGCCATATCCTTTATCATATCCAATACGATCAAACTGAGCATCTATTCCCGCAAGGAAGAGATCGAAATTATGAGATTGGTCGGGGCAACCGATGGATTTATCAAAATCCCTTTTTTGATCGAGGGGTTCTTTCAAGGGGTTTCGGGAGCCATCCTATCGGTGGGTTTGCTGTTTCTCTTTTATCAATCGTTCCTCTTGAAGTCGGGGCCTTTTATGAAAGCATATCTGGGGCAGATCGTATTTTCCTTTTTGCCGTGGAACTCTATTGGAGGGGTAATGTTAGTGGGGATCTTCCTGGGATTTCTTGGAAGCTCCTTATCTTTGGCGAGGTTCTTGAAGGCATAAATGATTCAGGTGAGAAAAATCCTCTGCATCTCTTTCTTTTTCCTTTTCGTATTCAAAGGAACCAGTCTTGTCGCTGATGATATCGACATTAACGAATCACAAACTGAAACACAAGAGAAGCGGCTTCAAGAGATCCAAGAAGAACTCAAGCGCAAGAAGGCTGATGAAGCAGCCGTCCGAAAGAAGGAAGAATCCATCCTCGAGACCCTCAGCAGGATCGAGAGGAAACTCCATGCGAGACAGGAGGAACTGAGAAGGTTGGATTCAAGACATGACCGAATCCGGGGAAATATCACTTCGGCGCAGGGAAAGCTGAACCGGATCCAGCACAAAATAGACCAAAATCAAACCCGTCTCCATTCCCGAATTGTTGCCCTCTATAAAATCTGGAGGATTGGCTATTTCCCCTATCTTCTCTCCTACAACTCGTATAATGATTTTATGAGAATGATGAAATTCCTGAAGATCGTGATTGATTACGATGCGAATTTACTGAGGCAGTACCAAGCCCAATGGCTCAAGAAAAGGCAGTACCAGGAAAAATTAACCAAAGAAATGAAAGACCTCAAACGAATCAGGGCGGAGCAGGAAATAAAAAAATCGGAGATCCTTCGAGCGAAATCAGAAAAGAGATCCCTTCTCAATGTCGTAAGGAGGCAAAAGGCGGATTATGGAAGATGGATTCGGGAATTGGAGAAGCAGGCAAAAGAGCTACAACTGTTGGTTAAGAAACTGGAAGAGGAGACGAGAGCTCAAGGGGTCTATGATTTGAACTTCAAAAATCAGAAGGGAAGGCTTTCATTCCCCGTGCGTGGGAGCGTCATCCTGGAAAAGCATCGTCGGGGTATCGTGATCGAGGCAGACCAAGACTCGCCCATAAAAGCCGTCTATTCGGGGAAGGTAATCTATTCAGGCTGGTTCGAGGGATATGGCAATATTATCATCATCGACCATGGAGATAAGTATTATACCGTTTCTGCCCATGCGTCGAAGTTACTCAAAGGGATCAATGACCGGGTTACAAAGGGTGATATCATCGCCTTAGTTGGCGATACGGGTTCATTAAGGGGCCCCGGTCTCTATTTCGAAATTAGGTATCAGGGGAAGCTGCAAGATCCATTGGAATGGTTGCTCATACCCAAAGACTCAAACGGCCCTTCCCAAACCAAGAAGGGACCTGCCACAGCAGGGGGAAGGGGAAAGAGTTAGGGGGAAACCATCACCATCCTTATTCACCAGTTGATGCAAGGAGGGAGACATGTTTCAGAGAATCAACTACTTCAACCGTAAGCTTTTACTCCTTATTCTTATCATCTCGATTTTGGGAATCCTCATCGGAATGGCGAGCAATCGAAAAGTCTCTGCCATAGCCGACGATGTCTATGAGGATCTCCGAGTTTTCACTGACGTCCTCACCCATTTACAGAAGGATTACGTGGAAGAAACTGAAAACCGAACCCTGATCTACGGAGCCATTGAGGGAATGTTGAATACCTTGGACCCCCATTCATCCTTCATGCGCCCCGAGGTATACAGGGAAATGCAGATGGAGACCAAGGGAAAATTCGAGGGACTCGGCATTGTCATTGAAAAAAAGAATGGGCTCTTAACGGTCGTCTCCCCCATAGAGGATACCCCGGCCTTTAAAGCGGGTATCCAGCCTGGAGACCATATCATAAAGATCGATGGAGAACCCACCAAGAACATATCCTTAAATGAGGCCGCCATGAAGATGCGGGGCCCCAAAGGAACCAATGTCACCATAACCATTACGAGGGAAGGACTTGCAAAGCCCAAGGACATCACCATCGTTCGGGATATCATCCCCTTAAAGAGCGTCAGACATGAAGTGTTGGAGAAGGAAATCGGCTATGTCCGAATTTCACAGTTCAATGAGGAGACAGCCTCGGATTTCGAGAAGGCCCTCCAAAAATTAACCGTTCTCAGTAAAGCTCCCCTTAAGGGATTGATCGTTGATCTTCGGAACAACCCCGGGGGACTTTTGGATCAAGCCGTAAAGGTGGCTGACAAATTTATCACCTCAGGTGTCATTGTCTCCATCGAGGGGCGAAACAAAGAACAAAAGATGACATTCACGGCTCACAGAGATGGAACCCTCGAAAACTATCCGTTAGTCGTCCTGGTAAATGGCGGAAGTGCCAGTGGATCGGAAATCTTGGCAGGAGCGCTACAAGATCACGGAAGGGCATTGATCCTAGGGACTCAAACGTTCGGAAAGGGATCTGTCCAAACCATTTTCCCCCTGAAAGATGGGTCAGGGTTAAAATTAACCACTGCCAGGTACTATACTCCGGACGGAAGGTCTATCCAAGCAATGGGTATTACCCCAAGTATCATCGTCCCTTATTCTGAGATGCCTGAGCCGGAATTGAAAGAACCACCCCGCCTTCCCATGGAAAAGGACTTGGAGCACCATTTGAAAGGGCTGGAAGAGCCCGGGGAGGAAAAAGAGCCAAAAGAGAGGAAAAAGAAGGTTCTCGACGCACAGCTAGAGCGGGCCTTGCAAATCCTAAAGAGTTGGGAGATTTTTCAGAGGCTTTCCCTTAAGAAATGAGGAGATCCCCAATGCCAAGGCAACCTACGAGAAGGGCCAGAACCAAAAAGCCCTCTGTGGGAAGGAGACCATCAAGACGGAAAAAGAAACCCACAACTGGAATCTGGCCGTTCTTGGGACTTATCGGCTTATTTCTAGTCCTGGGTCTCATTCTCTTTTACCTTTACCGCCCTCCTCACCGTATTCAATATCAACTCAACCAAAAAATAGATCTCCTCGATAAGACCATCAAGAGTCGTCTCTTCGAACTGGGCTTTTCGAAGAAGGACATCCTTTCCCGCCAATCCCGTCCGAGAACGAGAGATAAACTCTCGTGGAGAGCCTCCACCATCAAGGTTCAACTCCCAAAAAAGGGCTTCTTCCCTCAAATCAAGAGGGAAATGAAAAGGGATTTGACCCGATTGGATAAGGATATTCGCCTTCGGTTCATCGAAGAACCCTCGAAACCGAGGAGGATAGATATCCGGGTCGGCAATCTTTTGACCCATAACATCATCTTTTATCCACCCAAAGTATCCAAGAAGAAGCGTGGGCCTCGCGTGGCTATAATCATCGATGACCTGGGTTCTAACAAGAAAAGGGCGAGGGAACTGATAAACTTGGGGGCGCCCATCACCCTCTCCTTTTTCCCCTTGTCCCGTGCTTCAAGGGAATTGGCCCAGGAAGCCTTCGAAAAAGGAAAGGAGGTTATGCTCCACATGCCTATGGAACCACATGGATTCCCCGGGAAAAACCCTGGAAAGGGCGCCCTGCTGATGAGCATGACCGAAGGGGAACTTCATCGACGGATTCGTGAGAATCTCGAAGCAATCCCTTTCATAAAGGGAGTGAATAACCACATGGGCTCCCGTTTTATGGAGGATGATCAAAGGGTGAGCATCCTCATGGAGGAGTTACGGGGAAGGAATCTCTATTTCTTGGATAGTCGGACGACCTCCAAGACAGCGGGATATCGAACCGCAAAGAAATTGGGGATGAGAACTGAACAACGCAACCTCTTTTTGGATAACCCCGATTATGATAAGGACGAAATCACGAGGAACATCAAGGAACTCGCAGAGATAGCTAAAAACGAAGGGAAAGCCATCGGCATCGGCCATCCTCACCCCTCTACGATCCAATCCCTCCGCGAGATGATTCCGAGGTTGAAAGAGAGCGGAATCGAAATCGTCCCCGTCTCGGAAATCATGGAGTAGGCCTAGTGAACGTTCTCATCGAAATGGGCCTGAAGGCCTATGCAAATATTTCACCTTTGTGAAAAAAATGTTACACCCCTGACCCAAACCTCCCTTCTTTTCCCCAATAATGCATCCCCCCAACAAGGGGGGGTGAAAAATCTTACCCCCCGAAAATACGCTTAAATCCTGCATCCCTCGTTTTTCAAACAACCGGGATGCTTTACGTTGGCATCCTCCTTGCTATTAAGATCTGTAAAAGAAAGGGAAATAACCAATGGGCTTATTCCAGTACATACGATCCCTCTTCGACCGGAAAAGTAGGGGGAAAATCCTTGAATTCTTCTTTATCACTTCCCTTGTCGTCATCGTGATCTACTTGATTGGATCCGGCCTCTAGATTCCCTCCCTCCATCCTATCTGTAGCGCCTTAAACAGTGGGGTCTGCCTTAAATAAGGAATAAATCCTAAACGTTTTGGTCATTTGATCATGAGGGCTTTGTATTTATTTAGGGTTTAGTACTTTGTGCTTAGTATTTCCCTTTAGGGCTTTCGTCATTTGATATTGTTTAGAGTTTAGAAATGAGTATTTGGAATTTGCTTGTATTCTCTCCTATACGCAAATACTCATGCCGTCTCACATAAAAGAATCCGCCGTTGAAGATAAACGCTTGATCCTCTCAAACAAAAACCCCAGCCAAATATCGGGCTGAGGTCATTTACGAAAAAGGGGCATCGAAGGAATCTACATCAGGGCCATGATGGACCGTTTTGCCAAGGCAAGGACCCTTGCCGGGCAAATCCCCATAAACAAAACGCCTCCTATGGAGATGATGACTGCAATAACTGAGGCCAGCGAGAAGGTTAAGCCGGTGATTTCCCTTTCGGGTTCCCTGAAATACATCAACACCGTCACCCTCAGATAGTAGTATACCGAAACGGCGCTGTTGAGCACCCCGATGACGGCCAACCAGTAGTATTTGGCCTTTACCGCAGCGCTGAAAACATAGAACTTCCCCATGAATCCGCCCAAAGGCGGAATTCCAGCCATTGACAGCATGAAAATGGTCATGGAGACGCCAAGAAGTGGATATTTAAACCCGATCCCTGCATAATCCGAAATCAATACGTTCTCTTCTTCCTTTTTTCCCAACAGTATCACGATGGTAAAGGCGCCGATATTCATGAAGGCATACACCAACAGGTAGAAGAGAATGCTCGCCATCCCCAAGTCATTTCCCGCCACAAAGGCCACTAAGATATATCCAGCATGGGCTATGCTGGAATAAGCCAACATTCTTTTGATGTTGGCCTGGGCAATGGCCACCACGTTTCCCACCGTCATCGTGGCCACGGCTAAAACCCACATGATGGCTATCCAATCGGGCTGAAAAGCTCCCAGCGCCGAGAAGAAAACCCGAACGAAACCCGCAAATCCAGCGGCCTTTACCCCAGTTGCCATAAAGGCCGTTATCGATGTCGGCGCACCTTCATATACATCGGGGGTCCACATATGAAAAGGAACCGTTGCAACCTTAAATCCGAACCCGATGGTCAAGAGGGCAATCCCGATGATGATCATGGGTGATCGAAGGAGGTCTGGCTTCGACCTAATATAGGCCGCGATTTCCTCGAGGATGATGGACCCCGTAGACCCATAAACCAGAGCCATTCCATAGAGGAGAAACCCAGTGGCAAAGGCCCCCAAAATGAAGTATTTCATCGCGGATTCAATGGACTTCCTGTCGCCTCTCATAATACCAGCCAAAACGTAGATGGAAATGGACATCGTCTCCAGCCCGAGAAATATGGTGAGCAAGCTCGTCCCGGCGGCCATGAGCATCATGCCCACTGTGGCAAACAAGATTAACGCGTAGTATTCACCCAAGGCGATATCCACCCTTTGGGCGTAACCGATGGAAATGAGAACCGTTAAGAAGGCGATGATGAGGAAAATAATCTTGAAAAACACCCCAAACCCATCGGCCGCAATCATCTTGTTGAAGGCATGCCCAGAAGTATCCATGAGGGGAAACGTAAAGAACGAGGCGAGGACAATGCCCAAAAGACTGATATACCCTAAGTACTCATCCCCCCTTTTCGCGGGAAAGAAGGCCCCGACAAGGAGAATCGCCAAACCAAAGGCGCTCAGGGTCAATTCCGGGGCGATTATACCGAGGTTGATTTGAGGAATGGATATATCCATCAAAGAATTCCCCCCATTCCGATTGCTTCAGTCGCTCGTAGAAGAGGAAGCCCTCCCCTCCAACCTACTTCCAGTGGACCGGACCGACACTAGCTTTGGTGCAGACGCTTCCACGTTCATTTCGTATTTCTTTTTAAAGGCCTTGAGGAAGTGATCCACCGAAACATCCATCTTCGTAAAGAAGAGCTTCGGGTAGATCCCCATTACGAAGATCAGCACCACCATGGGAATCATGGTAGCGATTTCCCGCCGGTTCAGGTCCTTCAATTTCATATTCTCGGGATTCTTGATCTCGCCAAACATAACCCGCTGAAACATCCAGAGCATATAAGCCGCCCCCAGGATGACACCTGTGGCCGCAAGCACTCCATAGGCCGTTTTAGAGCGAAAGGCCCCCAGGAGGATGAGAAATTCCCCCACAAATCCATTGGTTCCAGGCAGCCCAATGGAGGATAAGGTTACGATCATGAAGATAGCCGCGAAAACCGGCATGACCTTCGATAATCCCCCAAAATCGGAGATCATCCGTGTATGTCTCCTCTCATATATCATGCCCACGAGCAAAAAGAGGGAGCCCGTGCTGACGCCATGATTGAGCATCTGATAAATACTTCCCTCGACCCCCTGCATGTTGAGCGCGAACATCCCCAGCATGACGTAGCCGAGATGACTAACACTGGAAAAGGCAACCAACCTCTTGAGGTCTGCCTGCATCATCGATACCAGCGCCCCATAAATGATCCCGATGATGGCCAGGATACAGATCACGGGAAGGAAGGCTATAGCCGCCTTGGGAAACAGGGGCATTGCGAAGCGGATAAACCCATATGTTCCCATTTTCAAGAGGACACCCGCCAAGATGACGCTTCCGGCCGTAGGGGCTTCCGTATGGGCATCGGGCAACCACGTGTGGAAGGGAAACATGGGAACCTTGATGGCAAAGGCCACCGCGAAAGCTGCGAACAACCAGTACTGCGTTCCAACGGGGATAACCGTCTTATAGAGGTCGAGGATGTCGAAGGTGGGGGCACCCGTGGATTTGAGGTTGATGAAGTAGAGGGTCAGTATGGCAACCAACATGAGAACGCTTCCGGCCATGGTATAGATGAAGAACTTAATGGCGGCATAGATCCGTCTTTTTGGATCACCCCACACCCCGATGAGGAGATACATGGGGATGAGCATTACCTCCCAAAAGACGTAGAACAGCACCAGATCCAGTGCAACGAAGGCTCCCACCATTCCCGTCTCAAGAAAGAGGAAGGAAATCATATACTCCTTCACCCTAACGGTAATGGCACTCCAGGAACTCAGGATGCAGAGGACGGTCAAAAAGGTCGTAAGAAGAACGAGAAATAGACTTATTCCGTCAATCCCCAGGTGGTAGCTGATCCCATATTCCGGAATCCACCTCGCCCTCTCAACGAATTGCATTCCCGCGATCTCCGGATCGAAGGAGAAGAAAAGAGGTAGGGAGATGACGAACTCCACCACGGAAAAAATCAGGGCGGTAACCCGTATGGCCGAGTAATTCTCCTTTCTGATAAAGGCGAGAACAATGGCTCCAACAATGGGCAAGAAAACAAGTATCGATAAGAGGTGATCCATGAACCCCGCTCCACTATGTCAATAGAAGATTGCCCTGATCACGTAATAACCGATGATGATGACACCTCCGATCACCATGCCGAAGGCATAGCTCTGGACGAGACCCGTTTGGATCCTCCTCAAAATCCCGCCAAAGCCGACAATCATGTGACCCACACCGTTTACCCCTCCATCGACGATCAGGTCATCAAAACCCCTCCAAAGACCGGTCCCCAGCGCCTTCAGGGAGTCCACAAAGGAGAACCCGTAGATTTCGTCCATGTAGTATTTATTCACCAATACGGTGTAGAGGATTTTTCTCTTCTGGGCCAGAATGGCCGGAAGTTCCGGTCTCTTGATATAGAAAACGTAGGCAACGAAGATGCCAGTCAGCGCGATGATGACGGAGATGGCCATGAGGATGAGCTCCATCGACGCGGAAGTAACCCCATGGGCAGCACCTACACCGATCCCTTCGGCCGCATGGGCTACCTTCTGAAGGGAAAATCCCGCGTGACTTGGGGCCACCTCCCCGTGGCCCCTGACTACGGGGGCGAGGAACTCGCCGATCTTATTGAAGCCTCCCCAGAAAACGTGGGGAATTCCCACGTACCCCCCTATTATGGAGAGAACGGACAACATCCCCAAGGGGATGGTCATTACCCTGGGTGACTCATGGATGTGTTTCTTCACCTCCTCGGGGGCCCGACATTCACGGAAGAAGGTCATAAACAAGAGCCTAAACATGTAGAAGGACGTCATGCCGGCGGCGATAACCCCAACGGCCCAAAGCATGGGATGGCCGTAGGGACTGCTGTAAGCTTGCCATAGGATTTCATCCTTGCTGAAGAACCCCGAGAAGCCAGGTATCCCAGCGATGGCTAACGTGGCGGGGACAAAGGTCCAGAAGGTAACGGGGATTTTATTTCTCAGTCCCCCCATTTTCCGCATATCCAATTCCCCGCTCATGGCATGCATGACGCTTCCCGCCCCCAAAAAGAGGAGACCCTTGAAGAAGGCATGGGTCATCAGATGAAATATCCCGGCGCTATAAGCACCAACACCAACCCCGAGGAACATATACCCCAGCTGGCTAATGGTCGAATAGGCTAAAACACGTTTAATATCGTTCTGGGTTAACCCAATGGAAGCCGCATAAATAGCTGTGGCCACACCGATCACCGCAACAATGGTCAATGCTATGGGTGCCATGCTGTAAAACACGTTGCAGCGGGCGATCATATAGACTCCTGCCGTGACCATGGTAGCTGCGTGGATCAAGGAGCTCACGGGGGTAGGACCCTCCATGGCATCGGGCAACCACACGTAAAGGGGTAGTTGGGCCGATTTCCCCGTTGCGCCGATAAAAAGCAGGATGGCAATGATCGTTACCAGGCCTGCATCCAGAGTAAGGGCCCCTTGGAAAACCTCGGTGAAATCCAGGGTTCCAAGGCTGGTGAAAATCAGGAAGATCCCTAACAGAAATCCGAAATCACCCACGCGGTTGACGACGAAGGCCTTCTTGCCCGCGTTGGAGGCTGAATCCTTCTCGAACCAAAAACCGATCAACAGATAGGAACAGAGCCCAACCCCTTCCCAGCCAACAAACATCAAGAGAAAGTTGTTCGCTAAAACGAGAGTGAGCATCATGAAGACGAAGAGATTGAGATACGTGAAGTAACGCGGATATCCAGGGTCCCCATGCATATAGCCGATTGAATAAATATGGATGAAAAAACTCACTCCCGAGACCACCAGGGCCATCAGAATGGAGAGGGGATCAAGCTGATATCCTATCACCGTTCGAAAGTTCCCCGATACGACCCATTCGAAGATTTCCACCTCGTGGTGACGACCTGCCGGTGGAAGCCCGATGAGTTCAAAAAACAGCAGGAGGGAAAAGAAGAAGGACAATCCAATGGCCGAGCAACCAATAAGGCCTACGAACTTTCTCGGAATCCTCCTCCCCATCAAGCCGTTGATGATGAAACCGACGGCGGGAAAAAGCGGAACCAACCAGATGTAATCAAGCATTACCAGCTCCTTGAAAAACCCATATCGCGCAAGTGAAATCCGTTCCTGGGAACATCGTTAGGCCATCCGAAAATGGGCGTCCAGGGCCACGAATGCAACATGGAATCACCATTTCATCAGGTTAATCTCATCCACGTTAATGGTCTCCTTAATCCTGTAAAGCCGCACAAAGATGGCAAGGCCCACCGCGGCCTCTGCCGCAGAGACGGTCATGACGAAAAAGACAAACAAGATGCCATCCATGGAATTTAGAGCATGGGAGAAGGTAATCAGGCTCAAGTTGACCGAGTTGAGCATCAGTTCGATGGACATAAAGACAATGATTCCGTTCCTTCTCGTCAACACCCCAATAGCCCCAATGGCAAACAGGACGGCCCCAACAATGAGATATGCAGCCGGAGGAATAGAGGGTATGGTCATTGCCTACTCCCTTTCAAGGGGTCTCTGCTTGGCCAGAACTATCGCCCCCACGATGGCCGCAACGAGAAGAATCGAAACGATTTCAAAGGGAAGCAGATACTCGGTAAAGAGTAACTTCCCCACCACCTTGATCGATCCCAGCTGGCTCACCTTCTCCGGGGTAAATTCACCGCTGGCTCCCTTAGGCTCACCGAAAACAGCGAAAAACAGGCCCAGCATGACGAGAAGAACGGTCAGAACCCCGAGGCCCTTAGAAAGGGAAATCTTCAGGGGACTGCGTAGTTCTCTTTCGAGTTCAAGGAGCATGATGACAAAAACGATGAGCATCATTACGGCTCCCGCGTAAACGAGGACTTGAATGATAGCAATGAATGGGCTTTCCAGAAGAAGGAACAGAACCGCCGTACAGAGAAAGGTGAAGATCAGGAAAAGGGCCGAGTGGATGGGATTCCTCTGGGTCACCATGAGAATGGAAGCGAGGATGGCAAAAGAGGCTGTTCCGAGAAAAATCAACCACTGGAAGAAGATGCTGATATTGTGTTCAAGCACGAAAGACCCCTCAGAGAAATCCGCCTATCTGACTATTGAGAAAGACGTTACGTAATTTCAAATTTCAAAATCCAAATGTCATTTGTCTTCGAGAAATCAGGGATTCACCTTCTTCTGATCTATGAGAAAAGTCGTATCGAAGATAATGTCGGACCGTTCGTGTCTCACGTACTCGTAGTTCCTGCCCATTCTTATCGCATTGACCGGACAAACCTCCTCGCAAAAACCACAAAAGATACACCTCGTCCCATCGATCTCGTAGACCCTGGGGAACCGGTTTCCGGTCTTGTATTCCTCTGCCTCCACATAAATGCAATTGGAGGGACACACCGCCTCGCAAAGGCCGCAGGCCACACATTTGGTGGACCCGTCCTCTCTCCTCTCAAAATAATGAATCCCCCGCCATCGATCCGTCATTTCAACCTTTTCCTCCGGATACTGCCTGGCAAAGGGCCTCGAAAAAAAGTATTTGAGGGTAACGCTCAAACCTTTTAAGAGGGGAACAATCATCGCCTTTCCCTCCCCCTGTCGCCTTCCCGAAAGGGCTACTTCATGAGAAGCAGAGCTCCAGTAACCAAAACATTGAGCAAGGCCAAGGGAAACATGAACTTCCATCCGAACTTCATGATCTGGTCATACCGCAACCTGGGATAGGTAGCCCGGATCCAGATGCAGATAAAGACCAGCACAAAGACTTTTGCAAGAAACCAGATCCATCCCGGAATAAATGCCATGGCCGGCACAATGGGATGCCATCCACCCCAAAAGAGGGTGACCGCCACGGCCGGCATGATGATCATATGGGCATATTCGGCTATGAAATAGAGGGAAAACTTCATGCTGCTGAACTCGATGTTGAACCCACAGGCCAGCTCTGACTCAGCCTCTGGCATGTCAAAAGGCACGCGGGCAAGTTCCGCCAATCCCCCGACAAAGAAGAGGAGGAAAGCCACGGGCTGGAAAAAGACATTCCAGTGCCAAAACCCTCCTGCCTGGGCCAAGACAATTTCCCTGAGATTGAGGGTTTGAGATATCATGAGCACCCCGATAAGGGCTAGCCCGATGAAGACCTCGTAGCTGATCATCTGGGCCGCGGCGCGCAAAGATCCCGTGACGCCGTACTTGTTACCCGATGCCCATCCTCCCAGGACTACACCAAATTCTCCTATTGAGCTGATGGCAAAGAGATACAAGAGCCCCATGTCTATGTCGGCCACCACCATCTTAATGATCCGCCCCGACTTGAGAACCAGGTCATTGCTGAAGGGAATGACCGCTGCCAGAGAGAGTACCGAGGCCACGGATATGGCCGGTGCCATCATGAAGACCACCTTATCAGCCCTGGCTGGAAGCATATCCTCCTTGAAGAATGCTTTAACCCCATCCGCGATGGGCTGCAGAAGACCGAAAGGGCCGACCCGGTTGGGACCATATCGAACCTGGATATGCCCCAGGACTTTCCTCTCAAACAACGTGTTGTAGGCGGTCATGAGAAGGAGTCCGACGAAGACCACCAGGCTCTTGGCAATAATCTCAATCAGCGCGTACAGAAGCTCCATACTAGATCCTCTCCACTCTTACCACGCAGGCCTTATATTCGGGTATCCCGGCAAGGGGGTCGAACTCAGCTGAAAGTACCTCGTTCACCTCGATATCATAGAATGATGGGGCCAAATAGACCATTCCTTGGGCAACGCGATCCGAGATCCTGGCCTTTATTTCTATCTGACCTCTGGGGGATATCAGACGGACGCGATCTCCATCCGAGATCCCGAGAGATGCGCCGTCTTCTGGGTGAATCTCAAGGGCTGTCTCGGGATACCACCTTGCCAATCCAAGGGCCCTTTTTTCCTTCGTTCCGATCCCGTAATTGTAGAGAATTCCACCTACTGAAAGCCACATCGGGAAATCCCCACCGGGTTTCTCCTCCGGTTCCCGATAGGTGATGGGAATAAAGCGACCGCCCCCATTGAAGAATCCCTCCCTGTAAAGGACCGGGGTCCCAGGATGGCCCCGGTCAGGGCACGGCCACTGGATCCCTTGGGCCTCCAGATTCCCGTAGTCTATCCCCCGGAAAAGCGGAGTTAGAGAAGCCATTTCCGAGAAGATCTCCGAGGGGTCGCGGTAATCCATGGGATGACCCATCTGGGAAGCCAGTGCACAGATGATTTCCCATTCGGCCTTCCCGCCCAGAGGTGGAATTGCACGGTGCACTCGTTGAACTCTCCGTTCCATGCTGGTGAAGGTCCCATCCTTTTCCGCAAAGGTCGCGCCGGGAAGGACCACATGAGCCCTCTGGGCCGTCTCCGTCAGGAAGGTATCAATAACCACGAGGAACTCCAGCTTCCCGAGAGCCGCCTCGAGGCGCTTTTTATTGGGGAGGGTGACCATGGGGTTTTCCCCCACCACGATGAGGCCTTTGATTTTTCCGGCCTGTATGCCATCAAACATTTCACCAAAGGGAAGCCCTGGTTTCAGCGAAAGCTCCCCTCCCCAGGCGTTCCCAAATCTTTCACGGACCTGCACATCGTCGATGCTTTGGTATCCGGGGAGATAGTTGGGGAGAGCGCCCATATCAAAGGCCCCCTGGCAGTTGCTCTGGGAACACAGTGGATAAAGACCCCCGCGTTCCTTCCCTACATTTCCCGTTACCAGGGTCAGATTGGCGAGGGCCTTGACACCCTCGGTTCCCCCAACATGCTGAGTTATCCCCGACCCATAGGCAATGGCCGCGTTCCTGGCCCTCCCTAACAGGCGAGCCGCTTTTCGGAGTTCCTCAGCCGGGATACCGGTGAGCTTCTCGACTGATTCAGGGGTATAGGAGGAGACCGATTTTTTCAGCTCTGCAAAACCCTGAGTCCTCTCCTTAATAAAAGGCTCATCCACCAGGTTTTCCTCGATGAGTAACTTTATCAATCCATTGATCCAGGCCACATCACTCGCAGGAAATGGACGAAGCCAAATATTTGCGTATTTTTCCAGTGGAGTCCTGCAGGGATTGACGAGGATCACCCGTGCGTCGCTCCTCTGAATGGCCCGACGAATCTTGTGAGCAAAAATCAGGTTGTCCTCATCAGGGTCAATCCCCACCACCATAATCACATTGGCACCAACAACGCCATCCAATCCATTGGTCATGGTCCCATAGCCGAAGGACTCAGACAAACCCACAAGGGTCGGCGCGCTTCCCAGGCGTGCGCCGCTATCCACATTGTTTGACTCCAGAACGAGCCGCATCCATTTCTGGAGGAGATAGATCTCTTCATTTGTCCCCCGTGAAGGGGCAATGGCAGCAAGGCTCTGACCACCATATTTTTCCTTCAGGGCCTTGAGCTTTTTCGACACCAGGGAGAGGGCCTCCTCCCATGTTGCCTCTCTCAACCCCTTCCTTTCCCTGATCAGAGGATGAACCAGCCGGTCAGGGTGATGGATGTAGTCATACCCGAAACGCCCCTTTACGCAGAGGCTCCCATCGTTTACCCCCACGCCCTCCCTGCTGGTTACCTTAATCACCCGCTTGCCATGGAGGACATTCAAATCGAACTGACATCCACAGCCACAAAAGGTGCACGTTGTCTGAACCCGTTCCATCTGCCATACCCGACCTTTGATGGGATTGAGGTTTTCGGTCAGGGCCCCCACAGGGCAGACCTGGAGACATTCGCCGCAGGAGATGCATGCATCGGGATTGACGGCCTCAACATGGGACTCAAAACCCCGATCAACCACGTCCAGCACATGACAGCCCGGAATCTCGATACAGGATTGAATGCACCGTAAGCACATTACGCATCGATCCATCCACTGCTTGATGAGAGGCGTCCCATATGGAACATCTGGTCGCTCAACCCTCTCCGAACTATAGTCCTGCCTGTCGATCCCATACTGGTACGTCAGGTTCTGAAGCTCGCACTGGCCCCCGGCATCGCAGACCGGACAATCAAGGGGATGTTGGATCAGCAGGAACATCAGGGCATCCCTTCGCATCTTCTCCACGCGTTCCGTCCGTGTGTGAACGACCATCCCCTCGGCCATCGGTGTGGCACACGCAGGCATTGGTTTCTCGGCCCCCTCAATGTCGACGATGCACATCCGGCAGGATTTAAGCCAGCTCAGCTTAGCCAGGTAGCAGAGGCTGGGAATGTAAATACCGTTCTCCCTGGCCGCCTCCAAAATGGTAGTCCCTTCTTGAACCGTGATCTGCTTCCCATCAATGGTAACGTTCATCATTCTCGACCCTTGATCTAACGGAAACCCTCCGGAATGTGCCCCCTTGGAATTCCCCCTGCCGTGAAGCGGATCTCACCCCTTGGGACCCAGTGCCACCAAGCCAATCCGGTAGCACCTCAGACACCGTTCTGCCTCCTCCCGCGCTACCGGAATGGGAAAACCCAATTCCACCTCGTCAAAGGTGTGCCGTCTCTCCTCGGGATCCAGCATGTCGAGGTGTTTTCCCTCCTGTCCTCCAGCCATGCCCACATCCTCGTCTTTATCGTAAACCCCGATTGTTGCCATCAGATCTTCCAACCTGTCCTCATCGGGGGCTGCGACAGGTTCTCCCCTTAGGTACCTATCAATCCTATCTGCGGCCTTTTTTCCATTTCCGGCCGCCCTGACAAGTACATCGGGCCCCGTCACGCAATCCCCCGCCGAGAAGATTCCTGGGGCGGAAGTTTCGAAAGACTCCTCACTGACCACCAGGGTCTGCCACTTTGTGGTCTCGATCTCCGTCATCCCTTCCAGAAAACTGAGATCGATGCCCTGTCCAATGGCTGGAATGACAATATCACAATCGATGAAGAACTCGGACCCGGGAACAGGAATCGGTCGCCTTCTCCCACTCTCATCCGGTTCCCCCAGCTCCATCCTGATGCACTCAACGCCGACCACCCTGCCACCCTCGGCCACCACCTTTACCGGATTACAGAGGAAATGGAACTTCACCTGCTCCTCCTCCGCATCCCTGATCTCCACGTCATCGGCCGGCATCTCCTTGCGGGATCGCCGGTAAACAAGATTCACATCGGACTTGCCGACGCGAAATGAAGACCGGACGCAGTCGATGGCCACATTCCCCCCACCGACGACTACAACCTTCTTGCCCTGGGGATAGGGATCCTTCCCCTGGTTGATCTCGAGAAGGTATCTGACCCCTGGGATAAACCCCTTGTAACCAGCGTCCTCTCCTTCGACCCTCATGGCCGTGTTGGTCTGAGCACCGACGCCAATAAATATGGCTTTATACTCCTGGGCGATTTCACCCAGGGTGATATCCTTCCCCACCTCCGTATTGTAGCGAATCTCAACACCCATCTCCCGAATGATCTCCACCTCCCGGTTGAGAATATCCCGGGGGAGGCGATAATCCGGAATCCCCCAGGCCGCCATACCTCCAGGGGCTCCAAATCGTTCGAAAACGGTGACGGGATACCCCATCTGGGCAAGATAATAAGCGCAGGAAAGGCCGGCCGGTCCCGCCCCCACGACCGCAACGCGATCCTCCTTTTTCACCTCGGGGATTTTCAGAGGAGGGGTGTGGCGCCTCTCCAGCTCCCAGTCAGCCACAAAACGTTTCAAGTATTTAATGGAGATCGATTCATCGAGATTTGCCCTCCGACAATTGGATTCGCAGGGCCGTATGCATACACGACCCAACGTCCCGGCAAAGCACGTCATGTTCCGTATCACACCAAGGGATTCGTCGAACTTGTGTTCCTTGACGTACTCCACATAGGTCGGAACATCGAGGTGGGAAGGACAGGCGTTGGAGCACGGGGCCACGGTCTTCGCTCTGTAGGTTCCGGGGGGCACTTTCTTCTTGCCCTTGATAACGCCAAGAAACTCATCTCTGAAATACTGGAGGCAGTGGAGGAGGGCAATGGTACCGGTCTGACCAACCTGGCACTTGGAGCTTTCCCGGATTACGCTTCCGAGGGATTCCATCTTTTCCAGATCGGCCCGGGTTCCGCGGCCATCGGTGATCCTGTTGAGAATTGTCAGGATTACCCGGGTTCCAATCCTGCAGGGAATGCATTTTCCGCAAGACTCCTTCTGAACGGCATCCATGTATGCTCGGCACATATCTACGACACTGACATCAACATCCCTCATCGCCAGGCCGGCCCAACCCATGAAGGCCCTAATCGCATTCTCACCGTAATAGTCGGGAGGGAGATTTAATCCCGGAACCTCCGCAAATTCCTCCGGCGATTTTCCGCGATTGTCAACGATTCGTCCTTGCCAGCTCGAAAAAATGATATCACGCATTATGTGCCCTCTATGCTTTTTTTGGGCTCATTGCAAATCGATTTTTACCCTCCCCTAACCATAATTATTGCGTAAAAAATCATGACTTAGACGGCACAGGAAAAAGCTCCAGATGCAAGGCGCGCGAATCCTTAGGAATGAGGCGTACTTACCAGTGCGCCGCAGTGACTAAAGATCAAGCGCAACACCGCCCTTCGGCTTTACTCAGGGCCATGAGCCTGTCGAACGGCCCTTCAGCTTTACTCAGGGCCATGAGCCTGTCGAATGGCAGATGGCTTTTTTGCGAAGCCGTCAACGATCGATCTCTCCAAGAACGATATCGATTGACCCGATGGTGGCAATCACATCTGCTATCATCGCGCCCTCGACCATTTTCGGTAGCGCACTCAGGTTGGCAAAGCTCGGTGCCCTCACCCTGAACCGAAACGGCTTATTACCACCATCACTGACGATGTAGTAACTCAACTCCCCCTTGGAGGCCTCAACACTCTGGAAAACTTCCCCCTCGGGTGTCTTAAACCCTTCAGCCCCAATCTTGAATTGACGGATGAGCGCGTCTATCCGGGTTTCCACATCCTCTTTGTCCGGTAAGATAATACCTGGAGCGTCCGCCTTTATGGGACCCTCAGGGAGGTTTTCAATCACCTGCCCAACAATCCTTCTGGACTGGCGCATCTCCTCCATACGGACAAGGTACCGGTCAAAGACATCCCCGTTCTCCCCGACGGGAACCTCAAAATCGAAGTCATCGTAATGGCTATAGGGAATCGCCTTCCTCACGTCATAGGAAACCCCCGAACCCCGAAGGATTGGACCTGTTACGCAAAAATCGATGGCATCTTGTGCGGACAACACCCCAATACTCTTGGTTCGCCTCTGGAAGATAACGTTTTTGGTCAAGAGGGCCTCGTATTCATCGATTCTTCCGGGAAGATCAGCCATGAACTCCCTTATGTGGTCGATGGTTCCCTCGGGGAGATCCCTTGGAAGACCACCGATTCGGAAGTAGGTGGGAGTGAGCCGGCCCCCCGCCACTTCCTCAAAGATCCTCATGATGGACTCCCTTTCCCTGAAGCAATACATGATAGGCGTTGTTGCCCCCAGGTCGAGAACGTGGGTTCCAAGCCATATCAGGTGGGAAGCAATCCGCTGGAGTTCCGTAAACATTACCCGGATATACTGGGCCCGCTTTGGAATCTCTATCCCCAGCAGCTTCTCCACGGCGAGTACATAACCCAGGTTATGCCCCATGGCATTGACGTAATCCATCCTGTCAGTCAGGGGAATGCATTGGTGGTAGGTTTTGACCTCGGCCAGTTTCTCGATTCCCCGATGAAGATGGCCGAGCACGGGGGTAACCTTGCGAACGATCTCCCCTTCCAGCTCCAGGATGAGACGCAAAACGCCATGGGTCGCCGGGTGCTGGGGACCCATGTTGAGCGTCATACCCACGTCGAGGGTCGTTGTTCTCTCTTCAGCCATTCACGCTACTCCTGTTTGGGCCACTATGGGTGTTACCTTACCGGCCGCATCGACTCCGCTCGCTCGCCTCTTTGGCTAATCGAGATGTCCGCCTGACAAAAAGGGACGGCTTCAGAAGTCCGCTAACCCTCGGGGATCATCGGATCTTCAAAATCCCTTCCCTCCGTCGGAAAATCCTTCCTTAAGGGATTCCCTTCAAATTCGTCCCAAAGGAGAATCCTCTTCAGATTGGAATGGTTCTCAAAGACAATACCAAAGAGGTCAAAGGCCTCCCGCTCGTACCAGTTAGCACCTTTCCAGACTGATTCAACGGTCGAAATTGTCTCTCCCTCCTCCAGAGAGGCCTTGACCCTCACCCGCTCGTTACGCTCCAATGAGTAAAGGTGATAAACCACCTCGAATCGTGGATGGCTCGGATAATGATCCACCCCGCAAAGATCCTTAAGTATGTTGAAGGCGAGGTCATCATGGAGAAATCTAATTATCCCCACAATGGCATCCTTTCGGACAACAAGGGTGACCTCGTCTCGAAACTCCCGTGTATCGACTACCTCGGATGGAAATTTCTCCTTAACCTTCTCGATCAGTGCTCTTTCCACCATGGATCCACCAAGCAGGAAGCCTGACGCTCCACTTTTGCCCGTCCCGGAAAACGGCGAAAACAATCTCCCCTCGTAACAGGTTTGTTGGGGCCGATCCTGCCGAGGAATCTAACCTCGGAAATTCCACTGAGGGGATTAGAATGATGGGGAATCAAAAACGCTCATCACGTCTTTCCGATCGAGCAGGGATTCCGTTTTGATTTTTTTCTGAATCTCCATCAGAGCCCGTTGGAGTGCCTCTGGCCTTGGAGGGCATCCAGGGACGTATACATCCACCGGCAGTATCTCATCAACACCCTGAACCACGCTATACGTCTTGAATATTCCTCCTGAACAGGCGCAAGCACCGTATGCAATCACCCACTTCGGCTCAGGCATCTGTTCCCAGATTCTCTTTACCATTGGGGCCATCCTCTTGGTCAGGGTACCCGCAACAACCATGAGATCTGCCTGGCGAGGTGAAGGTCGAAAAATCTCCGAACCGAATCGCCCAATATCCCACGAGGCTGCAGAAACCATCATCTCAATGGCGCAGCAGGCAAGCCCCATGGTCACCGGCCACAGGGAAGATCTCCGTCCCCAGTTGACCAGAGCATCCAGCCCCCTCATCAAAACGGTATTGCCCAAATACACTTCTATTCCCATTCCAATGCTCCCCTTTTCCATAGGTAGATATACGCCACGATCAGAATTCCAACGAACACGAGCATCTCAAAGAAGATGAGTATACCCAAGGCACCCTTCAAATCCCGAAAGACGACTGCCCAGGGGTAGAGAAACACAATCTCGATATCAAACAAGAGAAAAAGCATGGCCACAAGATAGTAACGAATGGGAATCCTCCGTCTCGAAGTGCCGACAGTGGTTACCCCGCATTCATACGGAGCCATTTTGGTTGGGGTCGGTTTGTGCTGACCCACGAGATATGAGGCGACCACGACAAAAAAACCAAAGGCGGATGCAATTCCGACAAAGATGAGGAGCGGAAAATATTCGATCAGCATGGAGATCTCCTCGAAAGAAGAGGGGAAAGTTTTTGTGAAAAGTTTCTTTTTTTCGGTCAAACATACAAAGTTGACCCCTGTTTGTCAAGGAAAAAAATGAGATCTCTGAAAAGCTGGGAAAACGAGATCTAAGCGAGAAATGCGGTGTTGCAGTGCTGCAGTCATGCAGTTGTGCAGTGTACTTTAGAATGGTCGAAAAAATATCTTGAGCGGTGAAGGGCGAGTATTTCAGACACCTGATAATATAGTGCCGAGGGCTTTGTTCATTACTGCCATGAATCAAAGATAGGGGGATAAGGAATCAACACTGGGGGGCTTCACAGTACTCCCTTTGTCCGGAGTAACGGGACCGGATCCACTATGAGTTTGCCAAGGCCCAGATCCTTGAAGTCTATCCCCAAAGTGAGCCCGATCAGTTGAGTGAGGTAGATCAAAGGTAGGTTGTATGAACGGTTATTTTTTTCCTCCACATCGGGCTGGCGCATATCCAGGTTGGACTGACACAGCGGGCAGACCACCGCAATACAGTCGGCTTTGACATCCTTAGCGGCCTCGAGAATTTCATTGGCCAGCCGGAGGCCGATATCGGTCCGTGTGATGGAGAGACTGGCGCCGCAGCACTCCGTCTTGTGGGACCAGTCTAGAGGAACTGCGCCGAGGGCAGAGATGATTTCATCCATCATGGTGGGGTTTTCCGCATCATCGATGTCCACACCGGGCAGCCTTGTGAGACAACCATAATAACTAACCACTCTCAAATCCTTCAGGGGTTTCTCAGCACTCTCGCGTATCCTCTCCACGCCGATGTCACGGAAGAGGAAATCGAGCACGTGTTTAGAGGCTACCGATTCTTGATAGGCCCTGCCAACCATTTCGGTCAACCGACTGCTCAAACCCATCTTTTCGCCCACCGTCTTATGGGTATGGAGCAGATGGCTATAGCAGGCCGGGCACGGCGAAACAACCGTATTCAGATTCGCTCCCTCTGCATTGAGCAGATTTCGATAGGGCAGGGCAAAGGCGAGCTCCTCGCTGAGCTGGTGGGCCGGGCTTGCTCCGCAACAGTTCCAATCCGGAATATCCACGAGATCAATTCCATAGCCTTTGCAGATCGTCCGAAAGGAAAGATCAAACTCTTTCGCCGTACTCTCGAGAGAACAACCCGGATAGTAGCCAACCTTCATGTCATTTCCTCACTGGGGCATCCACTCCTATTTCCCAAAAAACCTTCGACTCTTTCGGAAAATCTCCCTGATCGTTGCCCTGTCACGGATTCCGTGCGCGAAAAGACTCAGTTTCCCCTTCCCCAGCATGAGAAGGCCCAAATGGGCGTCCTTCAAAGGTTGACGCGAGGCCATGTTGTAGCGCATAACCAGTCCCAGTTCGTGGACTCGGCCATACCGCTTAATGGAATCGAGAAAGATCTCGTCAAAAGCCACAATCTGCTTCTGACCCATCGCCAGGCCCTCCTCGATGGCCACCTTCCTGAGGGTGTCCATCAGGGTGGCAATTTCGATCCCCTCAGGACAACGGGAAGAGCAGGTTTCACAAGATGCACAGAGCCAAATGGTTGAACACTGGAGAACCGGCTTGCTCGAGTTGATCTGAATATGCCGGAGAACCTGACTAGGTTTCAAGTCCATCTCCGGAGCGATGGGGCAGCTGGCTGTGCACTTGCCGCACTGGACGCAACGGGATGCATCCTCATCGCAGAGGGCGAGGATTTCATCTTTGAACTGATGGATGTCCTCCTGCCTGCTGAGCACTTTCACCGCTCACCCCCTCTCTTGCTGAAAAGAGGTGCGGAAATCTGGGCGTAGATCTGATCATCCGAAAATCCCCTCACATTAGCTGCCTTGGTTCGACAGGTGGAGGCACAGTTCCCACAACCATGGCAGAGGGACTGAACAATGCTGGCCACGTCCTTCCCATCAACTACCTCGGCTCTGATGGCATCAAAGGGGCAGACTTGCACACAGTTCAGGCATCCGCTGCAGAGCTCGGTATCCACATAGGCGATTTTCGGGTCGATGGTCAGTTCATCCTGGGACAGTATAGAACAGGCTTTCACGGCTGCCGCCCCAGTCGTGGCAACCGAATCAGGCACGTCCTTGGGGAACTGACAAGCCCCGGCGATATACACTCCCCTGGTCACGCTCTCGACGGGCTGAAGCTTGGGGTGGGCTTCTGAAAAGAACCCGTACGTATCGTGGGGGATATTCAGCATCTTAGCCAACTCTTTCGCTCCATCGCGCGGAACAGCCGCCGCGGCCAAGACCACCAAATCCGCTTCCACCTCGATCTGTTCTCCGATCAGGGTGTCCGCCCCCCGAACGACCAATTGATCCCCCTTCTCGTAGATTTTGGACACCCGGCCCCGGATATAGATGGCCCCCGCCTCTCTCTGGGCCTTCTTGTAAAATTCTTCATAGTTCTTTCCGGCGGTTCGAATGTCGATATAAAATACATAGGACTGGCTATCAGGAACGTGGTCTTTAAGGAGAATAGCCTGTTTGGCCGTGTACATGCAGCAGATCCGCGAGCAGTAAGGCATCCCCTTGACCTCATCCCTCGACCCGGCACACTGGATGAAAACAACCCGCTTGGCCTCTTTGTAATTGGAGGGACGAATCACGTGCCCCCCTGTGGGCCCTGAGGTGTCAAGCATCCGCTCAAAATGGAGCCCCGTGATCACATCCTTAAATCGGCCCCCGCCATACTCCCCGTAGACGCTCGTATCCAATTGATCGAAGCCCGTAGCCACGACGATGATCCCGAATTTCTCCGTGATATACTCGTCCTTTTGATTATAGTCAATGGCATCGGCCTCGCAGATCTTGGAACACACGTTGCAGAGACCCGTGGTAAAGTACCCGCAGACCTCAGGGTCAATGACCGGAACATTGGGAATACCTTGGACAAAGGGTTTATAAACCGCTTTCCGCTTTCCAAGGCCCAGCTCCCACTCATTGGGTGCAAAGGTCAAACATTTTTCAATGCACTCGCCGCATCCTGTGCATTTCGTTTCGTCGATGTAGCGGGGTTTCTTCCGGATCATTACGTCGAAGTTTCCGACAAACCCCTTGACCTCCAGAACTTCCGAATAGGTCATAATCTTTATTTTTTCGTCTTGGGATAACTCCGTCATCCGCGGGGTGAGGATTCAGGCAGAGCAATCCAGGGTGGGGAAGGTCTTTTCGAGCTGGGCCATCCTCCCCCCTATTGTAGGAAGCTTCTCCACAACCGTCACCGGGTAACCAGCCTGGCTCAGGTCCAGAGCCGCCTGTATTCCTGAAATTCCACCCCCAATTACCAGGGCTCTTTTTTCGACCGGAGATTTCAGAGGCTCCAGGGGCTCCAGGCGGGCCGCCTTTGAGATGGCCATGGCCGTAAGTTCCTCGGCCTTTCTGGTCGCTTCCTCACGGTCCGTATGAACCCAGGAACACTGCTCCCTGATGTTTCCCATCTCGAACATGTACCGGTTCAACCCTGCCGATTCAATGCATCGCTGAAAGGTCACCTCGTGCATGTTGGGGCTACAGGAGGAGACAACAATTCGATCCAGATTGTGCTCCTCTATCGCCTTCTTAATCGCACTCTGGCCCAGATCTGAACAGCTATAGTGGAGATCTTCTGCATGAACAACACCGGAAAGCCTTTTTGCCGTGTCGACCACACGCTTAACGTCCACCATGGACGCTATGTTGGTCCCGCATTGACAGATAAATACACCTATTCTTGCCATGCTTCTCCTCTTTCTATTCCCGATCACAGCAATCACGGGAATCCCCAAAGTGTAAAAATGGTACCAAGTTTATCTTCGCATCCTTCAATCCTTTGCTCGTTTCTTGTCGTTCTCTTCCTTGCTATTTGTAGCCAACTTCTCGATTCTCACCGCGCAGACCTTGTATTCGGGAATCTTGGCGATCGGGTCGAAGGCGTTATTGGTCAGACGGTTGGCCGCACTTTCCACAAAGTGGAAGGGAATGAAAACAACCCCACGATCAATCCCCTCCGTCAGGGAGGCCTTGATATCGATCGTTCCGCGTCTAGAAGACACCCGAACCTCCTCACATTCATGAATTCCGAGCTTCTGAGCATCCTCTGGATGAATCTCCATATAGGCCGATTCCGCCTCCTTATGCAGACTGGGAGAAATTCGGGTCATGGTTCCCGTATGAAAATGAAATCCCATCCGGCCCGTGGTCAGCACAAAGGGGAACTGCTCATCGGGAAGCTCTGCCGGTTCTCGGTACGATATAGCGTGAAAGGTTCCCCTCCCCTTCGTGATCTGATCCTTGTGGAGATACGGTGTCCCAGGGTCTTCAGGAGACCGACAAGGCCATTGAAGGCCCTCTGTTTCGATCCTTTCAAAACAGATTCCCTGATAGATGGGGGTTACCTTAGCCAGTTCGTCAAAGATCTCCTTGGGGGCAGAGAATGCGAATCCCTCTCCCCCCATCTTCCGGGCCAGATCACAGAGAATTTCCCAGTCGGGTCTGGCCTCGCCCAGGGGGTCAATCGCCTTCCTGACCCGTTGGACCCTCCGGTCCGTGGCCGTGAAGGTCCCATCCTTTTCCGCAAAACTCACCCCGGGAAGCACCACTTGAGCGAGCCTCGCCGTCTCTGTCATGAACATGTCCTGAACCACCAAGAAATCCAGCTTCCTGATTGCCTTTTCCACGTGGTTGACATCGGGGTCGCTGAGGAGGGGGTTCTCCCCCAGAATAACCATTGCCTTGATCCTTTCCTCCTCGATGGCAGAAAACATCTCTGGAATCGTGAGGCCAACCTTTCTGTCGAGTTTAACCCCCCAGGCCTCCTCAAATTTCTTGGCCACCACCTCATCGGTCACGCTCTGGTAACCGGGGTAGACATTGGGAAGTGCCCCGACGTCACATGCTCCCTGCACGTTATTCTGGCCCCGCAGGGGATTGACCCCAGTACTCGGCCGCCCCAAATTCCCCGTGAGCATGGCCAGGTTGGCCAAAGACTTGACGTTATCCACTCCGGTAGTATGCTGGGTAATCCCCATGGCAAAGAGAATGCTCGCCTTTTCTGCTTTTGCATAGGTCTCGGCGATCCTTCTCAAGTTCTCAGGAGAAATCCCCGAAATCTCGGCCACCCGTTCCGGGGGATAAGCCTCAACCTCTTTCTTGAGAGCCTCAAATCCCTCGGTCCGCTGGGCGACAAACTCCTTATCCTCCCACCCCTCTTTAATGATAATATGCATGATACCGTTTATCCAGGCAACGTCCGACCCCGGTCTGTTTCGGACATGAATGTCGGCCACGCGAGCCATCTGCATGCGGCGGGGATCGACCACGACCAGTTTGGCCCCTTTCTCCCTGGCCCGGAATACGCGGTTCGCCACGAGGGGATGGGACTCCGATGTGTTGGATCCAGTGATCAGAATACAGTCCGCATCCTCGATCTCGGGGGTTGAATTGGTCATGGCCCCACTCCCGAAGGCGGCGGCTAGACCAGCCACCGTTGAGGAGTGGCAGAGACGTGCACAGTGGTCGACGTTATTGGTCCCCACGACCGCACGCATCCATTTCTGGAACAGATAGTTCTCCTCATTCGTGCATTTGGCAGAGCTCAGGCCCGCGATGCTGTCCGGTCCGAATTCATCGCGAATTTTCCTGAGCCGGGACGCCACCAGCCCCAGAGCATCCTCCCAGTCCACCTCCTGAAAATCGCCCTTTTCTCTCACCAGGGGCCGTTGCAACCGCTTCTCGTTCTGCACAAATTCGTGAACGCTCCAGCCCTTGATACAGAGAGTCCCTTCATTGATGGGATGGGTTTTCAAGGGGAGCGTTCCCACAACCTCCTCATCCATCACCCCCAATAAAAGCCCACACCCACAGCCACAGTATGTGCATGTTGTCTGAACCGTTCTATATTCCACAATGGACCTCGCTCTTACCTGGTGGATCCCTCAATCTCAAACGTTCCATCCCCCAGGGTCTCCAGGGGGGGAAGATCCTCCGCACTTTCTCCCGGCATATAGCCAAAAAGATTCTTCACCGTTTCTCTCACCTTCCGATAAAGGGTTCGGAGGGGAATATCAGCCGGACATGCCTCTTCACAGAGGCCACAATCGATGCATCGGTCCGCCATATGCATGGCCCGAACCAGATGGAAGATGGGCATCTGGGGTGGCATACCTCCCAGGTGAACTAGACTATGGTCTTCCAGTGTGCAGGTTGTGCAGAAGCAGACAGGGCAGATATTCCGGCAACCGTAGCATTTGATACACTTGCTGAATTGGCCCATCCAGTGACGATACCTCTCCTCTTCTGATAATGCTTCGATTTCCTTGATTCCGTCAGGATCCCCTTGGCGCTCCACCTTCTCACCGATATCAATCCGGGAGGGATAGGGATGTAAGCACTCACATGTTTCGGCAAGCTCTCCCGAGCAGGCCATTCCCACAAAGGTCACCTTTTCAGGGTCGAGTTGCTTGTTCTTGTAGAGCTCAATCAGACAGCGTTCGTCACAAGCCCGGGCGAGAATACCAAAGGTATTATCAGGATATTTTCGGGCCAGCCCGGTTAAGATTTTGGTCAAAGGATAGCGTACCTCTCCCAGGTAGAGCCCGTCCAATTCCTCTGCCTTTGTATATAAATAGGGAATCGGATGACCGTTCACCGTTCTCAGGGCCAGGAATCCCGCAACCTTATCCGTGGCGAGCAGTTCTGAGATGAGTGCTTTTGCTTCTTCCAAACCGTCCATGTTCGCCCTATCCCTTCTCTGCAGCCTTCTCTTTGGTCCCGAACTTTTCTTCCACCTTTTTGACCTCCTCTGGAGATAGTTCCTTGAAGATCTTGTCTCCCAGGCGGATCTTGTTGTCCTCTATTCGGATGGCTCCGGTGGGACAGACATAGGCGCACCCCCCGCATCCGATACAGGTTTCGGCCAGATCGTAAAAAGGTGCCGCAATCTCCTTTTTCGTTCCGCGATTTACGGTACTGATCGCCCTTGCTTCGGAAATCTCCTGGCACACCCTGACACACAGACCACACAGAATGCACTCTTCCTGTTCTAGCCGAAACCTCGGTACTATAACACCCATTTGCCTTGCCATATCCTTGATTTTTTCCGAACTGGGACACCGGGCGAGGAGCAATTCCATCAATCCCCTTCGGAGCCTTTGGATCTTTTCGGAATTCGTCTGGACACTCAAACCCTCTTCAACGGGATACAGGCATGACGCGACTACACGGTTTCGCCCCTTCTTCGTAATAACCTCCACGCTACAGATACGGCATGCACCAGAAGGCGACAGGGCCTCATGGTAACAGAGCGTAGGGATCTCAATGCCCACATTTTGGGCGGCCTTCAGCACTGTCCACCCCTCTTCGGCTCCAATCTCCCTTTCGTCGATGGTCAGGGTAATCACCGATGGGACCTCCAATTTCTATTGGCGAATGACGGCGTCAAACTTGCAGACTTCAAAGCATGAGCCACACTTAATGCACTTCTCCGGGTCTAAGCTGTGAGGCTGCTTCTTCTCCCCAACGATCGCCTCTGCCGGGCACGCCTTGACACAGCGACCACATCCCGTGCACTGTTCTGGGTCAATCGAATAGGTGATGAGTTCGCTACAGACACCAGCAGGACATCTCTTTCCCCTGATATGGGCATCGTACTCTTGTCGAAAGTATTTGATGGTGCTGAGGACGGGATTGGCAGCTGTTGAGCCCAACGCACAGAGGGCCCCTTCCTTCAGAATAAAGCCAATTTCTTCCAGAAGCTCAATATCTCCTTCTCTCCCCTTACCCGTTGAAATGTCCTCAAGGATTTCATGCATGCGTTTAATGCCCTCTCGACAGGGGACACACTTGCCACACGATTCCTCCTGAAGGAAATCTACAAAGTACTTGGCCACATCCACCATGCAGGTATTCTCGTCCATGACGATCATGCCGCCCGAGCCCATCATCGATCCGGCCTCGGTGAGCTGGTCGAAGTCCACGGGCAGGTCTATGAGTTGCTCAGGAATGCACCCCCCTGAGGGCCCTCCCGTCTGAACCGCCTTAAACATCTTGTCACCTGGAATTCCTCCACCAATATCATTGATGATCTCCCGAAGGCTAATTCCCATGGGAATTTCAACCAAACCCGTGTTATTAATGTTCCCCACTAAGGAAAATACCTTTGCCCCCTTACTGTTTTCCGTTCCGATGGACGAAAACCAATCAGCCCCTCGGGCCGCAATCGCAGGCACATTCGCCCAGGTTTCCACATTGTTGAGATTACTCGGTCGGTCCCACAATCCCCTTTCTACAGTGTGAATATATTTCGCCCTTGGTTCCCCCACCTTCCCCTCAAGGGAAGCCATGAGAGCCGTTGACTCACCACACACAAAAGCACCGCCTCCACGGTTGATCGTGATGTTGAAGCGGAAGCCCGTGCCAAGAATATCTTCGCCCAAGAGACAGTATTCCTCGGCCTGTGTCAGGGCAATTTTCAGTTTCTCGATGGCGAGGGGATACTCATTTCTCACATAGATAAAACCCTCATGACTGCCAATAGCAAAAGCTCCGATGATCATCCCTTCAATAATACTGTGAGGATCACCCTCCAAGATACTCCGATCCATATACGCGCCCGGGTCGCCCTCGTCCGCATTGCATATCACGTATTTTGGCTCCCCCTTGGCATGGCGACAGGAGGCCCATTTCACCCCCGTGGGAAACCCTCCTCCTCCCCGGCCGCGCAGTCCTGACCGTTTAACCTCTTCGATAACCTCCTCAGGTTCCATTTCCGTCAGAACTTTCAGGAGGGTATAATACCCTCCCTTGGCGATGTATTCCTCTATCCTCTCTGAATCGATGAAACCACAGTTCCGCAGAGCCACCTTGACCTGTTTCTTAAAAAAGGGAAACTCCTTGTACAGGGGGATGGCGTTATCTCCTGCCCTGGCATGGTTTTCAACATAGCTGATCGCCTCGTTCGTGATGAGATTCTCCTCGCCCTCCATCCGGAAAAGAGCCCAATCCTCCTTGGGCTTGGCCCCCATAGATTGATCCAAGAGTTGAACGGCCTTTTCAGGGCTCATCTCCTTATAGTAGATCCGCTCTCTTCCCGGGCTAAGGATATCTACAAGGGGTTCCTTCTGGCAGAAACCAATACAGCCTGTGCGAGCGACCACTACGTCGAGTTTTTTCTTTTCGACTTCTTCCGAGAGGGCGTCAAAAACCTTTCTTGCACCCGTCGCGATACCGCATGTTGCCATGCCAACCGTTATCTTCGGATTATCCGGATAAAGAGACTCCAAGCCCTGTCTTTTCAGCGCATCCAGATCCTCTCTGGTCTTGATCTTCATCATGCCCTTCTATTCATATTGGTCTAAGAGCTTTGAAACTTTTTCTTGATTGAGCCTTCCATACGTATCATCGTCTATGACCGCCACCGGGCCTAAGCTGCAACAGCCCAGGCATCGCACGCTCTCCAAACTAAACCTGAGATCCTCCGTCGTCCTGCCCGCCTCTACCTTGAGATCCCTCTCTAATTTCTCGAGAATTCTCGTGCCCCCCCTCACATGGCAGGCCGTGCCAAGGCACACATTGATCTGGTGCCGTCCACGTGGCGTCAGGCTGAAAGCCTTGAAAAATGTGGTAACACTAAAAACCTGACTTATAGGGATCTCTAATCTCTCGCTCACTCTCACCAGGGCTTCTCGCGGAAGATAGTTAAAATTGGCCTGAATGTCCTGCAGAATCCCTATCAGTCGGCTCAAATCCCCGCCAAAGGAATCAATTACCTCGTCGACTTTAGACGTATCGATCTCCACGGCAACCCCCCCCGAAAACTATGGTGATCCCCTCCTCAACGGCGATCGACCCAACTCTTTGATCCGTTGGGTAAACTCACTCATGATATGGGCAAACTTGGCGCCCTCAGAAGCTGAAATCCATTCCAGTCTCAACCGATCCGGTGAGATCCCCACAAACCCGATGAGCTCTCTCATCACCGCCACGCGTTTGGCTGTGATGTAATTGCCCTTCAGGTAGTGGCAGTCGCCGATGTGTCACCCTGTTACGAGGACACCGTCGACCCCTTCCTGAAAGGCCTTCAGCACATGGTGAGGAGAAACGCGTCCGCTGCACATAACTCTAATAGGCAGCACATTGGCAGGGTATTTTAGTCGCATGCCACCTGCTAGATCCGCCCCCGCGTAACTGCACCAGTTGCAGCAAAAGGCAATAATCTTCGGCTCAAATGAGTCTCTGTCGGCCATGGTTCTCCTTTCCCGTTGTTGCTTGTGAAATATTTAATTATTTTGCCCAAATAAAATCGCAGTTCCGTGTCTTTGTCAAGGACAAAAACGCCTGAAGTGCCTGACTCCTCACACAATCGATCTCCAATCAAATTCTCGAACTCCCTTCCCCCTCGAGATCCATAACCATACACGTAAATTCAGCCTCATCCAGGTTGACAGTGGCAACATAATAATTGTATCAATTACCAAAGAACCCTTTCAATCCCACCGTGCCTTGAGCCCAAGAAGAAAGCTTGACCATGGAGTTTAAATCTGACAATACGGACGACATCCCTCTTTCGGATAACGCCCGAAAAATCCTCGAGCGAAGATATCTGCTCAAAGATGAGCAAGGGCGCGTCGTGGAATCTCCACACCAGATGTTTCGTCGCATCGCCGAGGCCGTTGCGGAAGCCGATCTCCGTTACGATAAGGGTGAAGAGGAAAAACGACTCGGGGAAGAGTTCTTTCACCTTATGGCCAACCTGGACTTCCTCCCCAACTCACCGACCTTGATGAACGCAGGAACGGAGATCGGGCAACTTTCTGCCTGTTTCGTCCTCCCCGTCGGCGACAGCATACGGGAAATCTTCGGGGCGGTGAAAAATATGGCCCTCATCCATCAATCAGGAGGGGGAACCGGTTTCTCCTTCTCCCGGTTAAGGCCCAAGGACGACGTGGTCAAATCAACTGGGGGAATTGCCTCGGGACCAGTCTCCTTTATGCGAGTCTATGATGAGGCCACGGAGATCATCAAACAAGGGGGAAGGAGGCGGGGGGCCAATATGGGCATCCTCAGGGTCGATCACCCGGATATATTGGAATTTATCAGGGCCAAGGAGAAGGGGGGGTTTTTGACCAATTTCAATATCTCGGTCAACGCCACCGATCGGTTTATGGAGTCGGTTAAGGCCGATGGGAAATATGACCTCATCAACCCCCGTACCGGAAAGGTAGTGAAAACCCTCAAAGCCAAACAGGTATTCAATCGGGCCGTGAGATCGGCCTGGAAGACTGGGGACCCTGGTTTTGTCTTCATAGATGAAATCAATCGCCACAACCCAACGCCCGACCTGGGAGAAATAGAGAGCACCAATCCGTGCGGGGAACAGCCCCTGCTCCCCTACGAATCGTGTAACCTCGGTTCAATTAATCTCGCAACGATGGTTCACAACGGCGCCATCGATTGGGAGAAGCTGAAGAGAGTGGTTCACCTAGGAATTCACTTTCTCGATAACATCATCGACGTTACCAAATTCCCCCTGCCGGAGATAGAGACCATTACGAAGGGAAATCGGAAGATAGGCCTGGGCGTGATGGGATTTGCCGAAATGCTCATAAAGCTCGGAATCTCCTATGCCTCAGATGAGGCCATCGAGGTGGCCGAGAGGGTAATGGAATTTATCCAGAGGGAGTCCCGGGAGAAATCCATTGATCTCGCCCGCCGGAGGGGATCATTTCCCAATTTCAGGGGGAGCGCCTGGGAGAAGAAGGGGTTCGAGGGGATGAGAAATGCTACGCTGACAACTGTTGCTCCCACCGGAACGATCAGCATCATCGCGGACACCTCCAGTGGTATTGAGCCCCTTTTCGCTATCGCCTTCTACCGGGATATCCTAGAGGGCACCAGGCTGCTGGAGGTTAACCGTCTCTTCCAGTCTATGGCCGAAGACGAGGGATTCGCCAGCCAGGAATTAATGGAAAGGATAGCCCTGAAGGGGTCCATCCAGGATCTTCCCTCGATGTCCGAGAACCTGAGACGCATCTTTCTCACCGCTTTGGATATTCCCTTCGAATGGCATATCAAAATGCAGGTGGCCTTCCAAAAGTACACGGATAATGCCGTTTCAAAGACCATTAACCTCCCCCGGGAGACAACCGTGGAAGACGTAGCCAATGCATACCGCATGGCCTACGAGAAAAAATGCAAGGGGATAACTATCTTCCGATATGGCAGCAAGCAGCATCAAGTACTCTACATTGGACTATCAAAGGATATGCCTCTCAAGGCCAGCCCGGAATTCTCCGGGGATTGTCGAATCTGTTCCGTGTAATCCCTGCAGGGGATTTATCAGGCAATGGCAAGAAGGAAGGAGCGTTCTGAATCCTGCGGATTCGGATATCGGGATGTGACGGCCTTCCGCCACCATCGCCGAATATCCCCCTGCGGACCACGGAAAACGGACACGGATATATGCGGTTTGGTTTTCACATTTCCATTGCCGGCGGTTTCTCCAAGGTCGTCGAACGCGCCGAGAAAAGGGAATGCGAAACGATCCAACTCTTCTCTCGAAACCCAAGGGGTTGGGCCTATAACCCTCTGGACAAGCGAGAAGTGAACCGATTCCGCAAGGAGCTTTCCCATACCGCCATCTCGCCCCTTTTCGTCCACATGCCCTATCTTCCCAACCTGGCATCCAATGATCGCAACCTTTACGGAAAATCCCTCGATGCCCTTCGAACCGATCTTCAGAGGGCTTCCAGCCTGGGGGCGTCCTATCTCATTATCCATGTGGGACATCGGGTGCACCTGTCAGAGGATGAGGCCATTAACCGGATCGCCGATGGGATCAACAAGGCATTCCGCAAGGTGAGAAATTCAGTTGTGCTGCTCCTGGAGAACACCGCGGGACAAGGAACTGAGGTGGGCCATAGGTTCTCTCACCTCCGGAAGATCATGCAAGCCGTTGATGAGAAGATGAGGATGGGGGTATGCCTGGACACTGCCCACGCTTTTGGGGCGGGATATGACCTCTCAACGGGGGGAGGGCTCGAGAGGACTTTGGCGGAATTTCAGGATGAGATCGGCCTGGAAAGACTTCACCTCATACATCTCAACGATACGCGGTCTCCTCTGGGGGGACACGTGGACCGGCACTGGCATATTGGGCAGGGGAATATCGGGCTTGAAGGGTTCACGAACATCGTCAATCACCCCCTTCTCGCTCACCTGCCAGGCATTATGGAAACCCCGCGAAAGGATGATGTTGAGGATTTGAGAAATATGGAGGTCATCAGGAAATTGGCCCGATATCATCAGACGGCGGACATCCCGTGAACCGCTTGAATTTCCTCCTCCATCCCTTTTTTTACCTATACCATAGGCGAAAGATCTAAATCCCTTCACGTGTCACGAAACGCTTGTCAGAGAGCGGGGGTTTATTGGGGGACCTTCGCCGCACGTGGAGCTCTGCTTTCCCGGTATGTTACATTTGAATCTCTCGATCTGCTCCGGTGTGATGGGGATGGCTGGTTTCGGCGGAAAAACCCTCGGGCAGGAATCTCGTAAAAACGGTATGGCGATCCGCTAAACCTGAATTTCCCCGGATCTGTTGGACAGGTGAAATTATAGCACTGAACCCGGGGGCAGGAGGCAAAATAACTATGGCCATGTGTGGGAAGGTAGGGGAAACAGAGGTCCTGGTCATTTGCGGGGGCCCTGGTGGGTACGCGGCGGCTTTTCGTGCTTCAGACCTGGGGTTGAAAGTAACGATGCTCAACAGAGATCCCCGGCCTGGTGGGGAGTGCCTGTTCCGGGGTTGTATTCCTTCGAAAACACTCCTTTATCTGACAGAACTCATGAACGATGCTCAGCGGGCCACGGGGATGGGAGTAACCTTCGGAAAACCCCGGATCGACTTGGGGGCGCTTCGGGCATGGAAGGAAAAGGTCATTGACACGTTGGCCAGTGGACTTGTCAAACTGAGCAAGAAGCGGGGTGTGGAGTTTGTGCAGGCCCGAGGCGTCTTTGAAGGGTCTGACTGCGTTCGGTTGGAGGGCTCTGAGATCACCCATTTGAAATTCCGTCACGCTATCCTGGCGGCTGGTTCCCATCCCAGCGCCATGCCAGGAGTCGAATTCAAGGAAGGCGGCCGCGTCATGGATTCCTCTGGCGCGTTGGAGCTCGCAGACATCCCCGAAACCTTGTTGTTAGTAGGCGGAGGTTATATTGCGCTGGAACTGGGATTGGTGTATGCCTCCCTCGGCAGCCGTGTCACCGTTTTAGTCCGAAGCGACAGGCTCCTCAGGGTGCAGACCTAGACTTGGTCAACCGTCTCAGTCCCAGGCTGAAGGAGATATTTGAGGCCATCTACTTCAATACCAGGATCAAGGCCGAGGAACCAGGAGGATCCAAAATCAAAAGGAGGGAGTGAGAAAGTCGGAGAAACATCTTACCTAGAGAATCAGAAGGATGCCCCTGAAGGACCAGGGGCATCCTTTCTCGCAATAAAGGGGACATCATGGAAATCGCGGAACTCATGCGGGAAACGTAAGGATCAAAGGCAGGTCATCAAGGGAGGAGATACATGATCGGAAATAGGGAAAATTTCCCATTTTGGGAGGAACACCCTTTCATCGATTCTTTTCCCCATTGAGGAAACGGATCAGCTCGGATTGCAGGACCCTCCATCCCTTGCCGGCCTTGGTAGCCTTGATGCGACCAATACGGATGTATTTGAAGAAGGTGGGTTTCGTAATTCTCAGGTATTGACAGGATTCCTCGGTCGTTAGGACTCTATCCTCGTAGTATTCAGCCAATCTCTCTCACCTCGCTTGAATAAACCTCGTGAACGATCAATTTTGCATTTTCTATGCCAACCACCTATGAGTTAAAAAAATTAGTATTTTTAATAACTTAAAGACTTGCACGCAATCTCCTATCCTCGTAAAGGCTCTAACTTTTTTTCATAGTTTCCAAGAAATGGCAGAAAAGACACATGCTTGGACGGTCAACATTGCACAAAAAAACGGGAGAACCTTGCCTCCCGTTTTGAGCATTTTCCAGCTACTGTGGGACCCTATGGCCAATTCGTCTGCCCGCTCATTAAGTATTCGTGGATGGAATTCGCCGCCTGTCTCCCAGCGCCCATGGCCAAAATCACCGTTGCCGACCCCGTCACGATATCCCCGCCGGCCCAAACCGCCTTTTTGGTGGTCTTTCCCGTCTCCTCATCCGCTACAATATACCCCCTCCTATTGAGCTCCAGGCCGCGTGTTGTGCTGGGAAGGAGCGGATTGGCACCTGCCCCAATGGCCACCACGACTAAATCACAGTCCATGGTGAACTCCGATCCCTTGATGGGAATAGGCCTTCGCCTCCCCGATTCATCGGGTTCCCCCAATTCCATGCGGATACACTCCATCCCCGTCACCCACCCATTGTCATCTCCGAAGAAACGGGTCGGAGTTGTTAACAGGTGGAATTCCACGCCTTCCTCTTCGGCCCGCTCGATCTCCTCGATCCTCGCGGGCATCTCAACCCGTGAGCGTCGGTAAACGATCCTCACCTTCTCGGCACCCAACCGGAGGGCCGTTCGAGCCGAATCCATGGAGACATTGCCAGCTCCCAAAACGGCCACGTTCTTCCCCCGGGCGATGGGGGTATCGTATTCGGGAAAGAGGTATGCCTTCATCAAATTCGACCGGGTGAGATATTCATTGGCCGAATAAATGCCGCAGAAGTTTTCCCCGGGGATATTCATGAATAAGGGCAAACCAGCTCCCAGTCCCAGAAAGACCGCATCATAGCCCTCCTCGAAGAGCTCGTCTATAGTCTTAATCCTCCCGATGACATAGTCAACCTTGATTCCCACCCCCAATTTGGCCAAATAGTCCACCTCCGCCTGGACGATTGCCTTGGGCAGCCTGAATTCGGGGATCCCGTACACCAATACGCCACCGGTTCTATGGAGGGCCTCGAATATGGTCACCTCGTGGCCTTTCTTGATAAGATCTCCAGCCACGGTGAGGCCACCGGGACCCGATCCGACCACGGCAACTCGCTTCCCGGTCGGAGGATCCTTTGGGGGAATCTCGACCTCTCCCTGGGCACGTTCCCAATCGGCGGCAAACCGCTCGAGCCTTCCAACGGCTACTGGCTCGTCCTTTTTCCCCAGGATACAGACCTTTTCACATTGATCCTCTTGGGGGCATACCCTACCACATATGGCGGGCAGACTATTCATCTCCTTCAGTTTTTTAGCAGCACCGGTGAAATCCCCCTCCCAAATCAGTCCAACGAAGGCGGGGATATCGATTTCAACCGGACACCCATCAATGCATTTCGGCTTCTTGCACTGAAGGCAACGGCCGGCCTCCAAGCGGGCCAACTCAGGTGTATATCCGAAGGGAACCTCGTCGAAATTCCTCACCCTGTCTTCGGGCTTCTGCTCCGGCATCATCTGCCGCGGAACCTTTTCCCTCTTTCCCTTTGCTTTTTCCTCGGCCATGTGTTCCTCCGATCTCAAATCTCACCTTATTCTGGAATCTGCCCCATGAAACGATCCATTGATTCTTTCTCCTCGGTGAGGTAAGCCCTTTGCCTCTTGACCAATTCGTCGAAATCCACCTCGTGACCGTCGAATTCCGGCCCATCCACGCAACAGAACCGAGTCCTTCCTCCAACGCTGACCCTGCAAGCCCCACACATTCCCGTGGCGTCAACCATAATCGGGTTCAAACTAACTACGGTCTTGACGTCATATTCCTTCGTCATTCTGCAGAGAAACTTCATCATGGGAACGGGGCCAATTCCCACCACCAACTTGACGTCATCCCGCTCATCCAGGATCTGCTTCAACACATCGGTTACGAACCCGTGATGGCCATAGCTCCCATCATCGGTGGTAACGCGAAGATCATGGGAGGCCGCCGTCATCTCCTCTTCAAGGATCAGCAAGTCCTTTGTCCGTGCACCGATGATGGCGATGACGTGATTGCCGGCTTCCTTATACGCCTTGGTGATGGGGTACATGACGGCCACCCCTGTCCCTCCACCCACACAGATTACCGTCCCCAACTTTTCCACGTGAGTAGGAACACCCAAAGGTCCTATGATGTCTTGGATCTCATCATCCTCCCCAAAACTCCTCAGAAGCGCAGTTGTTTTCCCTACCACCTGAAAGATGATGTTGATGGTTCCCGCCTCCGGATCCGTTCCTGCCATGGTGAGGGGAATCCTCTCCCCCGTCTCATTGGCTCGGATTACCACGAATTGACCTGGTTCGGCCTTTTTCGCGATATCCGGGGCTTCGATTTTGAACTCGCACACCGTCCTCTCTGCCATCTCCCTCTTCTCTAGTATCCTGAACACCTCATTCCTCCTTTACCTCGCGATTTATTCGGGGAAAAGCGAAACCCGCGGCCCCCTCTCACTCAGATTTCTCCTCTTCTATCCCGGCGAGTTACACAATGGACTAAATCCGAAGGTAATTGAAGGAGAATTCGTAAGGGACTTCTACTACTTCTATTGTTGCGGCGGGCTAATGAGAAATTCTCTTTACGGTGACTTTGTTAAATTTTTAACATAGTCCTCCCCTTCGTGTCAATCTCTTATTTCGGATGAGTTTTCACGACGACCTCTGGCCACTCAATCGATTCATCAAAGCCAGGAGAAAGCCCAGTGTGACGAAGGCACCTGGAGGCAAGACCATGATCAGAAAAGGAAAATATCCCGGCCCGAACGCTGGGACACTGAAGAGGGTGCCGTTACCCAAAACCTCCCGGATGGAGCCCAATACCAGAAGCGATAGCGTAAACCCAAATCCCATCCCAAGCCCATCGGCGATGGAATCCGCAAGGGGGTGCTTTGAGGCAAAGGCCTCCGCCCTACCCAGGATGATGCAGTTGACCACAATAAGGGGGATAAAAAGGCCCAGAGTCTTGTGAAGCTGAAAAAAGAATCCGGCCATCACCAGGTCGACTATGGTGACAAAGGATGCGATGACCACGATGAACGAGGGTATCCGCACCCGGGGGGGAATGAAGTTCCTCAGGAGGGAAATGACCACATTGGAACAGACCAGGACAAAGGTAGTTGCCAAACCCATTCCAATTCCATTGATGGCCGCCGTTGTTACCGCGAGGGTGGGACACATCCCCAGGACCAAGCGGAATATGGGATTCTCCCGCCAAAAACCCTTGGTAAATTCTTTTGTAACGGCCATCTTACCTCCCTTACTGGCTGGAGTCCACAATGCTTGTCCTATGATCTCGATAGAATTCCAAACCCTCCTTGACTCCCTTGATCACAGCCCTCGAAGAGATCGTCGCCCCCGTTATTCCATCGATATCGCCCCCGTCCTTTTTGACCGCCCACGCGGTATTGGGTAGGTTGCGGTTCTTAAACCGATCCTTAAACTTGGTCTCCCTGATTTTGGCTCCCAAACCAGGAGTTTCCAAGTGAGACAGGATTTCAACCCCATTGATCATCCCGTTTGGCAATAATCCCACCATCACCTCGATATCGCCCCCGTATCCCTCGGGCGAGGCGACCTTGAACGCGACGCCAATCAAGCGGCCGTCTTTTCGACCACGATAGAATACCCTTTGTGTCTCCTCGCCCCTCTTGTCGATACCCATGGACAATTTCGCCATATCTCGATCAGGTTCATTGTCATATGGGGGGAGTACCATCTTAATCGCCCGCAAGACCTCCAGCCTCTTCTGATGGGCAATTGGTCCCTTAGTCAAGTCGTAAATCTTCGCCAGGGCAAGTGCCGAAATAATGCAGAGAGATGTCAAGACGACCATGAGCCTGAGGATATCTTTCATGGAATCACCGAGGAGAGACCTCTCTCCAACCAAAGGTGGTCGGCCGAGTATACCGATCGATCAGAGGGGTGGCCGCATTCATGAGCAGAATGGAATAGGAGACTCCCTCTGGATAACCGCCAAAGAGCCGAATGATCATGGTGATAACCCCGCATCCCACCCCGAAGACCATCATACCTCGATTGGTAATGGGGGAAGTCACCATATCCGTGGCCATGTAAAAAGCTCCCAGCATTAAACCCCCTGTGAGGATGTGGAATACCGGGTTCATATACCGATCCGGGTTGATCAACCAAAAAAGGCCGCTGAGGATAAAAACGGTCCCGACAAATGTTACGGGAATATGCCAGGTTATATACCCCCGATACAGGAGAAATCCAGCCCCAATAAGCAAGGCGATGACCGATGTCTCTCCAATGCATCCGCCGATGTTCCCAACGAAGGGGTCCCACAGATCCCCCATGGCAAATCCCTCCAAGGTCCCCTTAACCATGAGGTGGGTTTTCATCTCACCAAGGGGGGTAGCCGTTGTCACGGCATCGATTGTCCTCGAGAAAAGCGGGCCTGGTTTAACCCAGGTAGTCATCTGCACTGGGAAGGAGATCAAGAGGATAACCCTCGCCACCAAGGCCGGATTGAAGGGGTTGTATCCCAATCCCCCGTAGATCTGTTTCCCGATCACGATGGCGATGGCGGAACCGACAACTACCAACCACCAGGGGACTGTTGGAGGTAAATTGAGAGCCAATAAGATCCCGGTCACCATAGCGCTCCCGTCGGCGATCGTCGCCTTTCGTCCCATTATCCTTTGGGTTATTGCTTCCGTAGCCATTCCCGCCACAACGGATACAAGGACAACGACCAAGGCCCGGAATCCGAATAGATAAACCCCCATAAACATGGCTGGAATCAACGTCACGCCAACTGAATACATGATCCGTGGAGTAGACTCCCCGCTGTGAATATGGGGTGAAGACGAGAGAATGAGTTGGCGATCATCCATGAAATTCTAAGCCGCCTTCTTCCGAGTCAATATCTCGGCTTTGGCATATCGCAAAAGCTGCACCAAGGGGATCTTTGCCGGGCAGACGTAGTCGCAACACCCGCACTCGATGCATTCCACGACGTCATACCTTTCCGCCTCCTCAAACATATCCAGCTGGGCAAAAACCCCCAGGACCGTCGGCATAAGTCGCGCAGGGCACGCCCGGACACAGCTCCCACACCTGATGCATGGCTGGGCACTTCCCTCCTCAACCTCGGATAATAGTTGAACCACAATTCCAGAGGTTCCCTTGACGACGGGAACCTCTAAACTGTACTGGCTCACACCCATCATGGGTCCTCCCATGATGACCTTCCCAACATCCGAGGTAAACCCCCCACAAGCTTCGATCAGTACCTCAATGGGAGTCCCGATCCTGACCCTCAGATTCTTCGGTTCACGGACCCCGGACCCCGTTACCGTGGTAATCCTCTCTATTAACGGAATCCCAAATCGGACCGCCTTGTAAATGGCCGACAAGGTTCCCACATTTTGGACGATGACGCCGACGTCCATGGGCAACCCCCCTGAAGACGGGACTTCCCTATTCAAGAGGGTCTTGATCAATTGTTTCTCGGCACCCTGGGGATATCTCACCCTCAGCGCAACCACTTCCAGCACAGGGATATCCTCGGTCAACCCCTTCATCTTATCGATGGCATCGGGTTTATTGGACTCGATGGCAATGATCCCACGGTCCACCCCGAGGATTCGCATCGCGATTTGGGAGCCCGCGATGATGTTTTCCGGCTCCTCCAGCATCAATCGATGGTCAGCAGTCAGGTAAGGCTCACACTCGGCTCCATTGATGATGAGCGTATCGATGGGCCTCTCCTTGGGAGGGCTAAATTTCACGTGGGTTGGGAAGGCTGCCCCACCCATCCCCACGACCCCCATGTCCCGAATAATCTCCTTCAACGTCTCGGGAGGGAGATCCATATACTTTTCATGGGGCTTGAGCTTATCGGTCCACGCGTCCTCACCATCCGATTCGATTTCCACGGCAGGAAGAGGTCTTCCTATGGGATGGGGGAAAATACCGATTGATTTGACCACGCCGGATATGGGGGCATGGACATTCACGGAGACAAAGCCAGTGGCTTGCCCCACGCGATCCCCCTTCCTTACTCTGTCGCCAGGAGCGACGGTAGCTTCGCATGGAGCACCGATGTGTTGAGACAACGGTACGACAATCCTGTCGGGGATTTTCAGCTCCTCGATGGGTGTATCCTGAGAAATTTTCAGCTCGGAAGGATGAACTCCTCCCTGAAAGAAATACAGTCTTGTCATGGGGAAGCTAACCTCAAAGCGGAATCTCCTGGAGCCCTCATGCAAATGGCCTCCGTTGGGCATCGATCAATGCACAGCGAACAACCGATACATCGCTCCTCCGAGACCACGTGCACTTCCTTTTTCTCGCCCTCGATGGCATCAACAGGGCAAACCATGCTACAGATTCCACAGCCCGTACACTTATCCGGTATGATTTCAACCTGAGGGAAAGGCCCATCCCTGGCCTCGATAGCCTGGGTGGGACAACGGGAGATACAGAGGCCACAGACCCTGCACCGTTCGTGATCCAAAACCGCCAGATCTCCCTCCATTGAAATAGCTTCGAAGGGGCAAACCCGAACGCAGGCCTCGCAGGCGATACACCCCACCTTACACTTCTTCCGGACTTCAGACCCCTTCTCCTTCGAGTGGCATAGAATGTTCACCCTTTTCCCAATGTGGACTAGCTGGATGATACCCTTGGGACACTCCTTGACGCATATCCCACAACCCGTGCACCTCTCGGAGTCGATGGTGGACAGGCCATTTTCGGAGATGACGACGGCATCAAAGGGACAAACCCTCTTACAGGTCCCCAACCCAAGACATCCGTAAGGACACGCCTTATCCCCACCTGATATGATTACGGCAGCCTTACAGTCCTCCACTCCTCTATAGGTGAATTTGGTGGTGCTTTCCTCTTTTCCTCCTTTACACAAGACCACTGCCACCTTCTTTTCCCCGAGGACGGCCTCCACACCCATGAGCTCGGCCAAGGCCAACGCCGTTGCCTCTCCACCGGCAACGCACCCAGTCACGGGAGCCTCCCGCTCCACAACCGCCCTGGCGAATTGGCTGCAGCTTGGATAACCGCACCCACCATCATTTATCCCGGGGAGAAGCCTCTCCACCGCCTCAACCCGCGGATCCAATTCGACTCCAAACCGCCTCGCCACGAGCCCCAATCCCAGGCTTGCCAAAAGACCAAGTCCAGTTAAACAGAATATGGCGATCAACATACTCCCACTACCTAACGAGTCCGGTAAACCCCATGAAGGCCAGAGAAAGAAGTCCCGCTGTGATGAGGGCGATTGCCGTTCCTTGAAAAACCCTCGGCACGTCGGCTAGGGCAATCCTTTCCCGCAACCCGGAAAAAAGGACCAGGGCAAGGGTAAATCCCAAAGATGCACCAAAGCCGAAAAATGCTGTTTCGACAAAAGCAAAGTCCTTCTGGATGGTTAAGACGGCAACTCCCAGAACCGCACAATTAGTGGTGATCAAGGGCAAATAGATTCCCAAGGCCTGGTAGAGAACCGGGCTCGTCTTCTGGATTACTATCTCCACCAACTGGACCAGGGATGCTATCACCAAAATGAACGTAACCGTCTGGAGATATTCAATGCCAAAGGGAGTCAATATGGCCCGTTGGATGATCCAGGTAACGACGGAAGCGACGGTCATCACGAAGATCACGGCCATACCCATCCCCAGGGCAGTCTCGGTCCTCCTTGAAACCCCCAGGAAGGGACAAATGCCCAAAAACCGGGTTAAAACGAAATTGTTGACGAGCATGACGCCGATGATGAGAAGGAAAAGTTTAGCCATGATTCCTCAGGGTCCTCGAAAATGAAAAGCCTGTATGGCGATACATGAGGGGAAACCCTTTTCAATTAAAAAAAAATAACCCCCTTGTCAAGAGATTATCGCCCCCCAATTAAATTATATCCCGAAATTGACCCCTGAAATAGGGCTTGCGACGAAATCCAGCGGCCCGCCCGCAAACCCTCGGAGATTTCCGTGGAAGTGAGCAAGGCAGAATTAAGATGTGACTGTAAAAACGGGAAAGGAAGTTAGTGCCCCAACAACGCGGCCACCACTAATTCCGGGACTTATGCCCTTTCGAAGACTTTCTCCAGTTTCTCGATGAATCTCCGGTTTTCGTCCATCGTGCCGATGGTTATTCTGGCAGATGTGGGATAGCCCCAGATGCTACCCGGGCGGATAATCATGCCCTCCCTCAGCAAGGCCTTGTAGATTTCCTGGGAATCCCTTTTAAAATCGACGAAGATGAAATTCGCTTGGGTGGGAACATAATCGATCTCGAGTCGCTCGAATTCCCCGTATAGATAGGCCTTCCCCTCCTCGTTAGTCCGCAAAACCCTTTCCACATAGCTTTCCTCCCTCAGTGCGGCCAAGGCAGCGACTTGGGCAACGCGATTGACGGGAAAGGGCTCCCGAACACGTTCCATCAAGCTGATGAGACCTCCATCGGCCACGGCAAAACCGACGCGTAATCCCGCCAAACCATAAACTTTGGAGAAGGTCCTCAGAGTGATCAGATTGATATCCACACGAAGAAGGGAGACGCCATCCGGGTAGTTTTTCTCAGATACATAGTCGAAATACGCCTCGTCCAAGATGGCGATGACATGCTCCGGGAGATCGGCCAAAAACCGATCTAATGCCTCCTTGGGAATGAGGGTCCCCGTTGGGTTGTTGGGGTTGCAGAGAAAGACCAGCTTGGTCTTGGGACCGATCCTCCGGGCCATCTCATCCACATCGTGGGTATGATCTCTCAATCGAACGGATATGGGCCTCCCACCCATAATCCGCGTGACGCTCTCATAAACGGTGAAGGTGGGCTCAGCCATGATCGCCTCATCCCCCTCGTTTATGAAGGCCGCACCGATCATGTAAATGATATTGTCGCACCCATTCGACAGGGTAATCATCTCCCCCTCTACCCCCAGCCTCTTGGCGAGTGCGCTCTTCAGCAGGGCGCATGGTGGATCGGGATACCGGAAGATGTTGCCCAGCTCCGCCTCGATGGCCCTTATGGCCTCAGGAGGGGGCCCGATGGAGTTTTCGTTGGAGGCCAGTTTGACCAAGTCCTTCAGTCCAAATTCCCTCTGAACCTCCTCAATAGGCTTACCCGGGGAGTACGGTTTCAGGTCCAGAATTCCCTTCCTCGCTAAACTGGTTACATCCCTCATCGCCTTCCTCATTGCGCGAGCCGATCCGCCCCTCCTTTAGCTCTACCGTCACACTGCTCCATGAGGCGATCCCACTGGCGTTCCACGTTATCCTGAATCGTTGCCATCTGTTCCCTTGTGAGGTGGCTGAACCTTCCCTGTTGAGTCAGATACTCTTCGACGGGAATACCCTTCGGCTGATAGGTGAACCTATACGTCCGGCCACCTTCGATCTCATAGAGGGGAAAAACCTTTGTCTCGACGGCCAACCTCGCCACCTTGACCGCCTCATCGCACGAAATCCGCCAACCGGGCGGACAGGAACAGAGGAGATGAATAAACCTCGTGCCCTTCATCCCCTTGGCCTTCTGGAGTTTTTGAATAAGATCCTCCGGGTAGGCGACACACGCCGTAGCAGCATAGGGGATGTGATGACCGGCCATGATGGCCATCATATCTTTCTTCGGACGCTCCTTGGGACTGCCGACAGGTATTGTAGTCGTCCAGGCCAAATAGGGCGTTGCCGAACTCCGTTGAATCCCGGTGTTCATGTAGGCCTCATTGTCGCTGCAGATGTAGATAAAATCGTCATTTCGCTCCGCAGCGCCGGATAAAGCCTGAATCCCAGTCCCGCCATCCCCCGCCCAGGCGATCACCGTCGTCTCTTCGTCACCCTGCATATCCAGAGACGCCCGAATCCCGGAAGCAGAACACGCGGCTGTTTCAAAGGCTGCATGGACAATCGGGACCCTCAGGGCTGAGTAGGGGAAAGGGCCTATGCAAACCGTTCCAGTGCGCTGATGGCCAAGGCTTCATCGTAATGCGTTCTATTGCAAAGGGACTCACTCGGGTGAAAACAAACTCGTCCACATACCCCTGGAAATGGGTTCTCTTCCCTGATTGCGTTCCAAGCCGCCTCATATTTTCCCTCTCCTACCAGTCCGATGAACACCGGAATATCGACTCCCGCTGGGCAGGCGGCGTCACAAGGCGCCGTTTTATCCTCGTATTTGGGCCTGATATACCTCCACGTCCCTGTCCTGTTCCAGCACATATCGCCCGAAGAGACGGGGGATAAAGGCAATTCCGACGCCGTGTTAAAGATGATCTTTCCCGCCACGGTGTGCCCCATACTACGGAACGGTTAATTTTTTACAGTTTATCACAACTCGTGCCATTTTGCGCCTCCCCTTTTTCCCGGTCGAATCCTGAATCAACAGCCATCCTTTTTCCCAGGGCCTTGATCAATGATACCTCGACGAATCCAGCTATGGCCAATAGTGGAAGCACCAAGAAGAGATATCCCGTAAAATTCTGTTCAAATAGGGAAAGTACGTTGGCGTATTTACTCAGGTACAAATCCCTTCCAAATCTCATGCCAAGGGAAAGACTAATCCAGGCGGCTGGAAGTTCGAAAAGGGAGACGGGGTTAAGGATAAGGAAGACAAGTCTCAACTTCCCCATCTCCTTCAGGGAAATGATGGCGATGTGAATCCCAAGGAGAAAGGCAAACAGGGGAGGCAGGATGATGGAAAATCCCGATACCAGGTTACAGAAAAGGGAGAGGGAGTTAAGGGAGAAGATGAGTACCCATAGCTTGAAAAATGGCGCACCGAGGTCGAGATGTCGTTTGATCACTCCCCATATCCAAAGGGGATACCGGAGTAGCAGCCGTATCTCTTTCTTGACCACAAAGGGAGCGAAAACGACCCCGGCGAAAAAGAGGGCCGCCGCCAGCAGGAAGAGAACACCATCTATGAGTCTCCATACGTCCGCGTAGATGAGAAGGATGTCCATTATTAGACGTCTTATACCAAAAAGGGCTAATCAGCAAGAATGTCTTTTCACTGTGACCGATTTAATCGGGTTAGTGCCGCTATACCGCTTCCAGCTCCTTCTTGACAGATGTCACCGAGGGCTATATAAACACTGATCGGGTTGATCAATTTCGTAATCGATTTGATATGCGAAGAATTTGTGACCTGAGCGGAAAAGGGATGAAAAAAGCCTTCGGATTCCTCTTCTTATCAACCCTGATTCTCCTCACTGCCTGCGCTCACGTTCCTCCACCCCGGAGCGCCGAGGATCATCTTCTCCTTGGGGAGCTTTTTGCACGAAAGGGAAAGATCGATGAGGCCATCGTCGAATTCGAAAATGCGATAGAGATGCGGTCAGATTATACCGTCGCCTATACGAGTCTCGGGGCAGCTTACGGGCAAAAGGGGATGATCGATCAATCCATATCGGCCTCCAATAAGGCCATCGAATTGGATCCCCGAAATGCCACTGCCTATTATAACCTCGGCAATGCCCTTGGCAAAGGGGGGAATTACGAAGAAGCCTTTGCCTCCTTTTTCAAGGCCGTTGAGCTGGATCCCGATTATGCCGAACCCCATTATGGGTTAGCCGTCTGCTACTATGCCACCAACCACTACGAATTGGCTGCGGAACATGCTGATAAGGCGGAGGCACTAGGCTTCAAGGTCCCCTGGCGGTTTCGGCGTGCCCTGAAAAAAGCTCTGCGGAAGTCGGGATAGGAGATTGTTAGCGGGACAACCGGAGGGTAAACCATGCTCGTCACCGAAATGATGGAAAAAGCAAGAACATTCTACCCTAAGAAGTATGGGGTTATTTGTGGGGGCAATAGGTTTACCTATTCTCAATTCGGCGAAAGGGTTGATCGACTCTCCAACGCCCTGCACAATCTCGGCTTGAAAAAAGGCGATACGGTTGCGATCCTCCATCGGAATTGCCACTACTATCTGGAAGTATATTTTGCTACCATGCAGGTCGGCATCGTTCTCTGTCCCCTCAACTACCGCCTTTCCCCGAGGGAATTGGCCTTTATTCTCAATGACAACGATGCCAAGGCCCTGATAGCCGAAGGCCATTTCGCCGAAAAGGTTACGAAAACCTTCCCCCAAGTCCCCCACCTCAAGGAGGTCATCTGGACCGGAGGGAAATCCACTGAAGGCCTTAAGGGGAAGGGCTACGAGGACCTCTGTGCCTCGGTTTCCCCTTTTCCGCCCTCAGGCGTTTCCCTCAAGGATGAGGGGGTGATTCAGCTCTACTACACCAGCGGAACAACGGGTAGACAGAAGGGGGTGATGCTCTCCCACCGAAATGTATATGGCCACGCCATGAGCACCATCGCCGAACTCCACCTGACTGACGAAGATGTTTGGATCCACGCTGCTCCCATGTTCCACCTGGCGGATGCCTGGGCCACATGGGCCGTCACGTGGGTAGGAGCAACCCACACCTTTGTCAAGGAGTTCAACGCAAGGGAAGTGTTGGAAACCATCCAAAGGGAAAGGGTCACCATAAGCAATATGATCCCGATGATGCTCAATATGCTTGTTAATTATCCTGAGGTAAACAAATACGACCTTTCCAGCCTGAGGGCCATCCTCAGCGGCGGTGCCCCCATCGCCCCGGAGGTCGTTCGAAGAATCATGGAGACGTTCAGGTGCGATTACATCCAGACCTATGGCATGACTGAGACCAGCCCCTATTTGACTATGTCTATCCTGAAGGACCATCTCAAGCAACTGCCCGAGGATGAGCAATTCAAGTACAAGGCCGCAACGGGACGAGCCGTTATGGGGATTAGCCTCAAGGTGGTCGACGAAAAGGGCGAAGAGGTGAAACATGATGGGAAAGAGGTAGGTGAGATCATTGTCAAGGGAGATGCCGTCACCCGAGGGTACTGGGGCCTTCCCGAGGAGACAAAAAAGGCTATCAAAGAAGGGTGGCTCTATACTGGCGATCTCGCCGTGATAGATGAGGAGGGATATGTCAATATCGTGGACCGAAAGAAGGACATGATCGTCACTGGCGGCGAGAACGTCTATTCCACCGAGGTGGAGAATGTCCTTTACATGCATCCAGCGATCCTGGAGACAGCGGTGATCGGGGTACCCAATGAAAAATGGGGCGAAGCCGTAAAGGCCGTCGTGGTTCTAAAGGAGGGCCACAAGGCCTCCGAGGAGGAGATCATCATCTTCTGTACGGAGAATATCGCCCACTATAAGTCCCCCAAATCGGTGGACTTCATGGATGAGCTACCCAAGACGGGCTCGGGCAAAATCTATAAAAAAGGCCTAAGAGATCAATATTGGGAAGATAAGGGAAAAAGGGTCTCTTGATAGACTGATATATTATGCGGTTCAAAAGCTGATGATCCGATCGGCCCAGTCGTCGTAATAGTCAAAGAAAATAGCACTGTTCCCTTTTCACCCTTTCAGAAGGCTGCATTAACGAATTATGGCGCGCACCAAACCAGTAATACTCAAACTGACTTGAACTCAGGTTGATATTTTACCAGCCCACCTCGTCCGGCCAACGCATCTTGACGAAGTTCCATGACCATGAATACATCATCAGGAACATCGAACTCACAGTGAAGGCCGCGATGCCTTGTTGGCACGAAGCCAAATCTTCCGTAAAAGTCTGGATGACCAAGCACGACCACGATCTCATGGCCAGCTTTCCGACATAGCTCGAGCCCGGTACGAACCAGCTGCGACCCAATTCCCTTCCCCTGGTGTGGCGGTAAAACGGCCATTGGACCAAGCCCGATTGCATCGAAACTTGACTCGTCAGATTCGATTGTCACGGGGGAAAATACGATATGCCCCACAACTTCATTTTCTCGGAGTGCAACCAGTGACAAGGTCAACGCTGCCCGCCGGCGAAGTGCATCGACGAGATCCGCTTCGTTTGATTGGCCGAACGCTTCCTCTAGTACGAACCGGATTGCGTTAGCGTCCTCTGGTCTCTCATGAACAATGTCCACCATATCTTTGTATGCCGAACGCTGCGGATCAGGCGCCCTGAGCTTGTCGAAGGGCCGCCTGCATCCGACTTGTTGGGTGTTCTATTTTCCGCGCATCAATGTCGCCTTTTTTGTCTGGTCATCGACACAGACCGTAAAGTGCCCTCCGGGTGGTGTCGGAGGTTTTAGTTGAAAGAAAACGGTCCATGTGTGATCTTTCTCCGTGAACTCGTAGTGGCATCCAGTCATATTGTACTTCTGAAGATCAAATCCCTCCGATCTAGCTTTAGCTTCTGCAATCCTGATGACTTCGCTTTTCGGAAGCTGTGCCTCTGTTTTCCCGCTCTGGTGGGCACATCCGAAGCCTGAGAACATGGCTGCGAGAACACATGTTAGTATTGTGATTTGTGCTTTCATAGTTTTTCCTTTTCACCCAACTATAGTCTATATAGTTCCTTCATAATACCATTAGGCCGCAAGACTGCGGTATAACACAGCTTTAGGCATGCCATCATTAAGCTTGAAGTAATTTATAATTTTATGGACGTTATATATATCCTTCATTGAGGCGGGCCTTTCAGTTGTCGACTCTAGCCGGTTGTTCGGCCTCCCTTTTCAAGAACCTTCATAGGGGGCTGGCCTTAAACGCCTCCTGCACACAGGCCTGCATCTTGGCGACTTCTTCATCTGTGAGCTTCGCGAACGTGCTCTTTCGTTTGTTCTTCGACAAGCGGCCATTGTTCTCAACGCATAGACGAATGAATAGGTCAATGAGTCGGTCCGGCATATCCACTACGTCCTGGATGGCCAACTTGGCTTTATCATAGTCCAGTATAAAGTCCAATTCCGACACGAGTTCAGTCTCAATGGTTTCTTGAATAAACCCGAAGAGTCGTTCGGCTATCGTAGTCATGTCAATGTACTTATAATGGATACCCGTCTCATTCTTGACGGTCATTCGTCCGTTACTGTCCAGTTCAAAATCGATCAGGGGCATCAATGGTTTTGAAAACAACTCAAGTGTTTCGTCGTAATCTTTAATTTTCCGGAGCATTGTCGCCGAGACAGGAAAGATTAGCCCTTCGGGTGTGAACCCAGTCTTAGCCAGAATGTTGTGGATCAGAAAACGATGAATTCTGCCGTTTCCGTCGTCAAACGGGTGCATAAACACAAACCCGAAGGAAATCGCAGCAGCGATGATGACAGGATGAAGTTTGGAAGAGACCATACGATTGTAAGTATAGAACATACCTTCCATAAGCTCCGGGATATCTTGCGGTTTAGGAGCCACAAAATGTATGACCTCATTTCCATATCTAACCGTCTGGCCAACGTAGTTTTGACCATCACGAAAATCATCGTTAGCGAAGCGCTCATCGACCGTTGCTTGCTGGAGTTCAAGTAGAGATGGCTTGTCGAAGAATCCTCGCTCCTCCGCCAGCTTGAGCAATTCCACAAAACGTGCGGCTCTCCTTTGGTCTGGGGTCGCCCGTTCAATCTCAAAAGAAGACTTTGTCTCCTTGGTGTACAGATAGGAAAGTGCCCTTTGCACAACGTCCAGCGGATATCTCCCAATAACCTCCTTGCTTCTCTCGTCCAGCCGCAGGTTCATGTAGTTCTTCAGGGTCTCGGTTTTTCTGACTATTGGGCAGAAGCGTCTGTCACCCAAGAGATTGTTGTTAATCTTCTGTCGCTTCTCGAGTGTGGGGTTCGCCGTGTAGTGCTTGGCCTCCTCAAGCAGATCAACATAATTGGTTACCTTTGTGGGTGGTAGATCGAGCTCCTTTCCAGTGAGAAATTCGTAAAGGAACCAGATCTTTCGCGCATACTTCCCGGCCGGTGTTTCTATTATGAATGTTTCCAGTTCCTTTGCGTCGATTGCATGGAAGAGGAGGCTGAACATTTCAAGATTGAGCCCTTCAAACTTGAGCGCAAAGGTCAGGTGATCGCTCAGGCCGACACCAGGATCATACTTTTTTGTATAAATCTCAGTTTTCCGGTGCCCATCGCTCAACGTTTTCCGCCGTCCCTTCTGAGCAATGAAGGCTTGGGAATAGTGCGGCAAAACGTTGAGCGAGTATCGACGGACTAGTTCGGAATAGCCAACAGGTTTCAGACCTGCAGTGTCGTTGAAGCTTCCGTTTTTCATTGCTTTGATGTCGAAAAATAGTTTCAAATGTAGAAAAGGGCTTTTTCTTGGGTATTATTGTA
>SMTZ1_10000183_pt1 | contig 53994 bp, 38 predicted proteins | sample DeeMarSWOR136_30_FD_25667 | JGI IMG/M metagenome (IMG submission 25667) | reverse complement strand
CCCCTCTGGCGAAATTCCCTGGCAATCTCGTACCCCCTGGGCGCCAGGGGGGTCATCGCGGTGATCCCCACCAGATCCACGTCCTCCGCGAAATCGATGGGGGTGAGGCTCTCGTCGACGATGGAAACCCGGTGTTCCCCCGGGGTGAGCCCTGCCAGGAGGCTGGTGCTGAGGAGGGGGAACTTGAAGGTGATCACGTCCCAGAAGCTGTTCTTGGGCCACCTGGGAACGATCAGTTTGATCTTCATGCGCTTGCCTGCCTATCCCGATCGCCTGGGGGTTATGATCCGCAACCGAGGACGCCACTTCAATAATAAACCATGTTGGGGAAAAATTCAGCATCGTACTTGGCAAGCCTCACGAGTACATGGGGAACACCGCCGTCCCTGACCGTAGTCTGATGAAGAAGTGGGATAGCCTTCGAGGACATCCAGACAGAATGATGGAATGTTGGAATACTGGACCAGTGGGTATCAAAAACTGTAAAAAGGGATTTTTTGTTTTTTTCCTCTCAACCCGTTATTCCAGTATTCCAATACTTGAGCTGGAGCAAGACCCCTGTGTTCCTTTGCGGGAAACACGTTGCAAAATACTCCCCATAAAACTAAAACCGAGGATTTTCCCCGTGTTACTGGTTGGAAAGGCGGCTCCAAATGAGGTCCGCGGTTATCTCGCCGGATGCCACAACCGCCGAAATGCCGCCGCCCGGAGCGGTCCAGTGGCCCGTGAGGTAGAGGTCCTCAATAGGGGTGATCCGGTTGAGCCGGTAAATGCCGGCCTGTCGGGGATATTGAGCCCATCCGTAGGCGGATCCCCATCGGTTATTGGTCGTCCGCTCAATGGTCATGGGGGTGGAGTCCGTCATGACCACGACGCGATCCCGGAGATTGGGAATCAGCTCCGATGCCCTGTCCAGGAGGTTCTGGGACAAATCCGTCCTCACGTCATGGCCCCAGGCACGGCTGTACGCATAGGGGACTTTAAGGCTCAAGCAGAGGGTGCTCAATCCCTTCCCGGCATGGTCCGGGTTGACCAGTGACGGGGCCAGGAGGTAGAAGGAGGGGTCCGAGGGGAGCTGATTCTCGGAGAGGACCTCGTACTCCCTCAGGAGGTCGTAATCGCAGAAGATCTCGTTATTGGCGCAGGAAAGCTCCTCATCCAGGGTACCCTCAATGCCAAGGTAACTAATGTAGTAGGAGAAGGAAGGCTTCATTCCCCTGAGCCTTGAGAGAAAACGATGGGAGAGCACCCCTTTGTCCACGAGTTCACAGAAAGTCAGGGTAGCATCACAGTTGGAGACGACGACCCTTCCCGTATACTCGGTTCCGTTGTTGGTCCTAATACCGAACGCCTTCTTTCCCTCCACCAGGATCCGAGTGACCTCGTGGTTCGTCAGCACCTGGCCCCCCAGTTGATCCACCTTCTCCATGAGGAGCCGGGGGAATGTCTCCACGCTCCCCTCTACGCAATATACCCCCCCCTCGAAATAGCTCATCTCAAGGCTGCTCATGGCAGCCAATGATATCCATTGGGGAGGCATCAGGGCATAGGAACTCCTCACGGAGAGGATCGTCTTCAGTTTGGGATCGCCGATGCACTGATCCAAAAGATGCTGTAACGCCTTATCCCGCCAGCGGGAATAGAGGGGATATCGGGAACGGAAGGCCTTGGTGTCGAACCAATCCAGGGAAGGGGGCATCTCCGATATTTCCCTGAATAGTCGGCCGAAGGTTGAATAGACCTCCCTTATTCCCTTCGATTCCCCGGGAAACTGGGAGCTGAGGTGTTCAATGTGGGACTCCAAATCGGAGTACTGGCGAATCCTTCGATCGGGGAAGTGGTACTCCCTGGCCGGTTCCAACTGGATGAACTGAATCCTTTCCAAGAGGTCAAGGCGGTTCAGGAGCCTCCAGATCCTCCCCCCTTCATGGCATTCCCCTATGGACTGAACCGAGACGTCAAAGGTAAATCCCTTTCTCCGGAAGGAGGTGCAACATCCTCCAACCTTCCGGTTCTTCTCGGCCACGAGGACCTTGAGGCCTCTTTGGGCCAAGAGTGCCCCGCAGGTCAGCCCCCCCACTCCGGCCCCGATGACGATGATGTCGAAATCGAGATGGGTCAATGGGCTTATCCTCCTCCCGCGAGGATCTGCAGAACACGTCGCGGTTTGCATTGATGCCGGGATTGGTCGTGAAGATTATCCATATTTTCCGAAGAGGATGGAGATGTTGGATCCTCCGTTTGAAAACCCGTTGAGAAGCGCCCTATCGACTCTCTTTTCCCTCGCCTCGTTGGGGGTGTAGTCCAGGTCGCAATCCCGGTCCGGCGCGTTGTAGTTGATGGTGGGAGGTATGATCCTATGGTAGATGGCCAATACGGTGGCGCACGCCCGCGGGCCGCCAGATCCATCGAATTCCCCGATCATTGACTTCAGGGAGCTGATGGATATGTCCCGTGCTCCCTCCTCGAAGGCTGCCTTGACGGCCCGGGTTTCGGCGACGTCGAGATCTCTGGTGGCGTTGGCTGCGGCACAAATAAAATCCACGCGCCTTCCACCTGAGGCGGTGGCCATGGCCTTTCCGAGGGACTTCCCCTCCTTGTCGTATTTGAGGACACCGAAATTCGATCCAGCAAGGCCGTGGGATAGTACCTCGCCGTAGATCCTCGCGCGCCTTCTCCGAGCATGTTCCAGCTCCTCCATGACGAGGACACCGCTTCCTTCCCCCAGAACGAACCCATTGCGATGGGCGTCGAAGGGCCTCATTCCCTCCGGAAAGGAACTCCTCTGCGGGGAAAGGCTCCCCAGAGTCGAGTAGACGTGATACAGGGGTTCGCTTATCTCATCGCCACCCCCGACGAAGACGACGTCAGCGGTCCCCCGCTTCAGCAAGCGGGTGGCGAAGAGGATGGCACTTTCCACGGAGGCTTCCTTATGGGAAAAGGTGGCATTGACTCCCCGGATTCCAAACTCCAGCGAGCTGTGGCTGCAGATGGAGTTGGGCACGGATGTTTGAAAGAGGAGGGGAGTCGCCCCCATTGGTCCCTCCTCAAGGAGACCCCGATAGTAGAGGTCGACGGTCTTGGAACTACCCAAGCCCGTGCCAACCATGATCCCCACACGGTCCAAATCCTCCCGTTCAATGTCGAGGCCCGAATCATCAAGGGCCATGCTTACCGCGGATACCATCATCTTTCCGATACGGTCCATTCTCCTCAGATTTACGGGCTTGATGTATTCCTTGAAGTTGATGTCTGGCACTTGTCCGCCCAGTTTCGATCTCAGGTGGCTCACGTCGAAATCGGAGATGGGTGTAATTCCGTCCTTCCCCTGGATGCATCCCTCCCAGAAGGGATCCTTGCCAACCCCAATGGAGGTGATCACCCCAATACCCGTGACGACAACTCGATCGCCCATAGGTGACTCATTGGCGAACCGGATACGGATAGGCCGCCGTTAGGCCTTTCCCATGTCCGTTTCAGCCCCGTTCCTAAATCGCGCTTCCTTCCTCTTCCATTTTCTGAAGACCAAACAGACGTTGTTCCCCCCGAAGGCGAAGGAGTTGGAGAGGGCGATATCGACGTTCCTCTGGACGGCCTCGTTGGGGGTATAGTTGAGATCGCACGAGGGATCGGGGACCTCATAGTGAATGGTTGGGGGAATTATTCCCTCCTTTATGGTCAGAAAGGTGGAGATGGCCTCGATGGCCCCTGCCGAGCCGAGGCAATGTCCCACCATGGATTTGATGGAGCTGATGGGAATGGATTGTGCCCTTCTCCCGAACACCTTCTTGATCCCCTCGGTCTCGGCAACATCATTGTGGATGGTACCGGTTCCGTGGGCGTTGATGTAATCAACATCGGAGGGGTCTATCCCCGCGTTTCGCAACGCTGTGGCAATCGCCCTGGCGATACCCTCTCCGTGAGGTTCGGGTGCGGTGAGGTGATAAGCATCGGCGCAGATTCCGTATCCCAATATTTCACCCAGGATGCTGGCCCCCCTGGACTGGGCGTGATGCAGCTCCTCCAACACCACTATCCCCGCTCCTTCCCCGAGGGATAGCCCCCGCCTCCGCTTATCGAAGGGTTTGCAGTATTCCGGGTCGACCAGCCTCAGGCTGTTGAACCCGGTGTACGAGACCTCGCAGAGGGAGTCGCTTCCCCCCGAGAACATAATATCGGCCCAGCCCGCGAGGATACTCTCGGAGGCAAAGGCAATGGCTGCGGAGCTGGATGAACACACGGTGGCAGTGGTCGTTCTGGGCCCGTGGAGATCGAACCGTTCAGCGATGTAATCCGTCGCAGTGGCAAGGGAGAAGGAGATCAGAAGCGAAGGGGACGGCCTTCCGTGTTGCCCGCCATAGAGGGCCTTGAAGTATCGCTCCACCGAGAGGATGCCCCCGGACCCCGCCCCCAGGATGACACCGAAACGCTCGCGATCCACTTCCCCCACGTTCAAGCCGGAATGTTCCAGTGCTTCACGGGCGGCGACCAGGCCGAATTGATCACACCGTGAAAGCCTCCTCTTTTCCTTGGATGAGAAATGGTCATCCAGGGGGAGGGCGGTTACCTCTCCCCCGTTGTGGCTCCTGAGGCCCGAGGTGTCGAAGAGGGTGATGGGCCTCATTCCGTCCTTTCCCCGTTTGAGGGAATCCCAGAATTGGGGAACGCTGTTTCCCACTGCGCTCACCACTCCCAGGCCCGTAACCACCACCCGCCGTTTAGCTTCCATGGGATTCCCGCCCCTGAAGTGAACTTGCCGATCCATGGCATGGAGCTGGCTGGCATGAAATATAATGCGCAAATATCATGGGTTAAGTCAACCGCCTTAATCGATAGACGGCTGATGACACGAAAAATAGTTGACAAAGTCAATAAATATTTCTACGGTTTTGGCGAGCACAAGGAGGCAGCAGGATGGAGATTAACCGAGATACGATTCGCCTGGTAAGGACTTTCAATCGCCAGATGATCCGGAACCTGAGGCTATTGAACCGAGAGCTGTCGGGAACCGGGCTCAATGCGATCCAGAGGGATATTCTCTGTGAGATCGCCAGGGCAGGCGTTACATCACCGCGCGATTTGGCGACATCCCTGCTGATCGACAAGGGGTTTCTGAGTCGGAACCTGAAGGCCCTCGAGCAGCGACATCTGGTCAATCGAGTACGGAACAAGAGAGACAATCGCAGATGCGAATTCGTCATAACTGAGGCAGGTGAGAGGCTGGCGGGTGAGCTGGACGACCGGGCAAACCGGCAGATAGCGGAACGGTTACAATCCCTCAAACCCTCCGAACTGACCAAGGTGGTTTCCGGTTTAGGTACGTATGGCCGCACTATGGGCCTTCAGATAGAACCCCCTCGTTCGGTCACTATTCGTCCCCACCGAATCGGCGACGGCGGCTACGTGATCTTCCTCCATGGGATCCTCTATTCCGAGGAATACGGCTTGGACTCGAGCTTCGAGGCCCAAGTTGGTCAGGAAATCACGGAATTCCTGAGCCAATTCGACCCGCAGTGGGATGGTTTCTGGGTTGTGGAAGCGGGCGGCCGTGTCGTGGGTGCCATCGTCATTTTCCATAGGAGCAGGGAAAGCGCCCAGTTGCGCTGGTTCATCGTGTGTCCGCCCTATCGCGGGCTGGGCCTGGGAAGAAAGCTCATGACCTGTGCAATTGATTTCTGCAGGGCCAAGCGGTACAAGAAGGTCTTCCTCTGGACTTTCGATGAGCTCCATGCCGCAATGCACCTCTATCGATCCTTCGGATTCAGGAGGACCGAAGCGAAAACTCACCCCTGTTGGGGCCGGAACCTGACCGAGGAACGCTACGACTTGGATCTCCAAGGAGCAGCGCCACCGCCCGGTTGATCGCACACCCAAACAGTGTTGTTGGAGGTCTGCGGTGTTGCAATGCTGCGCAAATGTGGTGCTGCGGTTGTGGGATGAAGATTTTCATTTCACTATGGCTTACATCTGCGATCAGAGCTCCTATTCCCATTCTTTGGGGTTTCAATACCATACATGAAAGAAGACCCGCAATTATCTTGCCTGTTACCCAAGGCGACAAAAGGAGGAAAAGGTTGGCCCCGGGTGGAATACAGTTGCGGGAATCTGGTAGGTTTGAATTAGATGTCAGCAAATGTCTGAACGGAGAGAAAGGAGGAAGAGGAGATGAAGTCCAATCGGTACCTCGTTTATTCGGCTATAGCGATCCTCTTGGCAATCTCATCCATCGGATGTCGCCCCAAAATAGACACCATGGCCAAGGCAGAGAAGATCTTCGTCAAAATGGTGGATAAGACGGCGAAAAAGCTCGACCTCAATGAGGACCAAAAGATCCAGCTGGAGCGGCTCAAAGCGGATATCCGAGAGAACTTCCGAGAAGGCCGGAAGGAGAAGAACGAAACCCTGATGAAGATCAAGGAGGAAGGCAAGAGGGAAAAGCCCCAAATAGGTGAAATGACCGTTCTCCTTCAGGGAATGCTTCGAGATGAGGCCGAGCGGATCAATCGGGCATTCGACCTCATGCTGGGCTTCAAGACTAATCTAAACGAGGACCAGGAGGAGCAGCTGACCCAGATGATTTCGGAATGGGTCGCCAAATGGGACTGAATAGGCAAAGGAGGGAAAAAATGAGGAAATTAGGGGAATCTTTACAGAGTGCCGATTGGAAGACGGAAAAGCACGTGCCGGTGATTGAGTGCCCGGATGCGGTTAAGAGCGGCCAGAAGTTCGAGATCAAGGTTTCCGTGGGGAAGGAGATCGCCCATCCCAACACTACGGAGCACCACATCCGCTGGATCCAGCTGTTCTTTCAGCCGGAAGGCGAGCAGTATAGCTATCAGCTGGATAATTGCGAGTTTACCGCGCACGGGGAATCGGTCCAGGGAGCAAACCAGGGTCCTGCATATGCCGAGCCCATGGTCTCGACCACGGTTACCGTAAACAAACCCGGGACAATCTCTGCCCTCAGTTTCTGCAACATCCACGGCCTGTGGGAGAACAGCAAGGAAGTGAAAATAGGGTAAGGCCCGTCTCAAAAGGCGAGAGTCCGAATGCGCTCCCTAATGGGTCGAACGGTCCCAGGGTGGAGGATTTCTTTACCGTTGGCATGTTGATTCAAGGGCGGGGTTCAGCGCCCTTTCTCTTCTATCACGTCGTTCACCCAGGAGAAGCCTGCAGACACCGCCGGAAAGCCGGCGCTGCTAATGAGCAAAGCGAGGGCATGATAGATCTCCTCCGGGGTCGTTCCGGCCTCAAGGGCCCTCCTGGTATGGGAGTGGACACCCCCCTCGGACCTCAAGGCAACGCAGGCCGCCATCTGAATGAGATGGGTGTATTTATCTTGGAGAGGCCCTGCCTTTCTGCCGAGTTCACCTGCCCTCTCGTATGCCTCGATCAGTTGTGGGTATTTCTCCTTCAGTTTCAAAAAGTGCTTTGGGTACTCCGTCGCCATGGGCTTTTCCCTCCTTTCTGCCCATCTCGTTTGTTGGAGTTTCGCACGGACATGATACTATATCCCTCTCCAAGGCTCAAGGCCAAGGCTTTCGTGCTGTTGAAGTAGTTGTTGGCATTCCAGCAGCTTTGGGTTGTATCCATCGCACCCGGGGATTTCCGGTTCTACGGTGTTGGCGTGCTGCGTTGTGGGATGAAGATTTTCATTTCACTATGCCTTAAATCTGCGATCAGAAGTTGTTTCTCCAGTTCTTTGGAGGTGCGGACAATTCTTCTTGACTGAGGCACCAACTACCGAGTATTCACTCAAGAATAAGGGGATTTCTTCTGGAGTATTTCGACTTCCCCCCATATCGGTGAAAGGTCAATGGGATGATGAAAATCACATCTATGATATTCGCGCTCTTTCTCATAGTCGTCTTTCCCGCCTGGATATCTGCCACTGAGGATTATGCGGAACAGACGGGCAAATCCTGCGAGGCATGCCATATTGACCCCGCGGGCGGTCAGGAACTAACACCGGAAGGCCAGGCATTTAGGGATAATCTCAGGGCAAAGGGATTTCATCGTCCCCTTTCAGCCATTGGGCGTGTAGGGAGGTTGGTGATCGGATACATCCACATGATGACGGCATTTGTCTGGTTTGGCACCATATTCTACGTTCACATCTTTCTCAAGCCCGGATATGTTGCGAAAGGGCTTCCCAAGGGGGAATTCATTCTTGGTTGGAGTTCAATGATCGTTATGGCGGTAACGGGAACACTCCTTACCACTGCCAGGTTGGCCTCGTGGGAGATGCTATTTCACACGCGATTTGGCATCATTCTCGTGATTAAGATTATCCTCTTCCTCATAATGGTCGCCTCGGCTGCGCTTGTGACATTTGCCATCGGCCCGAAATTGAGAAAGGCGAGAAAACGTGTGATCCAGGAAGGCAAAAAGGATCTCGCCATTGAAGAGCTTACCCGGTTTGATGGAAAGGAAGGCAGGCCTGCTTGCGTCGCATACAAAGGCACTATTTATGATGTATCCGAAAGCGAGCTCTGGAAAGAGGGAACCCATCTAAGGAGACATCTTGCGGGCTTTGACTTGACCGATGCCCTCAAACAGGCACCCCATGAAGAAGAGAAGATCATCGCAATGCCAGTGGTTGGAGAGCTCCTTGAACCGGAGGAAGGGAAGGCAAGGCCTTTTCACGAAAGGGCCTTCTACTTCTTGGCCTATATGAATCTCGTCCTCGTATTTCTCATTATATTTGTTATATCGCTATGGCGGTGGTAGTCGATGATCCGGCAGAAGGTTCTGGCGCTCAGATCGTGTGGTTCTCCTCAATACTCCCCGATACAATAATCTTCCCCCAAAAACGCTCATGAATCTCTCCTTCATCTCTCGGGCTGAGCAGCCTATGCAAGAGGAAGTCGGCGAGGCACAAAGCATGGTGCCTAGGTGTAACGGGACAGACCTGCCCCTGATGGCCCGGGTTTGACTCCGATAAACAAATGGGTAATTCCCAGGGTCAAGGAGTGTTTTTCCACTCGTGTGAGACCAGCTTCCTCCATCAGGTTGGCGAAGCCCTCCTGTGTTGGAAAGCTCGCAATGGAATTCGCGAGGTAGCCGTATGCAGCAGGGTTTTTGGAGAAGGCCCGTGCCAGGGTTGGCAGCATTCGAGCCAGATAGGCCTGATAGACGCTTCGGAAAAGCGAGTTCCGCGGCAATGTCATTTCCAGCACCATCACTTGACCGCCGGGCACCACTACCCGGACCATCTCCCGCAAGGAACGGATTTTATCCGGTATGTTCCGGATACCAAAGGCGATGGCGGCCACGTCGAAACTGCTGTTAGGGAAGGGTAGGTCGAGGGCGTCGCCCATGAGCAGCCGAATGCTATCCGATAGACGTTTCTTCTTGATCTTTGCGCGACCTAAGTCCATCATCTCCCGAACAAAGTCAACTCCGGTTACCTGAATACGGGGATGCCTGTAGGCAGCATCGATGGCCAGGTCCGCAGTCCCTGTAGCTACATCCAGAAGGCGATATGTACGAAAGAAGCGCATTTTCCTGACGGCCGAACGGCGCCACGCGATATCCCGCCGGAGGCTGAGAAGATGATTGAGGAAGTCGTATTTCCCGGTGATGGTGGAGAAGATTTCCCTCACCATATCGACGTGCTCGTCATCCGTCACTTCCCTAAGCAGGGGGTATTTTTGCCGTGCCCGTTTTTCCATCTGGGGATCTTTTCCTTAGTGCTTCGATTCGCAAATACAGTAACGTATTTTGATTATTTACCACGTCGAAATTGCTCACTCAGCACTAAGTCCCGAGTGAATGAATTCGTTATCGAATTTATGAATCGAAGGACTTAGCAAGCGGGACGTTTCTTAAAAGGCTTTCCAGCCCGGCACCAATCGCCCCGCTGACACCCGTCATTCCCCTTAACCTAACCTCAGAAACGAATTCGTCAAGAGGGGAGAAGGGAGAGCTCCGGAAGAAGTAGACTTCTTCTCTCACAATCTGGTAATGTTTTACCATCAGGGGAAAGGATCTGCGGAGTGGAGGAATTGCCAGTGACGGTCGAGCCCACCAAGAGCGAGACCTATGTCGGCTTCGGCATTCTGGTGGTCTTGGCTGCCATTGCCGTTGGGGTCTTCCTCAAGCAGTCCCACTACAACCCCGCCATCTTTGTGGGCGGCGGCATCACTTCCATTCAGTCCGAGGCGGGCCTTTCCCGAGATTTCCTCGTCCAGGTAGCCGAAGGCATGGTTCCCCTGTCCCCACCTGAGATATTCGGGCCAGAAAACCTCTCCGACAAGATTGACGGCAAGGCAGAGCTCTATTTGTCCGCGGGATTTCTCAACCTCCTTTGCCAGCGGTTCGCGGAAAAAGAAGATCCCCGCTCCTGGATGGAGGCATTTGTCTATGACATGGGAACGGTCCGAAGGGCCTTTGCCGTTTACAGCGTCCAACGGAGGGCGGATGCCGCCAATGTCGACTTGACCGGCTTCGCGTACGGGACGGAGAACGCGCTGTTTTTCGTACACGGTCGATACTACGTGGAGCTGATAGCCGCGGTCACCACGGAGAGGGTGGCAGAGGCTATGAGGTCCTTTGGTCACAGTTTTATCACGAAGACGCAGGTCAGTGACGAGAGGATAGACGAACTGTCGCTGTTCCCCCGGGAAGGGCTCGCCGAACACAGCATCAGGCTCCTCATTTCCGATGCCTTCGGGTTCGATCGTTTCGACAACGTCTTTACTGCAAACTACACGTTGGAAGATACCGAATTGACGGCATTCCTGTCCCAGCGGGAGGACTCATCCGAGGCCTCGGAGCTTCTCGCGGCCTATCATACATTTCTCATTGCCAACGGCGGCGCCGACGTGAAATGGGATAGGGGGATCCCCGGGACGAAGCTGGTGAACATCTTCGACACCTTTGAGGTGATTTTTAGCCACGGGAAATTCCTCGGGGGAGTCCATGGGGCAGAAGACAGGGGAAAAGCCGAAAAGCTGGCCGTCACGTTGAGGCAAAAACTATCGGGAGCCGGCTCGTGAACCGAGGCTCACAGGACGATTCCATGAACCGGAGGGAGTTCATGTTGAGGGCGGCCAAGGCCGGCGTGTCCATCGCTGCAGCCTGCTCCGTGAGCTACTGGATCTATGATAGCACCGCTCCCCGCCTGTCGCAAAAGGAGGGAGAGCCGATGACGTTGCCGGATTTCTCCATCCCCGGCCTCGGCCCCAAGATGAGCATCGTAGTCGGCCCGGATCGGGTTCGGACGGTGAACCGAGCCCTGAAAGCCATCGGCGGCATCGAGTCCTTCGTCAAGCGGGGTGACCGGATACTGCTCAAGGTCAATGCCGCCTTTGCGACGCCGCCGATGCTGTCTGCTACCACGAATCCCCAGTTGCTCGCCGAAGTCGTGCGTCTGTGCCTCAAGGCCGGCGCTTCGTCGGTGGTTGTCACCGACAATCCCATAAATGATCCGACGAGCTGTTTTGCCCTGACCGGCATAGCCGAGGCAGCGGCTTCGGCTGGGGCGCGGGTCTTGATGCCCGATGAGCGATTCTTCAGACCCACAACGGTTTCGGGCGGGACCCTCATAAGAGAGTGGCCCCTGCTCCATGGTCCGTTTAAGGGCACCAACAAGCTAATAGGGATAGCGCCCGTTAAGGACCATCACCGAAGCGGCGCATCCATGAGCATGAAGAACTGGTATGGTTTGCTCGGCGGCCGGCGAAACCTCCTCCACCAGGATATCCACAACACCATCAAGGAATTGGCCATGATGGTAACCCCCACGCTGGTCATCCTTGACGGTACCACCACCATGATGACCAACGGTCCCACGGGGGGGTCGCTGGGGGATTTGAAAGGGACGAATACCATGATCGTAAGCACCGACCAGGTGGCAGCGGATGCCTTCGGGGCAACTTTGTTGGGGAAACCCCTCTCCCAGCTCACCTATATCTCCAAGGCGGCCTCGTTGGGCCTGGGAACGGCCGACTACGGATCCCTCAAGCCCGTGCGGGAATCGGCCGGTTGATCGGACTATGAGAATCCAGACGGTAAGACGAATAAGCCAGGTTTTCTTCGCAGTCCTCTTTTTCTGGTTCTGTATCGTAAGCACCCTCGGTGAGAAATGGTGGCAACTGCGCGGCTGGCCCGTCAACTGGCTGCTTCAGCTCGATCCCTTGATCGCCTTGGGCACCATGCTGACCACTCGTGTTCTCTATGCGGGCCTTGTGTGGGCCTTGGTTACCCTGGTGTTGACGATCCTCTTGGGAAGGTATTTCTGTGGGTGGGTCTGCCCCTTCGGCTCGCTTCACCATTTGGTTGGATTCCTGGGCAGGCGCCGAAAACCCCACCCCGAAAGGGTTGCGGTGAATCAATACCGCCGCGGCCAGTCGATAAAGTACTACCTGCTGATATTCATTTTGACCGCTGCAGCGGGCAGCTCAATAGCCTATCTGGTGAGCGTTTCTCAAGGTTGGCCCATGATCGTATGGATTGCGGCAATAGCTGGTCTCATCATCATCGCGGTGTTCGCCATCATGAAGCTGATAGCGAATCCGCGGAAGGCGGTCGCCGTCCTCTTGATGGTGGTGGGAGTTTGGATAGGGCTGAGCCTTTTGCTTCCCGTAGATCGCATGGTTGTTGCATCATTGCAGATAGGGTTACTCGACCCCATCGCGCTCCTCTATCGATCGGTAAACCTGGTGTTGCTCCCCGTAGTCGATGCCGGAGTTCATGGACTTTCGGCTACGCAGCGGTACTACGAGGGCGCCTGGCTTATAGGCACCATCTTTCTGGCGGCGGTTTTCCTGAATCTCAGGATTCCGCGGTTCTATTGCAGGTTCTTCTGTCCGCTCGGCGCCCTCTTGGGCGTGCTGGGGCGATTCGCCCTGTGGCGAATCGGGAAAGCACGGGAAGAATGCTCGAACTGTGAGCTTTGCGATGCCGACTGTGAGGGCGCCTGCCAGCCCTCCGGCCGGATACGGATAAGCGAGTGCGTGCTCTGTGTGAATTGTCTGTCAAGCTGCAGAGATGGCCTGGTAGGATACCGAACGTTGCCATCTGCATCAGGCGAAGTCACCTCCCCGGATGTCTCCCGGCGGGGATTCCTCATTGCCCTCGTATGGGGCGCGGCGGCCATTCCGGTGCTGCGCCTGAGTGGCAGGGTTGGTCCAAACTGGAATCCCGTCGTCCTTCGCCCGCCCGGAGCCCTTGCCGAGGAAGATTTTCTGGCTCGTTGCCTCAGGTGTGGCCAGTGCATGCGCATCTGCCCCACCAATATCATTCAGCCCGCCGGATTGGAGGGCGGTCCCGAGGCTTTCTGGACGCCGATCCTGAACTTTCGCGTCGGCACGAGCGGGTGCCAGGTCAACTGTATAGCCTGCGGGCAGATCTGCCCATCGGCGGCCATCCGCCCTATGAGCCTGGATGAGAAACTGGGGCGCAACGAGCACGCAGCGACCGGTCCCATCCGGTTGGGAACTGCCTTCGTCGACCGCGGCCGTTGCCTGCCCTGGGCCATGGATAGGCCGTGCATCGTCTGCCAGGAAAATTGTCCTACCAGCCCAAAGGCCATCTTCACCCGGGAGGAGTTCAGCACGGTCAGAAGTGGAATCCTGCCGGTGAAAGAGGCCACCAACCTTACGGTGGAATTTGAGGGAAGTCCGCTTCAGCCGGGCCGAGTGGCCACGGGTGATTACTACTGCGCGATTGGAGCCGGAACGGATGAACATCGCCGACGGATCGTGGACAACACCTCCAACACCATAACCATCGCTCCGAGCTGGCCGTGGGAAAAGCCGCCAGCTCCTCGGAGTTTCGTTCACATCCAGGTCCGGTTGCAGCTTCCCTTTGTGGACCCGAAACTCTGCACCGGCTGTGGCATCTGCGAACACGAGTGTCCCGTGAGGGTGAAAAGGGCCATCCGGGTGACGCCGGAAAATGAGTCTCGAGCCAAGGAACGATCACTGATCCTGCAGTCGGCTGGTCGGAATCGATGAAGTGGGTATTCCATCGGGATAACAACTGGTTACCTTCAAAAACAGTATTTCGCTAACCACGTTGGATCAACAGCAGGCGTTGGTTGGCTTCAAGGTGGCTTTACATAATTATCCCATTGATTAATGGAGGTATTCATGCAAACCAAGAAAACTGTTCACTATTTGATGGAAAAGAAGAGGAAAGGAGTAAAAATAACGAGAACAGTGGTCTATGACTATCCCATGGCTGTTCTAGCGGAGGCGGCAGGTATTGATGTAATTAACGTTGGTGACTCCATAGGCATGGTAATCTTGGGGGAAGACACGACGATTAAGGTAACGTTGGATTTTCTTCTTATTCATGCAAAGGCAGTGAGAAAAGGCGCACCTACCGCCTTCATCATGGGGGATATGCCTTTCCTCTCGTATCAGGTTTCCATAGAAGAATCCATAAGAAATGCCGGCCGTTATTTACAGGAGGCCGAAGTAGATGCCGTGAAGGTCGAAGGCGGCTTTAATGTTGTTGAAACCGTTAAGGCTTTGACTGCGGCTTCAATTCCGGTGGTTGGCCATGTAGGTCTCACCCCTCAATCGGCCGCGAGTTTGGGGGGATTCAGAACCCAGGGTCGTGATGCGGAAGCAGCTTTGGAGATAGTCAGAGAGGTGGAAGCCTTGGAGAAAGCTGGGGCTATCATGATCGTGGTGGAAGCAGTGCCAGCTGAAGTAACAAAAATCATAACTGAGCGCAGTTCCGTCCCAATATTGGGAACAGGTTCTGGGCCTTATAGCGACTCGCCGTCAATTAACCCCTACGATATGCTAGGGTTTTATCAGGGGAAAGTACCCAAGTTTGTTAAGCAGTATGCCCATATAGCTGACATTATCTTAGATGCCTTCAAACGGTATATAAAAGACGTTGAAACGGGTGCATTCCCGGATGAACGATTTTCATACAAGATGGCTGAGGGCGAGTATGAGAGATTTCTCCATTCGTTAGAGAAAAGAAAAAAGGGGGACGTCCATAAGTAAATAAGTAAATCATTCCGGCAATTGGTAGCCCTTCTCTCTCGCGATCTTTTCCCCCTTGCTTACGGCATATACGACGCCCGGTTGTGTCATTCCTAGGCGTTTGGCTAAAAAGGTGCCGCTTATCCCCAGTTCGCGGACCGCCCAAAAGCACAAAAGACTTCTTGCTTCTGCCCGGGTCTTGTGGCGGCCTCTTGAATAGAGCTCATCCCTGTGAATGTTGTATATTCCTATTACGACTTCTTCGAGCCTGCTGAGATCATATCCCAACCTCTTTAGTTCATATTGGCGAGCGTACTTTTCCTTCGCTTCTGCCAACACGTCCGTGACAAAGTCGCTCTCTCCCAAGATCCGTTCATCACCTTTCAAGCGATCGTGACCCCACAGCCGCTTCTTTTTTACTTCAGTCCATCCACCAAGGCTCCGAATCAACCCTCCACCAACCAATTCCGGCCTTCGCCCCTGATTGAGCCCAGCTTTGATATAGGAAAGATAGGCCTTCCTTGCCTCAGCAATCTTGCTCCCAAAATAGGAAAGAACATATTTTATATCCTGCCACGATTGTTTCTGGTTTCCCATTAATGCGCTATGGCCGCAGTAAGCGTATTGCTTGAGTTGAGAGATTTCGCCCACAATTCCTGCCCTCAAGGGATTCAGATGTATATAGCGAACCAATTCTTTCAAATAGACATCCTCTTGACAGATGATTGACTTATACCGGTTCTGAAAGAGCTGGCCGTGGCGTCTATGCCTACGGTTGAACCTGACTGCGTATCCGGTGAGCAACCGCCTCATCAGAGTCGATAATCCTACACCGGTCGGTCGAAACAGAAAGTGGGCATGGTTAGGCAGTAGTGCCCATGCATAACAAGCGGTTTTAGTTGTAGGAAGCAACCGGTCGAGCCTCTCGAGAAGCTCATTGCGGTCTTTATCGTCTCTGAAGATTCTCCGGCGCTCAATGCCCCGGATGATTACGTGATGAAGGACACCTGGAGCATCAAGACGGGCTAATCTTGGCATGGATCACATAATATGATAAATAGGATAATCCTTCAACTTATTTACTTATGGACGTCCCCCCTTTCCCCCCCCCTTTTTTTTCGCAAGGGCGAATTGAATTGAAAAAAGGTCGAGAAATTGGAGAAAATGTATATTTATGTTGTTTAACCATGCCGAAGAAAGGATTCGTGTCAGGGATTCCAGACGCGGGGAAGAATTGGATTTATCATTGCTGCCAGGGGTTTCGGCGTATCGGGATGTAGGGAGATCTCCATGAGTCATATCCCGAATTGAGGGAGATCTTTGAGGAGGCGAACTGCTTCTTTAGGGTATAAGCTTCAAGATATCTGTTGCAAGGCGAGTTTCATGACTCGCGTACGGGGGAACCAATGGAATGGTCATTACTCACGGGAGATCGGGTCGAAAAAGTATGCAGGTGGTCGTTTGTTTTTCCTTGCCTGGGCCTTTGAAACGATAGTTTTTTATGAGAACGTGCCTCTCCATGTATGGAGCTTATGATTCCAGTTCCTATGTTTCGGGAGTAGAGGATAGCTGGTTGAGATCATCATGATTTGGGCAACAAATGCATAAGAGCAAGTCCATAGGGGGAATTCATAATGTTTAGCAGTTTACGACGGCCCGCATTGTGGATGGCCGCGCTCGCGATTATGGTGGCCGCACCGGCATGGTCGACGACTCACGGACAGGATGCGACCCCAACAGGCGTGACAGCCAAATCGGTCGAGCCCACAACACCGATAGCGGACGGAATGGACCTCGACCAACTGAGGGCGAAGCGGTCAGCGGTTGAGGGTTCGAAAGAGCTGGGCGAGTCGGTGAAAGGGACCGTGCTAGGCTTTTTGGATCAGGGAATCCGGTTCCGTGAGCAGGCGGACCAGTTAATCAGGGAAGCCACGGAAATCGAACAGAAGGTGAAGGCTGCCCCTGACCGATTGAAGAAAATACAGGCCGAGCTTGACCAGCCGATGCCGTCGCCTGATGTCGTGCATAGCGAGGCGTCGAGCATGGAGACCGAAAGAATAGAACGACGGGCACGGCAGGAGGAGGCGGACTTGGCAAACGCCAAAACCGCCCTCATCACGGCGACCGATGCGCTCGCCAAACAGAAAAGTCGCCCGCAGAAACTCCGCGAGGATATCGCCAAAGCGAAACAGCGGTTGGAGAAGCTGCGGGAGGAGTTGAAGGCCCCTGCCATCTCGGATGAGCCCGCCCAGGTGACTGAAGCCCGGCGTGCCTCATTGCTCGCAGAGCAGGCCAAGTCCCAGGCTGAAATAAAATCATACCAACAGCAGCTTGTCGGACACGATATTCTGGTTTCCCTCCTGATAGCCGAGCGCGATCTTGCGACTCGGGACGTGGCCCGGCGCGAGACGTTAGCGAAGGCGTGGCTTGCAGTTGCCCAAAGGCGACGTCAACAGGAGGCAATGGAGGCTCGGGAAGAAGCCCAACAAGCCAAACAGCAGGCTGGTGAGCTGCATCCAGGGCTCCAGGAACAATTCGATCTCAACATTAAGATCGGGGCGGAACTGGAGAAGCTGACCCAGCATGAAGAGCAATTGGCGAAAGAAATAGAACGCAAGCAGGCTCAGCTCAAGGAGCTCGAAGAAGAATTCGCCCTGGCGCGGGAAAGGGTTGAGTCTGCGGTGCTCACAGAAACAATTGGCGTGGCGTTGCGGGAACAGCGGCAGGCGCTGCCGACCCTACGCAGCTACCGTCAGCACCAGGTGAAGATGAGCGAGATTCGGGAAGCCCAGTTTCGGATCGACCGCAACCGGCGCGAGCTGGCTGATCTGGATGCGGCAACCGACCGGGTGATTGAGTCGCTGGTTCCCCTCTCGGACACCCAAAGTCGCCTCATTAAGGGCAGAATCCGAACGCTCTTGAGTGATAGGCGGGATCTCTTTGAAAAATTACAGGCGGGGTATAACAGATATTTCAAAGACCTGCAGAGTCTCGAATTCACCGAACGGCAAATCGCAACAAAGGCCGAGGAGTATGCGGAGTTTCTCGATGGTCACCTCCTGTGGATTCGCAGTTCGAAGATCATAGGCCTGGCCGATCTTCGAAACATCCCAGCCGCGATGGGATGGCTTGTGAACCCCGATCACTTTCGAGAGGTAGTGCACGATCTCGGGGTTTCATTTTCGTGGAGTCCGGCCTTGTGGGTGGTAGGCTTCTTCTTCGGAGGGCTCCTGTTGGCGGGTCGTCGGTGGATGCGGAAAGACCTTGCCCGAGTAGCAAGAAAGGTGGGTTATGTGCAGAGAGATTCGTTTGGGTTGACCCTGAGGGCATTCGCCATGACCGTCTGCTTGGCGGCGGGCTGGCCATTTCTGATGGGCTTTGTGAGCCGGCAGCTGGTTGTGCTGCCAGCCCCTGACGATTTCACCCGAGCTGTCAGTGGCGGGTTGATCGCTGCAGCTTTGCTTTTAGTGAAAATCGGATTCGTCTATGAAATGTGTCGCACGAACGGGCTGGCACATTTCCATTTCAAATGGGGGGAGGGAACACGGCTGGTCCTGCGTCGGAACCTGAGGTGGCTTTTGCCGCTTCTGGTGCCGTTGAGCTTATTAATCTTGACGATCGAAATGCAGAACAACACCGAATTCCGCGATTCCCTGGGACGCCTGGCGTTTATCGGTGCGATGGTGGGGGTTTCGGTATTTGCCGCACGGGTGTTGCGATTCTCGGGTGCGGTCGTTTCAACCCTCGTCAAGCGACACGGCCACGGCTGGTTGGCGCGACTGCGCTTCATCTGGTATCCGCTCGCGGTGGGCGTGCCGCTTTTCCTGGCGGTGCTGGATGCCTTGGGCTATTACTACACGGCCTTAGCGTTTGAGCGGCGATTAGAGGCCACCGCCTGGTTGGTGATTGGTCTCATCGTTGCCAATGCTCTCCTGCTGCGATGGCTATCCGTCGCCCATCGCAGACTCGCCTTCGAGGAAGCCAAGCGAAAACGGGATGCGGAGCAGGAAGAGAGAGGGGCACAAAAAAGCGAGGGAGACATTACGGAACCCGGCGTCGATGGCGAGCCGATGATCTCCGAGGAAATGGAGATCGGGCTGGCCCAAATCGATGAACACACCCGCGCCCTGTTGCGGACCGCCATGCTCTTTTCCGCACTGCTCGGTTTGTGGGCGATCTGGGCAGAGGTTCTCCCGGCCCTCAACTTTATGGGGAACATCCATCTCTGGAGCTACGGCACCGAGGTGGATGGAGTGACCAAGACATTACCGATTACCCTGTCCAATCTTACGGTATCGATTGTGGTGGCAGCAATCACGATCGTGGCGGCTCGAAACCTGCCCGGCGTGCTGGAAATCACCCTCCTCCGGTGGCTGCGAATGGACTCGGGCACACGGTATGCCCTCAGAACGATCTGCCGCTATGCGATTACTGCCATCGGCGTCATCATTGCCTTCAGCACGATCGGCGTGAGTTGGTCGAGCCTGAAGTGGTTGGTAGCTGCGTTGGGTGTTGGCCTCGGTTTCGGATTGCAGGAGATTGTGGCCAATTTCGTTTGTGGCTTGATTGTGCTCTTTGAGCGACCCTACCGGATCGGCGACGTGGTCACCGTCGGCGACATCAGTGGCAAAGTCACCCGCATCCGCATCCGCGCCACTACCATTACGAACTGGGATCGGCAAGAGCTCATCGTTCCCAATAAGGAATTTATCACCGGGAGACTGATCAACTGGTCTCTTTCTGACAAGATCACGCGGATCACCGTGCCAGTCGGCATTGCTTATGGCTCAGACACCGATCTGGCAGAAAGACTTCTGATGAAGGTGGCGCGCGAAAATCCGATGGTGCTCGACGAGCCCGAGCCAACCGCCGTCTTTGTCGGTTTTGGTGATAACAGCCTCAACTTCGAGTTACGTGTGTTCGTGGGCCGCCTGGGGGATCGGGTTCCCACTGGGCATCAGCTCCATCAGGCGATCGACCGCGAGTTCAGACAGGCCGGTATTAGTATTTCCTTCCCTCAAAGGGATGTGCACCTGGACACAGCTGGCCCGTTGGATGTCCGGCTGGTGTCGGGACAGGCGACGTCGGAACAACCCAAGCTGCGACCCAGATCGGTGGATAGGGGATCGTCGTAATCACGTACCCTCATCTGTCGGTATATCAGTATAATTGGTGGGACAGCCATTTACTTGCCTCTATGAAATAAGCGGGGTATTTGTGCTCCAAACCAAGGCCATTACCTTACCTATAGAAGACGGAATCGCTCATCGAGCATCCCTTGCCATTCCATTGATTAGCGATTGAATCATTTGCCATGAGAGACGTCCATCCTGCGAATAGCTTCTGAATCAATCCTATTGTGCTTTCTCTATCCAGGGAATTAGGTTCTTCTCGGTTGTATTTCTAAAAACCTTTTAGCTACTAGCCGGGCGATCATCGGCGCGTTGCCTCCCGCACGATTGTTGATGAGAACGTTCATTCGTACACCTTGTTCGACCCCGGTCCACAACAGTTGTGCCGCTTCCTCCACCATCTCGGGCTGAAGCATTCCCTCGACAAGGTTATCGAAGGGGTGAGCCCTGGCATATGAATCTTCGTAACTGATACCTCGTGGAGTCATAAGGCGAAGAATGCACTGTTTACCAGAATTGAAAAACTTGTTATCCGCCTTCATGAATTGCTTTCGAAGAGGTGGAAGCCACGTCCAATGAGAAAGCACTTGCCCCACTCCGTGCTTCTCTAATACATCGAAGACCGCAGAGGTCAGATAGGACTCCGTTCGCAACTCGACATGATAACGGTTATCCTTGGGAATAACCTCGAAAAAAGCATCCAAGGCGTGGACCATTTTTCCTTCTGGGGCTCGATCTTGTTTTCGTTGATACTCCTGTTCAAAGATAAAACCGCTGAGTGCAGAACCGAGCAGTTCCACCGCGGGCTCATAGAATTGAGTGATGAAAATATCGGGGTTGAGATATGCTTCATTCCAAACGTACTGCTTTCCTCGCCGCAATTTCTGGGCAAAAATGAGCTGTGGTACCTTTACTATGAGATGATCCCTTTCGCCCATGTGCTGGCGGTATTCCCGGAGTACATAATAATTTTGGGTAGGCCGCCCGTCTTTTTCCAGCAATGGGCGATAGAAGGTATAGTCGATTTCCAGGACCGGGAAATGTTCGAAGTATTCCATGACGCTGTCAATGGGAAGTACTGCTTCGACAAAGGTTTTCCCGCGCACGGTATGGGTTCGGCGGCTAATCCGACCTTCATAGCGGTTTTTTGAATAAATCTGCCCGATCCATCCGGCGTACCGATCGGTGGTGGTTCCGATGAGGACCTTCGGATGAAGGCCACGAAATTGGAACTTCTCGAGATCGACGAGTCTGCGGACATGGAACATGGATAACCGTGAACCAGCTGGTGAGACCTCTCCCATTCTAGACCCCCAAATCCAAAAATCAACTGAAATTCCCTGCTATTGGAATTCTGCTGGCCAGCCTTAAGGAGCTTGTGGATATTTTTCCCCTCTGCTAACATAGCCTTGTGGAAAGGTAACAGTATGAGATTTCCCCCCCTTTTGGCCTTTATTTCTCTGTGTCTCCTGATTTTCTCGAGATGCCGATTGCCGAGTAGGGTGGCTGAATTGCATCGTGGATGGCAATAGGCTCCCGGTCACCAAGGGCGAAGGGAGAGGCTGAAGGAGGGATCTATCAAGGAGGTGGTTTGAAAATGCGGAGGGTTGCTGTCACAGGTATCTTTTTAACCATGCTCGTAGTAGGCATGGTTTGTTTCGCCGGAACTCAGGCCAGTTATGTCTTCCAGGGAGGACAATCCAGGGAATATATTTTTGAGCGGACAGTGGACATCCTGAGAAGATATGGCTTCCCAATAGTTTCCTCTAACCCTGAGGAAGGAAAAATCGAGACCGAGGTGAAATTGATAGACAGGATGGGGCCGCCGGATTTCCGCGTGAGCTACAGCGTCCTCATTTCAAAGAAGCCTAACGGCACCGGGATCGACGTCACTGCCGACATAGTATGGTACGACGGCGATAAGAGGGCGATCCCACGGACTGAGAGGAAGAGCGCATGGTGGCTCATAAAGGTTCTCATCAAAACAGTGGGGAGATAGGTCTATTGATCGTTAATGCAATAGTATTACGTTTATTGCAGATTGAGATAGTATTTTGCGATAGAATATTCTTATTGATGGATTCGATAACAAGCAAGAACCATATAGAAGGATAACGGCAAACCCTTCAATAATCGGTCTTTCCGCCAATGTTAACAGTGTAAAAGAGGATTCACAAGCCACAAGTGTCGGTTGTGAAGGCGACGACAACGACCACATTTCCCTCCGCGAGGATGGAGATGATGATTACGCTCATCCTCACCGTATCCCCTATCTACCTAGCTTGCTGCCCCGTATAAAATCCGCAGACTCAACGTAGTATTCCCTGATAATCTTTGATATTTTTTTAGATAAGCCACTACGCATTGGGAATCCGGCTTCAGTGACCACAAAATGAGGGGGCTATTTGGCCCTTTCGCCGTTAGGAGGAAACGAAGATGTCAACGACAGGAAGAGATCTATCGCGTCGGGATTTTCTCAAGACCGCGGGAGCGGCTGGCATTGGTTCTCTTCTCACCGCGACGGGGAGCTTGGCGGCGAAATCCACGGAACTCGGCGAAAAGACAGCTGGACATCCCTTGGTCCCCAGGCGGCCATTTGGGAAAACAGGGGTTGATGTTTCTTGCCTTTCCCTTGGGGGAATATTCGATATCCCGTCAAATCAACTCGTGTTGAGAAAGGCCATGGAATGGGGCGTTACCTATTGGGACACGGCCGCCGGCTACGTGGGCGGAAGGAGCGAAATCGGCATCGGAAACTACTTTAATAAACACCCCGAGGCCCGGAAGAAGGTCTTTCTGGTGACCAAGTCCGGTGCCTCCAGTACGAGGGGAATGACCAAACACCTGAGCCGATCCCTGGAGAGAATGAAGACCGATTCCATCGATTTGTATTTCATGCACGCAGTGAGCGACATAGACCAGGTGGATGACGAAATGAAAGCCTGGGCGGAGAACGCCAAGGCCCAGGGAAAGATCAAGCTTTTCGGGTTCAGCACCCACAGCAACATGGAGGAATGTCTGCTCGGCGCGGCCAAGCTGGGCTGGGTTGACGGGATCATGATGACCTACAACTACCGGCTCATGCACACCGATAAGATGAGGGAAGCCGTGGATGCCTGTGCGAAGGCGGGAATCGGCTTGACCGCGATGAAGACGCAAGCTGGCTCCGTATGGCGCCGGGTGGGGAAGGAAAATCAGGAGGCCCTCAGTCTTACCGAGCGCTTCATGGAGAGGGGATTTACCGAAGAACAGGCCAAGCTCAAGGCGGTTTGGGAGAATCCCACCATCGCCAGTATCTGCTCGCAAATGGCGAACCTAACGATCCTAGGATCCAACGTTGCCGCTGCGCTGGACAAGACCAAGCTCTCGGCCGGCGATATGAAGCTTCTGGACCACCATGCCCGTGAGACATCCGCGGATTACTGTGCGGGTTGCACGCATATCTGCGAGTCGCCATATGGAGGCAAAGTGCCAATAGGCGACGTGATACGCTACCTGATGTACTACCACAGTTACGGAGAGTGCCATCGGGCGAGGGCACTGTTCGCGGAACTGCCGAGCCGGACCCGAAAGCACATGCTGAGCTCGGATTATTCAATGGCCGAGCGAAAATGCCCGCGGGGAATGCCCATTGGCGAATTGATGAAGGAAGCTGCCAGGGTATTGGCCTAAGTCGCCGCTCTAGCCCGCTTTCTTTATCCCGTGAAACAGTTCGCTTCCCGCGCCGGGGTAGACCTTCCTTTCGCTTTTGGGCGTGGGTTGTACCACCCCGGGCCACTTGTCGACATTTGGCTCCGATCCCTCCCGGGTTACGTCTGAAGGGGCCGAGTCGGCCATCTGTGGATGCTTGCGGACATCAACGCCCTCCACATTGTGGCTGAACTCGATGGGAATTCCATTGGGATCGAAGGCGTAGATGGAGTGAATGAATCCGTGGTCAATCACGTCCGAGACGTGAAACCCCGCGGCGGAGAGCTTGTCCTTTAACGCCCACAGATCCTCCTCGGTTTCCACCCCAAAGGAGACATGATCGAAGATGAAGGGCCCGGTAACGGGCCGCCCATGGTCTTTATGGGAAACGGCCTCGACGCCTGGCCACTCGAAAAAGGCGATCAGATCGTTTTCCGAGATTTCAAAAAAGTAGTGCCGGTACCCGGGCTTTCCCAATCCGGCAACCAGCCTCATGCCCAGCAGGTCCCTCCAGAAGCGGATGGTCTTATCCATGTCTCCCGTTGCCATCGCCAGGTGATTGATCCCGTTAAAGGTAATCATGGAAACTCCTCCTCGTATGGGAATTTGGGTTAACTCCAATCGCGGAGTCCCCCCATGGGGAAAAATACCTTGGGAAGACAAAAGGGATCAAGGGAAAACAGACATAGATAGATTAGTTACCCAAGTTTTTCTGTTCTGCTGGAGGTTACTTTTTTGTAACACCAATACAAATCTGTAACCAATGCAAAAAATTGGACCGCAACTACGTGAAACCATTTTTCAAAGTGATATAAATACGTTAGATAAGTTTGCCTGGCTTTGGGAAGAGCACTAGATGTGAAAAATAATGATAATTCGGATTTTCACGTTATCTACACACTATTTGACATGAGTTTACATTGTTTAAGGATAGTTCAAGAATGGCTCGCAATTTGCTGTTTCGGCACCTGATCTCACCTTTTACCACCACTCTGGGCCATGAAACTTCTGGCAAACAGGCAAAGCATTACCTTTTTCCTCATCTGCTCGTTGTTATTGTGTGCTTTTTCCCCTGCTCACTTAGGCGCAAGCACATTGAGGCTGGCGTGGGATCCCAATACAGAAGATGACCTAGCTGGATATAACGTCCACTATGGGACCCAGTCCATGGAGTATGATTTTGTCATCAACGTGGGCAACGCTGCCCAGCATACGGTCATGAATTTGGAGCCTGAAGTCCGATATTACTTCGCAGTCACGGCTTATGATACTTCAGGGAATGAGAGTGACTTTTCAGTGGAAGTCAGCGGCATCCCAGAATCTCCCCCTGATCCCGATTTGGACCCAATAAAGATCACATCACCAAATGGGGGAGAAACGTTGAAATCGAGTACTATGCATACCATCACATGGACAACTCACAATACACCGCAACCAGGAGCAAAGACAATACTCCTGTATACAGAAAGTGGACGGAAAGCATGGAATGAAATAGTCGTCCTGACAGGCAATCCAGGCAGGTATGACTGGGTGGTGCCGAATGTTCGGGGGACAAAGAGGAGGTGCATTGTGATGGTGGTGCTAAAGGATGCGAGGGGAAACTTGGTGGATAGTGATGCCAGTGATAGTAACTTCACGATTAGCTCAAGCCATAAGTAGGGCCTTGAAGAATGGAGTCAGGGATAATTCTAGCGCGCATCAGCAGTGAAGGACTTTAACCATCCAAAAAAGCAAGGCCTCTTATAACCACAATGAGCTGCCTCTCCGTTTGACTCACGTTCTATAATCGGCGATCTGCACCCATTCCCTTGATCTGTGTTTCAATTGATCACAAATCCTCTATCGGACAGCAATAAATCTAGAACAGGCATTCCTCGGCAAAAGGACTCCTGAGAGGTAACGTAGCCACCTCTCCAACACTCCCATGGGCTCAAACGGCCGGCGTTGCCCTTTCGTTCGGCTGGGCGTGCTTACCTTCGATAGGTACTCCACTCCTCCAGCAAATTACGCTCACATGTAACGGCGTTCGCTCATGAAAATACAATTCCTTTTACAATCAAGAAGTTACAAAAACATTGACTATAAGAATTAGAAACCCTGGAAGTACAGAGTCAAGACAACGCATATCCATGCACATCTCATGCATTCTTACCCTCTTTTTGGCTATAATAGTTATGAAGGGGTCGATTTTTTCCGGGGTTCATATGAGGGGAAACACGGAGATGAGAAACGGGAATAGCGTGAACTCAAAGAGCGGATTGAGCAGGAGGGATTTCCTGAGGTATGCTGGAGCTGCTGGAAGCGCGCTCCTGTTAGGGGTGAATCGAGGAGGATTGGCTATGGCAGGGACCAAAAGTCGCGTTGCATTGTTGTGGACGGATAACCGGAAACACGGGGTAGAGGCCTCATTGAGGGCATTGAAGATCAATCCCGTAAAGGGGAAGGACATCCTCATCAAACCCAATTTCAACACCGCCGACCCTACGCCGGGCTCTACCCACAACGACACCCTAATCGCCCTGGTGGAAGCGGTGTGGGCGATGGGGGCGAAGTCCATCAGCCTTGGAGAACGAAGCTATCCACCGACGCGTGAGGTCATGGAGGAAAAGGGGATCCTTCCCATCATGGACAAAATGGACGTGAGGGTTATCAATTTCGATGATCTCGACGACAGGGACTGGGTGTTGTTCAAACCCACGGGGAGCCATTGGGCACATGGGTTCAGGATTGCGCGGCCCATCCTCGATACGGAGTGCGTGGTTTCCACGTGCTGCCTGAAGACCCACCAGTACGGGGGGATCTTCACCATGTCGCTGAAACTCCATGTCGGCGTTGTCCCCACATCTCGGCATGGATACGATTATATGCGCGAGCTCCACGGTTCACCACATCAACGGAAGATGATCGCCGAGATCAACGAGCCCTTTAAGCCGAGCCTTGTGGTCCTTGACGGAATCGATGCTTTCGTCAATGGCGGCCCCGCAACGGGAACGCGCGCAAGGGGGGATGTATTCCTCGCCTCAACGGATCGCGTGGCCACTGATGCTGTGGGAGTGGCTGTTTTAAAGATACTGGGAAGCAATGAGGGCATTATGAGGCCGAAGGTATTCGAACAGGAACAGATTTCACGGGCCGTGGAGCTCGGTTTGGGGGCATCGTCTCCCAAGGAGATCGAGGTGATCCCAGCCGATGAAAAGAGCCAGGACTATCGGGATCGGGTCGTGAAGGTATTAGGAGAGGGGTGACGATCTGCCTCCAGTTTCGCAACAATAGAGGGAGGCTCTTAAAGAGATCTTGCTGCTCGGGTTATTGGGAGATTTGGTTACTGTGGATTTTATAGAATACCCATGCCGCGATCACAACGAGGGCCATGAAGAAGGCTAGTGTAACCCCGAAAAATATCATATCAACCCCCCAAATACATTATTCCCTGGATTTATGAAATGCCCCGCCATTGAGGATGGGGGCCTTTCGGCTCCGTTTGTTACTCTTGGAAAGTAATGCATACTTTATGCCAATACTCCCTCCGTTTACATCTGGTTGAAATTACAATAAAATCTGAATACCTTACGAGCAATTCCAATAAAATCTGGATAATTTTTTCCTAGTGGTATGAAAATATTTCAAAAATGAGAGACCTCACCTTTGAAATGGCGACATATGGTGCCAAGCGGGGGTGGATGCATAGCAGGGGGTTGTGATCAGCCCATGGCCTCAGGGATTCCGATTTCCCAGAGGGGATTGAAGGTTTGATCATGTGGTCGAGCCCCTCGGTTCAAAAAGGACTTGACAATGCCTGTTCCTTGTGGTAAGAAACCGTCACAGGAATGGGAAAGGAGAGGAATTGTGGCCAGGTGTTCTTCCCGTAATTGGTGGTGGTACTGGGGAAAATAGAGGGGGTGGCCTGGCCTGTGCAGAGTAGTTAAGGAATAAAAGAGGGAACAAGAGAGAAGTGAGGGCCACGGGCCACTTCATAGGCTTGAGGCCCTCGTTTTTTTCATACTCTCGAGGAGTGGGAAAGATGGGAAGGAAGGTATTAGCTGGCAAGGTCCTCTTGGGCAATGAGGCCATGGCGCGGGGAATCGTCGAAGGCGGTGCCACGGTGGTAACCTCTTATCCCGGCACCCCCGCCTCGGAGATCATGGGGGCGGTGAATTGGATAAAAAAGGAGTACCGTTTGAACATCCATACCCAATGGTCGATAAACGAAAAGGTGGCCTTCGAGGTGGCCCTAACCAATAGCTACATGGGTAGGAGGTCCGCCGTCATGATGAAACAGGTGGGACTCAATGTTGCCCTGGATTCCTTGATGAGCTCCGCCTATTCAGGGGTGAGGGGTGGCTTCGTGCTCATCGCAGCCGACGACCCCGGGCCCTACAGCTCCCAGACGGAGCAGGATAGCAGATATCTGGCGTCCTTCGCCAAGATACCCGCCTTCGACCCCTCCTCCCCCCAGGAGGCCAAGCAGATGGTCAAGGAGGCCTTCAAGCTTTCAGAGGAATATGAGATACCGGTGATGGTGAGGCCAACATCCTGGGTATGTCACGCTCGCCAGGGGATTGACCTCTGTGAGATAGCGGAGAGGGAGGAGGTCCCCACCTTCAACAAGGATCCCCAACGGTGGGCGGCTACCCCTCGGTTCAGGTATCTGTTGCACAAGGAGCTCAACAGGAAGATCAGGGAGATTGCCGCTGCGAATAATCCTCAACCCATTTCAACGCCCCAAGGAGCGCCATTGGCGGTGATTGCCTCCGGAGTTCCCTATGGGTATGCCCGCGATGTGCTGAAGGCGATGGGTTGGCAAGAGAGGGTAGCCTTGTATAAGGTCGATCTCCCCTTTCCCCTGGGCTCGGCGATAGACGAGCTCGTACAAATCCATCCGCAGACACTGATCTTGGAGGAGCCCCACTCCGTGATGGAACTTCAGATACGGGGCAGGGAGAAGGTCAGGGGGCGGCTGGACGCCACCATTCCCTCGGAGGGGGAGCTCACCCCCGACATCGTTGCTAGATCCATGGCCACCATCTTAGGACAGGAGGTGAGTGATAGGGAGGAACTGCCCGAGGGGGGAAGGAAGCCGAGTTTGTGCCCCGGATGTCCTCATCGGGCCGCCTTCTGGGCGCTCAGAAAAACCCTTCCCGACGGCATTTATCCCAGCGACATCGGCTGTTATACCCTGGGGTTGAACCTCAAGGCAGTGGACACGTGCCTCTGCATGGGGGCGAGCATCAGCCAGGCCGCGGGCCTTTACCATTCCTTTAAGCAGGCGGGCGGGGAGGTTCCACCTATCGTCGCCACCATCGGGGACTCTACCTTTTTCCACGCCGGGGTCCCCGGCCTGATCAATTCCGTGCACCAAGGAGCGTGTTTCGTCCTCCTCATCCTGGACAATGGGACGGTGGCCATGACCGGAGGGCAACCCACACCGGCATGGGATGGGCCGGGAAGGAGGATACGGATAGAGGAAATAGCCCAAGGCTGCGGAGTTGATTTCATCCGAACGGTAGACCCCTACGATATTCCCCTGTTGACTCAGTGCTTACGGGATGGAGACCACTATGCCCGGGTGGAGGGAAAGGGTGTCGCAGTGATCATCAGCAGGCACCCGTGCCTCATCTATGGGCAGAGGGATGAGAAGGGGGTGGAGGGTGCTGTCATCATCGGGGATGAATGTGATCTTTGCGGCCTCTGTACGAAGGGGTTCGAATGTCCGGCTTTGCAGAAGGGCCCCCAAGGAGGACCCGTCATCGTCAAAGATCTCTGTGCCAACTGCGGCGTCTGCCTTTCCGTATGCCCCCAGGGGGCGATAAAAAGGGGATAAGGGATGGATCTCCAAATGGTCATCGTTGGTTTCGGAGGGGATGGTATCATCTTCATGACCCGGGTCTTGGCAGAGGGTTTCTACCGGAGCGGTCATGCGGTGATCTCCACGGAGACCCACGGCATGGCCATGCGAGGTGGATCGGTGATATCCCAGGTCAAAATCGGGGACTACCAGAGCCCCGTGATCCGCCGTGGTGAGGCGGACGTCCTCTTGGGGACCTCTGTGGCGGAAACCGTGAGGAACCTCCCTTATCTCAAGGAGGGGGGGACGGTCATCACGAATGGGAATCAGGAGGGGATTCACTGCATTGATGCCAGCGGTATAGCTCAGGGGCTGGGAAATCCACGGGCGGGCAACCTGGTCCTCCTGGGGTATGCCCTTGCCCATCTTAGTCCAGCGGTTTCTCTGGAGCCCTTTTTAGGGACTGTCCAAGACCTGAGCCCGGAGAAGTTTCTTTCAGCCAATGTGAGGGCGCTGCAGGAGGGATGGAGGATGGCCTCAGAAGATCTCTAAATATTCCCTTTCCCCACTTCCGAACTGCACCATGGTATCAGCGGCGATGCTCAGGCCCTGCTCGAGATACCGCCCCTCGATGCCCGGGACACCATAGGCATAGAAGAGGACATTCCGCGTATCATCGCTTATCCGCGTCTTTTCATCCGGACCTTGGCAGAGAACGCAGACGATTTCCCTCTCGTCCCTCAGCACGATCTCGTCCCTCTTCGTCCTCATGTCGCGCCCCCCCATGCCGCGGCAGATTTCGCCTTCGTCCGCCACGTCGAGGGTCAGTGTGCCATCAAACCGGTCATAATCGGCTACGGCAACGAGAATGCCACCGCACATCTCGGCCATGAAGTGGACGTCTACCATCAGGTTGTATTTGGGAAATCCGCTATTGATGGTTCTCTTGAGGTGCTTTGGTAAGGGGCACTCATATCCGAAGGCCTTGAAGAATTGGTCGTACGTATCTATTCGTTCCGAAATTTGCGCGAGGTTTTCCCGTTTTCTCATCTTTCTCAGGAGCTTCCGTTTGTAGGTATCAAATCCCGGTGGGCTGATGAAATTCCGGCATCCGGAAATCAAGGTTAATCCGAAAGGTACTCCACCGTAGCGGGATCTGTACGCTTCGGAAAGGGAAAAATGTGTGATCATGGACATCTCTTGTTCCCCTTCTCGGAGATAACCATTTGGTCTCCGATACATATTTCGTGCGGATGGCAACGATGCCCTTTCTGCCGGTTGAAAAAAGGGCTGCCCAGGGGGCATTGAGGCAGATACGTCCTTCCGTACCACGAATGGTCATGGTTTGGGTTTGGTAAGGCGTTTGGGGATCTCTACCTTTAACGCTCACACTGGGTTGGAGGAGTGTACGACATCATCGAAAAGTCTCAGGTAATCCAAGAGATGGCGGACAGCCGAATAGTTGATTCCCACATTTCTCTGAGCGCGGCGTGCCATCTCCAGAGCCTTTTGCGGCGCTTCAAAACAGCGCAGGATCTCACCCGCGGTCTCCTCGGAGGTGTAGATTAGGTTCCCCTTCTCATCTTTATATCCTACGCCGTATCCGTAGAAACCATCCTCTTTGATCAAGTGAGCCGGTCCTCCGATATTCCCCGCGATAACGGGTTTTCTCTTGCACATCGCTTCCAAGATGGTGAGACCTAAGCCCTCCCTTAAGGATTTCTGCAGAACAATGGTAGCTGCTCTTTGCAAGGAGTTTACTACGAGGGCATTGTCTGCTACAGGAGTCGTTCCCAGGTTTATGATGAAGATATGAGGAACTTCTCCCACCGTCCACACCACGGACCTGGGGATGAACTTCTTCCTCTGCAGTTTCCGCCCTTTGGCGCCTAGATCGCGTATCAGTTCTGACAAAATCTTCGCCCCTTCCGGGTCGTCTTCTGCCATATTCCCCGCATACACGAGCTGCATGTCCAGGCCTTCCTTCAACAACTGACTTCGTGCGCTCTCATAGGCCTCCACCACTCCTTTGGGGTCCTTGAATCGGTCAAAACGGGATATCTGCAGGATAATGGGCTTATTCCTATCAATGCCGAAGCTTTCCAGGACGTAAGAAGAGAATTCGGGAGGTAACTCCATATTCTTCGGGGATAAGAAGTTTATAGCCGCGGGTATCAAATAGATGGGGATTTCGTCCTTCAGCTTCCCCAGGATGAAATCCTCAAAATGGAATATGGCAGCGTCATATCGCCGGATAAACGGCAAGAGAAATTCCACAAACTCTTTCCGAGGCATCGATAGATCAATATGGGCCCTCCAGACTTTCTTCCCGTCAGCGTGAGAGATGACGGCCAGGGGTTGTGGGTCATGGCAAACCAAGATATCTCCCCGTATTTTTCCTCCCCTTGAAAGCTCCCTAACCATGTGCTCGGATTCCCTTACATAGATCTCTTTCATCTCCCGGGTGAGGGTGGCTTCCATTCCCTGCAAAGCATTGTGGAACGTCTTTGTGACCGGGAAGAACTTGGTGGGATTTTTCGGCTCTATGACTGCCCACTCCGCTTTGATTCCCACGGTGTTCATGAGGGGTACGGACCAACCCAATATCTCTGCTACTCCCCCACCGTATCGTGTGGAATTAAAATGGGTGATTTCCAATCCCTTCAGTTTATTTGCGAGACGACGGACTTCCTCTACCTGTTCTTCTGTGGGTTTTAATTCCTCGGGAACTCCTTTTACCAGATCATCTACTGTAAGGTTCTTGGGAAGGGATTTGATCAATATATCGATCCGTTCATGCAACCCATCCGTCTCCATGGATTCCTGTGGCACTTTGAATATCAGGGGTAGATTCTCCCTGTCAAATCTCAGGGGAGGAAGGAGTCCCAGCTCGACAGCTATGTTTTTGTCCTCTATCCCGTCCCCCCTCATTTCCCTAATCTTTCCGTCAATATAGGTCTTGTCCCCGAGCCCTTCGATCTCCGCCAAGCGTAGTACGATTTCCCTTACAAACCAGCGCTGTTCGACCTTGCTTTTCTCCCCCAAAAATCCCTTCGTGGGCATTCCCTTCCTTCCCCACGTGCGGTATATCGCCCAAGAAGGAAACCCCAGGGGCAAGAAGACTCCATCCAACCGACATATGATATGGTAGACGTCCAGGAGGCCATCGAGGATTTCGCCGAAAACCCTGGATTTCCCCAATCTTTTCATACAGATCTCGTCAACATTAGCCTCGAAAATCTCATGAGCTGAGAGGGGGTCCTTTGACAGATGGCCTTTCAGGGAGTTCATTACCTTCTTGGGAAAATCCGGCTCCCGGGAGTAGTATTGCCAGTCTTGGGAGAACATCTCAATCTCTATGTTCAACTTGGTTATAAGGGAGAGATAGAGAAGGTACGGATACTCCAGGCTTGCGGCCCTTGGATATTGGGTTACCAAGATCTTCCCGCAGAGCATGGCAATATCCGAAGGTTCCCCCCGTGAGTGGACCCACTGGGCGAAATTCCTGTTATCCTGGACAAGAAATCCCTTTTCTTGAACATCAAACCAGTCGGGTTTGGCATCCCCGAACCAATCCCAGAATCTCTGTTTAAACTCCCTTCCCTCGGCGGAGGAAGCGAGGATAAGGATGTCTCTGGGTTCATACTTCTTAAACGCTGCGCTTACGTCTTTGTAGCGGAATATCTCAAATAGATTATGGGGAATATTGGCTCTCAGGAATTCAGTTATTTTCGTTTGGTTTAGGAAAAGACATTCTTTACGGGCCAACGGCAGGTGTTCGAATATAGTATCGACCAGCTTTTTCACTTCGTTTACGGAATGTATATTTCCTCCCAGTGTCCCCTTCAATGACTCATCGATTTCACCCATGCGTCGTTCAACGAATTGAACCCTCTCCTCTTTTGGGAGGAATTTCATGCCTTTTCTCTGAAGCTCTTCCCTCACGTCCTCATAGACTTCGGAGATTCTCATGATTTTTCCCTTACTGTCTTTCACTTCTATGGGGAGGTTTAACGGAACGCCCGGGAGGAACTCCAGTAATACTCTCTCCACCGGCGCCACATAGAGCAATTTCTTCTCCCTCCAGTGTTCCTCGAAGGATTCCCTCCACCTCGTAAAATCCCGCACCTGTACTTCCCTCAGTCTGTTGGATTCTAACCTCTTGGCATCGTCATCTAAGTTTTGGACTCCCTTTAAAAATGTCGCCAGTCGAGCCCTATAGAGAATGACCAACGTATCGAGAATATCCGCCTTGGGTATCTCCCTCTGGAAAAAGTATGCGAGCACGAGGATGTACACACACTGTGCCCAATCAGAGGAGGATAGATAGAATTGGTCTCCATCCTGGTTCGATAGCTCGAACAACTTCTCGTAGAGGGAGGGAGGACAGAGCTTCTTATACAAGTATTCTTGGTATCTCTGGAAGTCGACCTTGAATCTCTCGATTTCAAAAGCGATATCCAGGCCAATCTCGGGAGGTTCAAGGGAGGGCAGGCTGCCATAAAAGGGAGGTTCAGTCTTTAATGTTCTCCCTTCCCTCAGCCACCACGTTGAAGTATACTCGATTTGGTCAAACATCGTCGTCAATGCTTGTCTCAATCTTACCGGGAATGCCCCTGGAGAGGGATGCTTCAGCCGTGTTCCCAGATTCGCCTGGCATATCTTCAAATCATTTACGATCGCGGTTATGGTTAAGAAGATATCTATCCCGTAGTTTCCCACGTCCGTTTCGGCGAAGAGCCTCCTATCCCTTAAGAAGGTGTCAAAGGCCCTCCTGCTTATTCCATATATTCCTCCCATAGGTTCCTTGATTCTGTAACCATAGAGAGCAACCAGAATCGGAGTTACGAGATGATCCGTCACTCTCTTGCCCTCTGGAGGCCTATTAAACACGGGAAGCACGAAATCGTTGCCCAGTTCAATTGGTCTGTGGATCGAGTATATCCAAGGCGGTTGTATCCCCTGTTTTCCCTTTCTCAGGAAATCCGGTTCTAACAGGATCAAATCCGAACCGAGGAATTCGCTCACCTCCATGAGCGCTCTATATGTCCACCCCTTTCCATCTACTTCCCTATCCAGGGCAAAACAGTGGCCTTCAATCTTCTGTTCCCGGAGGATGCCCTCAATTTTTTCGAGAATTCGTCTTCCGTCATAAGCTCCTGCCAAGACAAAGGCCGCCTTCTTTCGGGGGTGAAATTCCCTTACGCCCTGGTTGGCAATCTCGATTGTCTTTTTCAGGGGAGCCATCTGATCGGGCGTCCCAATAAAGGGGATACCAACGACGATCTCCCTCTCCCTCAGTGGGCCAACTTTTTCCTTAACGCCTTCCAAGATCTGGTGATAGATTTGTTCCTTCGTCATAGGTCAACCAACATTCTCACGAGGTCTATAACCCTCGGCGAAGCCGAGATTAAGGAGAGGGAGAAAGGGGATCCAGAGAAAGAGCCGGAAGATTATTTAGATTCAGTGTGTTATGTCGTTCAACAAATCAAGGTAATCCGACAAGAGCCTTGTTGTCAAAAAATTTTGTCTGACCCGCTCCTTGCCCTTGGTTCCCATCTCCTGTGCCAGAGATGGGTTTTTCAAAATCTCTACAATCCTCTCCGCAAAGTGCTCCCTATCACGAGGTTCAACCAAAAAGCCCTCTTCCCCGTTCCTGATCTGGAGGGGAATTCCTCCCACATTGGTGGCTACCACGGGTTTCCCTTTCCACAGCGCCTCCGTTATGGAGAGGCAGAATCCTTCCCGGATAGAGTTTTGTACCAATATCGCGGCAAACCTCTGTATCGCGTTCACCAGGATTTGGTTCTTGCCCACCACGAATATCACATCACCTTTTTCCCTCAGCTTCTTGGCCTTGCGGTACACCTTATCATATACCCCAACACCCTCCGGGTCATCCAACGCCATATCATAACAATACACCAACCGACAATCCACCTTTTCCCTTACCCTCTTAAATATTTCGAGCAGGCCCTCTGGATCTTTCCAGGGATCCATCCTCGAGACCTGCGTGATAACCGGCTTGTCGGTTGGGATCTTTGCTTTCTTAACATATTTCAGTATGTCTTTTTCAGAGAGCTGTTTGTTCTTGAGTGAGAGAGGGTTAATGGAGGGCGCAATAACCCGTTGTTCCACGGGCAAATCCTTCTTTTTGTATTTTTCAGAGGAGAGAATAACCATGTCATACTTAAGAATGAACCCTTTAAGAAACCCCCAGAGTTCTTGATTCGGATTGGTGAGGTCCACATGGCATCTCCAGACCCATGGCTGTCTTTTCCTGTAGAATCGTATGAGGGGGAGGGGCTGGGGGTCATGGATGATTACACAATCATGTGCTATTTGACAATAGGTGGAAAAATCCTCATTGGCCTCCACGTAGAGCTGCTTTTTCATGTTGCTGAGGTTTATCGAGTCGCCCTGGAGGGCATTGTGAAATTTCTTGGTTATGGTGAATAAGTCCGGGCCCCCACGGAGCATTCTCCAATCCGTGTCAATGCCTGCATTATTCATGAGGGGCACAAGGGAGTCCAGTATCTCCGCTACACCGCCGCCATAATAGGTAGAGTTGATGTGTACAACACGTCTTCCGTAAGCCGTTGCCTTCTTATATATCTCGGATATGGCTTCATCGCCGACAAATTCCCTGTAGTCGTCCAAGTTCCGCATTTCAGACCTCCGATTCTATGAGGAGTAGCAGCGCTCCCTCTTTTTGTCCATGAAGGGGCGCACTCGGTGAATCACTCGGGAACGATGAAATAGAAGAGCTGGACTCTCAGTTTTTCCCCTCTTAAGGTTCCCGGTGCAAGCTTTGTGCCGATTCTTCCGAATTCGGCACGTGACTACACAGAAATCCCGTCGCTACAAGTATAGTTGACCAGGAGGAAAGGTCATCCCGTTTTGTTCGGACCGCCGTGAAGAGCGTCCTCACCGTTCATGTATCGATAATCCTCAGGGACCGGGCTTACCTAAGGCTTTGAGGTCGACCTCAACCAAGCCTGCCCAGCTGGCGGCGAACTGCTTCGGGTCCGATCATCACAGTGGCCAGAGCCATGACCACGAGAACGAGGGCGGAAAGCTCCTGGAAGCCAACCGCTTCCCCGAGGAACAGTGCACTGCTGAAAACGCCTATGACGGGTATTGTCAGCGTGCCGATTGTTGCAATGCAGGTGGGAAATAAGTCCAGGACTTTGAACCATGCCCAATGGCAGAAGACCATCGGCAGCACAATAACGTATGCCAGGGCCAACGCACCCTGCTGAGATACCCCTGAAAGCGCTGTTATTGGCTCGAGAATGAGGGCACCGATGATAACCGGAACTCCGCCCAGGATCAACTGCCAGCCCGTCAAAACAGCGATCGGCATCGTTAAACGAAAATATTTCAGGGCCACCGTACCTGCCGCCCAGGACACGGCCGATCCCAGCATGAACGTAACTCCCAGAGGCGCTGAGCCAAAGGCTTTGATATCTGGCCCGATGAGGATAGCAAGCCCTGCTACTCCGAAGCCAAGCCCGGCAAGGCGCGGGGGAGTCAACCGCTCGCCCAGGACGAGCCTGGCTAAAATCGCCGACCATATTGGCATGGTGAAAGCGAGGATGACGGCGCGACCAGCGGGCATGTGGATGATCCCATAAGCGGAACACAGATGCCACCCCGTAATGTTTAACAGGGCAACGAGGAGGAGGGGCCTAAGCTCCCGTTCCGGTATCGCAAGGGAGAGGCCGTTTGTCTTTGCCACGGTGAGGACGCCGAACCCCCCGAACATGAGGCAAAGCGTTCGAAAGGTCCACGGCGGAATCTCCCTGAGCGCAATTTTCATAACCGGCCAGTTGGAACCCCAGAAGAGGCTGAGGGCGACAAGCAATACATAGCCGAGGCGCGGCAAAGCCTCGGCAGTTGGGCTTTCAGGAGAACAGGGCAGATCCCCTGTATCGCCCAATTGGGGGGCGGATTTCATGCTCTCCATATCCGATCAACCTATCGGCGCAAACCGTGATCAGTCGAACGAGCTCGTGGATTCCACACTGACACTGGCATATCAAATATGGTATAGAACCGTAGATTAATCAAGAGTTCTGTCGTTATTTAAGAAACGGGGTGCGGGTTTACCGGGGTATGGGATGGCATAAAATGCGTCAAACGAAGAATGAGGGCGATTGTCGCGGCCTCCACGATGCCAGAAGAACCACACCATGCCGAAAACCCCCTGGAGTGGCCCTGAAGGCTCAATCCAAGCGTCGCCACTGGGGCTATCGGCCTCTTTCTCTGCGGATGAAGGAGATCGTGAAGAGGATGACGTAGAAAGACGAGGCACGAACGCGCCTCCTGAGGAAGACGATACGCGAAGCAAGCCTGAAGGAGGAGAACGTGGATTGAAATCGCGATGTTACCAAAGGCTAGCCATGGTATGTCCTCACTTTCAGGCCGCCTGACATCGAGGGCAGTAGTAGGCTGTGCGTCCGGAAATCTTGACACGTCTCAGTTCGACCTTGCACCGAGGGCACGTTCCCCCCTTATGCCGTTGGCGAAGCACGTAGGTGCGCGGAAGCCGACGCGAGTCCGCGTGGTGATCTATGGCGGTTTGCAGGACTCCCTTCATCCCCTGAAAAAGCCTTCGTAGCATTTCCTCATCGAGCCGGTCGGGGACGGTATTGGGGTGGAGACCAGTCTGAAATAGGATCTCGTCAGCGTATATATTGCCGATGCCGGCAATGCGTCGTTGATTCATCAGGGTTGATTTGATAGCGCCCCTTCTTCCGCGAATGATGTTCCTAAAGGTCGTGAAATCGAGGCCAAAGGCATCCGGCCCCAGGTTCTTGCCTTTGATAAAACTCTCCGCATCCTCCGCTAGATCCACTTCACCCAACATCCTCTGGCACACGTAGGCCAGGTGAAACCCGTTGACGAAATCAATACGGAGACGATCATACCGCGGATCCTCGCAGATATCCCCGAAGTATTCCAAACGGCCGGTCATCCCGAAATGCAACGTGAGCCATGAGCCGCCATCCAGATGCACCAGGAGGTACTTGCCGTGGCGCCTCGTTGTTTGAAACTTACGGGCCGTTAAGGCCTCCCGCAGCACCCGGGGGGAGACATTTCCAAGGATCTTGGGATTCCTTACCGTTACTTTTTCAATGGTTTGGTGCAGTGAAGTCGAGTCCAGGTAGTGTTTGATGACTTCTACGTCCGGAAGTTCCGGCATAGTGGATCCCTAGTCACAGGAGAAAGTTGGTCAAATGTTTCATCCACATGTCAGGCAGTTATGTGCATCAATCGCAGCATGTTCTTTGCGAGGATTTTATCCAGATCCCCATCGCTCAACTTTTTCACAAAGTCGTATTCCAATAGGTTGAAGAGCTCTATTTTTGTCGATGAATAGGGGGTGTCCGATCCGAAAATGGTTCGGTCTACACCGAACTGAACGATGGCTTCGACGATTTGAAACGGGTATGCCAGTGAGGTATCGATATACACGTTGGGGGAATCCTTGAACGCCGGGATGATTTTTTCCGCGCCTCCATTGACAATGCCAACATGGGGGATAATCATTTTTACATCCGGATATTTGTGGCAGAATAATGTGGTGTTTTCAAAGGAATCCTCCAATATCACCGGAAAGTCGTATTGACGGATAGCCTCGACGAATTGATCGCATTTGGGATCCGAATAGTCATATTCCGGCTCCGACCAGAAGTGGCGGTGCCACTTGATGCCCTTGAATTCGGCCAGATTATCCGGTATGACGAAATCATTCCAGACGTGATAGAAAGGATAGAAGTAGTCGTTGTCGCTCGCGATAGTGAGGATGTAATGGTGAGCCGTTTTTGCGGATTCCGGGGTGGCATAGGGCTTTCGATAAATGTCCTCCGGAAAGGGAAGCAATACCGCTCCGCTTACCCCGATGTCCTCCAAGTTCTTTTTTAGGCGTTCAAAGGGATTCCCCACCTCCTTGTCGGTCCCCCCCGCTTGGATATTGAAAGCCCCGGAGCCCTGAAACGTACGAGGACCGCAGTGAACGTGACCATCAATGATGAATCTTCCCTCCATTTTGATCCCTCCTCTTGCTATTGTTAACGGAAGTGGCGCAAGCCCTTAAGAGGCACCTGTCATCACGGCGATAGCCCTTAGGCTCGAATCTCAGATGCGATCTATCATCAATGGTTCACCAGCGCCGTTTCAACGGGGAACGGGTTCATGGCCCAAAGCCCGGGCCGGTTCCTACAGCGAGGGACCCTAGGATCGGCAGTTAGGGTAACCAGAACTCACATAGCTCCCTCCGAAAGTGTTCGCTCGATCAGCTGGTAAGCCTGGGAGAGGGCATGGGAGACGCGGGTGCGCTCTCGGACCATCTTGCGCGCGAGGAACTTGAACGGCGCGCTCTGCCGATCCAAGGTCCCCAGCTCCACCAGGGGCTGGAGCCGGGGGAGGGGTGGGATCGGAATGGCCAGATCCATCTCAAAGGGATCCACCGCCGAGTAATTGACCGGAATCAAGAGGCGGCTCAATTTCATGATGCAGGCATTGAGGGTCTTGGCCGCCGAGACGAAGGCATCATCCCTGCTGGCCCGTTCCATGGTGCTGTTGGCTTCCTGGATGGTCCTCTGGAGTTCCGCCGCCTTGACCCGAAGCGCGCGGGCTCTCTCCACGGCTGGGGCCAGGTCGAAGGCGCCACCAGTCCTCTGCTGAAGATCTGAGAGCAGCCCGATGAACTCCTCGGCCACATCCACGAAGTTGAAGGGCAGAACCGGCGCCGTGCACAGGCGCCACGCTGCGGCCGCGTAAATCCGAGTGTCCTTCAGGAGGATGTCGCTATCGACCTTATCAATGGTGTCGGCCTCGGTGTGCCAGAACTCCGGTAATCCCCCCACCAGTAGGTCTTTGGCCCCGGTGCCCGGTGGCTGGCGCGAAAGCAACTGAAAGAGGGTGGGGAGGCCAATGCCCCAGAAGGAGTTATCGCCGCTGTGGCCCATGCGGTGATACCGCGGCGACTGGCCGGTATAATCCTCAATGACGCTCCTTCCCAGTTGGTAGAGTTCGACCGTGCACTCCACCTCGGAGTAATCGTTGGCTCCCCGGGCGCCAAGGGAGTCGACGTTGAGGTGAACGATGGCGTTGCGATGGAGGTCCTCCCAGTTGTGGTCGGCGTACCAGGTCGACCCCGAGTATCTTCCATGAGAATGTCCCGACCACCAGACGAACCGAACGCCCCGGCGTAGGTTCTGCCGGTACTTGGCAAGCACGCGCGCAACTTCGAGGATGCAGGCGTTGGCGGTGCCGTTGTCTGTGGCGCCCTTGTGCCACGAGTCGATATGGCCATTGAAGAGGAGGTATTTGTCTGGTTCCAGCGTACCTTCGACCTGGGCGATTGCCAGGGGCACATTGGTGAAATCGGTCCAGGTCTCGGTCACCAGCCGGACCCTCACCGGGCCTTTGGTACACAACGCCTTGAGATATTCTCCGCTGGCCTTATTCACGGAGACGACCGGCGTCTTGGGCAGGCGGTCAGCCGTCTCGGGCGTGGGATGCCCCCAGACTGTGCTGATGCACATATTACGGGGAAGCTCCCCGGAGTTGATCCAGACCTGTCCAGCAGCTCCCTTATGTTCCATGGTCCATGTGGGCTCCGGGCTGGCGAAGCCTTCCCGCATGACGATCTTCCCCCCCACATCCGGGTCATGGCCCGGTGGCACGTACATCAGCTCCGCCTCCAGACCGCTTCCCGGGGTAGTGATGGAGAAGGACTGGGTAATGCACGGGAGTGACTTCTCGTGGGGGGAGAGCACGGTGAGGGAGGCATTGAGGGGCAAGCTGATCAGGGTTTCGATCTCCAGAATGTCGGTCTTGAAGCCCAGGTTTTGCATGAATTCCCGGAAGTATCCCACCGCTCGCGCCTCACCTTTGCTGCCGGAGAGTCGGTCTTCTTCCGCGATATACGCGGTGTGTTTCCAGAGCTCTTCGCCGGAGACTTCGTTTGTCACTTCCAGTTCTTTTTCCCTTGCCGTGGCCATGGTCATGACTTCCTCCTTCCTAGGGGGCTGTGATAGCTCAACGGAGCCCCGAGTTGGGTCTGGTCTTGCATTATCAGTTCTTGTATGGTACCGCTCTCAGTTATGGCAGGACTCCTGCGGCTTGGAATCTCACGCGCAATCTATCATCAATAAGTCACCGGGGCTGCTAAATTTGACTGAAGGTTTGATCCCGTAATCATACAATAAGATAATCGAATTCCCGATGTCGGTATATGGACTTCTAGAGATTGTAAAGGCAACGGTGAGATTTTCAATACCCAAATGAGAACCATGGACTCGTATATGGAGCACCATAGCTGCTTATCTAGGTTCCGGGATTTCGATTGAACAAATCCGGGTTACGAACTGGAACTCCGGATGGAGAGCTCAAGCTTTATGTATACTAGATGAGACCATTTCGATGTCGGGATAGAACCAGCTTCTAAGGGTTGGTGTTGACAAAAACCTGGTGACGAGGAGGAGAAAAGATGCCCAAGTTTTCCGCCAATTTGTCGTTTCTGTTTGGTGAGGTCCCTTTTCTGGATCGCTTTGCCGCGTGCAGGGAGATGGGGTTTTCCTTGGTTGAGTACCCATTTCCCTACGAGCACAGCCCTGAGACGCTGCGGGGCTTGTTGGAGCGCCATGGCCTGAAGCAGGTCCTCTTCAACCTCTCTGCGGGAGACTGGGGTGCGGGGGACCGCGGCCTTGCCGCAGATCCCAAAAGGGTGGAGGAGTTTCGCCGCAGCGTTGACGAGGCCCCAGGTTACGCAAAAGCGCTCGGCGTCGATCGGGTCAACTGCCTGGTGGGGCTGCGGATCGATGGCGTATCCTTTGAGGAGCAGTGGCGCGTCTTGGTCGAAAATCTGCGCTATGCCTCGGAGAAGTTTGCCCGCGAAGGCCTCGATCTGTTGGTCGAACCCATAAACACGTTTGACATTCCCGGCTTTTTCATCAGCTCCACGCAACAGGCGCGTCGGCTGTTGGACGAGGTGGGGGCGGGCAACCTCAAAATCCAATACGACGTGTACCACATGCAGAAGATGGAGGGGAACCTCGTGGAAACCATCCGGGAAAATCTCGCCCGGATCGGCCATATCCAGATTGCCGATAATCCCGGCCGTCACCAGCCAGGCACCGGTGAGATTAACTACCGGTTTCTCCTGAACGAGCTGGACCGGATGGGCTATGGGGGCTACGTGGGCCTCGAGTACGTCCCCGAACCGGACACCAAAGGATCCCTCTCCTGGGTGGAGGAGCTTGGTTTTTCACTTTGACGGGCATTCCGGCTCGAATCCGTTATCAAGTGTCACCGGGACGATCTCAGGTTTGAAATCGACGAGGAGGGAGAACTCTACCCAGGGAGTTATGCAATTTTTGCGGGAGCGTAGCCCGTTCCTAAGGCAAATGTAAAAGGAGCCTACCAAATGAAGAGAAAGTGGGCCATCGCCGCAAGTTTGTCGCTGGCAGTGCTCGTGGCATTGGCTATTCTGTTCCACGGTCAATTGAACCGATTGAGAACGTTGGCGACTCTGAGGAGAATAGACAATTTTCCGCTCTATGAGATGCGCTATTATGGCGACTATGGTTTCGGGAATTTCCTGCGAGTGGGGATGCAGGCTCTCCCCCGCTTACAATCATATCAGGGGGAAACGGATGACGAATGGGCATGTACCTGTTTTTCGGCCTTGAATAGGGGAGGAGGCTTGATTTTCGGTCGAAATTTCGACTGGTACGTCCACCCCGCTCTCATCCTGTTCACCAACCCTCCCGGTGGCTATGCATCGGTGTCCATGGTGGACATATCGTATCTCGGATACGGGAACGAGGAGCCCTCTTGGTTTGAGCGAAGAAGGCTGTTGTACGCACCATATTTGCCCTTTGATGGCATGAATGAATGTGGGCTCGCAGTGGGCATAATGGCCGTTCCCTATGCGGACGGGGGAGAAGATCCAAATAAGGTGACCATCGGCGGCCTGCAGGCGGTTCGTCTCATGCTGGACTATGCTAAAGATGTAAACCAGGCTATCTCGTTACTGCGGGACTATAATGTTGATTTTCAAGGTGGACCACCGTTGCACTATCTCGTCGCGGATTCATCCGGGAATTCCGCCGTTGTCGAGTTCATAAACGGCCAGATGAGCATCATACGAAATCGTGAGCAATGGCAGGTGGCAACGAACTTCGTAATTTACCAAGCTGGGCCCGAGGGTGGAAGTTCCCGTTGTTGGAGATATAGCAAGGCATATGGGATTCTTGAACATGCAGAGGGCAACATCTCCGGAGAGGAGGCGATGGCCCTTTTGAATGATGTCGCTCAGTCCGGGGCCTTTCCCACCATATGGTCAGCGGTCTACAACATGACCTCTGGGGATATTCGGGTAGCTATGGGAAGGGAATATAGCGAGCCCCACGAATTCACCCTCCAGATGAGGCGCGAATAGTTCCTTTCGACACACTCAAGGTGAACCTTTCGACGAGCTCAAGGCACGCCTTTCTGCAAGCCCTCACAGCTTTTATAGTCCCGCCGCTATTTCACGTCGGCCTGATCGATTTCGTAAGGGGTTTCCGTCGGCCATTTGGGCCATAGAGGCACGAACATTATGCCGCCCACCACCAGTAGCCTGAGTGTTTCTGCGCCGGTATTGTAGACACGGTGGAAGACCTCTTCCCTGTTCAGGATGGCGTCACCCTGCTCAAATTCATGCCGACCCTCATCGGTCTGAACATAACCTTTTCCAATAAGGACGTAATAGATCTCTTCGCAGTTATGGCGGTGACGGGGCGAATGTGCACCTGGATCGATCTCCACGATTCCCACGCACAGAGACTTGGTGGGCATACCGGTTTCGGGATAGATGACCTTGATATCTTTGACTCCAGGTCGGGCCTCCATCGGCGCACCATGCAGGAATTCGGATTTCTTGACCACGACTTTTTGCATGTTGACCTCCTTGTGAAGAGGAGAGAAATGAGGCTGGTGATGTACCTATGTTCTTAATAAATTCGATATGCCTCGTCAAGCATGTAAAGGCGCACTGGTGCCGTGCACCCTACTGATAAAAAGGAAAAAGGGGGACTCCCTTAAAATACTAAGTTGAGGCCAGGAAAGCAAAGTGGGGCATATCGCTCACGGAATTGGCAAAGCATTTGGGAATCACTGTTCCAGGGGTGGGGTACGCTGTTGAAAGGAGGGGGCAGGCTATCGCCCGGGATAATAAGTATCAGCTTATCGAATGAGTTCCTTAGTTTTTTACGGGCGTCCTCCTTATTTGTATGGATGTTGCATAACTAAGAGTCAAGAGCAGACTTGACCCCTTAAAATCAGACAGGAGGCCCACATCTCAACGGCGCAGCATGAACACCACTGGGCCATAAGCTCCAGATACGCTCGATAATCATCGTCGCAGAAAGAAGTTTGCTGTCGGCGGTTGCCCCGCTACGGCACATGATGGGGGACCCCCGGAGCCACGACGCTCGCTATTCGCGCCATGGTCGGGTCCTAGTGCTCTTGTCATTACTCGTCAACAAAAAAAGTATGGTGTCCCCGGAACTGGGAACTGCCGTAGGAAAATAAGATTGACAAAGAGAAAGAGCAGCGGTATTAGTGCAGTATTTGATGTCGGTCATTTCAAATATGAGAGATTGATACTAAGTATCTACCATCAATACCGCACTTAATATCAGAGTCAAGCACCTTGTTTTATTGGAAAAGAGGAACATCTTGTTCACCGTGAGACGGCGCTGAGATGGTCGAGGGGGCAGGACTGTTTGGAGCTAACAACTTGCTTCCAAGGTTTATGCTTTCAAGATGGTAGTCGATCTCGCCGTTGAAAATATCTGGTCCTACCGTTTCTCCACAAGTCTGTGGAGACAGACCTTCTTGAGGGCGTTGAAAAATTGTGATGTTATCAAGCCTTACACCGATTAGGAGGCACTGCACTCCTCGCCAACGATCCGACAGGGACCGGTTGTGCGGAGAGAAAGAATTCCTCTGGGATGAACGAGAGGGAGAACCAAAAGCTTTTCATCCTCTAAAGCCCTCTCACACCTGTCGGATTTAGGGTGTTGTTAAACGGCTTACATTTTCTCAAGGAGGTTATCCAATGGGAGAAATAAAAAAAACAGAAAAACTCAAAGAGGGATACGAGCAATGGGAAGAAAAGCTCAAGGGCCGGCCTGAATTGCTAGATCCAGACGGGAAAAAATATATGACGGATTCTGGTATTCCTGTCAAACTTTTATATACGCCCTTAGATTTGGAGGCTATTGGTTTTGATTATTCAAGGGATTTAGGTTTCCCGGGCGGCTACCCCTTTACGAGAGGGAATCGTGAGGCAGGGTATCGCGAGGCTGGGATCCGCACGAAGCAGTACATCGGGTTCGGTAGTGCGGAAGAGACCAATGAACTTTATAAATATATGATAAAGGAGGGCAACCAGGTAATCTCGATCGCTTACGATTTGCCAACGCAAAGCGGATATGATTCGGACAATCCAAGGGTTTTGGGCGAGGTCGGCAAAATCGGAGTGCCAGTCTGCTCGCTCGAGGATTGGGAAATCATTTTCGATGGAATTGATCTCGGGAAGATTCTCGTGGGTTCGGTGTGTAATGCACAGGCATCGGTAGCGTTGGCTTGGCATATATGCACCGCAGAGAAGCAAGGTGTTCAACTTAAGGATTTGAAGGGATTAACACAAAACGACATCTTGAAAGAATTTATTGCTCGAGGAAATTACATTTTCTCACCTGAACCATCTATACGACTTGTAGCTGACATGATCGTTTTTGCCAAAGAGAATGTTCCCAACTACATACCAATTTATTGTTGCCCTTATCACATCCGCGAAGCAGGCAGTAATGCGGTTCAAGAGATCGCCTTTGGACTTGCAAATGCCATTGCCTATATTGACCGGGTGCTGAAAAGAGGGTTAACCGTTGATGATATAGCTTCGAGAATGACCTGTTTGATCACGGGAAGACATCGCGACTTTATGGAAGAGATTGCGAAGTTAAGGGCTATGCGATTTCTATGGGCCAAAATCATGAAAGAACGATACAACGCCAAGGATCCTCAATCTCATAAACTCAGCATGTGGGATTATGAGGGAGGCATAGGCTTTACAAAAGAGCAGCCAGAGATAAACATAGCAAGGGCTGCTATTGCTGCCGTGGTCGGGGCACTCGCAGGCGTAGAGGATATTGGGCTTTGTACAATGGATGAAACGTTAGGGGTGCCTGGACATAAGGCCCTTACAATCGCACTCAGAACTACACAGATCGTTATGCATGAGACGGGTATTGGTAACACGGTGGATCCCTTGGGGGGATCGTACTATCTTGAGTCACTGACCCATGAAATAGCATCAAGGGCAGAGAAAATTATAGAAAAAATCGATGGTATGGGGGGTATGATAAAGGCTATTGAGAGCGGGTATCCTCAAACAGAGATTACCAAATCAGCTTACAGTTACCAAAAAAGGATGGATAGTGGCGAGTACCCAATAGTTGCCCACAATACATTTCGGTCAGAGGAGGCGCAGGAGACCCGGGCCTTTTATCGGGCAAAGCCTGAAATGATTGAGAGGCATATAGACAGGTTAAAAAAACTCAAGAAAGAAAGAGATAGCCAAAAAGTAGAGAAAGCACTGGACAACCTGAAGCGGGTTGCTGAAAAACCGGAAGGAAATGAGAACAATCTGATGCCCCCCATTATTGATGCTGTAAAGGCTTATGCCACAGTGGGAGAGATTTGCGGTGTATTCAGGGAGGTTTTCGGCGAATACAAGGAGATAACTGGCGTGTAAAAGAAATAATCTCAAGCTTTTATACAGGGGAGAGATGACATGAATGGGAAAAGAAAAATCAGAGTATTGCTTGCAAAAGTTGGTCTTGACGGTCATGACCGTGGTGTAAAAGTTGTCGCTACAGGGCTGAAGGATGCGGGAATCGAGGTCATTTATTCTGGCCGGCATCAAACACCGGATCAGGTTGTATCAGCTGCATTACAGGAGGATGTAGATTTTATTGGTGTGAGCAACCTTTCGGCTTCATATATGGAACTACTGGGCAAGATTAAAGGCCTGCTTAAGGAAAGAGGCATGGAGGATATCAAGCTCCTGGTTGGTGGCATCATCGTTGATGAGGATATCCCCCTCCTGGAGAAAATGAATGTTAAACCATTCCCCACAGGGACAAAACTGCAGGAGATCGTTGACTACATTAAAGCAAACGCCTGAAGAAGAGTGGTTGCCTTACCAACAGAAAGCAGCGTGGAATGACAGTGAGCAGGCGAGAACTCTATGAGTCTCCGACCCCGGATCAGCTAGCGGCAACCAAAGAAATATACGGCGTGAACTGGTGATCTATAAGAGAAGGAGGTAAGAATGGAGAAAATAGGCTTTATCGGTCTAGGGGAAATGGGTGCCCCGATGGCAAAAAATCTACTTAAGGCGGGGTATAATCTGTTCGTCTTCGCCCGCAGGAAAGAGGCTCTGGAAGACCTGGTCAAGTTGGGGGCTGCAGCATGTTCAACTGTCCAGGAAGTAGGTGAGGTTTGTGATAGAACTATCGTCATGGCGCGGACAACGGAACAGGTAGAAGACATCGTGCTCGGCGATAGCGGTCTTCTGGCGGGCTGTAGCCCGGGATCTTGTATCATCATTATGTCGACGATAAATCCCATAGCCATTCAGAACATGGCGGATAAAGCGAAGGAGAAGGGAGTTGAAGTAGTGGATGCGCCAGTAAGTGGCGGGAGGCAGGGAGCAGAAGCAGCAACGCTCTCCATCATGGCTGGTGGTGATGAGAGAACCTTTAAGGAGGTTCGGCCCTTGCTCGAAAAGATGGGAAAGAACATATTTTACCTCGGGGACTATGGGATGGGTGAGGTAGCCAAAATCATCAATAACCTCCTCCTTCTTATAAACATGATCGCTGCCTATGAGGCCGTTAGCCTGGCTAAGAAGGCAGGACTGAATTTGGATTCATTATTAGCAGCAGTCAAACCGAGCACGGGAAACAGTTGGGTATTGGAGCACTGGGACATGGTGACTTCCTGGAAGAAAAACTACAAGCCGGAGGGCACTCTCGATCTTATATACAAAGATTTCCAACTAGCGTATAGGTTGGCAGAGGATCTTAGGACTCCTGTTTACCTGGGCGCATTAGCATCACAACTTGGTCGATACTAAGAACAAGCGCCAAGATAATCGATTGGCAAGGAATGGGAGAAAGGGAAGACTATTGCAGACGCTAGGGGAACTCCTGGATAGCACTGTTAAATCTTATCCTGAGAAAATTGCCGTGGTGTTCGGAGACCAGGAGCTAACGTATAGAGAGCTGAACGAAATGATAAATAGTCTGGCGTGCGGACTTGCTTCTCATGGCATTGGGAAGGGAGATTGGGTCATGGAATTTATACCCAATGGCCTCAACCTCGTTTTAACCCATTTCGCCATCGTTAAAGTGGGAGCAAGGGTGGTTCCGTTAAACGTCATGTACAAATCCCATGAGATTAACTACATTGGAGAGACGACAAATGCAAAGGCTATTATTGCCGATTCGGATCTGTGGGAGCCGTTGCAAGAAGAAGTCAAAAACGCTTTGCCGGATTTAGAGAAGATCTTCATATTGGGCAGAGAAATACCTAACGCGATACATTACGATAGCCTATTTATTTCGGGGAAGCCATTATCTTATTCCGCTGATACTACTTTTGACGATATAGCCAGTGTTATTTTCACTTCCGGGACAACGGGCAAGCCCAAAGGGGCCACACAGACACACAGGTCTATAATTTCCAATGTTTACGGTTGTATCGACAAAAACAAATTCGACAGAAATGACCGATTCCTGTGCGCACTGCCTCTATTTAACAATTTTGGTCTTAATGTAGTTATGATGAGCTGCTTTACGATAGGGGGTACGCTTATCCTTGTTGATAGGTTCGATGCTGAAAAGGTCTTGGAACATACAACGCGGTACAAGGCCACGTATTTCGCCGGGACGCCAACGATGTTTGTCTACCTCCTTGAAGCCTACAATCCGGAGAAACATGACGTGTCTTCCTTACGAGTGGTGAATAGCGGGGGTGCGCATTGTGCCCCTGAATTGGTTACGGATGTTGAAGAAACGCTTGGGGTTATTCACCTTGATGGATATGGGCAGACGGAAGGGTGTGGCTTTACAACCCTTAACCCCGTTGTGGGGGTTCGTAAAGCGAATTCCGTTGGGACGGCTTTGTCAAATATTTGGGTGAAAATCGTCGATGATAACGACGATGAGGTGCCGGCTGGTGAAGTTGGAGAAATCGTTGAAAGAGGTGATGCTTTTTCAATCCATGGCTACTGGAACAGGCCCGAAGCTAATGAAGAGGTTTATAAAAACGGATGGTTCCACAGTGGCGACCTGGGTTACTTAGATGAAGACGGATACCTTTATGTTGTCGATCGAAAGCAAGACCTGATCATCACAGGAGGCCAAAATATCTACCCCGCAGAGGTAGAGGATATTCTTTACACAAACCCGAAGATTGCGCTTGCAGCAGTGGTAGGCATTCCCGACAAAACCAAAGGAGAACTTTCCAAGGCGTATATCGTGCTCAAGAAAGGGGAAACAGCGACTGAACAGGAGATCATTGATTTTGCGAGGGTGAAGATGGCGAAGTTCAAGGCCCCTCGTATGGTCGAGTTTGTGGATTCTTTGCCCCAGGGACCCACGGGGAAGATATTAAAGAGGGAGTTGAGGGAAGAGGTACTACGAAAAGAAGGTGGGAAGTAACCAGGGAGAAGCCATAAAGGCAACAAATATGGTGGCTTCCCATTTATGTTTACGTTTCCAGGTTGATCTTACAGTATTGAGACAGTTCGCAATTTCCATCTGTTGCAGGTCAGGATGGATACAAGGGAGCCAACCGTGGGCGCAACAACGAGGTTCACGATCCAGCGGAGCGAGAACGCCAATGTCGTTCAATACGATGTTCAATTGACACCGGAGGGTAAACTTAACCCGAAGGAGCCAATCATCGCGCACTGGGTCATGCTGGGAGAAGAAAGGTCAAAGCCAGGAGTCTCCTTTGCTTTTGGGCGGTCCAAGAACTGGGCATATCGCTTACGGAATTGGCAAAGCATCCGGGAATAAGTGTTCCAGGGGTGGGGTACCCAGTTGAAAGGGGGCAGGCTATCGCCCGGGATAATAATTATCAGCTTATCGAATAACTTTCTTGGTTCTTAGGGGTGTTCCCTTTTTCTTCCTTTTTCTTCTCTTTTTTCTTTTTATCCTTTTTACATTCGCAATTTAAGGCGAGCGTGCCGCTTGGTACGATATAATATTAGACGGAAAGGAAGGCTAATATGAAGGAGCCCATTCATTTCACGCTCAACAATAAGCCCGTGAACCTAACCGTTAATGGCGAGCGAATGCTCCTTTGGGTTCTTCGCACCGACCTGGGCATCACAGGGCCCAAATACGGTTGTGGAGAGGGGTTCTGCGGGGCCTGTACCGTTCTCGTGGATAATGAGGCGGCTCTATCCTGTCAAACGCCTGTAAAGGAGGTTAACGGAAGAGAAGTTCTCACCATTGAAGGATTGGCTCAGAACGGAAGGCTTCATCCCCTGCAGAAGGCATTTATGAAACACGATGCCCTTCAGTGCGGATTCTGCACGCCCGGCATGATTCTCAAAGCGCACAGTCTGTTATCAAAAAATCCCAGACCTTCACGAGAGGAAATCATTGAGGGCATGGATGGGAACTTGTGTCGCTGCGGGGCACATATGAGAATTGTTGAGGCCATCGAAACCGCCGCCCAGGAAATGAAAGGAGGGATGAAGTGGTGAAAAAAGATGCGGATGCCTATTTGGATTATGATGAGGGCATTGTCGCACCCTCCTTACCGGTGAGTCGCCGACAATTTCTCAAACGCTTGGGCGTCCTGGGCGGAGGGATCATCATCTATTTCACTTTAGGGGACTCCTTCACTTGGGCACAGAGGAGACGCGCAGGGTTTCTCGGCGCACGGATACCTACTGATTTCAACGCGTTCCTGAGAATCGGAGCCGATAACAAAGTTACCTGCCTCACGGGAAAAGTCGAAATAGGCCAAGGGCCTATAACCTCCTTGGCGCAGATGTTGGCGGAGGAACTCGATGTTTCTTATGATTCCGTCGATATGATCATGGGTGACACGGATCTCTGCCCTTGGGATGCAGGGACCTTCGGGTCCCTCACTACCCGTCACTTTGGGGTGTTTCTGAGGGAAGCGGCCAGCGAGGCGAAAGGGGTCCTGAAAGAGTTAGCGAGCGACTACCTTATGTGTCCCATTGGCCGTTTGCAGACAAAGGATGGTGTCGTCTTTGACAAAACGCAGCCCCACCATCGCGTGATCTACGGCCGACTCACAAGAGGAAAAATCATAGAACGACACTTGAAAACATTACCTCCGCTAAAGCCCTCATCGGAGTTAACTATCATGGGCAAACCCTATTTACGGCGGGATGCCTATGAGAAGGTTACCGGCAAGGCCCAGTATGCCGGGGACGTTCGCTTGCCGGGTATGGTATATGCCAGGATACTGAGACCACCTGCCCACGGTGCCACATTGAGGAGCGCGGACACCTCAGCCGCAGAAAGGATGAGGGGCGTTCGGGTCATCCGAGATGGGGACCTGATCGCAGTGCTCCATGAGTACCCCGATGTGGCTGAGAAGGCCCTGGCCGAAGTAAACGCCCACTTTGATATGCCAAAGACGGGTATCGACGACCAAAATATCTTCGATCATCTCCTCAAAGTGGCGCCGAAACCGGTAATAGCCTCGCAGGGAGGAGATCTCGAAACAGGGGAACGGCGTGCTGCCACCATTGTTGAAGAAACCTACCTAAATAGCTATGTGTCTCATGCCCCCATTGAAACTCATACCGCCGTGGCCACCATTGAAAAGGGAAAGGCCACCCTTTGGGCATCCACTCAGAGGCCTTTTGGTGTCCAGGAGGAGGTAGCCAGTGCCTTGGGCCTTCCATCCAAAAATGTCCGCGTGATCACTCCATTTGTAGGTGGAGGATTTGGCGGAAAGAACTTCAACAGGGAGGCCGTAGAAGCAGCTCGATTGGCCAAATTAACGGGAAAACCGGTCCAGGTGGCCTGGAGCCGGGAAGAGGAATTCTTCTATGATACCTTCCGCCCGGCTGCGGTCGTGAGGATAAAATCGGGCATCGGTGACGGGGGTGATATCGTCCTCTGGGATTACAACGTCTATTTCGCGGGTCAAAGGGGGTGTGAACAGTTCTATGTGGCCGTTGGTCCCTGGCGAGCACCAGCCAATAACACCAACACATACGCCAGGGAATTGCATATGAACATTATGGCTTCACGAGCGGGCATAGACCCCCTGGAGTTCCGCTTAAGACATTTAAGGGATACAAGAATGATGGGGGTGCTGAAGGCTGCCGCGAAGCAGTTCGGCTGGAGATCATCGAAGACACCCAGTGGTCGGGGTTATGGCATATCCTGCGGCATAGACGCGGGGACCTACGTGGCCACGATGGCAGAGGTCGATGTTGACAAGGGCAGCGGAAAGATAGAGGTTAGGCGAGTTATCTGTGCTCAGGACATGGGCTTCGTGGTGAATCCAGAAGGGGCAAAGATGCAGATGGAAGGCTGTATCACCATGGGATTGGGGTATGCCTTGACCGAAGAGATTCACTTCAAAAACGGCCAGATCTTCGACCTCAATTTCGATGCCTATGACATCCCCCGCTTCTCATGGCTGCCGGAGATCGAAACAGTTCTCGTCGAAAACGCAAATCTCCCACCGCAGGGCGGTGGAGAACCGGCCATCATTTGCATGGGTGGTGTCATCGCAACTGCCGTTTACGATGCCACCGGTGCTAAGCTCTTCCAGCTCCCGATGACCCCGGCGCGCGTCAAAGAGGCGCTTACAAGGGTCTGAAATCGTTGAAGGTGGGAGGGAGATGACGATGCCAACAGATCAGCTAACCATAAAAAGGAGTTCCGCAGAATCGCGTACCGTCTTGATATTATTGGCTCCCCGAACGGAACGGTTTTAGAAGCCCTGTTATCCCTGTAATTTCAAGATGTTGTGGTAAAAACCGTGTCAAGAAACACGCTTCTGACAGGGATCTGCATGAGTGACGAGTAGCAAGGGATTTTGTTCATGGGGGTGTCACTCGCTGTTATTAAGATTGGTCAGTGATCTAAGAGTTGCATGCAATGACTGCATCTCCTGACACTCAATCCGGCACATCAGGCTATAAATGGTACGTTCTTATCCTGGCGGCCTTAAGCAATACCACTGTGGTCGGCATCCCCATGATGTCGCTGCCTGTTCTCTTCGATGAAATAGCGAGGGAGTTGGGTTTAAACCTGGTTGAGATTGGGTGGATCTGGGGCATTGGTTTTCTGACCGGCATTGT
>SMTZ1_10000879_pt1 | contig 54136 bp, 47 predicted proteins | sample DeeMarSWOR136_30_FD_25667 | JGI IMG/M metagenome (IMG submission 25667) | reverse complement strand
AGATAGATGCGACCATCACTGCCTCCTATTAATAGCTCTTTTGTACCATTATGATCCCAATCAACTAGGAAGGGGACAGCTGAACCTTCTACCATGAGCTCTTGACCATTTACCTGAACCTTTTCAGCCCTGATGAACTGAGGTGTTCCCTCTGCACTATTGCGATACAGATGAATATACCCTTCCCCATCTCCCACCAGTAAATCTTTTCTCCCATCACCGTTCCAATCAGCCACAAAAGGAGCAGCAAAACTTCCTACATCCAATGCTACCCCTCCTACCTTAACTGAAAATGGAGGAGACCATACAGGATCACTATCGCTTCCCTGGTTCAGATAGACCAAAAGCGTTCCACTCCCACTTCCCAGCACGATATCCTTCCTATGGTCTTCATTCCAATCCACCACACAGGGTGTGCAGTAACTATCAACGGCAAGTGCCGCTCCCTCGGCATCCTTAAGCACTTTGGGTGAGGTAAAGGAAGGCTCGCTAGTGCTTCCCTGATTGGAATAGTAGAGAAGAAGACCCGCTCCACTTCCCACCAAGAGATCTTCGGCACCATCATTGTTATAGTCAACTATAAAAGGTGCAGCATGAGTTCCTACATTGATATCCTTTCCCCCTGCTTTTAGAAAGTGGTGCCTTAAGAAGTGGGGAGTGCTCTCTGTTCCACTATTGATGAAAAGGGCAATCTTCCCTTCCTGCGTACCAAGGAGTAAATCCTTCCTCCCATCCATATCATAGTCCACTACAAAGGGGTGGGAGTGCGTTCCTCCCTCACTCTCCTTCCCTTGAGACCTGAGGAGAGGAATTATCTGCGTAAGGTCGCTTGCTGAAAAGGGTGTCAGGGAGATGGTGTAGATGTCTTTCGATAAGTCAGAGAAATCGATAATGCCATAGTAGTCGTTGAAACCTGGATGGGTGAGTCTCAAGACCTGTGTGCCTCCCACAGCCTGGTTGTATGATCGAGGGGTAGTGCCTGAGTAGATGCCGCGATAGGCATGGTTTCCATTCCAGTAGAGTGTGGCATCGGGGGGAAGAGAGATGATGGTAATGGGGGTATAGTTTATGGTTACCCCCCTTGTGGTAACATTTCCTGCCAGGTCTTGGGCAACGATATTAATGAAATTCCCCCCCCATTCCAGATTAACCGTGGCCTTAAAGATCTTATCAACGGGGTCGATAGAGGCAGCCTTTCCATTAACTGTAATAGAGCAGAGGTGGGGGTCCTCAAAGCTTCCGGTAATAAGGAGAGTGGGATGCCGTACCTTCCTTGGTGAGGAAAGGGGCGGAAGGGTTATCTCTGGGTTTTTCCGATCACAGATGAAAAGCACACTTGCGTCTGAGTAGGCAGAGCAGATGCCAGAGGGGGTCACTGCCTTCACCCTCACCTTATAGGAGTGATGGTGCTCGCATTTGAGTTGGTAGCATGGAGGCTTTGAGCTGATGTATTTCACCACAGTGAGGGCATTTTCACTGTGATCATCTGAGAAAAAGTGGGTATCGGTAATCTCCAGTAGATAGTGATCAACTATTCCCTCAGAGGGTTGCCAGGATATGTGAGCATTCTCCTGGTTAAAGTAGAGGGCCATAGAGGAGTAGGAGAGGGCCTCGTTAAGCTGAATCGTGATGAGATAGACCATAATGATGAGTGAGAGCGCTAATAGAGTGTGCCAGAGTGAGAAATAGTCAATTATTCTTCTCATAGTCTTTGTTCTCCCTTAGAAATTTAAAAGGAAAGGTAAAGAGAGCGAGATTAGTTAAACGTGATCACTGGCCTGCCGGGGACACTGGGTGGTGCTTGATCTAACTCTGCTGCTTCACCTCCCTCTTCTGGGAGAGTATCTCCTGGTTCTGCATCTTTGATCGATGCTGTATCATCAAGTGGTGCGAAATTCTGCTCTGGTATATCGCACCCATATACCTCTATTTCAGCGATCTGAGCCACATAGAAGATGAAAAAGGTTTTGGCTTTAGTGATAGAGACCCTGAGGTATCGGGCCTCAAGGCTGTTAAGCTCCCAGCTATCGAAGTGAGTAGATTTAAGGGTATAGTTTTTTTCACTGCGTATCTCTTCCCAATTAATGTTGTCGCTGCTTAGCTGTATCTGGAAGTTTACCGGGAAGAAATCCATGGTAAGAAACTTTAAGGCATACATATCGATCCTGCTCATCTGTTTTATTTCACCCAGATCAAGGGTGATGAATTCATTTTTCCGGTATAGAGAGGGTGGAGTAGACCAAAAGGTGAGGTAATTCCCGTCTACAGCCTTATCCTTTTCCCGAAAAGGAAGGAATTCACTTGATGCTATTACAGAGATTGGCTTGAGCTTATACTGAGAATCTACAAGTTTGATCTGATCTTTGGCAGGCTCGGTCATCCAGTTGCCGGCAGCGTCCCTGAATTTGACATAAACAGTTTTGTCCCCTTTGTCTGGAGTTAAAGTCCACATCTTAGTAACTGTGTAAGGTTCGGGATCTGACCACTCTTGATTATCGTTACTGAAGGTCATCAGTGCATCCCCACCGAGTTCCTCGCCTAATGTGACGTTTGGCGAGTGAGTGAGTTTGTCACCGTTGTTGATGCTGATGGTACCGCTAGGAGGGGTTGTATCAGGTAGAATAGTGGTGGTTGATGCTGTGGATGATGCTTCAGCTATCCCCCATACTTCATCAGTTTTTTCACTCTCGTTACTAGAAGTATCATAGGCAGTTAAAGCCATGTAATAGGTTATACCCTCAATTAGTCCTGATAGTTCAAATGATGTAACCTTTCCAACATCAATAGGTGAACCATAATTTCCAGATGAAGTTCTATAGTAGATCTTATATCCGCTCAAATCAGCTTCTTCGTTCGAATCCCAAATTACATTAATAGAGGCCCCATACCCTATTTGAGCAGTAAAAAGGAGAAGGCTTAAAAGAGAGATTGTCATCTTAAGGGTACTTTTCATAGAAAATGTATTCTTATTCAAAAACAATGTTAGTGCTGGTATTTATTTGCTTGGTATGTTGATACAAAATCAAAGAATTTGTAGTGATGAGAGCTAGATTTACAATAATATCGGCTTGATTTCTATTAACTTAAACAGTATTGATAAAATATCGTGAGAGGATCTAAGGGGTGTAAATAGCGGAAAATACTCTTCAAAACACCATTTGACTGAAAAGAGATACTATTAGGGAAAGATTGTATAAAGAGGTGTTAAGAAATTTATTATTACAATACAACTTTGTCAGATTGAAGGAGTGTAATATCTTGAGCAGAAATATGGTAAATTAAAAGTTATTAAATTCTGCTTCAATAAAATTCGGTAGGGCAAAAGAAGCCCGGTGGATATCGGCATTATAGTAGCGATTTTTCAACTTAACTTTTTTATATCTTTTTACTTGAAAATCATTCAAGGGATCATATTTTTTAGAACAAATAATGAAACACCAGATACCACAGATGTAGGACGGCACATATGCAGTAAATAATTTTACAATTGGAAATGTCTTATTCAATCTTGTATACATAGATTTCATAATTCTTAATTCCTCTTCAAATGTAGGGGTTTCAGATTGTGCCGTTAGTAATCCCTCTTCCTTTAAGGCACGAAAACAATTGTTATAAAAATTTTTTTGGAATAGCTTTTTCCCTGTTCCAACTGGGTCTGGAGAATCTACAATAATCACATCATAGAAATTTTCTTTATTCTTTACAAATTGAGCACCATCTTTAAAATAAACATTTAATTGAGACTCTTTGAACCCCACACTCACACTAGGAAGAAATTCCTTACATTTATCAACAATCATAGGATCAATTTCAACCAGGTCTATCTGATTTATCTGGGGATGTTTTGATAATTCCCTAACAATCCCACCATCCCCACCTCCAATAACTAGAATCTTTTTGGGATTGGCATGGGTAAAGAGAGGGACATGAACCATCATTTCATGATATATAAACTCATCCTTCTCAGTAACATTGACGATCCCATCTAATACAAGCATCCGACCGAAATCATAGCTATTAAGTATTTCAATTTTCTGATACTTACTCCTTCCCTTAAATAAGGTTTCTTTTATTTTTATATTTAAAATTGTATTAATTGAATACTTATCTTTAAACCAATAATTCATATCAAAAATATTAATGAAATAAAATAATTATGGATATACTTATAAAATTAATTATAAAAAATGTAGACAAGATAAAATGAATCAATAATTTTTAAATACAAAATTCTGTCTTTTTACAACTGGTCAGTCAAAGAGGAATTTCTAATAGTCTTTGTGATTCAGGTGCTATTAACCCTCTCTTCAATTCTTTAGTTGAATTTCTTACTGATTTTAATTTTTCATTCATAAATTCAAAGGCCTTCCAGGGATTAACCCTTTCTCCACAGGTAAAAAAATCAACTGCAGCATAACCATACTCAGGCCAGGTGTGCATAGCCATGTGTGATTCAGCAATCACAATTACCCCACTAACTCCATGAGGGCTAAACTGATGGAAGGTAGAGTCAATAATGGTAGCGCCGCTTTTTATTACAGCTTCCCGCATATAGTGCTCAAGTAGTTCTAAATCGTTTAAAATGCGTATATCACATTCATAATACTCAGCTAAAATATGCTTACCTAATGCATTCATGGCTATCAACCTCCCTTCTTGAAAGTTTTAATGTTATTTTATGCTAAAATATAGGTGGTGTAACAACCCATAGAATCTTTGCTGTTTCTTTCCCTATATTGATAACGCTATGTTTTTTGTCCGCAGAGAAATAAAAGCAATCTCCTTCCTTCAATTTAAATATTTTATCATCTAAATTAAGATTTATCTTTCCCTGTAATAAAAATCCGAGTTCCTCTCCTTCATGAGCAGGATCTTTGAAGGTCTCTTCCCCTGGCTTGATACTAACTAATACAGGGTCCATCTTTCTCTTTCCCGAACCAGGTATGAGTAATTCAATCTGAACACTATTATCTGAATCGGGAGTTAACAACCTTATTTCTTTGGGATAAATAACTTTTTCTATATCAATATCACTAAAAAACTCGGTAGGGGTTGTTCCCAAAACTTCTAAAATATCCTCTAAGGTTGCTATAGAAGGTGATGCGGCATCATTTTCAATCTGTGAAATAAAACCTTTAGATAAATCTGAGCGTGAAGCTAGTTCCTCTTGAGTGAGTGAGTTTGCCATACGCAAACGCTTTAACTTGTGGCCAATTTTCATGACCTTTTCCTCCCTTTATGCAAAGTTTAAAATTTTTAAACGAAAAGTTTAATATTTTTAATATAACCTGTTTCTTGTTTTGTCAACATTTTTTAAAAAAAATATCTAATGTCTTATAAAATAAGCATAAAAATCTAAGCTCAACCGTTACCTTGTGCTTATGGAAAGTTTTTCTTGAAAATGTCTATTTAGCGTTAAGGTAAATTTTGATATCCAACAAATAATATATTCTTGACTTGTCAAAGAGTTACTTATATTGTTTAATTATACCAGAATTTTTTAAGACTAGAGTTTATAATGAGAGATATTAAACCTCTATTTATTCAAATAGCTGATACTCTTTTCAGAAAGAAATATAAAGATATCGAGCATCGAAAATTCATTAGGCTCAAAGATTCCTTATTACTCTCTGTGAGACTTGTTGATTACCATAGCGGGGAAATATATTCCAGGCAGATTAAAGGAAAAACATTAAATATATCACGAGAAGGTTTATGTATAGAAACCAGCATAGTTACTGTCAATGGCATAGATATATTTAATGAAGCTATGTCTGATGATAAAAATCTAGAGATAGAAATAGATGTCTACAAGACCAAAGAAAAGATAAAGGCTCTTGGAAAGGTAATATGGTTTGATATGACACCCAGAGAGAAATCTTTTTTGTTTAAGGCAGGAGTTTATCTTACACTAATAGAGAAAGGAGATAGTGAGAGATGGTTCAAATTAGTAGAAAATGCAAAAAAGTATAGTAAGGATAAATCGTTTTTTATTCGTGTAATGCAAAATATTTTTAAAAAACCTGCTTAACCATTTAGTTATAATACCCCCTTTTTTATATCTAAGATAGTGGCTTGATGAATAAAGTGAGTGAATAAAAGACTTAAAAACAAAATATAATTTTATGCTCTGAATAACTCCATAAAGGATATCAATATGAAAAGGGCCAGGAGTATTAATCAAAAGCTATTACATATCATACAGAATGAGTTTGACGGTTGTGAGTGGTTTATAATTTCCGCCAACGAACTTATGAAAATAATAAATGATATGATTGAAACGTTTAAAAATGATGGTGATAAATCTTTTGAAGAAATAAGGGATTCTATCGGCAGTATAGGCATAGCGGTAAGTAATGTGGAGAAATGTTTAGACGCAGTTGAGGAATGTTATGGTAAGCTCGTTGAAACACTTCATAATGAAGTCAAGAAAAATACATAGTAGGTTAATCAATTGTCTTTTCAATATTCCAACTGAAATAGAGTGATCTTTGACCTCCCTTTGTAATTTCAACATGTGTGTGCGTGTTTACTTTTTCTCTATAAATAGCCTTAATAGTAAATATACCTGAAGGAACCTTAGCATAGAAGAGAGGTCCCTTAGATATTACCTTTACGATTTTTTGTCCCTTTTCATTTATAATATTTACCTCTACATTAGACAAATATTTCTTCCAGGGAAGAGCGATAAAAACGAGCTTTAAATTGTAATCTTTACCTAACCTTTCAATCAATTTCCGTTCAGGCTTACCAATGCCACCATACATGATGGCGATATCTTTACTAACTTTAAGTATCTTAATATCAGAATGTTCCACATCATAAACCATCTGCGGTGGTGTTTGGGAAAAGCAGAGAGAAGTTCTTAGGAGAACAATTAGTATGACACAAATAATATGGTGTAGACTTACTACTTTCATAGAAAAATCCTCTTCTTCAATAAATTCTGCAATTCCAAATATTAAAGGTGAGGTTTCTTAAATCTATTAGAAAGATTATCTCTTTTAGCAATTAAAGTCAATTGGCATTAGGTGAACTGGCAATGAAATAAACAACAGGAGGTGGTTTTTTTATAAGTACATGATGGGGTAGGGTAGTGTTTGATAAAATTATTCTAGGAAGTGTACTATTCGGTCTGCTTTCTGCTCCAATTAGTTTACTTAAAAAACCTAGATTTTTTTGCGGATCAGCGGTATTTGACCCAATTAGTTTTTTTGGATGATTTCTTTCTTCCTTCCTCTATGGGCCTTTGGGGATTCTAATTAGTTCTTTTATTGGAGCGCTATCTATATCCCTTTTTTTAAAGAGAACCTACTCCTTTAGATGCTCTTATACCCTGGTTAGTTGTTTATCCTACTGGTATTTATAATAGATTTGCTATTTGGTAAAAATAAATTTAATCATAGTTTACATAATATATCTTATCAGACATAATTTTGTTTATATCCACTTTCGCACAATTATAAAACTTTTAATTATTAAGAGGTATTTTTATATGACAGTTGTATTTCAGTATGATATCCATATGAACCTTGATTATTTAAACTCACCTGAGAGGCTTAGTGGAAAAGCTAGAAAAATTGGATTAGCAAAGTTAAAAGATTATGAATTACTATTTGATCTCTACAGTAAAAATAATAGATCAGCAGTAGCTAATATTATGCCACAAAACAGATCTGAGGTAATCGGCATTGTCTATGAAATACCTGATTACCTTTTTTGGGGGAAAAAAGAAGGAGAACGATCAAAAATGGATTGGATAGCGGATGATAATCTTAAAGGAACTGGAAATTACCAGAAGAAGTCAATTGAGGTAGTAAATCAAGAAGGAAAGTCTATTGAAGTTTGGTGCTATTTGGGAACCAATAAAGGGAGAAAGAGGTTCCAAAAAATGGGGAGTAAAGATAAGGTCATTTCAAAAAGGTATATAACTTACATTATCAATGGAGCACTACAGAATAATCTTCCTAAATCATACATTAATAAAATAAAAAATATAGCCATTGAACACAATAAGAAATATGGAGTTATTCTAGATTTATAATAATCTATTTTATGTGTAACCCACTTATTTTTTTAGTAATGAAGGTAATCCCTTTCTATTCATATATGAATCAGCTTATGTTCTCTAAAGCCTAAGCCTAAATTTTCAGCATAATCTAATTGTATTTCCCAATCAATTTCTGGATAGAGTCCTCTAAACTTGTCCTCCCCCTCTTTAAAATTAGATTTTAATGCAGAGTTAAAAATTCCGATTTCTTGATTTACCAGATCAACTGAGGCTTGATCTATAGCTACGGGATCGGTTGAGGCTAGGATACCAATATTGGGTACAATAGGTGCATCTGCATGGCCATAACAATCACAAGCTGGACTGATATTCATTAGGAAATTGAGAAATATCGCCCTCCCCTCTTTACCCTTAAGCACACCACAGGCATGCTCAACCATCTTCTTCTGAAAATTGGTTACTGTTTCATTCCATTGAATCTGAATAGCTCCTTGAGGACAGATGGTGATACATTCAGCACAACCGATACACTTTACTTGATCAATATTTGATCTGTTATCAATCAATGCAATTGCCTTCTGAGAGCAAATCTCAATGCAGTCGCCGCATCCTTTGCACAATTTTCTATCAACCTTGGGAGATATGTTAGAATGTTGAGCAAGCTTTCCCTGACGGCTCGCTCCACCCATACCAATGTTTTTTAGAGTACCCCCAAAACCTGTAAGATCATGTCCTTTAAAATGTGCAACACTGATAATATTATCTGTATGGAAAAGCTCTGCTCCTACACTCACCTCTTTAAATATGGGTTTATCAATTGTAACTTTAACTGATGTATTACCCCGTATACCATCTGCTATCACCAAGGGTGCATCTACAACAGAATAACTATATCCGTGATGTGTTGCCACGGTTAAATGAGAAACAGCTTCGCTTCGATCACCACGGTATAGTGTGTTGGTATCAGTAATGAATGGCTTTCCTTTATACTGTTTTACTTTATCAACTATTTTCCTCACAAAAATCGGAGAAACAAAAGCAGTATTCCCCCTTTCTCCAAAATGAAGTTTTATAGCAATCAAACTGTTTTCCTTAATTCGCGATTTGATTTCAACTCCCTCTAATAGAAGATTCAACTTATCAAAAATATTCTTTTTAGTGCTCGTTCTCATATCAGCAAACAACACCTTGTTTTTCATGAAATACTCCAATGGAAATGACATCAACTGATAAACACAGAAGATAAGTGTAGGGGATGAACTAGGTGATAATTCACCAATGGGTTAGTCCATTGACTACTTGATCTCGCCTAACGTACCTAATCCTGCTAAATTGAACAGTAGACTGTACTCAATCTCTCTGTCTTTTCCATCTTGCCTAGCCTTTTCTTCTATATTGAATCTCACACTCCAGCACTGGGCAAAATATTCAAGACCGTAGAGTGAATCTAAAGTTTTTAAGTTATATTCTGAGCGACGAGTTTCGTAAAAAGCGGACCAGGATTTGTTAATCTTAAATCGTGCTTTAATTAGGTAGCCCTCTATTTGATCTCTTACATAGCGATATTCTAAGCGAAGGTAATCATCCCTCTTATTTTCCATTAATAGAAAGGCATCGTAAAAACTTACATTATTGTCATAGGGGTTGTACCCTAAATGGGCTTTAAAATAGGTATAAGAGTTAATCCTATGTCTCAATTCTGCGAGTAGGTCTGAGAAATCATGTCCATTGTACCCCTCTGCGGAAAAAGCCCAGTCAGGGTGGGTGAAATAGTAATTCTGCCCAATCCTTAAATAACCTAGTTCTTGCTCAGTGTAGCTACCGTCAGGTTGCAAAACCTTTGCAGTAAATCTGTTGGTAAGTGAGTAGGTAATGCCATTTCTATTATAAAAGCCCTCTAAATTTCTATCCATTGGGTCATAGAAAGGAAATTCTTCTTGGTCCTCGTCAGAGATATATTGATATAGGATTTTGGGTTCAATTGAATGTTTTAATTTGGCAATCTTTTTCCCCGGAAATTGATAGACTTTAAGAATGGTTGTTGACAGCTCGGCGCTAGCATCTAGGAGGCCCTTTGTATTATCATATTTCCTATTCTTGCTTAGGTCAAAACCAAAGACACCTCTCATTCCTATCTCCGGCATAAATTTGACATAATTTCTGAAATTAAAAGGCCAGGAGATTTTAGGAAATATATCAAACCTCTGACCTTCCACTCCATGGTGTCGACTAAAGTAGTCATAGGTTGAATCAATTTTGAAAAAAAGTGGGGTTCCGGGTATATTTTGTCTCTTGCCGGAAAAACTTATTTTAGGAAGTCTTTGAAGGGTTGTTCGATCTCTTGTAATTAGATCTTTGTAGTAATGCAATTCTGTTGTTAAGCTGTAGTGTGACCAGTTCTTAGTATAAAATAAAAAAGATTTATTTTTCTCTTTTGATCTGAGACTTACCCTGTCCCACTCGCTTTCAGAACGTCTAATTTCTTTTCCATAATCTTTATAAATCTTTCGGTCACTTAGCCAGGTGATGTGTGCTTTAGCATACGATGTATCATTAAAGTAGTGTTCTCCTTCATAATCAATAAGAGCTCTCTTTCTATTACGACCATATTCTTGTTCATATTCATGGTCAAAATAGCTGCTTCTTTCTTCAGTATAATAATGATATAATTTACCATTGCTCTGTGTGCTAAGAATATAGCGCAATTCCAACCCCTCCCCTACTCCCTTTTTACTTCCATAATCGAGATAGAATGTTGCATCGGTATTACCAGAAATTGCCCAAAAAAAGCTGTTACTGATTTCTACACCATCACTACTGGAATAGCCAAAATCAGGCATGAGAAAGCCACTCTGCCTTTTAGTCTTAACCGGATAAAAGAAATAAGGAAAATAGACAATAGGAATATTGCGAATTTGAAAGGTGCTGTTTTTCAAGGTGGCAAATCCTTCCAACGTTACATCAATCTCACCACCAGTAATCTTCCACGTTGGAATTTCTCCGTTACAGGTTGTAACGGTTCCGTTTAAAACTCTGTACTTGTTTTCACCAAGTCTATCAAAAGATTGTCCTGCGATGTGATAATTGTTTTTCTTCAAAAATAAAGTTGCCTGAGAGATAGTGCCAACTTGAGTTTCTAAATTAATGTCTAATCTCTCGCACGTTAATATATCTTCTTCCTCAGTTAATGAAACACTCCCTGTAGCCTTAGCATCCTGAGTTACAATATTATAAGTAACTTTATCAGCGTTTAAGATCACTTTTCCCCTTATGATTGCAACATTCCCTTCAGCAAAATAGATGTTGGTCTCATGGTCATAGTACATCATATCAGCTTTAATGCTCACTTTTTCATCGGTAGAAAATTTGGGTGTAAAGGGGATTTTTTTAGCTGATAATAGCCAAGGGAAAAGGAATATAAATGTGATAACCCAACAAAGATATAAAAGGTATATTCTTCTCATCCTATTGTTGATGGATAGCATTTTTAAGTTAGTTGCTTCGCAACAACAAACTTGAGGAGTTTAAATTCAGACATCAGTAGACAGAATGAAAAACAAGAGCAGTGATAGATATTACGAGACATTTAGTTATGATTTTTAAACAAGAAAACTATCATACTATTTTAATTTTATCAATAATTAATGACAGCGTATACATTTTAGTTGCATTGCAAGGAATAATGAGAGGTTCCTTATTAATAGTTGAAGGAACGAATGCAAATGAAGCTGTTTGAAGGATAAAGAAAGGGGGGGGTTACAAATTGTATATGTGGTCTTTATCAATTTACTGTTTGTGTGTTTAAAAAGATCGTTCGAGCTTCACCTACAGTAAACAGAGAACCTGTCACACAGATCAAGTCATTGGGATGTGCTATGGTTAAGGCATAGATGGTAGCCTGTCTTACATCTTTAATTTGATGATACTTGACTTTCCAATCTTGGATATCCCGAGCAAGGGTGTGTGTAGAAGCAGCACGATCCATATTGGGCTTGCAGAGAATAACCTTATGAGCACAAGGTACAATTTCCTTCATCATAGCCTTGATATTTTTATCTTCCATAATTCCCAGAAGGAGAATTAATTTTTTAAAATTGAAATATTTTAATAGTGCCTTTTTGAGATTCTTCATGGCTACTGGGTTATGAGCACCATCAAGAATCACTAGTGGGAAATTCTTCACTATCTCAAGTCTTCCTGGCCAGTAAACGTTACGTAACCCCTGATAAAGTGCCTTATCTCCTATATGGTATCCTTTACCTCTCAGAATCTCTATCGCTGCCAGTGCAAGAGCGGCATTGTTTTGCTGGTGATCTCCCAACAGGGCAATTTTTATGCCATTCAGCTTATATTTCATACCACGATAACTTAAGTAATTTTGTTTTATTGTTTTTAAGGAAAAGTCTTTTCCTAATCGGTAAAATCGGGTTTGAAGAGTTTTACACCGTTTTTTAAAGAGAGTAAGTACTTTAGTTTGTGTTGCTCCTGTAATCAAAACGCTTTTCTTTTTAATGATGCCTGCCTTCTCATGTGCAATCTTCAGGAGACTATGACCTAAATAGTACTCATGTTCTTTAGAAATATTAGTTATAACGGAGACAAGGGGAGATACTACGTTTGTTGCGTCTAACCTCCCTCCCATTCCTACTTCCAAGATGCACAAATCAACTTTCTGCTCTGAAAAATAGAGCAATGCCATTGCGGTAACAAATTCGAAATATGTAATACTATCTATTTTTTCCGCTTTATTGCTTAATAACGTTGTTAACCTTATTACATCCTTTTTACTTATTTCATGATTATTGATCTTAATTCTCTCTGTAAAGCTGGTAAGATGGGGTGAGGTGTAGAGGCCTACTTTATATCCTGCCTTTGATAATATGGACGCAAGGAAAGCAGCGGTAGATCCTTTACCATTAGTTCCGGCAATATGGATACATGGTGCATTTCTTTGGGGGTTCTTGATGGAAGCAAGAAGATTAGAGATATTAGTAAGCCCAAATTTTATTCCAAACTTCTGTAGCCCATAGAGATAGGATATGGATTTTTGGTACGTCATGGGTAAGAAATCAAATTAGTTGCTTTGCATCAAACTTGAGGTGCCAGAGTTTAGAAGTGAGTAGTTAGAATGCACCCTTCAGCGACGAAATACTTTTTATTTTGTAGTAATCAAATATGAGCTATTATCCACTCCAGTTTTTATCTCACCGTTTTCATATGCCTGAATAAAGGCTTCAACAACATCTTTCTCAAACTGTAAACCTGTACACCGCTTCAACTCAGCAATTGCTTTAGCTTCATCTAAGGCATTGTGATAAGGTCTGTTGGTAGTCATAGCGTCATAGGTGTCTGCAACCGATATAATTCTGGCAATGAGGGGAATAGTAACACCCTTCAATCCTTCTGGGTACCCTTTCCCATCTGCTCGCTCATGATGATAACGCATACCGGGTATAACATCCTTTAGTTGTTTGATATGTCCTATAATTTCAGCTCCTACAATAGGATGTTTTTGCATCTCTCTGTATTCTTCCTCAGTAAGCGTCTCTTTTTTTCTTAAAATTTTATCTTCAACCCCAATTTTACCTATATCATGTAGTATTGCGGCAACTTTTAGGTTTTCTATCTCATCAGCATTCAGATTCATATATTTAGCAATAGCTAAACTGAATGCTAATACCCTTTTGGTATGTCCACCGGTGTAAGGATCTCTCTTTTCAATTGATTGTGCTAAAGCCTCAGAGACTTCTAAGAAGGCAGCGTGTATCTCTTCATATAAGGTGGAATTTTCTATGGCTATTGCAACCTGATTAGCTAATAGTTGAAATAAGCCTATATCCTCCTCACTAAAAGGCTCATTTCCCAACTTATTGAGTGCTTGTAATACACCACTTACCTTTTGTTTCACCACTACAGGAACGCAGAGAATATTTTTAGTTGTATAACCAGATTTTTCATCAACACTTGTAGAATGTCGGGAGTCTTTGGTCACATCAGGAACCACCAAGGGTACACCATGTTCTGCAACCCATCCAGCAATACCTTCACCCATTTTCAGCCTTACCTCTTTTAAAGCTTCTCCTTTATCTCCTAGAGCGACTTCGAAGAATAGCTCATTTTTTTCTTCGTCTATTAGCAGTAATGAACCTACCTCACAATTCATTAAGCGTGTTGCTGCGTGCATTGCTCTCTTTCTTACCTCTTTGGGTTCTAAAGTAGAATTAAGAATAGTACCTAATTCAATTAATGTCGCAAACTGATTAACCCTTCTTTCTGATTCTTTAAGGGTACGATTAAGCTCTGATTTCAGGCTATCAACAGATTCCGAAGATTTATTCATTCATTGCTCTCTTCAAACTGGAAACAAATTGACTGACTTTTTGCATCATATATTTTTTATCCCTACTATTCTCAATAATTCGTATGATAGCACTACCCACTACCACAGCATCAGCCCATTTTGCAACCATCTTTGCGTGCATGGGATTGGATATTCCAAAACCAACCCCTATGGGAAGATCCGTATTCTTTTTTATTTTTTCCACTTGTTTTCTGATGTCCTTGTCGAGTGTTGATCGAACACCAGTTACCCCTGTTAATGAAACATAGTAGACAAAACCAGTGGCATTTTTTACAATCAGATTTATTCTTGCTTCATCACTGGTGGGTGCGAGAAGAAATATGAGATCTAAGCCAGTACGATCAGTTTGTGTTTTCATCTCACGAGCTTCTTCAGGCGGAAGGTCAACTGTTAAGATACCATCCACTCCCGCATTCTTCGCATGGTGAACCAATCTCTTCAAACCGTAAATAAAAAAGGGGTTATAGTATCCCATGAGGACTATCGGGATAGTAGTCTTTACTCGCACTCTTTTTACTAATTCGAAAATCATCTTTAAATTTGTTCTGTGTGCTAAAGAACGCTCTGAAGCCATTTGGATAGTAGGACCATCTGCCATAGGATCAGAAAAGGGGACACCCAATTCTATCAGATCAGCCCCGCTTTTTTCTAATATCAAGATAAGTTTCTCTGTGGTGTGAAGATCAGGGTCTCCTGCTGTAATAAAGGGGATTAAAGCCTTTTCCCCCTCTGATCGTAATCTCTCAAATGTCTCACTAATTTTACTCATCTTTTTATCTCTTTCCTCTGATGATTCTTTATGAAGCTAAGTTTAAGGCAATCCATTAGAGTTTCACTCCCATTACATCAGCAACAATATGAATATCTTTATCCCCTCTGCCAGATAAATTAATTACAATTATCTCATCTTTTCTTAAATGTGGTGAGAGTTTCATTACATAAGCTATAGCGTGAGCGCTTTCTAGAGCAGGCATAATGCCTTCGGTAAGAGTAAGTGTGTCAAATCCCTTTAATGCCTCTTTATCCGTTATTGAAACATAATCGATCCTCTTTAAATCATGGAAGTAGCAATGCTCAGGCCCAACTCCAGGGTAATCTAAACCAGCTGCGATGGAATGAGCGAGTTTAATTTGACCATACCTATCCTGCAAGAGATAGGTCTTATTCCCATGCAACACTCCCATTTTTCCCGCACAGATTGAGGCGGCATGCTTTCCACTTCTTAAACCCTTCCCTGCTGCTTCTACACCAATCATTTGAATGTGTTTATATTTAATGAAAGGATAAAATATACCGATGGCGTTACTACCTCCCCCCACGCACGCAACCAAATAGTGAGGTAATCTCTTTTCCTGTGCAAGGATCTGTCGTTTTGTTTCATCCCCTATGACTTTCTGGAAATCCCTCACCATTAAGGGATAGGGATGAGGACCAGCAACAGAACCGATAATGTAAAAGGTAGTACGAACGTTGGTTATCCAATCTCTTAGAGCTTCATTCATGGCATCTTTCAAGGTGTTACTGCCGGAGGACACCGGCCTCACTTGTGCTCCTAATAGTCTCATGCGAAAAACATTCAAGGATTGTCTCTTGATATCTTCTGTACCCATATATATTACACATTCCAGACCAAATAGAGCTGCCACAGTTGCCGTTGCCACTCCATGCTGTCCCGCACCAGTTTCAGCGATGATTCTCGTTTTACCCATCCTTTTAGCAAGAAGTATTTGCCCAATAGTGTTATTAATCTTATGGGCACCTGTGTGATTGAGGTCCTCCCTTTTTAAGTAGATCTTTGCTCCACCTAAATGGTTAGTAAAACGCTCAGCAAAATAGAGAGGAGTTTCTCTACCTCCGTAATGTTTGAGATAGTAATTCAGCTCTTTCTTAAAGGAAGGCTCATTCTTATAGTGATTGTATGCATCTTCTAACTCCAGAAGTGCCGGCATCAATGTCTCAGAAACATATCTTCCTCCATAGGCACCAAACTTCCCTTCTTTATCTGGAATTCTCATCACATTTATCCTCTCACTTAATTAACGCTCTTAATTTTTTTCCAACATCTTTTTCTCTCATAAAAGCTTCACCGATTAAAAAGGCATCTATCCCCTCTTTCTGTAAAGTCAAAATAATATCTTTTTTATCTATGCCACTCTCACTGACTACAATCTTATCTTCAGGAATGTACTTTACTAGTTGTAGTGAAGTGTTTGTATTAACGGTAAAGTTTCTAAGATCTCTGTTATTTATTCCGATCATTTGTGCATCTACTGAGAGGACTTTTTTTAGTTCTTCTAAAGTATGAACCTCAACGAGAGCACTAAGATTTAATTGAGAGCTTAAGGTAAGAGAGTCTTTTAATTCTTCGTCACTTAAAATGGCAGCAATCAGTAATACAGCATCGGCTCCGTAAATCCTCGCTTGATAGATTTGATAAGGATCAATAATAAAATCTTTATCTAGAATGGGAATAGAAGTTACTTCTTTAACCTGCTTAAGGTATTCAAGATCTCCTTGAAAAAAGTGTTTATCTGTTAAAACTGAAATAGCAACCGCCCCACTTTCCTCATATGCTCTCGCAATTTCTACTGGATTGAAATCATCCCTTATAATCCCCCTCGATGGAGAGGCCTTTTTAATCTCTGCAATAATATTTATAGGCTTACTTTCTTCTGTTGAAGATGGTGTAACCAAAGCCTTTTTGAAATCTCTTGTGGGTGGTAATTCTCGCGAAGTATCCTTAAGCGTATCTAATGGTTGTTTACTTTTAAATTCAGCAAGTTCATATTTTTTATGGCTGACGATGTCCTCTAAAATCATGGTGATTTCTCATTAGTTAATCTAACCAGTTCCTGAAGTACACTCATTGCCTTCCCACAGTCGATGGATTCTGCAGCAATCTCGATGCCTTGAGGGAAATCCTTCGCTTTCCCAGCAGCAATCAGAGCCGCAGCACTATTGAGAACTACAACGTCTCTCTGTGTTCCTTCTTTGCCATTGAGTACTGCTTTTGCAATAAGTGCATTTTCCTCTATATCTCCTCCTTTTAGATCTTCAAAGCTACCTACTTTCATGTCAAAATCCTCTGGGTGAATGTAGTAGGTTTTGACTTCATCTCCTCTCAGTTCAGTAATTTTAGTTTTCCCAGATATGGTAATTTCATCTAAACCATCACTTCCATGAACAATGAGGGCATGTTTACACCCCAAGCTCTTTAAAACCACAGAAAAGGTTTCAGTCAACTCAGAGGTGTATACACCTAAAAGCTGAGCACTAGCCATTGCTGGATTAGATAGAGGCCCTAGCAAATTGAAAATGGTCCTGATACCCATCTCTCTTCTCGCAATGGCGACATATTTCATTGCACTATGGAACAAAGGGGCATACAGAAAGCCAAATCCTACCTTGTCGATACACTCTTCGATCTTTTCTATGGAAACATTTATGTTTACTCCCAGTGCCTGCATCAGGTCTGCACTGCCACAGTTGCTTGATACTGAACGATTCCCGTGTTTTGCTACCTTCACTCCAGCTCCTGCGATTACAAGGGCAGAGATAGTAGAAATATTAAAAGTTCCCTTCTTATCTCCTCCTGTTCCGCAGGTATCTATAAGAGCTGTATCTTTGTCAATTGATACCCTTATCTGGGTAACCTTCTCACGCATAACCTTAGCTGCTGCTGTTATTTCTTCAATAGTTTCTCCTTTCATTCGCAAGGCAGTGAGAAAGGCTCCAATCTGATGGGATGTAGCTTTCCCACTCATAATTTCTTGCATAACATCTTTCATTTCAGTTTCTGATAAATTTACACCGTCAACAACTTTTGCAAGGGCTTTAGCAATCATTTTTTATCTTTTTTCGATAAGGCTAAGAAATTTTTTAGTAGTTGTTTACCCTCTTTAGTGAGAATCGATTCTGGGTGAAATTGAACACCTATCATTACATATTCTTTATGTCTTACACCCATGATCTCCTGTTCTTCAGTCCAGGCACTAATTTCTAAACACTTAGGAACGCTCTCTTTTTCGATGATGAGTGAATGATAACGAGTAGCTTCAAATGGATTAGAGAGATCTTGAAAAATTCCTTTTTCATCATGATAAATAAGGGATGTCTTACCATGCATAAGTCTTGGAGCAGGAACAATCCTTCCACCAAAGGCATCTCCAATACATTGGTGCCCTAGACATACTCCCAAAATTGGTATCTTTCCTTTAAAGTGGTGAATCAAATCTAGCGAAATACCCGCATCTTTGGGAGTTCCAGGACCAGGTGAGATAACGAGCATTTCTGGATTTAGTTTTTCAATTTCTGGGATGCTTATCTTATCATTACGAAAGACTTCTATCTCTTCCCCCAATTCACCAAAATATTGAACTAAATTATAAGTAAAGGAATCGTAGTTATCAATCATTAATAACATATCTATTCAAGACCCTCCTTAACAATTTGTAAGGCTTTTACTAGTGCCTTTGCTTTATTAACAGTTTCTTGAAACTCCTTTTCAGGTTGAGAATCTGCTACGATACCACCTCCAGCTTGAAAATAGATGGTACCGTTCTTAATTAGTATAGTTCTAATAACAATACAAAAATCCATGTTACCAGAAAAGCTGAAGTATCCCACTGCTCCGGCATAAGGTCCTCTTTTAGACGATTCTAATTCCTCGATAATTTCCATTGCTCTCACTTTGGGTGCTCCTGAAACAGTACCTGCGGGGAAACATGCTTTTAATACATCAAAACAATTTCTTCCCGCTTCCAAGATGCCCCTGACATCTGATACGATATGCATCACATGAGAGTACTTTTCAATAATTAAAAATTCAGGAACTTCCACACTACCCATTTGAGACACTCTGCCAACATCATTTCTTCCTAAATCGACGAGCATGACATGTTCAGCAATCTCTTTGGGATCTTTAAGGAGGTCCTTTTGTAACCATTCATCCTCCTTTTCATCTTTACCTCTAGGACGTGTCCCAGCTATAGGCCTCAACTCAATGTTCCCTCCTTCTACTCGAACCAATACTTCAGGAGATGCTCCCACAATGATTAAATCATCAAAAGACAGATAAAACATATAGGGGGAAGGGTTGATTCTTCTGAGTGCTCTATAGATGTTGAAAGGATCTCCTTCCAGTTTTGCCTGAAATCTTTGGGACAGTACAACCTGGATAATATCTCCAGCAGTAATATACTCTTTGGCTTTGGTTACAATATGCTTAAAATATTCAGGCTCCATATTGGAGGTTACCTTTACTGGTTCATAGCCATAACACTCTATCTCGGGGAAAAAATAAGGTTTGTGTAAAAGCGAGATGATTTGTTGAATCTTATCTTGAGCTCTTTGATACGCTTCTTCTGCATCTTTCTCGTTATCCACATGAACGTTACATACAATTTTTATAGTGTTGCTCAAATTATCAAAAATCAAAATAGTCTCTGTAATAAGAAAAATGCTATCAAACAGATTTAAATCATCAACAGTTTGGTCTGGAAGGTGCTCGATAAATCTTACCATGTCATAGCTCAAGTAACCAACAGCCCCGCCAATAAATCTAGGTAATCCTTCAATCTCAACTAAATGGTAGTTACTCATGATATCACGCAACACATCAAGGGGCTCATTACCACTCTCTATCTTCTCAGACTTCCCATCTCGTATCAATTCAACTTTTTTCTCTTTACTCTTGAAAATTAGTGCTGGATCAAACCCAATAAAGCTATATCGTGCCCACTTTTCTCCCCCTTCTACACTTTCTAGAAGGAAGGAGTAACGATTTTTAGCTATCTTCTTAAATGCAGAAACTGGAGTTTCCATATCTGCTAATATTTCACTATAGATGGGGATAAGATTACCTTTTTTAGCCATCTTTTTGAACATTTCAAGCGATGGGTGATATTTTCTCTTCCTATCAGATTTTTTCATCACACTTGAACCTCACCTAAGCAGGAAATTAAGCAAAAGTAAAAATTTGGGGTAGTAAAAAAGCCATGAGTTTAAATACCCATGGCTTTATAGATGATAAATAAAGCCGTGGATACATTGGAGTTGACCACGGCTTTGCTTCCAATTTATTTAAATGAAGTGCTGTGGTACAACCTCAATATAGTATTCCAGCACCAATATAAACCACTTAGTATAGTTTTGTTACTAAAATCAAATCGTTGCATTTCTTTACCTTTTAAAAAGATTTTATTTTAATACCAAAATATTCTTTTTTTGTCAAGGATTTAAAAGATTTTTAAATGGATTTTTAAATGGTTGAAAAAGGCTATAGTTTTTTTAAATGCGTTTTCTCTCTAATTTTTTCACCTTATTGATAAACATTACTTTTTTAAAAGCTCTTTTAATTGACTTTCAAGTTACCCTTCCTTTTAAAATTCTAAAAGTAGCTATTTTTATTGATTCATCTTAGTGTATAAATATGGCACATGTGTCAAATTCAATGAAAGATATAGTAAAAAAAATCATTATTTAACAAACATTTAATAAGTGTTTTATAAACTAATTTTAATATATATGAATGTTAAATAACTTTAAAGAACCTTTTTAGTAAATGCCAAATCACGCATATCATTGATTAATAATCATTTTTTAATGCAGATATTATAATGGCATAACATTTGCGTATAACCTATAATTCAATGAAAAATTGATTGGAGGGGAGGTAAAGATCATGAAATTAGAAGGTATTCCAAAATGGGGTCAAATGTATCAAAGAATAGTAGGGATGATACTGATTAGTTTATTTGTGCTAATGTCTGCGGTAAGCCTCTTGCACGTTCTTATCAGCATTTCGAGATAATGAATAGTGTTCCATCCGAGGTTCTAAAAAATAGCAAGATTAGATGGAAATCCTATCTGGAACTTCTAATGATTATAAAATAGGGAATTAATATAACACTTATTTGTCTTGTTTGAAAAAGGCAAACTATTCGAAAGGATAGCACGCAAAGCCACCGGCCCTAAGCCTCTAGCAGGGTAGCGGAGCTGCCAAACAATGGTTTAATTCGGGAAACCTATCCTTTCGATTAAAAGGATGGGTTTTTTAATGAAAAAATTAAGTACTATATCAATAGTTATTCTTTTACTTTTTACCATATTAATTTTTACTGATGTGTTGTATGCCAACGCTAATAGTAACAATAGCGATGGTTATATCATATTAAACCTTCACTGGTCTGAAGGAGAGATAACTTTAAACAGTATGAAAAAGGTTGTGGGGTGTATGAAAAAAGTTGGCAGAAAGGTTATTACTCGATCATTTTTCTACACCTTCCTTTCAGAAGATGGAGAAACTATTGGAGCTGGATGTTTCAAAATACCCAAAAATCTTTACTATGACTATTATGACGAATCAACGGGTGAGCTTACAGGTGGGAAATTGCATCGAGACGAGTTCGATTTCATAATAAGAGTGCCCTCCTTTCATAAAGCAAAACAGATAATGTTTTATAAATCAGATGGGGAGTTACATCACCACACAATGAATTTAAAAATGATGCTAGAAGAATCGGATGATCGCAAGTTTTTAGGTAGTATAAATTTTTGATAGTAGATGGAGTATTAACGGAGCTTATGAAAACAAAACCACAAAAAAGTATGAAAGGATTATGCATTAGCTTATTGAGTATTCTTATTATTTTATTTTTGACCCCCTCCCCTATTCTGGCTCGGTTTCTGGTTAAGAAGATAGAAGACCATGGAAATGATGCTAACAGAATGGTATGGGTAATCATGGGTGATGGATACACCTCTTTCCAATTGGATGATTTTCATCAAGATGTAGAATGTATCATTAATGAATTTTTTAGCACTCTTCCCTGGTCTGAGTATAAAAATTTTATCAACATTTATAGAATAGATGTAATTTCTGATGAATCAGGGGCTGATCATCCATCTGGTAATGTATATGTCGATACGGCTTTGGATGCTACTTATGACACATTTGGTATAAGTCGGTTACTCACAGTTAATGATGCAAAGGCCTTCGATATTGCCTCTTCAGTTCCCTTTTTCGATGCAGTTATGGTTGTGGTAAATGATCCACAATATGGTGGCAGTGGTGGTGCAACCTCAGTATTCTCTGTTCATGAGAAGTCTGGTCGAATTGCCCTCCACGAGGCTGGGCACCTTATTGGAGGCCTTGCCGATGAGTATGAAACACCTTACCCTGGCTTTCCTGAAGGAGATAGCGAACCCAATGTAACCTATCAAACAGAATTTGAATATATTCCCTGGAAAAAATGGATTGAGAGTGACACACCTCTTCCGACTCCGGAGATAGGTGATGAATATGGTGTTGGAATTTATGAAGGGGCACGATACCGTTCTACAGGAATTTACAGGCCCACCTATAACTCTATCATGAGAAGTCTTGGTGCCACCTATGGACCAATAAATGCAGAGGCACTCGTACTTAATCTACATGATTACGTTGACCCAATTGATAAATATGCACCAGTCGAAGAGACTATCTTCTTATCTTCAGAATCCGATGACTTACAATTCAGTGTAGAGTTGGTTATCCCCAATAGCGAAAGTGTAAGAATCAGTTGGGAAATTGATGGCATAATTCAAGAAAACGAAAACGATAACATCATGAAAATTGATGCTTCTACTTTAAAGAGAGGTAGCCATGATGTGAGAGTTTTTGTTGCAGATTATACTCCTCTGGTAAGGAATGATCCTCAAGGTTTGTTATCCTCTTCTCGAACATGGAATATTAGTAAAGAATCTGAAAGTGGTGTTATTTCTGGTACAGTAGTAAATGCTCTCACTAATCATGGTATTAAGGGAGTAGTGGTTGAAACTGAAGGTAGTGAGTATTCGACTGTTACAGAGACAGATGGCAGTTTCAGATTATCACAGGTGGGTGAGGGGATATACAATATTATAGCTAGTAGTGAGAGGTATAGTTCTGCTTCAAAAAGTGATATTAAGGTGATTGATGGTGAGATTACAACAGTTGCTGTTCCTTTAGATCCTCTCTTTGATACACATTCTATATCGGGTCAGATCATGGGAGAAGTAAAAGAGGGTGCTCTCATAAACCTAAAAATGGGCGAGAACATCTTCTTATCTTCAACAACAGATGCTGATGGCAGCTACACCTTTAATGGCTTGGAAAATGGATCCTATACTGTAGCACCTCATATAAGTGAATATATGTTTTATCCTCGCTCACTCGAATTAAAAGTAGAAGACGAAGATCTCGCTGGTATTAATTTTAAAGTGTTAGCAAAGACCTGTCCGGCTCAAGAGGTTTTAGAGGGGCAATCCTTTTCTCTTGATCTGCTGAGGAATTTGAGAGACAAAGTATTAGCTAAAAATGAGCTGGGCAGAAAATATACTAAGCTCTACTATAAACATGCAAGTGAATTGACCCATATTATTATTGCACATGAAGAAATCAGAGAAGATGCAACGGAATTTATTTTAGATATCATCCCTGATATTAAATCAATTGTTGAAGGTGAAGAGGTAATCTTAAGATCAGAGATGATAGAGGGAATTGAAGATCTTATTGACACTTTGGAATCATATGCGAGCCCGGGATTGAGAAACACCCTGAACATGATGAGAGAAGATATAATAAACAAAAGAACCCTTCATAAATTTAGTTATTAGTCAATAAAATTAAATTAATTGTAGATAATACATTAAAAAAAGGACGGTTTCTCATCGTTCTTTTTTTATGGGGTAATTTATGTATAACTAACTTTTGCCTATAGGGGAAATCAATCACTTGTGGGCACCATAACTGCAAGTGCATCTTTTTTTAAAGAAAGGTAAGCTGGCAATCTTCCAAAGAAATCACCATCTGCTTGAACAAAGACATCATCTGGTGAACTTACTTCGATCTCTTTTGTTTTACAATAGTAAACATCAGTATAGGTGAGATGTTTCATTTGAAGAACACCTAAGACATACTTTAGCATATTCCAAGGGCCTTTGCTTTGAAACACACACAGATCTAAACTATCATCCGTAAGTGAAGCATGGGGGGTTACTGAAAACCTTCCTCCATAATAGTGTGCCTTACCAATAACAGCACTGTATCCTTTTACGATTTTCCCCTTATCAATCTGAATATAAAGAGGAGAGTGTGTGTATTTTGAAACCACTCGCATACCATTGAAGATATAAGCCGCCTTGCCCCATTTTGAAATTATACTGCGATCTATTTCACGAACTACTCCTCCATCAAAGCCAACACCAACCATCAACAAAAAATGCTTTTTTATCTCCCTCTCACTAGATACTTCTTTTAATCGAATATTCCCCACATTAATACGTGTGGGTACTCCTCTTAGAATAACATTCATTGCTAAAACAGGATCTGACGGGATTTGTGTTTCCAGAGAAAATACATTAGCTATACCAATTGGCAGAACACCCAGTCTAACTGATGAACCAACAAGACCATTGGCGATCTCGTTTATTGTTCCATCTCCCCCGGCTGCTATGACTATTTCTGTGCATTTTTTTATTTCCTCTTGAGCAAATATATATGCATCTCCTCTCTTGCTTGTTTCTCTAATTTCAGGAATAATGCCATTTGACCTTAAAATGGTTATAGCTTCTTTCACACTCTGGTGATTTCTCTTGCCAGCTATGGGGTTAATAATTATTGTTATTTTCATAAGAATTTTCAGAAAATGCTGATGCAAGATATAGAATTATTGTGCGTTTCAATATATAAAATAAGTATAATCATAAAAGGGATAATAAGCATTGTCTATCGCGATTTCTATCTTCCCGTAACAGTTAAGATCTGATTAAGTATTCCTTCAGGGAAACTCAAATATCGTGCTCTCTCAATTTCAATCTTGATAACTTTCATGTCAGGTCTTATATCTTTTATTCCCATTTGCTTTAAATCTTCCCTTTCCTCTATATTTATAATCTTCCTTGCTTCAAGATACCTCTCCTTATCTTCAGAATTGATGATCTCTGCCTTTCCCCAGATTTGCAATCCTCTCACCGACTGAAAGCCTGAATAGCATCCGCAGAGGCTGACTGAGACAGAGGGGTTTTCCTTGATGTTTTTTACTTTCATTCCCCCCTCAGTGAGTATATAGATTGTAAGGTCTTTACTGCGGTAACGTACGGGAGTGGATCGTGGAATATTATTTGAACAGGTTGCGAGGGTACAAATTCTATTTTCTTCTAAGAACTCTATAATTTTTTTCTTTAGTTCATCCTGGGTTAACCTTCTTTTATTAACTTTAAGCTTTTCAATAAAATCTCTCTCAAGCATCTCATCATACTCCTTTTCTGCTTCTTCTTTTATCTCTTTGCTCTCCATGTCTTACCCCCTTGATAAAACTATTGTAATCACTATAACTTCTCTGCTCTTCTATAACATGATTTATACTGAGGACAAAGTAAATAATGTAAGATAATAAAAGACTTAAAAAAGTGAAGGTAATCACTTATGAGACACTACCATTGATGAGGACGGAAACAGCATAGGAGTTCATTTTAAAAAATAATAGATTATATGCATCACTCTGTAGATGCTAAGTAGGATTTTTTTATTTAACATCACAACCAATTTTTGATTTAAGTGAAGTATTAATAGAATATTAGCATTGAATGTTTTTGGGGTACCTATTGCAGAAACAACCTCACTTCCTTAGATGGAAAATTCTGAGAAAGTGGAGGTTTTATAGTGTAAGATAAGAGGTATTTATGAGCTGTAAAAAATGAAGTTATTAATTGATTACAATTAAAATATTCAAATTCTGCATTAACACCGTTAGATGTTCATCCTCTAACGGGGTGAATCTGCATCCCAAAAGAAATTTCCTATAGATTTATTAATTTTATTCTTCAATATACTTAACTACAAGATCGCCAACCTCAGAAGTGGTATAACCCATTTTCCCGGCAGAGAGGCTTTTTACATCATTTGACACTACCTTCATAATGGCTTTTTCCACAAGCTGTGAAGCTTCTACTTCACCTAAATATTCCAGCATCATCTGGCAGGCAGAAATAGATGCCAAGGGATTCACCATATTTTTCCCGGTATATTTAGGTGCAGAACCACCAATAGGTTCAAACATTGAAGTTCCCTCAGGATTGATATTGCCTCCCGCTGCAATCCCCATTCCACCCTGAATCATAGCACCAAGGTCAGTAATGATATCACCAAACATATTATCAGTTACAATCACATCAAACCATTCAGGATTCTTAACCATCCACATACAAATGGCATCTACATGAGCGTAGTCAGTAGTAATCTCAGGATACTCATTTCCTACCTGGTCAAATACTCTCTGCCAGAGGTCATGGGCAAAAGTCAACACATTGGTCTTACCACACAAGGTTAGTTTTTTCTCCTTACTTCTCTTTTGACATAAGCTGTATGCATATCTAATGCATCGTTCTACTCCTTTTCGGGTATTAATAGATTCCTGAATGGCAATTTCATCTGGTGTTCCTTTCCTTATAAAACCACCACTGCCAACATATAACCCCTCTGTGTTCTCCCTCACCACTATAAAATCTATATCTTCAGGTCCCTTATCTTTTAAGGGCGTTTCAACACCCGGGTAAAGCTTTACAGGCCGTAGATTGATATATTGGTCTAAACCAAATCTAATTTTAAGCAGAATACCTTTCTCTAAAATGCCTGGTTTTACCTCCGGGTGACCTATTGCTCCTAAGTAAATAGCGTGAGCACCTTTCAGTTCCTTTAAAGATGAATCAGGTAAGGTTTCACCAGTTCTCTTATATCTCTCGCCTCCAAAGTCATAGTGCATAGCCTCATATTTAAAATGCACTATTTTTGACACAGCCTCAAATACTTTGAGACCTTCATTTATCACTTCGGGTCCTGTGCCATCACCAGGAATAACTGCTATCTTATACATTTGTTACCCTCACATTGTATATTTTGGTGTTCTCTCTCTTGCAGCTGATAAGTGAACATAGATCGCTTCGCTCACAATTGGAATGCCTGCTCCGTAAAATAGATTCTTATTGAAAAACACCGGCATTTTACTCTACTAAGATTTTCTTAAATACGGGTATTCAAAAGTTCTTATTTAACGGGGTAAAAATAGTGGAGTGATAGAATAATGAGTTATGGGAATCTAAGATAGTGGGTTTTAAAAATGTCTAATTCGTCTTTATCCATAACCGATTCTCCAAATAACGATACGAGTTGCGCAACCGCACCCATTCAACTCAACCACAATCCTAGAGAGCTTCATCAACCACTATAGTTCATCATTCATATTTCATTCTTCTCTTTTCTTCTTTTGCTTCTTGGCTATTACATAGTGCATTAAACCTCCATGAGCAATTATATCATGTATAAATAGTGGTATGGGTTCAGCTTGATAAGTTTTATCTTTGGTAAGGTTTCTAATTTTACCAGTATGGGTATTAACCTCAACTTCATCACCCGTATCTATATCTTCAACGGCCTCTGGACATATTATAACGGGTAGTCCAACATTAAAAGCATTTCGGTAGAATATGCGGGCGAAACTTTTTGCTATAACACAAGATACACCAGCAGCTTTTATAGCAATGGGGGCATGTTCTCTAGAACTTCCACAGCCAAAATTTTTATCTGCCACGATGATATCACCATTTTTTACTTTCGAGGCAAAATCTAGATCAATGTCTTCCATACAGTGTTTGGCTAACTCTTTAGGATCTGTGGTGTTCAAATAGCGCCCTGGTATGATAAGATCAGTATTAATATCAGCACCAAATTTCCAACATATACCTTGCATTTTTATGTCCTTACTCCAATTTCTTCAGGACTGCAGATGCGTCCCAGCACTGCAGAAGCAGCAGCAATTGCCGGATTTGAGAGATAGACCTTGCTTTCCTGATGTCCCATGCGTCCTATAAAATTACGGTTAGTGGTTGCAATAGCCCTTTCTCCTTTAGCCAAAACACCCATATGTCCTCCCAGGCAGGGTCCGCAGGTAGGTGGGCTGATTACTGCGTGGGCATCCATAAAGATCTCCAAAAGTCCCTGTCGCATTGCTTCTTGATAAATTCTTGGAGTGGCAGGGATGATGATCAAACGTACATAGGGTGCCACCTTTTCCCCCTTTAATATTCTAGCAGCAATCTGAAGGTCTTCAAGCCTTCCATTAGTACAACTGCCAATCACCACTTGATCAATTGGAACTTCTCCAACCTCGCTTATGTTTTTCACGTTTTCTGGTGAGTGGGGAAACGCTACTTGGGGCTCTATATGATTGACACTATATTCTTTAATTTCAGTGTATTCAGCATTAAAATCACTGCTCAATGATTTTATCTGATAACCACTAGGTATCCTTTCACTAGCGTATCGTTTAGTAACCGCATCAGATGCTATGATTCCGCTCTTAGCTCCTGCCTCTATTGCCATGTTAGTCATGGTAAACCTGTCTGACATAGAGAGGTTCTTAATGACATCACCAGTAAATTCCATAGCCTTGTAGAGAGCACCGTCAACACCAATATCTCCAATGGTGTAGAGAATGAGGTCTTTACCTCCAACCCAAGGATTTAATTTACCATTGAAAACTAATTTAATACTTTCAGGTACTCTAAACCAGGTTTCTCCTGTAATCATAGCTGCTGCAACATCTGTGCTTCCCACTCCAGTGGCAAATGCACCAAGTGCTCCATAGGTGCAGGTATGGCTATCTGCTCCTATAACTAGATCTCCAGGTTTCACAATACCTTTCTCAGGAAGCAGTACATGCTCTATCCCCATCTCTCCACCTTCATAGAAGTGAGTAAGATGCTGTTCTTTTGCAAACTCCCTCAGTAAGCGGCACTGTTCAGCTGAAAGAATATCTTTATTAGGGGCAAAATGATCTGAGACCAGCACAATCTTCTCTTTATCAAAGACTTTCTCAACCCCTGATGCTCGAAATTGTTCTATAGCAAATGGTGCGGTAATATCATTAGCCAGGATGATATCAACTTTTACTTCAATCAACTGTCCTGGATGTATTATTTTTAGACCTGCATGCTCAGCCAGGATTTTTTCTGTGATGGTCATTCCCATTGGTTAAATCGCACTATTGTTATTGTGATTCAATAAAATTCTTTTTAACCTGATTGTATCAAGCACCTAGTACAAGTATCAAGATCCAGCACTTTGTCCATAAGAAGGGCTATAAATTTATAAAATAGGCAAGAGCCAGAACACTCAAAGCAGTATGTAACGCCTCCTGCCCTGATTTTCTTTGTCTTGCCTTTGATTCTACCTATAAGTAGCTTTTAATAGGGTTTTGCTTCAGGTATTCAAGTCTATTTAAGGCATTAATATACGCTAAGACACTAGCCATAATAATATCAGTGTGGGCACCTCTTCCAACTATTTCTTTTCCATCTTCTTCAAGTCGAACAGTAACTACTCCCTGAGCATCAGTACCGCCTGTAATTGCATCGACGCTATATTTCAACAGTTTACTTTTCGTCTGCGTAATTTTGGCAATGGTCTTAAAAGCTGCATCAACCGGTCCATCACCCATTCCTACATCCTTAATTTGTTCTCCATCAACTTCCATCTGGACTGTAGCAGTGGGTATAGCAAAACTGCCACTTACCACATTTATATTGATTAGTTTATACTTATCAGGTGCTCTCAGTACAATTTCAGCTACTATGGTCTCTAAGTCCTCATCATAGAGATCCTTCTTTTTATCAGCAAGTTCTTTAAATAGATTAAAAACTTTATTAACATGCTCATCAGATAATTCATAGCCCCTTCTCTTCAACTCTTCTCTCAGTGCATGTCGACCTGAGTGCTTTCCCAACACTAAGGTACTTTTCCTTACACCAACAGACTCAGGTGTCATAATTTCATAGGTGATCTTATCTTTGAGCAAACCATCCGTGTGGATACCTGATTCATGAGCGAAGGCATTAGAGCCCACTATTGCCTTATTAGGTTGAACCCCTACCCCCGTTATTCGAGTAAGAAGTCTGCTGGTATTATAAATCTCTTCTTTTGTAATATTAGTCCCAAGGTGTGCATAGTCCCTTCTGGTATGAAGGATCATTACTACCTCTTCTAGAGAGGTATTACCTGCCCGCTCTCCAATACCGTTTATAGTGCACTCTACTTGACGTGCACCGTTTAAAACAGCAGTGAGAGAATTTGCCGTTGCCAATCCCAAATCATTGTGGCAATGGACACTAATTACTGCTTTATCTATATTAGGAACCTGCTGCTTGATATATCTTATCAGATCGCCAAATTCAGGAGGAATGGTATACCCCACCGTATCGGGTATATTTATGGTTGTTGCACCAGTATCTATGGCTGCCTCGATAACCTGACAGAGATAATCATGATCACTTCTGGTAGCGTCCATGGCAGAGAATTCTACATTATCTGTATATGATTTAGCCCTCTTAATGGAGGCAATTGCCATCTCTAACACCTCTTCTCTGCTTCTTCGAAGTTGATGAGTCAGGTGAATATCTGAGGTGGAAATGAAGGTATGAATACGGGGATTGCGTGCATGTTTTATAGCTTCCCACGCACGATCAATGTCTCTATCATTTGCACGAGCCAAACCAGTAACCTGAGAGCTCTCTATTGATTCTGCGATCAATTTAACAGCCTCAAAATCTCCCTGAGAAGCAATAGGAAAACCTGCTTCAATTGCATCAACACCAAGTTTCTCAAGCTGTTTTGCCATCCTCAGCTTTTCTGGAATGTTCATACTGAATCCAGGGGATTGCTCGCCATCCCTTAAGGTGGTGTCAAAAATTTTAACCTTTTCCACGTGAATCTTCTCTATACTTTTGAAATATTCTTATAACCCTCTTTTTCTTCAAGCAGTTTTTTTTGAACTCTCTTTTTTCTCATCATAAAGAAAAATACGACGGGGCCTGAGATAGTATAGATCGCTGCTCCTGTAAAGAGAAGGATCTCAGGCTCACCAATTAGAAGAATAAATAGAAGAATTAATGCCACCAGTACACTGAATGGTCTTCTTTTCTTAAAATCAAAATCTTTGAAGCTGTGATATCGTATGGTGCTCACCATGAGCATTGCTAATAGGCAAGCCAACAATGGGATAGTAACATTTTTTATCTCTACGATACCCAGGTTATAAAAAAGAATCACCGTGGTAGCGATCATAACAGCTGAAGATGGAGATGGCAACCCCTGAAAATACTTATTTTCTAATGATTTAGATTGGACATTAAATCGTGCTAGTCTGAGAGTCACACATGGTGCAATGCCAAAACTTATCACATCCACTAATGAATCATATTGCTCACCAAACCTGCTGACAGAATGAATAAGGCGAGCAATTCTTCCATCAACAGCATCAAAAGCAGCAGCGAGGATAATTGCCCATGATGCGTATAAATAATTCTCTTTGATGGATGCAGTAATAGAGTAAAAGCCGCAAAAAAGGCTGAGGGAAGTAAAAATACTGGGGAGAATGTAGATACCTCTTTTAAACTTTCTCTTACCTTTTTCTCGCCTCAAAGTTACTCCCCTGGATACTGGTTACCTCTTAAAGCAACTCATCTGTTTTTCATTTGATTGCTAACTTTTTCTTTTTAAATGAGTTTTATCCTGCTTCCTCATTCTTCTGATTTGTAGCCCTATTTTTATGTTTTCTCTTCAGAACTTGAATTCAGTGTTAATACGCTTTTCTTCCTTCAATCCCCTTCGTAGCTTTTGACATTTTCTTTGTCGGCTCCTTTGGACGGAGAGCGCGAGTAGCTTTGCCTGCCAACCACATCTCGGAGTGAGCCATAGCTTCAAGTTCTTTGGCTAGCTGTTCCTGATAGTTGGATCTTCCACACGCAGAGAGTACCCGACGTGTTTCTTCACCTGATTTTACTCTCTTGTAGATCTCTTTGAACACAGGCATCACAGCCTTTTTAAATTTAGGTTTCCAGTCAAGAGCACCACGTTGAGCTGTAGCTGAGCAGTTTAAATACATCCAGTCCATACCGTTTTCATCTACCAGTCTTATAAGACTTTGTGTCAGTTCCTCAACCGTCTCATTAAATGCTTCGCTTGGGCTATGCCCATTCTTTCGAAAAACCTCATACTGTGCTTCCATGATGCCTGCGAGAGCACCCATCAGCACTCCACGCTCCCCGGTCAAATCGCTGTAAACTTCTTGTTTAAAAGTCGTTGGAAACAGATATCCAGATCCGATGGCAATGCCTAGAGCAATGCAGCGTTCTCTCGCCCTGCCAGTTGCATCCTGATATACTGCAAAGCTGGCGTTGATACCCGCACCTGAAAGGAAATTTCGGCGAAGTGATGTGCCCGACCCTTTGGGAGCAACCATGATTACATCAATATCATCAGGAGGAATAACGTTCGTCTGATTCTTATACACGATTGAGAATCCGTGAGAAAAATATAACGCATCACCCGGATTGAGGTTCTTCCTAATGACAGGCCAGATTGTCCTTTGAGCTGCATCAGAGACTAGCATTTCAACTATTGTTCCACGTTGTGCAGCCTCTTCGATATCAAACAAATCTTTTCCAGGCTTCCAACCGTCTTTCTTTGCACGATCCCAATCCTTCTTAAACTTTCTTGACTGGCCGACAATCACATTAAAACCATTGTCTTTCATATTCAATGACTGAGCAGGCCCTTGTACCCCATATCCAATAACGGCGATGGTTTCGTTCTTGAGAATCCTATCTACCTTTGTCATAGGGAACTCTTTTCGCATGACAACTTTTTCCCTTACGCCTCCAAAATTGATAATTGCCATTATACTAATTCCTCCTCTTATTGAATTTTGCCTAGTGACCCAAATTTATTGTAATGTATGATCTAAAACCTTGATTATTAAGGATTTACTAATATTTTTACGAATGTATAGAAATTAGTGATAAACAAAACAAACATTTTAAAGCACTTTTACAGGCACAAAGGGGACACTAAAGAATCTTGAATATTGCATGAACATACTGAACTATCTATCGAAGAAGTTTAACGACAAACGATTGTCAGTTCACTACAATAACTTGTGAGAACGAAAAAACCATTTTTGCCACTTTCTTACTTCTCGATTCAGCTCAATTGTTTTTTGAGTGTGCTGTTTTTCTCCCTTTTGAAGTCCTTATTTTGCTTCCTCTGGTAAGGGCTGCACTGCCAGTTCTTGCAATCTCTTTAATTCCTAGAGGGCGAAAGAGATCTATAATAGCCTTGATCTTATTCTCATCACCTGTAACTTCCACTGTATAGCTTTCAGGGCTTACATCAACCACTTTTCCTCTAAAGACATCAATAATACTTAGGATTTCAGAACGGGTTTCTTCAGTGACTGTAATCTTGATTAAGGCTAGTTCACGCCCCACATACTCATTAGCCTTAAACTCAATAACCTTAATAACATTAATCAATTTATTGAGCTGTTTGTTTATCTGTTCCAGAATTTTATCATCTCCAGTTGTAAGGATAGTCATCCTTGATATTTTTGGATCGATAGTTTCTGCAACAGAGAGGCTCTCAATATTAAATCCCCTTCCACTAAATAATCCAGCCACCCTTGAAAGCACACCGGGCTTATTTTCAACCAGCAATGAAATGGTATGTTTCATCATAATCCCAAATCTATAAAAGTATCATATTATCTATAGAGGCCCCCGCTGGAACCATGGGATACACACTTTCTTCAGACTCAACAACAAATTCCATAATAACGGGTTTTGAAGATTGGAGGGCCTTTTTTATTACTGAAACAACCTCGCTTGGCTTAGTAGCTCTTAATCCCATTGCCCCATAGGCTTCTGCTAGCTTTACAAAGTCAGGTGAAGACTCTAAGAAAGTTGAAGAATAGTTTTTATCATAGAACAGTTCTTGCCACTGTCTGACCATACCTAAGTAACTGTTGTTCAATATAGCAACCTTTACAGGTAACTTATGTTGTACCGCAGTTGCCAATTCTTGGATATTCATCTGTATGCTCCCATCTCCAGCAATATCAATAACAGTCTCTTTGGGAAAAGCAACCTGAGCACCAATAGCTGCGGGGAAACCATATCCCATAGTACCTAATCCCCCTGAGGTGAGAAATTTTCGAGGTTGATCAAAGCGGTAGTATTGAGCTGTCCACATCTGGTTTTGACCAACTTCTGTGGATATTATAGCCTTCCCCTTAGTCAATTGATACAGTTTTTCAATCACATACTGAGGCTTTATCACATCTTTTTGCTTATAGGCCAATTGAGAGGTACTCTTCCATCTATTGATTTGGGCAAACCATGATTTTCTCCTAGACTTCCAGTTTATTTTCTTTACATCTTCAAGTAAGGCATGAAACTTCTTTAAAATATCTTTTAAATCCCCAACGATAGGGATATCTACCCTCACATTTTTACTTATGGAAGTAGGGTCGATATCGATATGTATAATTCTTGCCAAAGGTGCAAATTTATTAATATCTCCTGTGACTCTATCGTCAAAACGTGCACCAATCGCAATCAAAAGATCACAATTGGTAACAGCCATATTAGCTCGATAGGTACCATGCATTCCTAACATTCCTAATGAGAGCGGGTCAGTGCCCGGAAAACCTCCTAATCCCATAAGAGTGGTTGTAACAGGAATCTGCAGTTTATGACCAAAATCTATCAGTTCCCTAGAGGAATTAGACGATATGACTCCTCCTCCTGCGTAGATCAGGGGTTTTTTAGCCCGTAAGATTTCATTAAATGCCCGTGTGACCTGTCCTAGGTGACCGGAATAGGTTGGATTATAGCCCTGTAACTTAATATGCTCAGGATAGTGGAAATGGGTTATCCCTTTGATCACATCTTTGGGAAGATCAATCAATACAGGACCAGGTCTACCACTTCTCGCTATGTGGAATGCTTCCTTTATAGTGAGGGCGAGCTCATCCGGATTCTTAACCAGATAATTGTGTTTGGTACAGGGACGGGTGATTCCAACAATATCAGCCTCTTGAAAGGCATCGTTTCCGATAAGCATAGTAGGAACTTGACCTGAAAAAACAACAACTGGGATAGAATCCATGTATGCTGTAGCAATTCCTGTTACTGTATTGGTTGCACCAGGGCCAGAGGTTACTAAGCACACTCCTACCCCTCCAGTAGCTCTTGCATACCCATCAGCAGCATGTACAGCAGCTTGTTCATGTCTCACAAGAATATGCCTAATAGTGTAGTTTTTCAACTCGTGGTAGATATCCAGTACAGATCCACCTGGAAAACCAAAAATGTCAGTTATCCCTTCCTTTTTCAAACACTCAAAAAATATTTGAGCTCCAGTTTTTCTCTTCACCTTAGCTCCCTATGTGGAAAGCCAAATTAGCGATATCTTCTTAAAATCATTTCAATCTTATCTCTTCCAGCTAGTTTCAATTTCTTAATCTTCTTCTGCCTTATTTCTTCATCTGGGGTGAGGTATACCTTTTTATTCAGTTCTTCTAATTGTTTCTCTAATAAAATGTGTTCTTCCACATACTTTCTCAATTCTTCATCATGGTTAATATACTTTTCAATCAATACTCTGTCTTTTTCTTCCATGAAGCTATCACCCTTTTAAAGATCAGTTATTTACATATTAAAAATATAATAATACTAGATAGATGTCAATATTCTATCTTTTTCCCCTCCATTTAATTTCTGCATCTGGTGGTCTCACATAAACTGGAGTGGTACGTTCAATATCCATTACGTCATTATTCTTAAATTTCTTAAGGGCCAACTGAGCAATAACCGACGCCTTGGGATACTTAAGATGAAGAGGAGCAAATAAAATCTTTTTTTTAAGTCTACCAGGAATTTTGTCTCTGTAAAAATCGCTGCCATTTCCCAAAAAAATCACCTCCTCCTGAATTTCATCTAAAAGCTCTTGTGGATTAACTATTCTATCAGGCGTGAGCTTTGTTAGAGTATGAGTATCTTCTCTCCTGTAAAAGGCAGTATATACTTCTCCTCTACGAGCATCTAACAGTGGACAAATCAGCGCATTGCTAAAGCAAATATTATGTGCCAAACCATCCAGTGAGGGAATACCAACCAAGTGTTTTTTGGTGGATAGTGCTAATCCTTTCATTACACTAAGTCCAATCCTTAAAGCGGTAAAAGATCCTGGCCCGAGTGCTAAGGCAAAACCGTCGATTTCTTGGATAGAGATTTGAGCGCTTTGTAAGGTGTAATCAATAATGGGAAAAAGTGCATCGGAATAGGTTGTCTTGATTCCTATCTGATACTCTGCTAAAAGTTGATGGTCACTAATCAGAGCGATACTTCCCATCATAGTTGAGGTTTCTAGTGCTAATAATTTCATTGCTGAGATGCAGGAATTGCTTAAAACCTTTATCTCCAGGGAAGGAAATCTAAATATTTTTTAGGGACAGCTCTCAAGATATCATTATAAGTAACGGTCAAAAGAAGGAGGATTATTAGAGCAAATCCAATTTTTTGGGCAATTTCCATTTTTTTTGTTCCTAAAGGTCTTCTCATGATCAATTCAATCAGTAAAAAAAGCAGGTGGCCTCCATCAAGTATAGGTATGGGTAGTAAATTTAGTATGCTTAAATTAAGGGTAAGAAACGCTGTAAAGATCAGAAGAGATGAGAGACCTAATTTTGCTGCAGTACCTGTCATTTTTGCAATCATTATGGGTCCACCTAGGGTTTTTAATGAGAGCTTGAAGGTAAATAGTTTTCCCAACGCCCAGAGGGTAAGTCCTGTCATCTCAATAGCTTGTTTAAACCCTTCCTTCAGTGAGGCCAGTATTCCAAACCTTTTTAATACCGTTTCTTCAAATGGCACTATTCCGATCTTCCCTACTAACTTAATCCCTATGTCTTGAATATCCTGAGATTTAACAGTAGTAAGAAGCTTCTTGCCATCACGACCAATTTCAAATGTGAGCCTATCCTCCTGAGGGAACCCTTTGCCTAATAACACTTCCTTCCAATAAGAGACACCCTTAGAATTGATGGTTAGTATAGTATCACCCACTCTTAAGCCTGCGCGATAGGCTGCTGATTTTTCTTCAATCTTATCTATCCTAGCAGCAGGTGTAATCTTAAAAGCTAAGAGTTTTCCATCTCTTTCAATCTTAAATGCTACCGCTTCTCCCGGGTATTTCTTAATAATCTCTGACATCTGTACCCAATGGGTTATCTTGTTATCACCTATTTCTTTGATGAGATCACCTGATTCTAAACCAGCTTCCTGAGCAGGTGAACCATTAACTATTCCCCCTATCTGAGCATCCATTTTATGGAACAGGCCAATCCCTGTAGTGCTTAAGCTCTCGGAATGAAGGGTAACCATTTTTTCGTGGATTCTGTTGCCTCTTCTAATCTTTACTTTTATTTCCTTGCCGAGCTGTGTCTGAGTGAGGGTATTGAACGTCTTCCAATTTTCAACCTCTTCTCCATTAACAGCAAGTATATGGTCTCCTACTTGAAAACCTGCCGTCATAGCGGGTGAGTTTTCAGCAACCCACTGCACTATTGATTTTTTCTCTAAATAGGTAGGAACCTGAATGCCTATAATGAATACAAGAGGCATGAGAATAAAGGTTAAAAGAAAGTTCATGAGAGGTCCTGCTGAGACTATTGCCCATCTCACTCCTACAGAACGAGACCCAAATTCTTTTGGATCATTAGTGAGGGGTTCATCAGGATTTTCTCCCTTTAGTTTTACATATCCCCCCAAGGGGATGGCAGAGATCATATAGTGGGTTTCACCCTTTTTGAAACCAATGAGTTTAGGGCCAAAACCTAAAGAGAACTTTTGCACCTCAACCCCTGTTCTTTTGGCAACAATGAAATGTCCAAATTCATGCACAAAAATGAGAATGCCAATAACAATAGTAAAAGAAATTAAGGTAATCATAATGAGCAGCCTAACCTTGACAGTGTTTAAGTTCTTTCTAATTAAGATGTGAAATCATTTCTTCAGCTTTTTTTCGAGCCCACCCATCCGCTATAAGTACATCTTCAAGACAATTGATTTTCCGGGGGTGATGAACATCCATAGTCCTTTCTGTAATCTCAGGAATATCTGTAAACTGTATCTTCCTGCTAAGAAAAGCCCTTACTGCTATTTCATTTGCTGCATTTAAAACTGCCGGCATAGTTTCTCCATCTTCTAGCGCCCTATACGCTAAACTTAGCGCAGGGAATTTTTTGAGATTTGGTGGCATGAAGCTCAATTTCCCCACTTCCAATAAATTCAAAGAAGACAGCCTAGTAGGCATCCTCTCAGGGTATGAGAGGGCGTAAGATATTGGGCCTCTCATATCTGGATGGGACAACTGAGCACTCACACTTCCATCAATATATTCCACCATTGCATGAACAAGACTTTGAGGATGAATATAAACTTTAATATTTTTTGAGGCTATATCAAATAACCACTTTGCCTCAATCACCTCCAAACCTTTGTTCATCAATGAGGCTGAATCGATGGTCACTTTTTTCCCCATTTTCCACTTTGGATGATTGAGAGCCTCCGTCGGTGTAACAGTTGCGAGCCTTTTGTAGGAATACCTGAGGAAAGGACCTCCAGAGGCAGTGAGAATTATAGTTTTAATATACTTCTTTTTTCGGTTTCCCTGCAGTAACTGAAAGATGGCACTGTGCTCACTGTCAACAGGTATAATTTTCGCATTTTGTTTGTGAGCTTCATTTGTGATAATCTTACCAGCCATCACTAGTGCTTCTTTATTGGCTAAGGCAATATGCTTTCCTCTTTTTACAGCCGTATAAGTAGGAATTAATCCGGCTGAACCAACAATAGCAGACACTACCATATCTGCTTCTTCTAAGCTGGCAACGAGAGCTACTCCCTCATTTCCACAAACAATTTCTGGCGTGCAGTGTCTGGGAAGAAGCCTTTTGAGTTCCGTAGCGAGAGGCTTTGTAAGTACAGAAACTATTCGGGGTTTAAATGCTTTAATCTGGTCTTTTAGTAGTGTAAGATTGGTTCCTGCTGCGAGTGCAATAATACTAAAATTGTCAGGAAAGCGACTAACCACATCAAGTGTATTTACTCCTATTGAGCCAGTTGAACCTAAGATTGATAAACACTTCAATAGTTTCTCCCATGTAGTAATAGTGAAGGTAAGTTGTTTACAAAGTATTATCACATACCATCATAAAATCAACATTTTGTAATAGTATACCAAAGGAGCAGCAAAAAGGAGACTGTCTATACGGTCAAGCATTCCCCCATGCCCCGGAAACAAGTTGCCTGAGTCTTTGACACCATTTCTCCGCTTAAAGGTTGATTCACAAAGGTCTCCTAACTGACTTACCACTGCTATCCCTAAAGCTAGGACTACACAATGAGTCGTGGTAAGCTGTTTAAAAAACCAAAGTTTAGCAACAAAGGCAGCACTCAAACTAGCCGCTAAACCTCCTAGAGCACCTTCAACTGTTTTATGAGGACTGGCAACGGCGTAGAGTTGATGTTTCCCTATCACGCTCCCTATACTATAAGATCCACAATCTCCACACCATGCTACTAAAAGAGTAAAGAACACCCAACTTCTTCCATCTTCACCGCACCTTAATAGTATAAAGTAAGATAATAATAAACCCACGTAGAGAATGCCAATAACTACCATGAAAGGCTTAGTGAGCGAAAGCACTTTTTTGGAGAACCATAGTAGGTGCATAAGCAGGAAGATAAAAACAGCAAGAGTCACAAGAGTTATAGACGAGGTTGTTAACCAACTCAGCCTAGTGGTGTTTGCAAAAGACAGATAATCCCGATAGTAATAGATACACCAGACAACAACCACGCCCGGGACAATGCCAATAGTAGTTGTAAATCTATCATTTGCCAAATTCATTTTATAAAATTCGAAAAGACCAACGCTAACAGTCAGCATGATAATGATTAAAAAGATAACTTCTGAACCCCAATAAACTAAAGCTATGAGAAGCGGAATTGCAATTATCCCTGTTAAAATCCTTTTAGCTAACACTTTACTCTCAAATAAGATATAGTGAGTTGTTATCTTATTCTTTACAGTGTGAAAGGAAAGTACATTTGCGCTCTCTCATGATGCACTAGTCCTCACACTTACGTAAAGAAAGAGTGTAATATCAAGATGCGGTAATAATGTAACAGAACCGAATAATTGTATGGTGATGGAAACTAAAAAACTTTTTACTTGGTACTAGATTTGGATTTTATCTGTTGCTGAGTAAGACCAAATCTCCTCTCTCTCCCTTGATAATCTGCTATCGCATCTAACAAATCCTTTTCAGTAAAATCAGGCCATAGAATGTGAGTAACATATAGTTCTGTATAAGCCATTTGCCATAGTAGGAAATTGCTTATTCGAAGTTCTCCGCTCGTTCTAATAAGCAGATCAGGATCAGGCAATCCACCTGTAAAGAGATAGTGGGAAAAAACCTCTTCATTAATCTGATGTGGTGTCAGTTTTCCTTGCTGTACATATTTTATGATTTTTTTGATTGCTTGAATAATCTCATTTCTTCCGCTATAGCTTAAAGCCGCATTGAGTACCATGCCTGTGTTGTTTTTTGTCTTTAGCATAAATTCTTTAATAACTTCCCTAACATCTTTGGGCAGATCTGCAATATTACCAATGGTGTTGAGGCGAATATTGTTTTGAATTAATTCTTTTCCCTCAGCACGGAGAAATCTTTTTAGAAGTGCCATAAGTGTTTTTACCTCGCTCTGAGGTCTGTTCCAGTTCTCTGTCGAGAAAGCGTAGAGAGTTAATACCTGAATACCTAATTCTCTGCAACAGCGAATAACTTCCTTTGCTACCTCAATTCCCTTCCGGTGACCAGCAATACGATTGAGAGATTTCTTTTCTGCCCACCGACCGTTACCGTCCATTATGATTGCAATATGCCTTGGTAATTTATCTTTTCTTATGTGCTTCATAAAAATTTTTATGGTTATATAGTTATAATTATGCAGTCTAGTATAATCACCTAGCTTTTAAGTAAGAATAGAGAAACTCGAAGGAATATGTTGAGACTTTAACAGTCAGCACAACTCTATGAAAAGTGGTATATGTTGTGAATATTAACTCCACTAGCTAAGGGTAAATGTATAGAAGAGCAGAATATTGATCTTGTAGTGCCCTCTTTATTGATTGATGGAGTACGTATGAAATGGGGATTAATACTTATTCGCACTAAAATTGTATTATATGAAGTAAGAAGATTGAGAAGAAATCAGAGAGAAAGAAGCATGTGCCGAGGCTCACCTCGGCACCTTATCCTTACTCTTCCACGATTGCCTCTGTGGGACAGACTTCCATACAAGTGCCACATTCAGAACACTCATCTTGATTAATCACATAAATATCATCACCTTCATGGATGGCATCTGAAGGACACTCTTCAGCACAGGTTCCACAAGCTACACATTCGTCTGTTATTCTATAAGACACGAGATCACCTCCTTCTCTATGAATATCTTTTTCTGTGCCCTCAGGATTTAAAATTCAAGAATTTCCTTTTCTTTGATGGCAAAAATCTCACTGCATTGAGAGACATAGTCATCTGTTATTCGTTGTACCTCTTCATGCTTCCTGAAATAGTGATCTTCTGAAATTTCTTTTTCTTTTTTCATCTTCTTAAGCGTTTCATTACTATTCCTTCGGTGATTTCTTAACGCAACTTTACACTCTTCTGTCATTTTTCTTACTACCCTCACTAACTCTTCCCTTCGTTCCTCTGAAAGACTAGGAATGGTAATGCGAATGATTTTACCATCACTCATTGGATTTAAACTTAACTCAGATTTTTGAATAGCTCTCTCAATATCATCAATAGTGCTGGTATCCCAAGGCTGGATAGTTATTAATCTGCTCTCAGGAGTAGAAATGGTAGCAATTTGATTCAGAGGCGTTAGTGTTCCATAATAATCTACCTTAATATCATCAAGGAGACCTGTGGAAGCCCTTCCCGTTCTTATCCGATTTAAATCTCTATGTAAGGCCTGTATAGATTTGTCCATCTGTTCTTTAAGCTCTTTTAACAACCCCTCACTCATTAACTAGCCTCTTATAATGGTTCCTATTTCATTTCCTATTACTACTTTTTTAATGTTGCCAGCCTCGGTAAGATTAAAAATGATCATAGGTAATTTATTATCCATGCATAGTGAAACGGCTGTCGCATCCATTACCTTCAGTCCTTTATTTAAGACTTCTAAATAACTGATCTCGCTGTACTTGTGAGCATCTCTATGGATCATAGGGTCCTTGTCATAGATACCATCTACTTTAGTTGCCTTTAAAATGATCTCTGCATTTATTTCTATAGCCCTGAGTGCAGCAGCCGTATCTGCTGAAAAGTAGGGATTCCCCGTTCCTGCAGCAAATATAACGACTCTCTTTTTTTCCAGGTGACGCGTTGCACGGCGTCTAATGTAAGGTTCCGCTACTTGAGGCATAGCTATAGCAGATAAAACCCTACTCTGTATTCCTTGCCTCTCTATGGCATCCTGCAAGGCGAGACTATTAATCAGGGTGGCAAGCATCCCCATATAATCGGCAGATACTCGGTCGATACCCTGAGCATCAGCAGAAATACCTCTGAAGATATTTCCACCTCCAATCACAATACCGACTTCTAATCCCAAACCAATAACTTCTTTAATTTCACCTGCGATACTATTAATTGTTGAAGGACTAATGCCATAGCTTTGGTCGCCACATAATACTTCACCACTGAGCTTTAGGAGAATTCTATGATACTTTGGCTTCAATGCTTGAATCCAAATAAATGCTATTGATTCAGTTCTTCACCAAGTTGATATCTCACAAAGCGTCTAACGGAAATATTCTCACCAAGTTTCGCGATCATTTCATTTATTACATCTTTTATCGTAAGCTTATCATCTCTAATATAGGTCTGTTCCATCAGACACACTTCGGAATAGAACTTTTCCATTTTTCCACCAACAATTTTATCCCACACCTTCTCTGCTTTTCCTGAGTTCTTTGCTTGCGTTATATAAATCTCTTTCTCTTTCTCAATAACTTTAGGATCGACATCTTCTCTGGTTAAGTAAAGTGGATTGAGTGCAGCAATATGCATGGCTATATTTTTGGTAAGCTCTTTAAATTCACCACTGCGTGCCACAAAATCTGTCTCGCAATTTAATTCTAACATAACCCCCACCTTGCTGCCAGGGTGAATATAGGATGCGACAGCACCATCAATTGTGGCACGGCTGACCTTTTTTGATACTGTTACCAAGCTTTTCTGTCTAAGATAACCGATAGCTTCTTCTGAATTTCCATTGCTTTCGACTAAAGCCTTTTTGCAATCCATCATAGGGGCACCTGTTTTGTCCCGTAAGTGCTTCACCATGGATGCGGTGATTTTCACTCCTCCCTCCGGACTCACTTGTTCATTCTTAGGCATCTTCTTTCCCATCACCTTCTTCTAATTCTTTCATGCTTTCAGCTTGAATTCTTTCCTCAAATCTCTGTTTTCCTTCTATGCACGCATCTGCGATCTTAGAAGTAAATAATCTAATTGCCTTAATAGCATCATCATTGCCAGGTATGATGTAATCCAAATCATCGGGGTCACAGTTGGTATCTAAGAGGCCAATCGATGGTATACCCAGTTTCTTTGCTTCTGCAGCCGCTATTCTTTCCTTTTTGGGATCCACAATTAATAGTGCCCCTGGAAGTCGTTCCATATCTTTTATTCCGCCTAAACTGTATTCTAGCTTAGTAATTTCTCTCTCAATCTCTAAAGCCTCTTTTTTAGACAACTGGTCAATTCTGCCATCGGACTTCATAGACTCCAGCTCTTTAAGCTTTTCAATATTCTTCTTTATGGTCCTGAAATTAGTGAGAGTACCTCCCAGCCATCGATTATTAACATAAAACATACCACATCTCTTAGATTCTTCTGCTATTGAATCTTGAGCCTGCTTTTTTGTGCCCACAAAAAGAACCTTTTCACCATTAGATACTACGTCAACAATGAAATTATAGGCTTCTTCAAAAAGGGTAACCGTTTTTTGCAGATCTATAATATAAATACCGTTTCTTGCACCAAAAATATAAGGCTTCATCTTTGGGTTCCATCGCTTGGTTTGGTGTCCAAAGTGAACTCCAGCTTCTAATAGTTGTTTCATGCTAAGTATTGTCACCTGTACCTCTCTTTCAAAAATTATTTTTGTTAAAGATTACAACTTATTAAAGGGTTTACGAATTAAAATAGCTTTTTTTGTTAGCATACCATATTTAATTTTGCAAGAGAAAAATATGACCAATCTACTCACGTGGGAATTTCCTTTTTTACCCCGTTAGAAAAAATGTCCACCATTTTATGTAGGGTTCACTCTGTTACATACCTTCCCCGAGGTGATCTGGTTCAGGAGTGACACAAGAGAACTGTATGGACACTATATGCCTTGCTATCTATGTTATGAGGTGAACCCTGTTAAATAACTTTGTGTAAAAGTGATAGATTATATGAACTCTATATTTAACAAGGTAAAAAGCAATAAGTGTTATAGAAACTAAACTCTTCATCCACAATTTCCTAACGTTCCCTTTTAAATTGTAAAATCCAGTATCATGTACGGCCTAAGCTCACTAAGTTTATAGATTGTCTTATGTGGAGTAAGAGGAATTAATCTTTACATATTCAGTAGATAGGTCAGTAGTATCGACTTCCGCAATTTCCGAACCGTTGTGTAAATTAATAGTGACCTGAAACTCAGATCTCTTAATAATATCCTTTGCCTGAGACTCCATACCTGTACTAGTGCTGTTTTCTACAATCATTAACTCATCAAAGAAAACATCAATGTGTTCAGGGTCTATATCAGCTTCTGCTTTCCCTACAGCAGCCATTATGCGTCCCCAGTTGACATCTTCCCCAAAAAAGGCAGTTTTTACAAGATTTGAGTTTGCTACCTGGTAAGCAATTCTCTTTGCGTCCTCATTGCTGCGTGCTTCTTTAACCCGAATAGATATCATCTTAGTAGACCCCTCAGCATCTTTAAGAATAAGCTTTTTTAAATCTGCGAAAGTGGCGTTCAATGAGTTTTTGAAAGCCTGGAGATCAGACGATTGTTTTAGGAGGTTGGAATTTCCAGCTCGGCCGTTTGCCATCATTATGACCATATCGTTAGTGCTTGTTTCCCCATCGATGGTAATTCGATTAAAAGAGTTATTCACAGCTTCTCTAAATAGTTTTTCTAGAAGGTCAGCGTGTATAGCTAAATCTGTAATAATGAACGATAGTAGTGTTGCCATGTGTGGCATGACCATTCCCGAACCTTTGGCTATTCCACAAAGTGTCACCTCTCTTCCATCAATCCTCTCCTTTTTTACTACGATTTTGGGAAAAGTATCGGTTGTCATAATAGCCTCTGCAAAATCGCTAAGTCCCAGAGGAGACAAGGAATTGGCTAATGTGGGAATACTATTTTGTATTCTGTCTATAGGGAGCGTAACACCTATGATTCCGGTGGAGGACACCATTACTAAATTTTCAGCTATACCCAGTTGCTCAGCTACAAATTGGCATAAATCATTTGCATGTTGAAGCCCGTGAGTACCTGTGCACGCATTGGCATTACCACTGTTGACAATGATGGCCTGACAGCACTTATGTTTCAATTTTTCTCTGCTTATTAAGACTGGTGCTGCTTTTATTTTATTAGTTGTAAACACTCCAACAGCAGTTGCCGGTTCCTCAGAGAAAAGTAGACCCAAATCTTTTTTACCGCTTTGTTTAATTCCTGAAAAGATACCACTGGCACGAAAACCAGAAACTAAAATCCCCAACGTATTCCTCCTTTCTGAAACGCGATCAAATGGTTACGTTTAACCATCAGTCCTTAGTAAGATTTCTTCATCGACCACAACATTTCTTGTATTTTTTTCCACTCCCACAGGGACAGGGTTCGTTTCTCCCAATCTTTCTCCCTTCTCTCTTAACTGTTTTACCTTTTGGAGGTTCGGCCCCTTCACCTCGACTCAAGACAAATTGTTGAGAACGCGATGGTGTGGGCTGCTTTGGCAGCGGTTCCTTAGCGAGCTGCACCATATATAATTTCTCGATAGTTTCAGAATTGATTCGTCCCACTAAGTCTAAAAACATATCATAGCCTTCTTTTTGATATTCCCTTAAAGGGTCTCGCTGTCCATAACCTCTAAGTCCGATTCCTTCTTTCAAATGATCCATATTGAGCAGATGCTCTTTCCATAAACTATCGATTACTTGGAGGTACACCATCTTTTCCAGTTTTCTTATGGTATCTTCCCCAAACTCAGCTTCTTTTCTTTGATAAACCTCTTTTGCCTGCTGTGTAATCAGATCCATCAAACTTTCATAGGTTAAATCTTCCACAGTGGCAGGAGGAAGATGTAAGGGGAAAGAAAATTGTTTAAATACAGCTTCCTTTAATCCTTTTATATCCCACTCACCAGGTGGAGCCTTATCATCTGAATACCTTTGAGCTCTCTCTTCTGCCAATTCTTCAACTGCAGTTTCGACTTCATCCTTTAGGCTCTCTTCTCTCAGTACTTTACTTCGCTGTTGGTAAATCACCTCTCTCTGTTTATTCATCACATCGTCATACTCTAAGAGGTGTTTTCTTATGTCAAAGTTGTGTGCTTCTACTCTTGCTTGAGCCCTCTCTATTGCTGACGTTAATAATTTATGTTCTATACGCTCTCCCTCTTTCATATCCAAACGTTCCATAATGGAAGAAATCCTCTCTGCACCAAAGATTCTGAGAAGATCATCTTCTAGGGAGAGATAAAAACGAGAAGAACCAGGATCTCCCTGTCTCGCACAACGCCCCCGTAGCTGTCTATCTATTCTCCTTGCCTCATGTCTTTCCGTTCCAATAATATGTAAACCACAGGGCATATCAGCACTACATCCTGTCATCTTCTTTCCCTTTTTGTCTGGATCAGGGCATGCTGAGCACCCTTTCGCTTTTTCTACCTCACAAGTGATACAGCAGTGCGTGCACTTAACCACACCTGGTCCCAGTTTAATGTCGGTACCTCTTCCTGCCATATTGGTGGCGATAGTAACTGCTTTTGACAAACCAGCCTTCGCTACGATTTCCGCTTCTTCTTTATGTCTCTTTGCATTGAGAACCGAATGCTTGATAGTCTTGGGAAGCATTCTGCTTAACAACTCTGAAACCTCAACCGAGACAGTTCCTATCAGTACTGGTCTGCCTTTTTCATGCATCTCCTTTATTTCATTTATGATTGCTCTATATTTCTCCCGTTTGGTCTGATAAATCACATCCGGGTAATTCACCCTTCTCACAGGCTCGTTGGTTGGAATAACCACAACATCCAGTTTATAGATTTTCATGAATTCAGGTGCCTCTGTCTCAGCAGTTCCTGTCATTCCAGCCAATTTTTCATAGAGGCGAAAGTAATTCTGAATAGTAATAGTAGCAAGCGTCTGGGTTTCACCTTCAATGGTGACACCCTCCTTTGCCTCTAGTGCTTGATGTAAACCATCACTGTAACGTCTCCCCGGTAACAGCCTCCCCGTAAACTCATCAACGATGAGGACCTGCCCATCACTGACCACATAGTCTACATCCTTTTCAAAGAGGGAATAAGCTTTGAGCAATTGGGAGATGTTCTGGATTTTTTCCCCCTTCTCATTGAATTCTCTCTCCAGTTTCCTTCTCTTCTTATCCCTCTCCTCTTCACTAAGTGTGGGGTCTTCATCAATAACACTCAGATCCGGCAAGACAAAAAGATTAGGGTCTTGAGGAGACAGTGCTGTCCTCCCTTTATCTGTTAAGTCAACTACATGAGATTTTTCATCGATGCTGAAATAAAGTTCTTCATCTAATTCTCCCATTCGTTTATCTCGCAAGTAATCGAGTTCCACCCTTTCGATAAGTTTCTTGTATTTTCCCTCCTTTGCCATTTTCAAAAAGCGCTTGTTTTTGGGGGCACCTCTTTTGCCTTGCAGGAGTTTAACCGCTCCCTCATACTCAGTCCCTTCTTTAAATAGTTGGTCTGCCTGAGAAAGGAGTTGATTAACAAATGCAGTTTGGCTTTGCACGAGACGCTGTACAGGAGACTTTAGTTCTTTAAATCGATGGGTAGAATATTCTACCGGACCAGAAATGATCAATGGGGTCCTCGCCTCATCAACAAGGATGCTATCTACCTCATCAACAATAGCATAGTGGTGAAGCCGCTGTACCTGGTCTTCCTGCCTGATTGCCATGTTATCTCTAAGATAGTCAAAACCAAATTCCGTATTAGTTCCGTAAGTGATATCAGCCTCATAAGCCTTTTCCCTCGCAAGATGATCAATATCGTGATAAATTACATCTACCTTTAACCCTAGAAACTCATAGATTACTCCCATCCAATCTCTGTCTCTTTTGGCTAAATAATCATTTACTGTAATAATATGAACCCCTTTTCCCGTCAAGGCGTTAAGATAAGCGGGGAGCGTTGCTACTAGGGTTTTTCCTTCCCCGGTTGCCATTTCAGCAATTTTACCCTGGTGGAGGACAACACCACCCACTAATTGACAGTCAAAATGTCTCATATTGAGCGTCCTGTGGGCAACTTCACGAACAACGGCATAGGCTTCAGGCAGTATTTCATCTAGTGATTCTCCCTTTTCTATTCTCTGCCTAAATTCACCGGATTTTGCCTTAAGCTCATGGTCTTTGAGCTCTTTTGTTGTTGATTCTAACCTGTTAATATGGTCTACAAGGGGTCGTAGTTTTTTCAAAACCCTTTCATTCTTAGTTCCAAAAATCTTTTTTACAACAATACCAAGCACCTTCAATCACTCCTAAAAATTTAAATTAATTCGAAGATCTCCGGAGATAAACGCAGAAAATTTTTTATATCAACATTACACTCCCATAAACCTTTCTAAGCAAGTCATAGCCACATATGTTTTAACTCTGTAAAAGATATTAATAATCTTCTCCTCTAGTTCTTAATATTTAAAATCTTGATAATCTGTGTTTACCCCGTTAGATAGTTCAGAAATTCTATCTAGCAGGTAAAGATATCAGAACTTATTTAATCTCATTAAAAACTTATGTCAATTATCTCACGGGGTGAATCTGCGTTCCAATTAGTAAGTATGTTCAGTTTCCACTTATATCCACCTCTTCAATCAACAAACTGGGAGAGCCCGTTTGTCCATAGAAACGAAGGTCACTTCCCACGGCACTCACACTGTTAAAAAGTGGTATGATATTTCCTGAAATAGCCATTCCCTTAACAGGTGCTTCTTTTTTACCATGCTTAATTAGAAAGCCATTTATTCCCACTGAGAAGTCTCCTGAAATTGGATTGGCAGTATGAATTCCCATAACTTCATTGACTAATAAACCCTTATCCACGTGTGACGTAAGGTCATCAGGGCTCTCTCCACCCTTTTTTATATAGAGGTTTGAGTGTCCAACTTTAGGGGTGGTCTTTATCGAACTCCTGGAACTGTTTCCCGTAGAAAGAGTTGTGTCCTTTCTAGCGCAATAAGTATCATAGAGAAAATTCCTTAGGACGCCGTGCTCAATTAATGAGGTAGATTGTCTAATGATTCCCTCCCCATCAAAAGGTTGTGTCGCTGCTCCTCCTGGGTAAAGACCATCATCAGTGATATCAATCGTATGAGAAAATATTGTAGCATTCATTTTCCCTCCTAAAAGTGACTTATTCTTTTGTACTGATTCAGCTAAGAATGAAGGGGCTAGAACTCCTAAAAACTGACAGCTCACACTGTTATCCAAGATTGCAGGTCCCCTAAAGGATGATATAGATCGAGCACCCAATAGTCCTAAAGCTCTTGATGATGCTGTGTTACCCACTTTAGTAACATCTAACTCATGATAGAAACGACTAAAGTCAAAATCCCATCCCATCTGGGAATCAGCTTTGTCCTCTGCAACTACTACGATAGAGCACGAGAAAAAAGTACCCTGATGAGAAAGGTTAACCCCGTGAGAATTGGTCAAATACTCTGTGACTATTCTTTCTTGATACACTGCTTTTCTGACTTTGGTTATCCTTTTGTCATAGGAGCGTGCTGCCTTCTCAAGGCTTTTTACTTTTTCTATCTTTTCTTCTTTAGGAATAGAAGATAGAGAACGATCACATACCATGAGCGTGGGCAATGGCTTTGATATTTCAGGAAAACCATAGAACTCATCAGGAGAGCTGTTTTTGGCACTCATTACAGCATTGGAAATAACTCGATCAAATGATTTACTAGTAAATTCGGTGCAGTAAGAAAATCCCAATCGATGATCTTTTAATACTCTTAATGATAGCCCCTTTCTTTTAGCTGAGGTGAAGCAGTCGATTTGCTTCTCTTTGATCTCAATAGACGTTGATTCAACCTCTGAAAGGTAGATCTCATAATAGTCGATGTTCATTGCTTTTAGTTTTTTCTCTATATATCCATTCCCACTCATATCTTACCCTAAATTCTAAAGAGAAACCTCTACATTTTTGACGGTAGCTATCAGGCTTTTTACCAATTGTGGATCCTTTTTACCAATAGATTTTTCTACTCCACTACTCAGATCAATGCCATCAGGTTTAACCTGCACAATGGCATCTTTAACATTATCTGGTGTAATACCACCTGCTAAAAAGAAAAAATTCTCTACCTGGGCATTTATTGCTTTGGCCAGTGACCAGTCAAAGGTTTGACCGGTTCCTCCTTTCTGTATCTTAGTTCCTTTGATCACCGCGCTATCAAGGATAACTCGGTCTATACCAGACTCAGTGAAATCACTAATTTTATCAACTATGTCATATACCTTCTCTTTCTCTACTTCTGCCGCTGGTATATGAAGTGATTTCCAGATTTCGCAGGAGAGGTTTTTTCTAAGCTTCCTCACCTCTTCTTCAGTTTCGCTTCCGGCAAGTTGGATAGCAAAAGGACTTAATGCCCTCACGAGCTCTATCATCTGATCTGATGTGAGGTCAAAAGTCAAAAGGATTACCGGAATTTTTGAAAGGGAAAATATTGCCCTAGCCTTTTCTACTGTCAAAGAGCGGGGAGAGCGAGGTACATTAACCAGAACGCCGAGGTAGTCTGCTCCAGCCTCTGAGACCATTGATGCATCTTCGATAGTAGTTATACCACAGATTTTTATTGAACAAGACATTTAACTTAAATTAGGACACAGATTTCCTTAAGAATACACGCTGTATATATGATGTGAGAAGATAAAAAGAATTCAAAAGTCAGTTGCCAGGTGTTCATTATCCTTTTCTCTGTCAACTAATCCCCCTGAACTTTTTTTGACTCCTTGCGGTAACATGAATCATGCATCATGAATCTCTAAACATGTATCATTAACTGTGGACTGAAGATTGTTAACTATGGACTCATGTAATCCCTCATTCTTTTTCCCTATTCCCTAACCTCTGCTCTCTACACCCTGGATTTTCACTGTGCTTTTTGCTTCAATTCCTTAATACCTTCCATTATCTTTTTACTAATTTCTCTATAGAGTTCTTTTGATTTCTTTTGGTTATAGTAAGATTCCAAATCAACAGGTGGACCACAAAATACAGAGCAAGGTTTCAAACGAATAAGCTTTGAGTTTCGAGAAAATATGTTGTAAGACCCACTGATATAAATAGGAATTACCGGCACTCGAGTATTATACGCAATCATCCCTATACCCAATCTTGGTTCCATAAGTGTTCCATCATAACTGCGTGTTCCTTCTGGAAACATCAATAGAACTTCATTATTCCTCAGCAAATGGTAGATTCTTCTTAAGGTGTTTCTATCCACCTGTTCACGATCAACAGGGATGGCTCTAAAAAGCTTTTTTAAAATGTACGTTATAATGGGATTACGAAATATCTCTTTTTTTGCAAGGTAATTAATCCTTCTCCAAACTCCCAACCCTACAAAAGGAGGGTCAAGATAGCTTGCATGATTGGAAGCCAGAATAGCACTTCCCTTTTTGGGAATGTGCTCGGCACCTACAACCTTGTACCGAAAAAGCGGTTTGGCAATAATATAAACAAGAACATGGAGAAAATGATATATAAATTCCCATATCATAAAATAATTTATGTAAAATGCTGTTATTTATGTGATCCAAAATATCTGATTAAGTCAGCTAGTACTTGTTCGACAATTATATCAACCTCAGATCCCACCGCACCATGCCTAATCTTACAGATCGTATCATGAGTAGTTTTTTCTCTGATTACTAACTCTAACTCAAGAAAAAGATCATCTACATTTTCATAAAATGGATTAATCTCATTGATAAAACCTCTTTCAAGTTTTAGCTCTACAACAGCTCCCTCACATATAGCCTCTCCGTTATCTGAAAGTATTATATCATTCTCTTTAAACCACGTGAGTAGCCCTTGATATAATCTTTCAGAAATATTTTGATCGTCTATGGATGTGAGATTTTTAAAAGGTGTTATGCTTATACTTGGATAACTACGTAATCTAAACCCCAGTTTTAACCACACCCAGTTAACCTCCTCTCCCTCTCCCATCCCGGTATAATCTTTAATGAGCCTTTCTGGAGGTTCAAAATAGAGTTTCTTACTATTATTAGCCCCTCTATTAAAGCACCCAACTAAGAGACAAAGATGTAGAATAGTGAGTAAAGGGAATATAAATTTACCTCTCACTTTGTACATACTAGTCCTTTTCTTACTTAAAAAAATGAAAGCGTAATTAAATTAAATTCTTATATTTTTTTTATTTTGTCAAGCATATTAAATGATGGATTTTTAAAGTTCCTGCATGAGGAAGAGTAAAAGGTACCATCTCTTTGCGGCCGGCAACAAAATTCCCATGAAGTTTCTTTAGAAGTATGCTATATAACCAATTGAAAGAGGAATGTAATACAATGCTACACTACCTCATTGCTGAATCTAAAGATCATGGTAAAAAATTTCTTTAAGGACATCGACAAGGGATTAGTGCCCATCTTGTTAACTGTCGCAGTGATGGCTTTTGGGATGAGCTTTGTTTTTCCCTTGATTCCACTTGTTATTCAAGATGTAGGTGCTTCACCTTCAACCATCGGTCAAATAACCTCTGTTTTTTTTATCTCTTTTACACTCGTCACACTACCTTTAGGCAAGTTGATTGAGAAGTTCAAGCCTAAACGACTTATCATTCTAGGACTCTTTATTTATGGTGCGTCTATCTTTTCGATGATATTCCCCACTAAGGCATGGTGGTTTTACTTCATTAGGATTGCCCAGGGCTTTGGTTCTGCCTGCCTCTTTGTTCCCACTGAATCGGCGATTAATGTGCTCTCCTCCCCGGAAAGGCGAGGCTCTAATATGGGTCTCTATGCAATGGTGTATGCGCTCGGAATGGCTCTTGGTCCACCCATAGGTGCATGGCTTTATGCAATAAATAAACTCATTCCTTTCTTATTTTGTTTTATCATCAGTCTGATCTCTATCGCTGTAATGTGGGTAGGATTTGAAGATACTCCTATTTCTAAAGAGAATAAGTATATAGGGTTAAAAAAATTTTTAGGAGTAATAAAGATCCCTTTGCTAGCTGCGCTTTGCTATGCAATCGTGGAGGTATCGATTATCGGCTTTCTATCTTTATATTTAAAAGAACTCCACATAATGAGCACCGCGTTGGGGTTCATTTTTACCTTCTTCGGGATTGGTGGAATTATTTCTCCCTATCCTGCAGGGAAAGCTGCTGATCGATTTGGAAAATTGAATTTGCTTTGTATTTTAGGAGTATTATTAGTGGTGGTTACACTCAGTTTCAATTTTATCAAGAGCT
>SMTZ1_10000899_pt1 | contig 54178 bp, 53 predicted proteins | sample DeeMarSWOR136_30_FD_25667 | JGI IMG/M metagenome (IMG submission 25667) | reverse complement strand
GTCTCAGACCCTATTTCTACCTTTGATCCTCATTCGGTTTTTGCTGACCCTCTTTTTGTAAACCCTGCTAACAACGACTTTCATCTTAAGCCTGGCAGTCCTGCTATTGACATGGGAATAGATGTTGGTCTTACTAGTGATTTTGAGGACACCCCTATTCCTCAGGGCACAAGACCTGATATTGGTGCTTTTGAATATATAATTGGCACTGGTTGTGGTGTTGCTGATCTTAACTGTGATGGAAGTGTGGATATCTTTGATTTAATCATTGTTGCTTCTAATTTTGGCAGAACAACTGGCTTTGATGGGAGGGCAGATACTGATGGTAGCAATGAAATTGATATATATGATCTTGTTTTTATTTCTACCAGGTTTTCTTAATCTAATATAAGAAAATATTTATAATACTAGTGTTAAGATTAGAGTTATGAAGAAGTTTTTGATATGTTTAGTCTTATGCATAATTCTACTAGCTATTAGTGTAAATGCGCAGCTTAGTTACTGGTCCTTTGATAACTCAGCTGATCCTGGGAATGATGATAACAATGGTAATGATGGAATCCTTTATAATGGCGCTGTTTGGACTCCTAATGGTTTAAATAATGGTGCAATGGATTTTGATGGCTTGGATGATTATGTTGATTGTGGAAATAATGCTAATCTGAACATGGGCACTAATGATTTTTCTGTATCTTTTTGGTTTAAAAAGAAAGTACCTAATGATATCTATCAATCTTTTCTTTACAAAGCTTTAGCAAACCAACGCGCTCCTGGTTATGGGTTTCTGATAAGAGAGACAAGTGGTAATATTAAGTTCACTATTGGTGATGGCACAAACACTATTCAAGTAACTACAGGTAGTTATAATTACCGTGATACAATCTGGCATCATGTGGTTGGTTTAAGAGGAGGTGGTAAAATAAAGTTATATGTAGATACTTTATTCATGGGAGAAACACCTGATACGGTTGGAAGTGTTGATAACACTGATAACTTTGTTATAGGTAAAGGAGGGTATGGTAACAATCCTGGAGGCCCTGCTGTATCTCCTTATTTTAGGGGTTATATAGATGAAGTAGAGGTTTTTACTAGAGCTTTAAGTGATGCAGAGATAACCCAGATGTATCAAGATGGTCTTGCTGGTTATAAGAATCCTCCAAGTGTAAGCCTGAACTTACCAGCAGATGAAGCAACAGGCATCTCATCATCAACCGCCCTTGATGTGAGTGTAACAGACCTTGATGGAGACAACATAGATGTAAGTTTTTATGGAGGCAATACTATTGGTTTATCAGAGAATTTTACAATAATTGTAATACCAGACACGCAGTACTATGCCCAGTACATGCCTGACAGGTTTACTGCTCAGACCCAGTGGATAGTTGATAATATAAATAATTTAAACACAGTATTTGTGACTCATGAAGGAGATATTGTTGAGCATGGAGACAACCTTACTGAATGGGACCGTGCCAATCAAAGCATGAGTTTACTGGATGGTGTTATTCCTTATGGAGTGCTGCCTGGAAACCATGATTTTGTTGGCTGGGATACTACTAATTATAATATTTATTTCCCTTATACCAGATATGAGAAATATTCCTGGTATGGAGGGCACTATGGTACTGATAATGATAATAATTATCAGTTGTTCTCAGCGGCAGGAATGGACTTTATTATTGTTCACTTAGAATACACTCCCGGACCTCCTGCTCTGGCCTGGGCTAATCAAGTCTTAACAAATCATTCTAATAGAAGAGCAATTGTTACTAGTCATAGTGTTGTGAACAGGGACGGCAGTTGGACTAGCCCAGGAGCCAGTATTTTTAATGCTCTCAAAGACAACCCTAACTTATTCTTAATACTAGGGGGCCATGTACCTGGTGAAGGAAGAAGAACAGACGTGGTTAGTGGTAATACAATTCATAGTTTGTTGGCAGATTATCAGATGATGGGAAGCCCCCGTAATGGAGAAGGTTATTTGAGAATAATGACTTTTGTGCCTAAAGAAAACAAGATATATGTAAGAACTTACTCACCTGTTCTAAATAGATATATGATTAGTGCAAGTAGTCATTTTGAATTAGATTATCCCATGGTCTCTTATAATCATCTAGGAACACAAACAAGATTATCAAGTGGTTCTTTTGCTACTCAGACCTGGTATGGCTTGATACCAGGTTCAAGCCATTACTGGTATGTTGATGTTGTTGATGCTAACTCTATGACAGCCACTAGTAAGGTATGGAGTTTTATAACAAGTGGTCAGCCTCCTGTTGACCTAGAAGGTGCTTGGAGGTTTGTTGTACTTGGAGATACAAGAACAGATCATGCTGCTCATGCAGAAGTAGTAGAGGGCATAGTTAACAAGGTGCCTAATCATGAACGAATTACTATTTTTAACTCAGGAGACATCACTCAGGATGGTATTGATAGCCAATGGCAAACCTGGCAAGGAATAATAGCTCCCTTAAGCATAGACTGGAGTAATACAGCCCCTCCTGAGTACATCGGAGCAATAGGTAACCATGATGTAAATCAGGTAGGCTGGGAGAGTAGATGGGCAAATTATCTTCCTTCACAGGTAGGGCTATCAGCATACCCTGGTATAACAGCCCATGCACAAGGGCTTTATGGTTCTGTAAAATATAATAACACAATCTGGGTGTGGATAGACAGTTGTACACCCTTAGAAGGAAAAGAAAATTTTCTTAATGCTACACTACTAAGAGCTACACAAGATCCTGATGTAGAGTGGAAGTTTGTGTTTTTTCATTATCCACCCATTCCTTGCGGAGCAAAGTCTGATTGGAATCCAGGAAAAACCTGGCATGATAATTATTTTGTGCCTTATGGTGTAGATATAGTTTTTTTAGGACATGCACACTACTATGAAAGAACATGTCCTTTCTTATCTGCAAGCACAAAACAATGTGATGATAATAATAGAGGAAATAATATAAGTAATTCTAGAGGTGTTATTCATATTATTACAGGAGGGGGAGGTGCTCCTCTTCATGATGTAGGTAACTGTTCCTGGGTTGAGGCAAAAGCAAAGCTACATCATTTTGTAGAAGTTGAGATTAATAGAAGCAAGTTAAGACTAAAAACATGGGAAACCGATACTGCTGGAGGAGAAAACCCTGTATTGATAGATGACTTTACAATTGATAAAAGTTCTCGAGACCCTGATCTTACTTTGGATGGAGAGGTTGATATTTTTGATTTAATCATTGTTGCTTCTAATTTTGGCAGAACCTCTGGTTTTGACCTTAGAGCTGATGCTGATAATAATGGAGAAGTTGATATATTGGATATTGTTTTTATAGCAAGCAGGTTTACTTAAATCTATTTAATGATAAAATATTTATAATAAAGGTTCTAAGATTAGGATTATGAAAAAAGTTTTGATTTGCTTTGGATTATTTTTTGTTTTACTAGTTTTCTCTGTAAATGCGCAGCTTAGTTACTGGTCTTTTGATGATGCTTCAAATCCTGGAAAAGATAATAGTGGAGGTAATGATGGAACTTTAATGAGCAACCCAACCTGGACACCTAATGGATTTAATAATGGCGCAATAATTTTTAATGGCGGTGATTACCTTGATTGTGGGAATGATAGCAGTTTGAATATGGGCACAAAAGACTTCAGCATATCTTTCTGGTATAAAAAAGGAGCAGCCCAGGACATGTTTGAGTCTATCCTTTATAAGAGCACATATCAAAAAAGTGCGCCTGGCTATGGTTTCTTAATAAGAGAATCAAGCGGTCATTTGAAATTCTCAATTAGTGATGGTGTAACAACTATTCAAGCAAGAGCACCAGAAAATCTCAGAAATCTTGATACTGACTGGCATCATGTGGTTGGTGTGAGAGGAGGAGGCCAAATCAAATTATATATAGATGGTGGGCTTGCAGACCAGGCAGCAGATACTGTTGGGAGTGTGGATAACAATGAAAATTTTGTAATAGGTAAAGGTGGTTATGGAAATAACATAGGTGGGACTTATATGATATTCTCTTTTTTTGGAAAGATAGATGAAATAGCAATATATGATAAGGCTTTAACAGATGCAGAAATAAGCCAACTCTATCAAAATAGTTTAGCTAATCATAGAAACCCCCCGCTTGTAATTCCAAATTCACCTGCATATAATGCAACAGGCGTCTCAACCTCACCTGTGCTTGATGTGAGTGTAACAGACCTTGATGGGGACAGTATGAATGTCACCTTTTACAGAGCCACAACCCCCCCTCAAGAGGATTTTACAATAATCGCTTTACCAGATACCCAGAATTTAGTAAGATATGATTATAATTATGCACATATCTTTACTAATCAAACTAAGTGGATAGTGGCTAATAAAGATGCATTAAACATTGCTTTTGTAACTCATTTAGGAGATATTGTTGAAAACTGGAATGTTACCTTAGAATGGGATAGAGCAAATCAAAGCATGAGTATATTAGACAGAGTTGTTCCTTATGGAGTGCTGCCTGGAAACCATGATGAGGAATTCTGGTATTATGTATACCCGCACAATGCCTACTATTACAACCAGTATTTTAATTATCAAAGATTTGAAAAGTATGCTTGGTATGGGGGTCATTATGGTGATAACAATAACAATAACTACCAGTTATTCAGTGCAGGAGGCATGGATTTTATAATCATTCATTTAGAGTTTGATCCAGATCCTTCTAGCGGAGTTTTTGCCTGGGCTAATCAAGTTTTAGCCAATCATTCTAATAGAAGAGCTATAATTAGTAGTCATTTCATTATAAATACTGATGGAAGCAGACAAACTGTAGGAGATAACATATTTAATGCTTTAAAAGATAATCCTAACCTGTTCTTAATGCTTTGTGGACACAGACATCATGAAGGAAGAAGAGCAGATGTTGTTAATGGCAACATTATATATACCCTTCTAGCAGATTATCAAAGATGGCCTCGAATGGATGGTGGTTATCTTAGAATAATGACTTTCTCTCCAAAGAATAATAAGATATATGTTAAAACATATTCTCCATACTTAGACACTTATTTAACACCTGATTCAAACAGTAATTTTACTATAGATTATTCTATGACTACTTATACTGAAATAGGAGCAAATGTTGAAGTCGGAAATGGTTCTTCTACTGCTGTAATATGGCCTAATTTGAATAATAATACTAAATACTACTGGTACGCAAGTGTAGTTGATAGTAATGGACAGACAGCAACCACTAATGTCTGGGAATTTACAACAGGAGGCATGGCTCTACCAGGCGACCTTAACAATGATGGAGTAATTGATATCCAAGACTTAATCATTGTAGCAACTAGCTTTGGCCTTACGAGTAGTTTTGACCCAAGAGCAGACACAGATAGCGATGATGAAGTTGATATATTTGATATGGTTTTTGTGGCTAGTAGGTTCAGTTAAAGGTGATTTAATGAGAAAATATTTATATAATAATTCTAGAATTAAGGTTATGAAGAAGATTTTGATTGGGTTGGTCTTTTTACTTGTTTTAGCATATGCATCTGCTCTGCCAGTCTTTCCAGGAGCAGAAGGCTTTGGAACAGATACTGTTGCTGGTAGTGGCCGTCATCTAAGCACACCACAAACAACTATTTACAAGGTTACAACTCTTGCTAATAGTGGCTCTGGCTCATTAAGAGAATGTGTAGATGCAACTGGTCCAAGGATTTGTGTATTTGAAGTTTCTGGAACTATCGAGCTTACTGGCGATTTAAATATCCTGAATCCCTACATAACAATAGCAGGGCAAACAGCTCCTCCTCCTGGTATACAGATTAAGGGGGCTGGCTTTCGTATTCATGGTGCACACGATGTTCTTATTCAGCATCTTCGTATTCGCCCAGGCGATGATCCTGTTGGTCCTGACCCAGATGTAAGGAGGGCAATGAGTATATCTGTCAACGGTAACAACATACCTTACAACATTGTTATTGACCATTGCAGTTTGCAGTGGGGAATAGATGCTAATGCAAACATATGGGCACAAAACCCTCATGATATAACATACAGCAATAATATTATTTCTGAATGTCTGAGTGATTCTCTTCATTCAGAGGGTCCGCATTCGATGTCTTTGAATGTAGCTCATGATGAAGGAGGTCATCGAAGTGTATCCATTATTAAAAATTTGATAGCTCATGGCGGAGGCAGAAACCCTAGCATTGGAGGGAACACGCATGTTGAGCTTGTTAACAATGTTATGTATAATTGCGTGAGTTACTATATTAATGTAAATGATGCTAGTAAAACAGGACCACATAACTTATCTATTGTAGGAAATGTCGCTATTATTGGGAATGACTCTTTATGGGGAACGGATTATACGGTGACTGTGAAAAGTACCACGGCTGATGGAACAAGAATCTATGTAAGCGATAATATGTGCAATAATTATCCAGATACCTGTATTCGAGATGATAAAGGCTCTGGGATAACCTGGTTGTCAAGTCCTGAGGTTTGGTCTGATACAGTTACAGTGATTCCAACAGCTAACAACCAAGCAAGAGATTGGGTTTTGGATAATGCTGGGGCTTGGCCAGCTATTAGGGATTCTGTGGATACAAGAGTCACTCAGGAAGTGGTAGATTTAACAGGCCAGATAATAAATTGTGTTGAGGATGATGGTAGTGAGCGTTGCAGCAAGAATGGTGGTGGCTGGCCTGATTATGAAGAGAACTACCGTTCCTTAACCCTGCCAAGTAATCCGAACGGAGACGATGACGGTGATGGTTACACCAATCTTGAGGAATGGATTCATACTTTCTCAGCACAAGTAGAGCAAGCATCTCCTGATAGGTGTTCTGATTGGACCATTTATGGTCAATGCTCATTTACTAAACCAAAGTATTGTGATAATGGGAATCTTGTTGATGATTGCAATACATGCGGTTGCCCTTATGGTCACGATTGCCAGGCAAATGGCTCATGCCAGCTAAGCAGTAACTTTAGTAGTGAAATGATAGCGCTATATCATTTTAACGAAGGTTCTGGGACAATCGCTTTTGACAGTTCAGTGAACAGGAACGATGGAACTATTTATGGGGCAACATGGACAAGTGATGGTGTTTCTGGAAATGCTCTGGAGTTTGACGGAGTAGATGATTACATTGATTTAGGTGATAAAACAATATTTGAGTTTGGAGAAAATGATAGCTTTAGCTGGGGTGCCTGGGCTAAAGGAAATGATATGTACGGCACTGGTTCAAGATATATAATTAGTAAGAAGACATGGGGTAGTGGATTTATGATTTATTACAATGGCTTTAGTGATATTCAGTGTTTAATTGAAGGTGAGGACTCGAATACAGAAGTAGTAACTAATCAAAATGATAATACTGGTGATGATGGTACTTGGCATTTTTATATGTGTGTTAGAGACGCCACAGACCCGTTAGATAGGAGATTGCTAAGATATGTGGATGGGAGTCTAGAACAAAATGTTATTGATAACTCAAATGGGGCAATTACTGGTACAGACTATCATTTAGCAATAGGGGCACAAGTAGATGATGAAGGTAACCCTGTAGGTGGGTTTTACAACGGCTCTATTGATGAAATCTATTTATACAATAGTCCTTTAACCCAACAAGAAATACTAAACCTATACAATGGGACACAAGCATATAGTGAAGCAGATCTTAATGAAGATGGTGTTGTTGACATAGTTGACCTTATAATTGTTGCAACCAACTTTGGCCTTAAGAGTGGTTATGATGCAAGAGCTGATACAGACAATAATAATATTATTGACATCTTTGACATTGTCTTTGTTGCCAGCAGGTTCACATAATAAGTTTGATTCTATGCTTTAATAAAAACCTTTATATATCCTCTTGTTTAATAACCACTTTAGTATAGTTCCATTTAGGGTGGTTTTTTAGATGAACCAGTTTTTAAGAGTATTATTACTATCCTGTTTTCTAGCAGTAAGCATATTTTTCTTAGTAAATACTGCTAGTGGGTTTACCTGCACTTTTCTTCAAAACACTTCCTGTCCCACAGGAAGTGCAAGACTCATAGGCCTTGAGAATGATACAGAAGGATATAATAATGCTCATGCTCAGAACAATAGTTTTAACACTTATAATTATTCTATATGCTGCAATAGTACAAGTGCTAATATAACTGCTGGCTGCCCTGGTAATGTGACTGTTATCAATATATCTAATGGCACTAATGCTCATATTGAGATTCCTTCTAGTAATAATTATGGCATTGGTATTTGCCTTGGTAGTGACTGGAAATTTGTTTCTTGTACTTACCCTACTGGTAGCTGTGCTGCAGGCTATGCCTGCGTGCTTAGCATGGCTAGTAGTGAAGGAGCTAACACCACTAATGCTCATGTAGGTAATTGTTCTCATTACTCTCAAAAGGTTTGTTGCAAATTAGAGAACAGCCCACCAACCCATACATATCCTCGTATTAATAGTAGCTCAGGAAACAACTTAACAACTGATAATCTTACTTGTTACAATCAATCAACCAGCGACCCTGATGGCGACGGAGTAACAAATATATATAACTGGTACAGGAATGGCACATCAATAACAGTGCTGAATATGCCTTTTGATACAAATGTTTCTACTAATGACACAGGAGCTGTAAAGGATTATTCTAGTTATAATAATAATGGAACTCTGGGAGGTGGAAATCTAAGTAAAGTTCCGATTTGGAATTCATCAGGAAAAATAGGAGGGGCTTATGTATTTGATGGAGTTGATGATTATATTGAGATTCCTGATTCTCCTAGCGTGAACATAACTACTAACAGGATAACCCTGAGTGCCTGGGTTAAGTATACTGATGCTGGAGGTGACACAGAGGGTTATGTGATTAAGAAAGGGAAATTTGGTGCTAGCGGTCCTTATACTTTATCTGCTCATGAAGATGGAGTTGTTTATTTCACCTTCAGCAATGGCACCGATGGTATAGGGGTCAATTGGGGTGGAGGAATTGATGATGGAAACTGGCATCACTTGGTAGGGACTTACAATGGAAGTCAAGCAATCATTTATGTTGATGGAATACAAAGGGATAACACGAGTACTAATCAAAATATTACAACAACAAGTTCTGTAGTTACAATAGGAGGCTGGGTTGATAATTACAGAATATTCAATGGCACCATTGATAACCCTAAGATTTATAACTTTGCGCTGACAGGATCCCAAGTCTGGAAGATGTATGTTGAGGAGAACTCAAGCCATACAAATTATCGTACAATGGTAAGCCAAGAAACAGAAACTGGCGAAATCTGGACCTGCGAGATTACTCCTACTGATGGTATTGATGATGGCACTGCTTTGAACTCTTCTCTTAGTTTGGTTGCTAACAAGGCTCCTACTAAGCCAACCCTGATTTACCCTGCTGATGGCAACTACTCTGTGTTTGAGAGGACTCCTAACTTTAACTGGACTAATAGCACAGACCCAGAAAGCCATTCTATTACTTACACCTTGAACCTTACTTGTGGTAGTTGCTCTGCTACTTGTGCAGAACCTAATATCGGAGGCATAACAACTTCTAACTATACAATTAGCACTGCTCTGTGTGTTGATACTGTTTATAACTGGACTGTTACTGCTTGTGATGTGTTTAATGCTTGTAACACCTCTCTTATCTTTGATTTCAACATCACCAGTGTTGCTAATCTTGAATTAATCATTAATGCAACTAATTTTGGAACTATGACTAATAATGAGAATAATGATACTACTGATGATAGCCCTACTCCCCTGGTTGCTAGAAACACTGGCAATGTGTTGCTTAATGTAACTATTAATGGCACTGCTCTCTTCACCAGTATTAGTATGAATACTTTCTATTACCAGTTCAAGGCTGATGAGAATGAGAGTGGTAGTTATATAGGTAGTTGCTCTCAGAATCTTACCTTTGCTAATATGAGCACCTCTCCTAAGAACTTGTTTTGTAACATGTCTTATGTAGATGCTAATGATGAAGGAGAGATAGAATTGAATATTACTGTTCCTGTCACTGAGGGTGCTGGAGCTAAAAGCAGTGTTATGGAGGTAAGCCATGCCTCAGTAGAATAAAGCATGCAATAAGAATAAACTCTGATAAAAATGAGAATTATAAAATATTCAGGGCTTGTTTTTGTACTTGTTTTAATCTTATTATATAACCTTTTTTTAACTAGTGCTTTGGGTGTTAGTCCTGCTAGAAAAACAGTTAGTTTTGAGCCTAACACAACTCTTGAGTTAGAGTTTAATATTATTAATTCTGAACAAAACTCTTTAAAAGTAGACCTAAGTGTTTCTGATAATTTCTCAGATATAATCTTTTTTGAGAAAAAGCAAGTACAGCTAGAGACTGATAAATATCAGGTTCCATTCAAGGTTATTTTTAATTTTCCTGCTGAGATGGAGCCTGGCATTCATAAAGGCTTTATAAAAATCACTCCGCTAATAGTTGGTCCTAGTGATAGGATGTTTGCTGCTTTTGTTTCTCCAAGAATACCGATTAGTATTAGAGTTCCTTATCCTTCTAAGTATGCTGATGTGTCTCTGGTTGTGCAACAGGTTGATGAAGGCACTCCTGTACCTATCTATGTTGAGTTTGACAATATGGGTTCAGAGGATATTCTAAAGGCAGGTGCAGAGCTAGAGCTCTATGAGCCTGGTAATATTCTTATTTCAAAGCTGAGTGTGCCTGATATTAGGGTTAACCAGGATGCTCTGGGAAAAACAAGGGCAGAGCCTAGCCCTATTCTTAGAAGAGGCGAGTATAGGGTTGTTGTGAATGCTTATTATGATGAGATTGATAAATCATTTGAAACCATGTTCAGCCTTGGAACTCCTCTTATAAGAATAAAGGAGTTAATAACCAGAAAGCTTGTAAAAGATGAGATTAACAAAGTGGTTTTTAAGGCTTATAATGAGTGGAACAAAGAGCTCTCAGTTGCAGGGTTTATAAGTATAGGTGATGAGCAAAGTGAGATGCCTCTTTTTGTGCTTGCGAAAGATGAGGAAAGACAAATCACAGGCTTCTTTGATACAACAGGACTTGAGCTAGGCGAATATAATATGAGTATTACTTTGATATATGCTAATCAAATAAGGACTTATCCTTTCCTAATTACTATCACTGAAAAACCAGAGATAATTGAAAGGCCAGAGAGGGTTCTGCCTTTAATAATAATCTTGGCTATTGCAGCAGTCATAATCATACTTGTTATTGTGTTATTTATTATTAAGAAGAGAAAATCTGTTTGAGAACGAAACCTTTAAATAGGTACTCTTACAGAGTTAGTAGCATGGTGCCGCCACCAGAACCATCGGTTTTTAGAGGAACCCTTGAATTCTTTGGACAGATAGGAGTATATGATGTTGTGCTCCCATTCTTACTTATCTTTACCCTAATATTTGCTATTCTAGAGAAAACCAAGATTTATGGCACAGAGAAAATTGAGGGAAAAGAGTTAACCAGGAAGAATCTTAATGCCATGACTGCATTTGTAATTGCTTTTTTTGTGGTTGCCTCAACCCAGCTAGTTGCTATTATTAATGAAGTTTTAGCTCATACAGTACTGCTCTTATTACTATCCATATGCTTCTTAATGCTTGTGGGTAGTTTTCATACAGGCAAAGAAGAATTTGCTCTTAAGAAAGGTTGGAGAACTGCTTTCATGTGGATTATGTTCATAGGCATAGTGATGGTGTTCTTAAACGCCCTTGGCTGGCTACAAGTTATCTATAACTATGTGGTGTTTGGTTTTAGCACAGTTGTTGTTTCCTCTATTATATTTGTAGTAATCATCATAGTGGCTATTGCTTATGTTACAGGAGGATTTGACAAAAAGAAGAAGAGTGAAGAAGAAACAGAGAGTTAAATATATAAAAAGTTATAAAAAGGATTTATACTATTGTTTGATTAATAAAAGGAGGTTTGATGAAAAATGGCATTTGAAAACATGTTGAGTATCCTTATACGACCGGCTGTGGTAGAGTTTCTACTCCCCTTTTTGTTTGTATTTGTAATAGTCTACGCAGTTCTGCAAAAGACCAAGATACTTGGGGAAGGTAAAAAACAGTTTAATGTTGTTTTAGCTCTTCTGATGGGCTTAGCATTTGTTCTACCCCATTTTACAGGATGGTATCATACCTGGGACCCAGTAGTGGTACTTCTTGATGCTTTACCTCAGGTATCAGTAATAGTAGTAGCCATAATCATGGTACTCTTAATAATAGGAGTGTTTGGTAATGAGATAGATATTGCAGGGACCTCATTATCATTCTGGGTGATAATACTAGCCATAGTATCAGTGGTGCTTATCTTTGGCAGTGCAATTGGATGGTTTATGCTGCCTTGGTGGCTAGGCTTCTTATCTAATCCTGAACTCCAAGCCTTAATAGTGATGATTCTAGTCTTTGGAATAATAATATGGTTTATAACCAAAGAAGAGAAGAAAGGAGAAGAAGTAAGAGGCCTTGGTAGGTTAGTAGAGGATTGGGGTAAGGTTATAAAGAAGAAGAGTGAAAAATAAATAGTTAAATAAATATTTTTTTAATTACATTTTTTTAAAATGGCGACCTTCCTTGACATAGGTTTAGTAGAGAGTTTTGGAGTAATTTTTGTAGTACTACTGGTCTTCTTAATAGTGTACGGATTATTAGAATATCTGAAAGTGTTTGGTGAAGGCAAGAGAGGATTACATGGCATAACAGCCTTTGTGATTGCTCTCCTCTTCTTAATATCCAGAACTGCTTCTAGCATGGTAGAGATGATGGTACCCTGGTTCATAGTGCTAGCCATCTTCATCTTCTTCACCTTGTTCATGGTAAGAATGTTTGGACGCACAGAAGCAGATATGCGACAACTGATAGCAGACCCAAATGTTTATCCCTGGCTAATAGCCCTTGTAGGACTAATACTTGCCTTATCTGTTGGCACTGCTTTTGGTCAGAAACTACTTGAAAGCGGTGAAGGAACTCAGCCCACCAATACTTCAATAGAAGGGCCAATATTACCAGGTCCAAGTCCTGGTACCACGAGTACAGCCACTCCTAGCTTTGCAACAAATGTTATTAACACTCTCAGACATCCTAAGGTGCTTGGCTTATTATTTATCTTCCTAATAGGAATGTTTGCCATGATATTTCTGACTAAGCCGGCCAAGTAGTGTTCTAGAATATGTTTAAAATTACAAAAGAAATCTTCTTACTCCTATGGATTACCCTTCAAGCTCTTAGTGATCCTATCCAGCTCATTAACATTTTCTGTGAACACAGGAAGCACCTTTGAGAAAACCTTTTCCATGGCTTTAATCTCAGCGCCGACTGCCAGGATGTTCTTATCATACTCTCCTATCTTACCAATAATGGCTTGGTGAAGCTTGTCAAACTCCCTTCTCAAACCTTCAAAGCGTTCCTCTAACTTAGTGAGTTTTACCTCAACATCATTCTTCCACTCAACAATCTTATTAATATCCTTGGTAAGATCCTCCCATTTCTCATCAATAACACTCTCGACCAACTCCTCTATTTCCTCATTAGAAACACCTGCACCTCCTCCTGTAGCAGCATAATCCTGGGCATATTCCTGAGCTGTTTCACCTCCTGATGGAGGAGGAGGCATTCCCATAGAAGAATCCTGCATAGGCGCACCGCTCTCAAGATCTGCTTGGTTTAAAGCATCAAATATCTGGGTTGAGGAATATCCATTCCTCTGCAGAGCCTGGACTATCTGATTATTATCAAAGCCCCTAGCTCTCAGAGCTTTTACTTGGTCAACAGGCAGATCTGCTGATTTATTGAACATAGCCAAAAAAACACCTCTTTTACTTCTCCTTTAAACTGTTCTTATAAAACCAGATATATAAATCTTTTGTTAATAGATTTATGCTCAAAAAGTTTATTTTTATTGAATAATTGTTGTGTTAAATTAATTGATTTAGATTATTATAGGTCTTTATACTAATTATTTCTCTTGACTCTTCTCTTCTAATAACTTGTTAAGTTCATTCCTAGTAATAAAATTCATGGGTTGCCACATATCAACGTATCGTTCCATAACCCTGAATTCGTCCTTCTTCACCAGATTCCTCATCTCCCCGCTTATAAGCCTGAGCTTGTCCTTAATATCCTCTATCTCCCTCTTAAGCTCAACCAAGCCCTCTGATAAGAGCTTAATATCATTCCTAACATCCTTGTCTAATTCAATAATGTGCTGATCTGCCACCTGGCCTCTGTTCCTCAGAGTAGAGTAGCGCTCCTCAAGAATTCTAAGACTAGCAGCTATGTTATTAACATTCTTTGAAATCCTTATGAACAAGGCTGAATCAGGAGACTGCTTTCTAACAGGGCCAGTAGGAGGAGGGGTCTGGGTTGGATATAAACTCGGCTCAGCCATGATGTTTATTTGTTTTGCTCTTATAGTATTTAATGTTTTTGGATTTTGGATTAGTCGACGGATGATAATAATATTTTTAACTAGCAAAACATTTATATACACTTATTTGCATATTTTATTTTAGCTAGGTTTAGCTATAAAAAAGAGGGTGTTTAATGCCTGCTGAAAAAACTGCTGGAAGTCTTCCTCATGAAATTATAAGAGAGGGAGAGGATACTATTCTGAAGATTAATTGTGAAGACTTAACTACTGTTCCTTCTATTGAGGATAACTCGGGTCTTATGGCTTTTACCATGGACAGGCTTATTGAGAACAAAGCCACTACTAAGATTGTTTTTTTGCAGAAAAGGGATTATGAGTATGATTATTCTCAGACCAGGATCTTAATAGAAGTGGCACTTCTCTATAACAGGTTAATCAAGCAAAAGGATTTGTTCAGCTATGAAGCTATTCATGCCAAGATTCCTCCTATGTATGTTGGCTCTATCTATAACCAGATTCATAGGCTCATCTTTGACACCTTAAAAAAAGACCCTCTTACTTGTTATACTGAGCTTAAAAGGATTCTTAGGCACGAGAAAATATTGCTTGAGACTGACTCATTAGAATCTATTCCTGCTCATAAGTTATATGTCAAACTCTTATCTTATCTTATTGATGAGCTTGACAAGTCCAGGCTCATAACTGTTGCCAAGCCTTTCCTAGCAGGCCACAAGCCTTATGATAGAAGCATTTACACAAAAATATTTTCTCCTACTATTAAGCCTGATTTTATGTTCACCAAGCTCATGGCTACTTATCCTAAGGGTGGGAGTGAGCTTGAAAACTATAATGTGGGTAACACAGAGGTGGTTATTTTTGAGCTTGATGATGATGTCCAATATTTATATCATCTTACTCCTCCTGAGTTCAAGCTGAGCGAGGACTACTATGAATTATTAGACTTAGCAAGGAATATTATTGCTGAGCACAAGCCTACCAAACAAGAGTTTGTTGATCCTGAGCGCATGCGAGAAGTGTTCTATAATATTGGTCATGACTTATTAGAAGAACTGGCTAATTATAGACGAGTCAAGCTCAGTGAGAAACAACTTCATGAACTAACCATGATACTTATAAGATACACTGTTGGTTTTGGCTTGATAGAAATCTTATTAGAAGATCCCAAGATACAGGACGTGACTTTTAACAGCCCCCCTGGACAAGCTCCTGTGTTTATTGTTCACCAGGACTATGGTGATTGCAGGACAAATATTATTCCTAGTGTGAGTGATGCTGAGAGCTGGGCTTCAAAGCTTAGAATGATTAGTGGGAGACCTTTAGATGAAGCTAATCCTGTGCTTGACACAGAGATAATTATTCCTGGCATTGCAAGGGCAAGAGTAGGAGTGATTGCTCCTCCTCTTAATCCATTTGGTATTGCGTATGCATTCAGGCGTCACCGTGACAAGCCTTGGACTTTGCCTTTGTTTATTCATAATAAAATGATTAATCCATTAGCAGCAGGCTTGATAAGTTTTATTATTGATGGTAACCACACCTTCCTTGTGGCTGGTACTAGGAGTGCTGGTAAGACTAGTTTGTTAGGCAGTATAATGGTAGATATTATGAGGAGATACAGGATTATCACTATAGAGGATACTTTGGAGTTACCAACAGAGAGTCTCAGAAGTCTTGGCTATAACATCCAACCCATGAAAGTAGCTTCTGCTCTTACCAAAGGAACAGCAGAGGTGCCTGCTGACGAAGGTATTAGAACAACCCTAAGATTAGGAGACTCTGCTCTTATAGTGGGAGAGGTGAGGAGCACAGAAGCAGCTGCTCTTTATGAAGCTATGCGTGTAGGAGCCCTTGCCAATGTGGTTGCAGGAACCATTCATGGAGACAGCCCTTATGGTGTTTTTGACAGGGTTGTTAATGATTTGGGAGTGCCTAGAACCAGTTTTAAGGCTACAGATATTATTATTGTTGCAAATCCTATTAGAAGCCCAGATGGGTTGCATAGGTGGAGAAGAGTTACTCAGATAACAGAGGTTAGAAAGGAATGGGAGGATGACCCTCTTAGAGAACATGGTTTTGTTGACCTTATGAAGTACAATTCTAAGACTGATGAGCTTGAGCCTACTGACGAACTTATTAATGGTGACAGTGATGTGCTCAAAGCAATAGCTGGTAATGTAAAGGAGTGGGCTGGTAATTGGGATGCTGTGTGGGATAATGTGATGCTTAGAACTAAGACCAAGGAAGAGCTGGTTAAGACTGCTGAAGCAGAGAAAAATCTTGACTTACTAGAAGCAAGATTTGTTATTAAGTGTAATGACCAGTTCCATAAGATTTGTGACAAGGTAAAGGACAAGACAGGAAGACTTGATTCTGACAGAATCCTCTTTGAATGGAGTGAGTGGCTAAAAAAAGAGGTTAAGAAAGAGAAGACCAAGGAGCCAAGCTTAGAAAAACAAGGATAGATATGGCTGGATTAAATGGCAGAAGAAGAGACTTTAGAGGAGATTAAAGCAAAATATGAGAGAAGAATAAGAAAGAGTTTTAAAGAGAAAGAGCCAGGAAAACCACAAGCCACTGCTCCTTATTCTCCAGAGGCACAACCTCTTACCTCAAGAGAGTACAAGGCATTTAAGAAGGAAAGGATGCCTCATCATCTTAGTTTTTATGAGAAGTTCTGCAACTGGTCTGAAAAAATCTTAAGAGCAGAACCTGAAAAAAAGAAGATACCTGAACTTAAAGAAGCAATAAGAATATGCCATTTAGAGGTTACCCCAACAGGAGTTATGAGTGCTTCTCTGCTTGCACCCTTTCTATTTGCCCTCTCAATAATCTTTATTGCTTTTATCATTCCTTCACTAATCATGCCTGGAAGCGGAAACATGTTCTTTGTACTCTTCGCAATCCTGGCTGGTCTAGGAATAGTTATACCCATACAGAAGCTTCCTTTTTTTCTTGCTAATAACTGGAGAATGAAGGCCAGCAACCAAATGGTCTTATGCATTTTTTATATTGTTACTTACATGAGGCATACCAGTAATCTTGAGAGGGCTCTTAGCTTTGCAGCAGAACACCTTGCGCCCCCTCTTGCTTTTGATTTAAAAAAAGTGTTATGGGATGTTGAGTCAGAGACGTTTGACACATTAAAGGAGAGTCTTGATGATTACCTAAGGACTTGGCGTAAATATAACATGGAGTTCATTGAGAGCATACACCTAATCGAGTCCTCGCTTTATGAGAGCACAGAGGGCAGAAGACTGGATGCTCTTGACAAGTCCTTGAGTGTTATTCTTGAAGAGACTTATGAGAAGATGCTGCACTATGCACATAACCTTAAAGGACCGCTTACAGCTCTGCACATGCTTGGAATAATCCTTCCAATTCTTGGCCTGGTTATTTTACCCTTGCTTGTTAGTTTTATGCCAGAAGTGAAATGGTATCATTTATTTATGCTATACAATGTTGTACTGCCAGTAGTAGTTTTTTATCTTGCAAGAAACATCCTCTCAACAAGACCAACAGGGTATGGGGAGAGCGATATCTCTGAGACTAATAAAGCCCTGAGGAAGTACAGGAACATCCTTATTCCTATTGGTAAAGAGGAGCTTAGAATAAGCCCTTCGGTGGTTGCTATAATAATCTTTATCATACTATTCATAATTGGTAGCTTGCCTCTGATAATGCATGCAGTCAATCCTGACCAGGACTTAGCAGTACTAAAAGAAGGGGGTTTACAAGTCATTAATGAGCCTACTCACCTAGACGCAACCTTTTATTTCCTAGGCTATAGAGAAGAGGTTGTTTCTGGAGGACCAACAGGCAAACTAGTAGGGCCTTTTGGCCTAGGAGCAACCATTCTAAGTTTGTTCATGGTGCTTGCCTTTGGTATAGGAATTGGCATTTACTATCATTTCAGAAGCAAGAATGTGATAAAAATAAGAGAGCAAGCCAAGGCCTTGGAAAAAGAGTTTGCTTCAGCCTTGTTCCAGCTTGGTAACAGACTTGGAGATGGCTTACCAGCAGAAATAGCTTTTGGAAAAGTAGCTCAGGTAATGGAAGGCACTCTAAGTGGCAGGTTCTTTGAATTGGTGAGCATAAATATCTCAAAGCTAGGTATGAATGTTGAGCAAGCAATCTTTGATAGAAAAAGAGGAGCCCTTGTTTATTATCCTTCTAATCTTATTGAGAGTAGCATGAAAGTATTAGTGGAGAGCAGCAAGAAAGGGCCTCTGATTGCAAGCCAAGCAGTAATCAACATATCAGAGTACATTAAGCAGATGCACAGGGTTGATGAGAGGTTAAATGACTTAATGGCTGATATTGTGAGTAGCATGAAGAGCCAGATAAGTTTCCTAACACCAGCCATAGCAGGCATAGTTGTTGGTATTACAAGCATGATAACCCAGATACTAGGCAACCTGTCCTTAATGCTCTCTGCTTTGGGTTCAGAAGCAGGAGGAGCAGGAGGTGATATAGGAGGAATGGGTGGGGTGCTTGGCATGTTTGGAACAGGAATCCCAACTTATTATTTCCAGATAATAGTAGGACTATATGTGGTACAAATAACCTTTATTCTATCAGTCCTTATAAATGGTATAGAGAATGGCAGTGACAAACTCAGTGAGAGATATATAATTGGCAATAACCTCTTAAAAACCACAGTCACCTATGTGATAGTGGCTCTTTGCGTAACCATCCTCTTCACCTTAATAGCAGGTTCAATATTAACATCGGTTATTTCTACGAGTTAGGCTTAATCTTAATTCTGCGTAGCAAGGGTGGGTTGCATCAAAAGCAAAGCTTTTGGGCTGCCAAAAATCTACGATTTTTGAGCAGCGCCAATTTGCGAGCATACTCAAAAAAAGTAATCAACCAGCGACAGGGGGACGTGCCCCATCCGGGGATGTCGCTACTCTGCTAAATAATCGATCATGCGAGCCTGGCGCCAACCTTGCGAAGCACAGGAGAATTAGTCACAAAACTCTTGCTGCTCAGCATACCAAGCAGGTGAGGATGACACTGCTAGAACCAAGTCTTTTCCAGTAACATAATACTTCTTACCAGCTTTAATAAGAAAAACATCTCCTTGCTCTAACTTTATTTCTTTTCCTTCTAAGAACACACTACCTTTTCCACTAATCACATAATAAACTTCTTGACATATTTTATTTGCAACTCTTTCAGAGTTGGGGAATCTTCCATTAATCTTAGCTAAAGCAAACCCCAAATTCTTGTTATTTAAATCATGCTCCCAAACAACGCAGTTGTTTGCAATTACTTTTTCTTTTCTAGACGCTTTTTTTACTATCATTTTTAGAAAATGGGTCGGCTGGGATTTCCTAAAGACGTGCTTGGGCACAACCTTTTTTGAACCCAGGATTCAGGGCCACGCACATCTCTGTCACGCAGCTCACCTACGTCTTCAGCGTATAGAACCGGTCACACGTTTTCTTGTGACTGTGTGCTCTCCCAGTCTGAGCTACCGACCCACTAGACGATAAGATTAAGTAAGGATTTATAAATTTTTTGTGTTAACAAAAAATTCTCAAAAATGGTTTTTCATTTTTGTTGAATGTTTTGCGTTAGAATTATTTCAATTCCTCAAATTTCTTTTCTTGGTTTAATAATGTTCTTAATGTCTCTCTTAGCTCTTCTATCTTTACTCTTACTTGTTTCTCTGTATCTCTATCCCGGATAGTTACTGTTTCAGGCTTCTTTTCCAGGGTTTCAAAGTCTATTGTGATGCAGAAAGCTGTTCCACTCTCTGCTGCTCTTAAGTATCTTCTGCCTATTTGCCCTGTCTCATCATAGGTACATACAAACTCTTTGCTTAGATTATCATAGATTTCTCGTGCTTTTGTTACTAACTCTGGTTTTCTCATTAATGGAAAAACACTTATTTGTATGGGTGCAAGATAGTAAGGAACCTTGAACATGGTTTTTCCCTGCTCTTTTTCTTTTTTCTCATAGAAAAAGTCTAGGAGTGCATATACTGGTCTGTCTGTTCCAAAGGCTATCTCTAGGACGTGTGGAACATATTTCTTTCCTGTTTCCTCATCAAAGGCTTCTAATGCTGTCTTACTGTATTTGGCATGTTGTTTTAAGTCATAGTCTGTTCTGTCATGCACTCCACACACCTCTATCCAGCCAAAGCTCTTAGTTTTTATCTCTACATCCCAAGCATCATCTGCATAAAAGGCCTTTTCATCTGGAAAGTGCTGCCTCATCCTTATCCTATCTGGTGGTATGCCCATGTTTGTGAATAACTTATAAGCCACTGCTATGGTCCAAGCATATGCCTGGCTTTTGAACAAGCCTTTTTTCAAGGCATTCTTTATTCTTATATCGTCTACTTTTTTGTTTTTTTCCTGGGTTTTATAACTCCATAACGGCAAAAGCTCGTCTTCTACTTCTTGGTATTTTTCATAATCATTTTTTAATTCTTTTTTTATGAATAACTGAGCTTCTGCTTGTGTGAACTCCCTCATCCTTATGATGTGCTGCCTTGGGCTTATCTCGTTCCTAAAGGCTTTTCCTATCTGGAACACCCCAAACACTGGCTTTCTTCTAAAAAAGTCCACAAATCTTAGGAATGGTAAATAAGTTGCTGTGGCTGTTTCTGGACGATTATAAGCCTCTTGGTTCACTCCAACAATGGTTTTCATCATTAAGTCATGCTTTTTTATCTCTGGCTTGAAGTCTCCTCCGCAAGAAGGGCACTTAATATTTTTCTTTTTTATAAACTTTAGAAACTGGTCTGGCTTTTTGAAATGTTTAGTCTCAGGATAATCATCAAGTAATTGGTCTAATCTAAAGTTTGACTTGCATTTTGAGCAGATTACCATTACATCTGTGAAGCCTTTTAGATGACCAGAAGCCTCCCACACCTTTTTCTCTAATATAATCGGGCATTCTACTTCAAAGAACTCCTCTGCTTGCAAGGTCTTTCTTATAACTTCTTCTACTCTGTTCTTTAACAACTTACCTAGAGGAGCAAAGGTGTAAAAACCAGCTGTTCCTCCATATATCTCTGGCTCAGGGCCCCACACAAAGCCCTTAGACTGCATAAAACTGATTAGTTCTTGCAGGAATTCCTTTTTATTATTCTTGGCTTTCTTCTTATCACTCATAGTCGAGAATTAACCAATTGGATTATATAAAGTTAACTGAATTTAGCTTAAAAATAGGAAATACTAAAAATTAGTTCTACTTTCCACTTTTAGTAAAAAGGGGTTTTGTATGGATTTTGAAGCTATAAAAGGTAATTTTTCAAGTATTAAATTAATATACTTGAGTACTGTGTCTGAAAAGGTTCTTAAGAGAATAAGAGCTATTGGTATAAGAGGTCTTTATGAGAATTATAAACTTATATTCAAGGATACTCATGAAGAAGCATCTTATGTGGGTGATAAAGAGCTTAAAGTTTTTTATGATAAGATTATTGACGATGAAGTAATCCCAACATTTGAGGGTTTAGAAAAAATCCTTGTGCTCTCTGACAATGAAATTACCTTTGAACAGAAATGTGTTGCTTGGGCTTATTTTTCTAGATTAGAAAGCTTGTATCAAGCTTTAGATTATTATCTTGGTGCTTGTTATGAATTTTTGATTCAAAAGAAGAAAAGAATGTAATTTTGGATTAAAGTCTGATTTCTCCTCTGGCAATCGCTCCTGCTAGGTTGGGAAGGTATGTTTTCTTGAAAATATTTAGCAAGCTTTGCCTCTTTTCCTGAGCATAAGCAGCAGCAGCTCTTCTGCCTTGCTCTGAAAAAAGCCGATCATATTTTTGTAATATTAGTTTTACAGCTCTTCTTGACCCTTTATAAGCTCTTAGACTTGATAATACCCTATGATTCTCAATGCGTTTTGCAAAGTCCATTAATTGCTCTCCACTTAAGCCTTCAAGGTCTTTTTCTCCGCTCATCACAGAATCAAATATTGGATCCCCGATCCTTAGTCCTAGCTCTTTTGAAGCAATAAATCCTGCTCTGTGTGGCCAGGCCATTCTTAAATGAGGTTTTGCACCAGTCATAAAGTTTATTGCTGCTTTAGAGTTAGGGTCTTTTCTATAGTATTGAAGTGCCCTTTCTAAGTAATTCCTGTTTCCACTAGGTATTTTCTTCCATACAGGAGGATCATTTTCAAGTTCCATAATCAGTTGGGCTATTTGGTGGTGATTCAACCTATCCAACTTCTCAAGGTGTTTGCCTACTAACGAAATAAGTTCATCTATTTTTGTCATTTTTTATCACCTGGTAAAACTTTTATTAAAATTTTTTATTAAAATCTTTTATTTTGAAGTTTAAAAATCTTTCTTAAGAGAACATATAAAAATCTAAGTAGATAAAGAAATCCTTATTCAATCTCATACCCTATTGCCCTGAACAAAGGTGCTCTGTTCTTATCCTTGATTATTATGTTTATGGTTCCTGTGTCTGTTTCTCCGAATGAATCAGTGCAGGTTATGGTTACTTGGTATTCTCCTGCATCTTCATATGTGGTTAGGGTTTCTGCCTTATCTGTCCAGCCAGAATAGCTCATATTAACAGGATCCTCGTCTTTGCATTCTGCTGTTATCTTTGCTGTTTCGGTCTCTGTTACTGTAATATCTTTTAAGCCTGTTAGTTTTGGTGGCTCATTCCTGTTACAAGCATCTCCCAGGTCAACCCATTTGTTCCTGCCAATAGGTACTCCTTCGCATTCCTTGTCTTCTAATAAACAGCTTCCAAAGCCATAATAATAATAGCATCCTTCTAACAGAGGATTGTATCTGGTGTGTGGCTTTACATTAGGTGAGTACTTGAAGGCTGCTGCTATTGAAACTAATAGAATCATTGCAAGAATTATGGGTAATATTTTTTTAAACACGAACACCCCCTTAAGTATTCACTTAATAGTAGTATAGAAAGCTGGTTTTATTTATAAAGATTGTTGTTTTTCGGATTCTTGTTTTGCTCTTTTTACAGGAAGACCCCTCCTTTTGTAATATCCTGCTTCAAAAGATGGTTTGCTACATCTTATTAATGCTTCAACACCTAATTTTCCGAATTGAAAAAGAATTTTATCATGCTTAAAATAAGTCATTTCTTTATCTTGTTTTCCAGTGTCAATAAAATCATACTTTTGCACTTTGAATCTTTCGTATTCTTCAAGATTACTTGGAAAAAATTCTACTTTTTTCCCTTTTTCAATCATTTCATTTCTGATTCTTTCTTCCAATCTTCTTTTTTCTTTTTCTTGTTTCTTTTTTCTTTCCTGTTCTTTTACTTTTTCAATTGTTCCATCTAAGTAGGCTTTTGCAATATGATATCTTAGGTTTGTTTCATAATATTTATAGTGGTAAAATCGTATGAGCCTCATAAATTTTTTATACCTCGAAATAGCTTCATACTCTTCAATTATTTTTTTAAGTTCTTTTTTTGGTTTTTTATCAAATTCTGCTCTTATTTTTTTGACAAGAGGCTGAGTTATAAATTCATGAAAAAATGCTTCATTTGTCAGTGCCGATCCCATTTCATTTATTATCATTTTGACTCTTTTTCTTTTTTATAAGCTTTCCATTCAGGATCCCAAACTCCAAAATAACACATGGAAGTTAGTTCAATAGCAGAATTAATTTCTTTTAGAGTTGGATATGCTTTTTGATAAGCTTTTTCAACTAATTCAGCGCAGTTTTCTGTGAATTCTTGGATTTTTGGGTGATATGCTATTAGAGCTCCTACTCCTATATAAGCTCCTGCTGCAAATGTAAATAAAGTGTTTACAATTATTGATTTTAGATTTTTTTTCTTTTTTTCATATTTCATTTTTTTCTAATCTGCATTTTATTATCATATTCTTTTTGCATATATTCAAATGTCTTTGTTTCCTTCTTAATTTCGAATACATGGTACCAAATTGTCTGATCTGCTATTTTAAAGTGAGCGTCTATTCTATCAAGATAGCCATCTTTTTGAAAATCATAACATGCATAGAGATATCCATTGCCTAGAAGCATTTTCATAACCGGTTCTTGGTTTTTAACTTTTAGGCTTATAGGCAGAAATCCTAACCCTAAAAATGTTATTGTACTGATAGTAAATATTATTTTTTCTAGATTATTTGTTTTTTTAATTATATCCACTATTTTCATTGACAAGGGGTAACCATCTGAGAATAATAATTTTATAGCGACATATATCGTGTTTTATTCAAAGAAATAGGGAATGAGTTTCTGCTCTGCCTTTCTTAAGTGGACCTGAAAAGTAGAATAGCTAATACCAGCCAGCTTTGCAAGGCTTGGCAAATCAGTTCTCCTAGGAGAATGATAATAACCATGTTTTATAGCTAACTCCATGGCTTGTTTTTGCTTCTCTGTTAAGTCAGGATGAAGTTTCATAATAGAAATTGATTTAATCCTTTTTTGCTGGATTGAGATTAATTTTCCTTTGCGTTCTTTTTGTAATATTTTAATAATCTTATTCAAAGGCTCTCTTCTAAAACAACCGATTGTAATAAGTTCATAACCATGTTCTGATATTAGAGCAGGAGCAAGATGAATTATCTCTTTATTATAAACATCCTTTGCATACATTGGCTCCTTAATAGTTCCAATAAAATAATCACCATTTAATTCTAAGTCAATTACTCTATCTTCTTTTTTTAATTCTTTTACAAATCTTTTCTTATTCTCTTCTTTACCAAGAATCGTACCTGTTATATGCACTATAATCCAGTCTTTTTCATGAAAATAGGAAAGAGCAAAACCAAATAGATTCACTTTGTACATAGAACACGATAAATGTCGTGAGTTAAAAAGTTTGTTATTTTTCTGTTCTCAAATTTTTCTCAAATCTTTATGATCCTCGGAAAATTTGCAATTAATTATTTTTTGTGAATGTTTAAATAACAAAAAATATATAAATAAGTTAATATTATTGAATATTATGAAAAAGAAAAAAACAGCTGAAAAGAAACACGCAAACAAAACTCTTTTTACTGAACTTCTAGGTTCAAGCCCAGAACTAAAAGCCCTGGACTTCTTATTAATACACAAAAACTATGATTACTCATTAACAGAGATAGCAAGGAACTCCAACATTGGATACACAAGCATACACTTATTCTGGAAGAAATGGGTTAAACAAGGAATAGTAAAAAAGACAAGGAGAATAGGAAGAGCACAGATGTATGAGTTAAATAGAGAGAATGCTTTAGTGAAACAATTAGCAGAGTTGCATGACTTGGTGCTGAAGGATTTTGTGGATGAAGAGATAGCAAAGAGTAAAGTAAAGATAAAGAAACAAGCAATGACTAATAAAGCAAGAATAAAAGCTAGAACATAAAACTATTTTCTCAACCACTCAACCTGCTCCTTATCCAAATCAAGATATCTAGTTATCTTCTCTGCTTCTTGCTTGTTCTTCTTAAAAACAGGTCTTAGATAAGGTAAGGCATCTTGTAACGCTCTTTTAGTGCTTGTGTGCGTCTTATTACCTATTTTCTCAGCAATAGCCTTTTTCTTAGCATTCCTCTGCTTTGCAAACCACATCTTAAGAATCCTAGAAGTAGGTTTATAACTAGTAAAAGTCCTGTATTTTTCATCCTTTGAAAGAGCAATGCCTACGCTTAAGAGGTTATAACAATAAACATAAAAACGATAATACTGCCACCTCATAATTCTGCCTTTAAAAACATCTGCCCTGCTCAGCTCATCAAAGCCACGAGCTAAATCAGCAGGTTTAGTGTATTCTTTAGGCAGGTTCTCATCCATCCATAAGAATATCTTATCCAAATCCTCGTCAACATTGTCAAAACTGCTAAGAGCAACATCAACATCAGTGGTCTTAAAAACCTTTACCAAGGCTTGGATTATGCTATCAGTCTTATCCCTGTCACCATACTCTTCAACCTCTTTTTTAGTAAGCCTCTTATCACAAGCAAGGCTTTGCAAGTCATTAATGGCAGCTCTTAAATCTCCCCCCGTTCTTCTAGCAATAATGGTAAGAGCCTCCTCATCATACTTTATTTTTTCTTCTTTGCAAATTTTTTTCAAAAATTTGAGAACCGATGTATATGGTCGTGTCCTGTACTCTAATAAAACAGACTTTCTTCTAAGACCAGAGAACTTCCTATCATAAGGGTCATTAGCAACCAGAATGATAGGGAAAACACTGCTATCAACCAGCTTAAGAATAGCCTGAACCCCTCCCCTATCCTCTCTGCCAGTAATACCATCAAGCTCATCAACAAGAATGATTTTACTCTTAAAAAACAAGCTGGCCTGCTTAGAAGCACTACCTACTAACGAATTGATTTGGTCAGCATTCCTTTTATCACTAGCATTAATCTCAACTAGTTCATAGTCTAAGTCATGGGCTAATGCATAAACACTAGAAGTCTTACCACCACCACTGCCTCCATAAAGAAGAAGAGCCTTGCCCTTTTTAAAATGAGTAACAAACTTTTTTAACTCATCCAATACAGCAACATGACCCTCAATATCAGAGAGCTTCTTAGGCAAGTATTTTCTAGTCCAAGAGGTTGATTCCATGCTAAATAAGAAAATAGTATTGGTTTATTAAGGTTGTTGAAATAAATCATTTGAGATATATCGAATCAACAAAATCCTGAGTTGCTTCTAAGAACGCATAATGGTCCCTTTTTTCAAAAGCCTCTCTCATTTTTTTAACACGAGGTCTATAGTAATACCATACTGGATGAAAGAAAAGGAATTCAGGATTTTCGCGTTCTTCAGGTGTTAAAGCTAGTTCAGCAATATTGTCTTTCACTCTTTGCTCATCTTTAACTTCAAATTCTTTCAGTATATTCTCAGCTTCTTTTAGAACTTTTTCCATGTCACCATACGGAATAACTTTTATTATAGGAGGGCTCATGCCTTTTGCTCCATACCCTTCACACACCATTTCAATAAAATCATGACTCATATTGATACCTCTTGAGAGTAGAAATTAGAAATTCTTTATAAATTTTTATACGGCTGCCGGGAGTTTCGTCAAAGCGAAGCTTTGCGAAAGTCAAAAACTTCGTTTTTGTTCTCGAACCCGGGCAACGACCTTGGGAGGGTCGCGTCATTTGCGGCTCTGCCGCAAGCTCAAAAGAGTTTTTTCTCTTTTGTTGTAACCACTAGACCACAGCCGTGTAATTAGATGGGTAAGTAGCACCTTATTTTAAAGATAGTGATAAACTTTAAGAATACTCCTTAATTCCCTCTCTGCATGATTATTGGAATAACTGGCAAGGCCAACACAGGCAAGTCAACCTTTTTCAAAGCAACAACTCTAGCAGAGGTTGAGATAGCTAATTATCCTTTTACAACAATTGCTAAGAATGAAGGCGTAGGCTTTGTAAAAATTCCTTGTGTTGACAAAGATTTTAATGTTAAATGCCAACCAAAGTTTGGTTTTTGTATGGATAATAATCGTTTTATTCCTGTCAAACTAATAGATGTTGCTGGTCTTGTACCAGGAGCTCATGAAGGCAAGGGAATGGGCAATCAGTTCTTGAATGACTTGAACCAGGCAGATGCTTTAATCCATGTTATTGATGTTAGTGGTGGTACTAATGAAAAAGGAGAGCCTGTTGCTAAGGGCAGCTATGACCCTGCTGAAGACATTAAATTCTTAGAAGTAGAGCTAAACCATTGGTATCATGACATTCTTAAGAAAGGCTGGGATAGACTTGCAAGACAGATACAGCAAGAGCACTCCCAAGTACAAAAAGTGCTTGCAAAACAACTGTCTGGTATGGGAGTTGATGAGGACTTAATGGAACAAGCCTTAAAAGCAACAGAGTTAAAGGATAAAGCAGTGATTCAATGGAAGGATGAGGACTTGTTCAAACTAGCAGGTTTCTTAAGAAAAAAGACCAAGCCAATGATAATAGCTGCTAACAAGATAGATGTGCCAGGAGCAAAAGAAAACTATGAGAGACTAAAGAAAGAGTTCTCTAAAGAGATAATTGTTGCTTGCAGCTCAGAATCAGAATTAGCTTTAAAAGAAGCTCATAAGCATGGAATGATAAAATATGTTCCTGGGGAAAAAAGCTTTGAGGTGATTGATGAGAGCAAGCTGAATGAAAAGCAGAAAAAAGGCTTGGACTTCTTAAAAACAAATGTTTTAGCCAAGTTTGGAGGAACAGGAGTGCAGGGAGTACTTAACAAAGCAGTGTTTGACTTATTAAATCATATAGCTGTTTATCCTGTAGCTAACAGTAAATTAACAGATAAAGACGGCAATGTGCTGCCAGACTGCTTCTTAGTGCCCAAAGGAACCAATGCATTGGAATTTGCTTATAAAGTGCACACAGACATAGGAGACAACTTTGTGAAAGCAATCAACTTGAAAACAAAACAGCCAGTAGCCAAGGATGCACCATTAAATAATAATGATGTGATAGAGATAATGACGAGTAAGTGATTCTTCTCGCGAACAAAGTGAGCGAGCGAATAAATGTTTAAATAACAAATTTATTACTTTTTAGTAGTTATAAAAACGAAACATTTAAATACCTTTTTTCAATCCACTTATTTATGAATAAACAAGAACTTGAAAAATTAAAAGAATATATCCATAATTTGCCTTTTTCAGAGAAATTAGTAAGAGATTTTATTGAAGCATTGCAAGGCAGCGGTCATGGTAAATGGTATGAAAATAATTTTGATGCTCAAACCATCCCCTTAGAAGAAATTTTATCTGTGCCTAACTCTCCAGTAGGTGGATACGGCTTAAGAATATATCAAATAACAGAAGGCCCTGGCAAACATATTGTCACTGATTCTCCTTATAGTTCTAAAATATCCTTGGAAGTACCCAAGAACAAAATTTATGTTACCTTTGACAATTTCATGGACTTATCAGGTGTTCTTGCTACATATATCTATAAAAGAGATAAACAAAACAAATTCGAAAGAATTGATGAAATTGTTCATAGTGTAGCTTAACTTCTTTGAAATAAAAACAGAAATTACAAGCGCCTTATTCGCCGGCGAGGCTTACTTCTTCTTAATCAATCCATACTTATCCAGGATGTCTTTGTACTTCTGAAAGTCCTTACTGGCTTTAAAGCTTCGCTTCTTTGCGGGTGTTAACTGCTCTATCCATTTATGAGTTATTTTTAATACTTCCACAACATCTTCGTCAAGCGCAGGCTCCTCATAGTTCTCTGCATTTATCATAACAGTATCCATAGGTTTTCTCTTAAAAACATTTAGTTTGCCAAAGAACTTGGTTAACAAGCCTTCTCTTCTTTCTATAAGCTCTGCTTCCTCATCTTTTAACTCCCCAATCTCTTCCTCTGCCTCAATAATCTCTTTTTCAGTCTCCTCTATATCATCCTCCATTGATTTTAATTTAGCCATTTCCTCAGGAGTTAAGTCTTCTGTTCTTTCAGCTTCATCTATTAATCCTTTTCTAAAAGTGAAAAGTCTTTTTAGGAATCCTGGCTTTTTGTACTCAACATGAACCTCTGTGGGGCTTATATCAGGGATTTCCTCATCATACCTTCTTTTTCTAAGAGGTATCCTGACTCGTATACCTTTTCCAGCTTCGCGCTCTCTTGACCTTCTTTTCTCAATATAACTCCCTAAATCCTTATGAAAATCCTTTTTTGCTATCTTAACCACCCTTGAGTGTTATATTTAAGCAATAGATAGGAGTTATTTATATACTTTTCTGAAGAATATTCAATAAAAAGAGTATTAACTTACTAAATATATTTTTTGGCCTTTTTTGTACTCGTGTGAAAATATCCAATTTTAAAAGAGATTTAGATACATTCTTTTCTATTGCATATGTTAAATTTATATCAAATCTTATGGCATATCCAACTTCTACTATTTCATCAGGATCAAACTTACATAAAAGCTTTGTTGTAAATTTTGGAGGTATATTACTGTTAGAAATTGTACAGTTTCCTTTGATATGACCTTCAGAAGTTGTATAACCTATCACAGTTAAAGATTCAATTGTTTGGTTCAATCTATTTTTCAAAATTGCTTGAACTATACCATTATCTAAAACATAAAAGGACTCACAAAGAAGTTTTGGGGGAGCTACGTTACATCTTGAGGGTATGTGATAACCTATATTTATAGGATTACTATAGTGAACAGAGAGAATGCCAACACTACATATAACTAAAAGAATAATGATAAGACTCACTATTGATAAAGTAGATATTTTTTTCTTCATTTTGGTACATAATTTATTTTAAGATATTAACTATATAAAACTGTTGCTAAATTACTTTATTTCTCACTGGACATTTCTCCGTGAGCCTTATAAATGCTCGTTCTCTCGTTAATTTATGCTTCCATCAACTAAAGGTGAGATGAAACCAAAATTAACTCCAGAACTCGCAGAAATAGTCGGCATTATGATGGGGGATGGATGTTTATATCTTGACAGATTAAACAAATACCAAACTGTTATTTCATTTAATAAAGATGAGAAGGATTATTTAGTTTATGTAAAAAACCTTTTTGAGAATTACTTTGATGGATATAAGTTCTGTATTACTGAAACTAAAGATGAATTATTGCTTAGAAACACCTCTGTTTTTGTGGGAAAACAATTAGAAGCTGTTGGTATTTGTGTAGGAAATAAAATAAAGAATAAAATAACCCTTCCTTTTTGGATTTATCAAGAAAACATAAGCATTATTCGATTTTTAAGAGGATTTTTTGATACAGACGGCTGTGTTTATCGTAAATATGATAATTTTCTTCAAGTTCAATTTAAATTAGCTTGTGAAGAAACGCTTTCTTCAGTTTATAAATTGTTAGTTCAATTGGGTTTTCATCCTTCAAGAATTCAAAGAGAAAGTAACAAGAATAATTTTTCTTGGAAATTTTATCTCTGTCGTCAATCTGAAATTCGCAGGTTTTTTCAACTGTTTTCTCCTAAGAACCTAAAGCATGTTAAAAGATATCTAAAGATGAAAAAATAAGAGCAGTTATGGGGACGCTGGGATTCGAAATCCTGAGGTGTCTGCTCTTGCACACCTGCCCAGATCTGATGGTGCCTTCCTCAGAACGACGCACCAATGGTTTAATCATTGACTTTCGTCTCATCGCTCCAAAACTGGAGCCATCCATTATGACCAGGCTTAATAGCCTAAAGCCTTCTAGCCAGGTTATACTACGTCCCCGCACTCTAATAGGGGAGAAAGAGTGTTTTTAAAGGTTGCTATTAAAAAGGTTTAAGCCTGCTAAAATCCTTATTTCATTTCTATATTTTGAGTTCATAATATTAATAATTAGAACATGTTTACAGTTTTTTCATGACATTATCAAGTAAGGTTATGGTGGAATGGATCAAACAAGGCTGTGAAAAAGGAGCTGTTGAACTCCTAATTGGACTGGATGTTTACTATCTTACTCCTGCCCGTGTTCCTCCAAGTGATGATGATTACTATCCTGTCTTTTTAATGCCAGGTGAGAATCGAGCAGAGGCTATAGCCAAGATGACCAAAGATCCCTTTTGTTCCCATGAAGCAACTTTCAAAATACCTAAAGGGGATGAGTCCATTGATGAAGCTGCATTATCAAAATTAAATATTTATGCCTCAGAAAGAGTTCCAACTTACTTAATCAATAAGTGGTTATATGATGATGACTAATTCTCCAAACAGAAAACTATATAAACCTCCTTTCCAGAGAATTGTTGCATGCAAATAGTTAATATTCCTGTGGAGAAGTACTTCTATACTAAAGACGGTACTGTTATCAAGCACTTAGGGGAATTACCTGAGGCTTTAAGAAATATGAGTCCTGAGACTTTTGCTCATCATGTGGATGAATATAAGAATGATTTTCATGATTGGATTAAAGATGTTTTTGAACTCTCCACTCTTGCAAGAAAAATAAGGAATATTAAGAGAAAAGAAGACATGGCCAAGCATGTTTTTATTGAGATTTTTTCTTAACCAAGAACAATTTCATATGTATTCAGAATTTTTTCTGTTAAATCATGCTGGTGTAATCCTAGATAAACCGAACTCCCGTCTTTACACATAATCATATCCTCAGGATGCCATGAAATCATTTTTTCAGTTTTTTTATTTTCATAAGGAGACCATCTTATTATTGCTTTGCTAGTATCTGTGGGTTTAAATCCTTTTATCTTTAAGGAGAAATCTAATAAATTGTATTTTTTTCTTCCTAAACGGAGTTGAAAACCACTCCCGGGTTGTATTTGTACTACATCTATTATTCCTTCCCTCTCTATCATTTCAAGGAAGTCTGGTGTTATGAAAAAAAGTTTTGTGTGCCTTTTCCTATATCTGTCTACTTCTTCTTTTTTTAGCTCTTTCTTACTCACCACATAATTAATTATGGGTTTGTCAGGGATTTCTATTAAGTCATATCTCTTAAAAAATAAATCTACTGCTTGTTCCAAAGTTTTTTTATCTTCAGATTCTGAGTTAGCATTAATTATTAATTTATTCCTTGCATTTCTTTTACTCTTCTGAACCAATTTTTTAAAGTATTCTTTTTCCATTGTTGTTTTCCTCATATGCTGAAGTGGTAATAAAATAAGAAATAAATATTTTACCTTTTCTTTTTCCTTCTTCTAGGCCTGGTCTTAGGTCTATAATAATGATAGCCTTTCTCCTCGATAATATCAAAGAAGAGCAATACAAGTAAGATTAACACTATTAATAGCACAATGTTTATGTGTGTGCAGTAAGCGTTCCAGTAGCCTAGGATTCCAACCGGTCTTTTGTTAAGCACTCTTAAAGTCATTATTGGACTGTCTGTTACTCCTCCTTTATTATCATTGGCTGTGAACACTATTCTTTCTGTTCCTGCCCAGTTATGCTCTGGTCTAAGGGTTGCCATGTTTCCTTCTATGCTTACGTGTATGTGATAAGGCTGGCTTGCTGTATAGCTAAGCACATCCAGGTCAGGGTCTGTGAAGTACTGGTCTAGGTTGATCTGATAAGGTGTGTTCATCCTCCACTCATGCAGTAGAGCAGTTTTATTCTCAAGAGGGGCAGGCTCCTCATAAAATCTGGTGGTATCAGGGTTGCCTATAAGGATTATTGCTAGTATGCTTATTATTAAGAGGAAGATTAAGATTATGTTAACAATCTTTATCACTCTTATCTTGCTTGCTTTTATCCTCCTAATCTTTAAGTTTGGCTTGAATCTTAGCACAAGCACAATTATTAGCATTATGCATGCAAGTCCTGCTATGATTAATGTAACAAGTCCGCACAAACCAATCCTTGAGTAATTAAAGTTGCTTATGTAATCAATGGCTTTCACAATGAAGTTCTTGTCTTTTAACACAATCCAGAACTGTCTGTGGTAATTAATGTCAAGCTCTTCTTCTTCTTGTACAAGGCTTATGGTTAAGCTTAACCTGTTAAGATAGGTTCCTTGCTTGTAATCAGCATAATCCATTGGGTACACATGGACGACTTTGGTTTCTCCTGGTTCAAACTCCATGGTTTCCTCATCTAAGTAGACAAACCTTGATTCTAGTTCTCCTAGTTCTAATTTATAAGTACCTCCTCTTAGACCTGTATTTTGCAAGAGCATTGGTATGCTTGCAGTATCATAGTTAATCCTGTACTTGTCATGTAAGAGGTCAACATTATAGCAACTCCTCTGGCTCAGACTCTCCAGATCTACTCTTATCTCATGAGTTTGGTAAGGAGGTCTTTGCTGCTTTACAATTATATAGGAAGTTTGTTGTGCATCAACACATGGGAAGTTGGCTATTACAGGAATATTAACATTCTGGCTTGGCCTTAGTCTTACAAAGCGGTTCTCTTCCATTACTCTAATCCAGCCAGGACTGTCAGTGATTATCTCATAGGCTTCTTCGTATAAACCATCATTCCTGATGTTTAAGGTATAGTATTTTTCTCCACAGCAGTCCTTGTCAGTAATCTGGCCTTCCCATCCTTCAAGTGTGACTTTTGAATCAAAGCAATCATTAACTCTTAGTTTGAAATTCTTTTCCTTGTACATGTCTCCGTACTCTGTGCTTACACTTAATGAGATATCATACTCACCAATCTGTTCTTGAGTTGGTGAAATAAGAAGAACCACTGAATCTTCTTCTCCGCCTTCTAAGTCAAGTTGGTCTTGGCTTAGCTGCACAAATTCAGGAGCTGTTAAGCGCAGATAATATTTATTAGGGGTTTGTGCAAGATTGGTAAAGGTAAGTACTGCTTTTTTGGTTACTTCTTCACATGCATTAATCTTAAACTCTTCTGTTGTGATTGCAAAGTCATAGTCTCTCTCAATAATAAAACTCTCAAAACCTCGCTCATGATTATTGCCTTTTTCAGAACTAACCATGAATGGGTAGTCTATCTTACCATAACGTGATAATGGAAACTTTACATAGATATAGATGGTTGCTTGCTGGTCAGGCGCAAGGCTTACTTCTTCTTCACTTAGAGCAGTGTATTCCAGATGAGCTTCTGGTGTTATCCTGAAGGTATCTGTGAAGTCACCAACATTCTGCAAGTCCACTTGTATTACTACGATGTTTCCTGGAAGGATTACATCATTAACCACTTTGCTAGTGAACTTAATATTCTGACACTTGCCTGAAACAATCTCTTTAAAAATTTCTTTGCTTCTTCCATAATTGGTTCTTACCTTTACAACATAATAGGTGTTTAAGGGTTTATCACAAGGAATATTAATATATACATACACCTTGTTGTCTTCTCCTGGAACAAGCTCAAAGGTGTCATCGCTTAGAGTGATTAGGTCTCTTATGGGAGAGTACACTTCTACTTTGAACAGGGCTTCAAAATCACCTATGTTCTTTACTTCTAATATATCTGTTCTTGTGCTGCACTGACAAGCCTTTACATTTACTTGTGGGTAAGGGCTTTCTAATGAGAACTCATCAGTTACTTTGTTAACAATAAGTGCTGCCTGTACAGGGTTTAGCAGAAGTACAAGCATTACAAGTAACATCAGGCAAGTTTTTGTTTCCAGGATTTTTTTCATGTTAAACTCCCCCCATATATTTTAATAATAAGTTTCTATATCTTCTTCAAAATCAGGTTTGAGTTCTTCCTCAAACTCTTCTCCTTTTCTTCTTATTTTTCTAAAACCAAAGATTATTGCAATCAGAATGATTATTACTAGGATTATTATAAGTACAATCTTGAAGGCTTTTATTAGCAAGGAAGTGCTTTCCTGTTCTGGTTCTTGAAACGGACCTATTGGTCTAGCTACAAGTTCAAAGCTTGTTTCTGAAAAACCTGTTCTTACATCAACAGGAATTACAACTCTTCCTGTAACCTTTTTTTCAACAGCAAGGTAGAAGTAAACGGTTTGTTGCTCACCAGGCTTTAGGGTTATTTTATCAGAAGGATCTATTCGGTAAGTCCCTATGTTTTTTATAATCTCAGAATCAGGAACAATATCATAGGTCTTTTCCCTTGTTCCTGTATTCGCAATTCTTATCTGGTAGATAACGCCTGGCTCATCAACAACTATCTCTCTGTAAGGAGTATAATCAATGCTGGTGTTCAGAATTTCAGTATCCACTTCTGCGGTTACTGCAGTTGTTAATAAGAGCAGCATTCCCACCATGAATATTCCTATTGTTATGTGTTTATCCATTTTATTCTCTTCAGAGAATAGCAAATAATTTATAAAGCTTTCGATTATTAACCATTCCAGAGTGGTTAAAGAGAACTTAGTAGTACTGAGCAGGCTCACTGCTCTTCACACTATCAACATATTTTTTTATACCGATGATAAGACCTACTAATATTAAAACTATTAAGCCAGCTATTAGGAGAACTCTAAGACTAAAAAACCATAAGAAACTCTTATCCATAACTTCAGGCTCCTTAACATTGGATATGAGTAAAATTCTTTGAATTTCTTCTCCGCTTTGGATACTCACAACAAAAACCCTTTCCCCAGGAATAACATCCATATCATTATAAGCACCGACGTATAAATCCATTATTCTCTCGCTCTCACTTGGAACAATGATTAAGCTGCCAGGTTCAAACCTTGCATAACCCCAGCTCTTATCAATGCCTGTGACAGAAAAAATGTATTCCTTGTCATTGAATTCTCTATTAGAAATTTTTATTGGAAAAACTGCCTCTTGTCCTTTATAAACATCCTGGATTTCCATTACATCAATAAAGGTGTTGCCAATGGTTTCATTGTTGTCAATAATCATTTGACAGTAAGGGTCAGGCACTACTCTGATGCTTGTAACACCCGGAATAACCTCAAATTCGCCAAATAAGTTCATAAAGCTGGCTTCAACAAATATATTATAATCATGCATTGGAACACACACAGGTGCTCTTAAAAAGAACTCAACTGTTTGTGCTGTGCACACCTCAAGATTATCAACATATCTAACTGATTCTATGCCTAGCTCTGGAATAATAACCCTTATCTTCAGGTTTCTTATGTTGTGCTCTCTGTAGTTATACAAAGTAATTATGGTGTTAAAGGCTCGTCCATTAAAAACAAAGTCAGCAGGATTTGTATTTATACTTTCAATGTATAAATCACAAGCATCTCCCAAACCATTTCTCTCTGCATCTCTTTGCATTGGATTAGGGATATAAGGACAATTATCCTCTATGTCTACCACTCCGTCACAATCAGTGTCTGGTAGTAATGGGCGTCCTACTCCTAGGCTAATAGCGCATGTTTGTGCTGAAATAAGGTTTACACTGAGAAGTGCTGCTATGAAGGTTATGAAAATAATAACAATTGACTTTTTCATTTTTACCACTGGGAAATAGTTATGTATTTAAAAGTTTTTTGTTTTACACTAAAAATTATACAAACCAAACACTTTAATACCAGAACGCTTTTGCTCTTCCCTATAATCACCAACATAATTAAAAACATCCTTACCAAAAACTCCGCCAACACCCAGCTTAAAATTCTTAAAAAGCTTAACAGCACCAATCACCTTTAAGTTGTAAGATGTGCCATCGATTAACTCAGGCTTAATACTACACTCAGCAATCTTGTCAATAGGACGGAAGAAAAGAAGCTTACCTCCAATGAATAAAGCAAACCTACTGTCGCTGTCCCTGCCAAGATCAATAAAGGCTTCTCCACCATAAACATAGTTCCAGTCACTCTGAGTAAGAATCTTGAAATCAGCCCAGGTAACATTATCCTCCAAGGTCTGAGACTGATTATGAGCACCGCCCAAAGCCAGAAGAGCAAAAGCATCCTTTCCAAACTTACTAGCAAAACCTGCTTTTCCCAGAAATAACAAATCATTATTATTATATTTAATTAAAGGATGTGATAAAGCACTCCATATATCAGTGTTGCTTTGACTAACATTGGAGTAACTAACCTCTGCACCAAGTGCTAAGGGCGCAACACTATAGATTCCACCTGCTCTTAAGTTAATAATGTCAATATTTTCTTTCCATAGATTATTAAATATGTTACTATGATTATTATAAATTGTATTAAAGTGCACAAGTGCTTTTTCATCAAGACTCATATGAACATCTATTTCTCCTGACCAGAATCTGAACTGAGGGTCAGTAGGAGTGTCCACATCATTAATATCCTCTATACCTACGCCAAGATAAATCCTAGAATTACTTTTTTTCTTCTCTTCTTTCTCCTCGGCAAAAACGGGTTTTGGCTCTTCTTCAGGAAATACTGGTTCTGGCCAATCAATTGCAGGTCCTAAATCTATTGGTCCTGGAAGCTCTGGCATAGGCTCTGCTCTAACAATCCTGTATCTTAGCCTCATACCAGCTTTTTTAGGCACATGTTCTCCTTTTTCAAGCTGAATACTGAAATCCCCTTGGGTGCCTGGTTTTACTTTAAACCTTTCAAAGTCAAATTTATCATAAAAGGCTTTTCCACCGAGTTTTAAACCATTTTTGTATACTATTATATCAGCCACATACCCATCAAGGGTTTTCTGAGGCTCAACAAGTCTTATCTTTCCTCCTTCTGGAATCTCAACAACAATTTCGTTCTTCTTTCCTTTGGATTGATCAAAAGTAACATGCCTATATTCTTGGTGAACCTTTCCTCTCCTATTAAGAACATCAAAGTCAGGAGGATTAAGAGTGTGTTTGTCTGCTATTACTAATTTTTTTGCTCTTTCAGCTCTTCTTTGTTCTTTTTGTTTTTGCATCTCTTCGTACTTTTCTTTGGTCATATAGGTTTCTGGATTTGGGTACTCTGTTTCTATTCCTAATATATCTGCCCAAGCCTTTATTCTTCTTTGGAACCAGTTATCTTTTTTCTTTTTCTTCTGGTCTTCTTTTTTTATTTTTTGCTCTTGTTTTTTCTGAACGTATGGCATTGCATTTACTTCTTGGCTTAAAACCCCTAAGCCTACCGGTATTAGCATAGAACCCATCAGGATTAGAGAACCAGCTTTTTTTATTCTTTTTTCAAGACTTAGTTCATCAGGAGATTGATTGAAATAATCGATTATTTTCATTTCTTTGTCGTGGAAGATACAAACATTTATAAATCTTTCGTTTATTAACCACTGTGAAGTGATAATAAAATATTTAAACTATTCTTATTTTCTTTTCTTACAATGATAGTTATAATCGGAGCAGGACCTGTAGGATGCTATCTTGCTAGCCTTTTGGCTGAAGAGTTTGAAGTAACAGTGTTTGAAGAGCACAGAAGTGTAGGGCTTCCAATCCAGTGCACAGGCATAGTAACCCAGGAAATATATAAGTTTGTTCCTAAAAAGAATAACTTTGTCATTAACCAAGTGGGTGATGTAAGAATATATGCGCCTAACAACAAGCATATTAAACTAAAATTAGAAAAACCAGACTTAATCATAGACAGACAGAAGTTTGACACTTACTTTTACAAACAAGCAAAAAAGAAAGGAGTAAAGTTTGTTTTTAACCACAGGTTTATCTCGCTGAATAAGAACAGTTTATCAGTCATGGACTTAAAAACAAAGGAAATCAAAAGGGTTAAATATGATTATCTCATAGGAGCAGATGGCCCTCTAAGTGCAGTTGCTAAGAACACAAGGATAATCAAAAAGAGAAATTACTTTATAGGATTACAAGCGATTATAAAAAAGAAGAACAACAACATTATAGATTTCTATCCTTTAAAACAAGGCTTTGCATGGGTAGTTCCAGAGGATAGAAATACTTTAAGGATAGGGGTTGCATCCAGAACCAACCCAAAGGGTTGCAATGAAAAGTTAAAAAAATTATTAAAAAAATATAAAGGAAAGATACTTGCAAAGCAAGGAGGACTAGTACCTCTCTTTGATCCTTGGTCCAGTATTAGCAAAGAAAACATCTTCTTAGCAGGAGATGCTGCTGGCTTTGTAAAAGCAACAACAGGGGGAGGACTTGTTCCTGGACTTAAATCAGCAGAGATACTGGCGCATAGCATAAATAATAATCTGAGCTACGAAGCAGGAATATATCTGCACTTATACCCAAGTTTATGGTTGCACCTTGAGATGAGGAAGCTAATGGATTCATTTACAAAAACAGAATGGAACCAACTAGTAAAGGATTTGAAAACTAAGGAAGCAAAAAAAATGTTGCAAAAAGTGAGTAGAGATAAATTATTTCAATTATTACTAAGTGTTGCACTGAAAAAACCAAAAATAATGAAGTATGGAATAAAGCATTTTGGTGCATTATTTTAAATTTAAAGGATGATAAATAGAAACATTAGTATCTCCTTTTTTTGAATCGATACTCATATGACTTCTAAGAAACTTGCATACTAAAGTCACATAATACAATCCAAAACCAATGCCTGATTTACTGCCAGTCATCCCTAGTTTTAAGTAATCTGAGAGAGGTTTATCTTTGGGAAAACCGACGCCATTGTCATTAACATTAAACCTGATAAAATGCCCATCTAAACCTTTTTCATCAGAGATAAACACAAGATTAGAAATATCTTTTGAAAACTTGAATTCAGACGCGCTTAGGTGAACCCTTCCATTTTTCTTTTCTCCCCAATCTAAGCCATGGCTAATGCTGTTTTTTGTTAGGTTATAGAGCACGCTATAAACTAAACCTATACGAGTATTGAACCATAACTTATCATCAAGTTGGACGGCATAGGAGATTTTGGTTTTGTTTTTATCAGATACAGCGCTTATTATTCTTAATTTAGATTTTATATCGTTTTTGTTTCTTTTAAAAAGGGAACATCTTTCATCATATTGTGTTAGGATTGTAATAGAAGAGAAAAAAGACATTATATGCTCAGTTATATGGTTTTTTATATCTGGATTTTTTTTCACTTCTTTGTCTGTAATTTGACTTAATGTATAAACCTGTTTTGCAAGGTCATGACCTATTAACCTAGGCACAGTGTTTCTTTCTTCTAATGTTAAAGGATTCTTCATTGAGTAGTGAGGAATAAGGCGTGGTATATAAAATTTTCTAGTGGATGAGTCTTCTCATCACCATCTTAAACAATATCTTTAACGCCCCAAAGAACGAGCCCTCTCCTTTTCTCATAGAATAACCAGTGTACCTAATAGTCACAGGCACCTCTTTATACTTTATCTTCTTTTTTGCTATCTCTTCTACTATCTCAGAGGCATGCTCCATCCTGTCAGACTCAATCCTTATCTTCTTAGCAGCCCCTCTATTCATCACTCTAAAACCATTATGAGCATCACTCAGTTTCACACCATAAAAAAACCATTGTACAAGCACAGACCCTTTTAATAAGAAACGCCTGCCAAAAGGCATTTTGGTTTTTCTCAAGAATCTTGAGCCAAGAGTAACATCAACCTTTCCACTGACAACAGGCTTTAGCATTGAGGGCAAGTCCTCTACTCTGTGCTGGCCATCACTATCAAAAGTCACAATATACTCAGCCCCTTTTTTAAGGGCAAACTCAATGCCTGTTCTAAGAGCGGCCCCTTGGCCACGATTAATAATGTGCCTAAGCACAAAGACCTTTTTCTTATTAGCCTCCTTATAAGTATTATCCTTACTACCATCATCAATTACAACAATGAACTTATAACCAGCTCTTTTTAGTTCCTTAATAACCCTGCCAATACTCTTCTCCTCATTATAAGCAGGGATTACAAAGAAGATTTTCTTGTTTCTGTAAGGGTTCTTTTTCATTTTTCCATGAAAAAATAATTACCAATATGAGGGAAGCCTCCTTTGCCTCCCCCTTTCATCTCAATTATTTTAGCTTCAATTATATTAAAATATGGTTCAAAGAGTTGTTTTAATTCATCTATTGATGAATAATAAATTGTTGTTCCCACAGGACTTTTTCTTATCTTTTTTCCTTTTTCATCAAAATCAGGGCTTTGCTCATTAAAACAAGCAGATAGGTATTTTCCTCCTGGTTTTAGCAGATTTGCAACATCCTGAACATATTTCTTCCTCTTCTCAAAAGCCACATGGTGGAGGAACCCAAATTCTAAAACAAAGTCAAATTTTTCTTTTATTTGTGACAATTTATCAATGTCCAATACAATGAAGTTGATGTTAACACCTTTTTTAGCTGCATTTTCTTTTGCATACCCTATTGCTTTTTCTGAGAAATCAATACCAGTCACATCAAAGCCTTTACTGGCTAAGCATATACTGTCAGTTCCTTCACCACACCCAATATCAATGGCCTTACAAGGCTTGATTATTTTTTTCTCAACTAACTCAACCAAGCCCTGCTGTGGCACTTCTCTAGTCCAAACAGCTCCTGGCTCTTCATAAATTTTTTCAAAGACTTCTTTCTCAGATTTCATTTTCCTTCTCGCGAGCACAGTTATTATTTTTTATATTCTTAATTTAAACTTAAACTTTCATAGGTCCTCAAACGCCGGATTGGCTTACCTAGTTTTACAACTTAACCTCTTCCCTCTTTATAAACTTCCTATGCCACAATTCAAAGTTGAGCAATGTCCAGAGCTGCCTTGCATAAAACAGTTTTCCCTTGTTATAGTTTTCAATAATCTTCTTAACATAATGTGGGTCAAGAATGCCTTCCTTGTAGAGTTTAGTTGGGCTTAACAGGTCGCTTACTATGCTTTTTAACTCCTTGTTCAGCCAGTTCTCAATAGGCACATGAAAGGTCTGCTTCTTTCTCTCAACAATGTTCTTAGGCAGATGTTTTCGTAGTGCTCTTTTAAAAATATACTTGGTGGTAAAGAATCCTTTAAGTTTGTATTTGCTTGGCATTCTAAAAGCAAGCTCAACAATTCTGTGGTCAAGTAAAGGCACTCTTGCTTCTATGCTCTTAGCCATGGTCATACGGTCAGTTTTCATAAGAAAACTCTCGCCAAGCAGTTTTTTAAAATCAAAGAATTGTAATTGCTTCATATAATCTCTTTTCTTGTTAAAAAACTCTTTATTTATGTTATTATAGTTAATTTTTTGATAACACCCTCTCCTAAGTAAGTTTCTTCTCTCATCATCATCAAACATACCCACAAGATCATAGTAAGCCTTGGCTTTGTTCTTTTTCATATCCTTAATTACCATGTTACCTCTTTTATAAGCAGCCTTGCCAAGATCAGAGGAGTATTTATAGAATTTATCCCATATTTTAAGAGGAATACTTCTGTTAATAATAGGACCAAAAACATTAAACAAAGGAATCTTGCTAGTAGCATTAGTTGCTTTTAATATTCTGTATTGGTCATAGCCAGCAAAGATTTCATCCCCACCATCACCTGTTAGTATAACAGTAGAGGTCTTCTTAGCAGCCTCTGATAAGAGAAGAACAGGGATAAGTGCAGGGTCTGCCATTGGCTCATCAGTGTGCCACACGATTTGGGGTAAGAGTTTGACAACATCAGGCTCTATTAGGAATTCCTGGTGCTTTGTTCCAAAAAGCTCGCTTATCTGCTTTGCATACACAGTCTCATTAACCTTTTCTCCATGAAGAAAACCCACGCTGTAAGTCCTGATAGGAGCATTGCTTTTTTCCTCTTCTCTTATAAGATTCATCATAAGCACAATAGCACTGCTGTCAAGACCTCCGCTTAGATAAGCACCAAGAGGAACATCACTGATAAGCCTTTTCTTAACAGAGTCCTTTAATAATTCAAAAAGCTTTTTTTCATAAAATCCAAGACTCTTATTACTTTGCTTCTCGAGATTAACATTCCAGTACTTGCTAACAATTAGGCTCTTCTCTTTTAGATTAAACCTTATGAAATGACCAGGTCTAAGCTTTTTTATACCTTTGAACAAGCTCTCATAAAGGGGATTATAGCGAAGAGCAAAGTAAGCATTAAGAGCCTTTACGTTGATTTCTCTTTTTATAGTGCTCAGCTTTAATATGCTCTTAATCTCACTGGCAAAAACCAGGTTTCCGTTTTCAAAATAATAGTACAAAGGCTTGATACCAACCCTGTCCCTTGCAAGAATCAGTTCTTTGTTATTTGCATCATATATACAAACAGCAAACATGCCGTTCATAAACTTAAGAAAATTTTCTCCATACTCTTCATAAGCATGAACCATTACTTCTCCGTCACAGTTAGTCTTGAACTCATGCCCTTTACTTTCCAGCAGGGCTCTTAATTTTTGAAAATTGTATATCTCACCATTAAAGATTAAGAAGATATCCTCGTCCTCGTTTGTCAAGGGATAAATGCCTTTGGTAAGGTCAATGATGCTCAGCCTCCTCATACCAAGGGTTAGGCTTTTGTCACTGAAAAAAGCACTGTCATCAGGGCCTCTATGAGTAATGGCATCGCTCATCCTACGAGCAAGGCTCTTATCCTCCCAGTTAAAACCAACAATCCCGCACATAATAGTCTAGAAAGAGGAGAAGATGCTTATAAATAAGTTGTGATTTTTGGTTCTATCCAATAATTTTTTAAATAAAGAGATACATCTCTTTAAGCTATGAACAGAACAAAGGAGCTATCAGACTTACTTGAAATAAAAAGCTTTTTAGACCATAGGTATGAAGGTTATATAAACGGTTATTCTGAAATAACCTCTTTTATTGTAAAAAAAGAATTAAACTATCCTGTTCGAGGAGGATACTATCTGTCTAATGGGCTTGAAGAGATGCCTAGGGATAGAGATAAATTTCTGGATGCAATCCGTTATTGGAATGTTGATAACAATAGAAACATTATTGAATTAGCCCCTCAAAATAGTGGCTCTGATGAAAATGAAGCTTTGATAATCCCTTCTGGTTCAGAGGAAGCAAAAAAATATCTCTTTGACTTTGAACTTACCCGTTATATGAGATTCATGCACTGGTTTAATCCTGTTTATAGAAGAGTCTACAAGGAATTTCAGGATTATAAGAATAAGAGCAAACAAAATAATAGATTAAGTTTATAGCAATGGATTCTGCCCTCCATACATGGCTTGGAATCTACTATGCTTGAATTCTAATGAGAAAATATCATTATTACAAGCGGTTGACCTCATCTTTACAACACTAATCTCTCTTACAACATTCCTTCTAAAAGGAGTGAGCCTTAAGTGAATAATTGCATCGCACAAGAATTCTTCTATCTCAAACTCACTATACCTGCTACTCTGAGGCTGAGATTCAGATATTAGAAAAGAAGTAACATCCAGGTCCCTTAAGAACTCGAACAAGTAGAACAGTTCAATCCTAGGATTCTCAAACCTTGAAAGAACGTAAAGAGCACTTAGAGAGTCAAGGCAAAATAAGTTACAGTTAGCCTCTTCTTTTATCCTCTTAATCACATTCTTAATAACATTAAGCCAGCTCTTATTATCAGCTGTCTTGACATCCTTTATCTCCTTTCTAATACATCCCATATCGACCATTACTAAACCACCGCCTCCTTTACTCTTTAGCTTACTAATAACTGTTCTGAGCTCTGCCAAGTCATTAATAATAACCAGGCTTGCCTTAGTCATATCAAAGTTCATATTAATCATTTGCTTGATAAGGGATTTATAGGATTGTTCAAGAGAACAATAAACACAAATCTTGCCTTTTAAAGCCTCGTGGTAGAGTACATTAAAGGCTAGAGAAGACTTCATGGTTCCTGCGCTTCCACTAATAAGAGTGATATGGCCTTCAGGCACACCACCCTGAATATTCTCGTCTAAGCCCTGTATATATAGAGGTATCCTCTTTAGCTCCTTATTTCCAGAATCTATGTTTATCACTTTAACCAGTACACCTCTTTTTTCTTAATAATGTTTGTTCCTTTAGTATTATAAATCTTTTGTTTTTTTAAATTTTCCTCTTAAAAACAGTTACTCTTTCCTATGCACAACATCATCCACCTTGCCGGGCTTGGTGCTTACCACAATACTCTTGTCATCAGGTATATAGGCGCAACCCACAATCACTCCGTCAGTTCTGAACTGCCATATCTTTTTACCAGCCACCTTTCCAGGCTCCTGGGTAATTATATCAGTATAGTGTCCTGCCTGGTGCATAACGCCGCTAAGACCGGGCACATAATCAAGTACATAGCTACCCTCTGAGTCAAGCACATAAACATTATGGTCATAGCTGCCAATAACAACCTCTTTTTTCCCATCACCATCAATATCCTCTACTATTGGCTCACTAGCAACCCAGAAATCGGTCTCATAGCTCCACAACTTATCACCATAAGAGGTAAGGGCATAAACATTATTATCACAACTCCCAAAAACAATCTCCAGCTTTTTATCATTATTAAGGTCAGCCAGGCAAGCCTTTGCAAGAATAGCACCCTGAGTCTTGTAATTCCAAAGTAACTCACCCGCGTCATCAAGCACATATAAGTAGTGATCACTGCTCCCAATAACCACGAATAAACGGTCATCATTAAAGAGTTTTCCAACACTTGGCTGTGCAAACACTTTATCCTTGGTTTTATACTTCCACACAGTATCTCCTTTTTTGTTAATACAGAAAATACTGCCATTATCAGCACCAAAGATAATTTTAGGCTCATCTTTATGCAGAATACCAGGAGTGCTCTGAACAGGGCTGCCAGCATCAAACTTCCATACTAATTTACCCTTGCTGTTAAGCACATAAAGCTTTTTATCTCCACATCCAAAGATAACTTTGACATCATCATCCCCGTATAAGTCATACAATAAGATTTGGCCTCTGATAGGTCCTCCTGCCTTGTACTTCCATACTAGTTTGCCCTTGTCATCAAGCACATAGACCATGCCTAATTCTGTTCCAAAAACCACTTCATGCTTGCCATCACCATTGATATCACCTACATTAGGAGGTGCTTCTATACTACCAACATTCTCAACATCAAGAAACATGAGTTCTACCTCATCAACCTTCTCTACAGAGTCATAGAACCATTTTATACCAGCAGACATGTCAAGCACATACAACCTACCTTTCTTGGTGCCAAAGATTATTTCTTTCTTATTATCTCCATCAATATCTGCTACAAGAGGAGCACTACTTATGGCACTCTGTGCATCAAAATCCCACTTCTTATCAAGCCTGCCAACCCTCTTTTTTGTGAGCCTTTTAAAAGCAAAGGTTATTTTGCTCATTAAATAGAAAATACTGTTTGGGGATATAAATAGTTTTTGATTTTTATCTTTTTTATCAATAGCCAATAAATTTATAAACCTCTGTATCAAGAGTTTTTGTTATGAGTAAAGAACTCTTAGAGAAGGTTAGACAGGCTTTTGAAGAGAAGAGAACCATTGATGATGTTAGGAGTGACTTGGTGAGCAGAGGCTTTTTAGAAGAGGAGGTTATGGATGCTATTCAAAGGTTTAAAGGTACGGAGAGAAGCCAGTATGAGAAAAAGAATATCAGGCTCTTTACCATTAAAGAGATTCTTGACCGTGTGGGTTATGGTTTTGCAAGTGTTCAGTTCATCAATATCTTGTTCTACCTCACAGGAGCCGGCTTCTTTTTAATAGGAATTATTAATGGCTTAAAAACCATACTCTCCTTAGTCATATCATCTTTTTTACAGGAATACTCTAGGGCAAGAGAGATAAGCAAGAGGTTCATGAGCAAAGCAGGCATTCTGTTTGGTATTAGTTTCTTGTTCATAGCCTTTGCTATTGCTATTAGAAATTCATTACCTCAGTTATCACTGCCCTTGTTCTCAGTTGCACTCCTTGTTGGTAGTGTGGGCGTGGTAACGTATGGTGATTTATATAACCAGCTTGTGGAGAGAACTTTAAAAAAGGAAAAGATGAGCAGGTTTCTGCTTAGAATATCGCACTACGGAGTTTTAATAACAGGAGCATCTCTTCTAGTTGCTGGCTATTTGTTTGACAAGTTCCCTATGATAAACGCTGTCAAGGTCTCTTTGCTTGGAAGAAGCATACCAGTCTATGGTTATCTGTTAGCTTTTGAGATAACAGCAATAGCCTTTATTCTCTCAGGCTATGTGTTGCACTATGTAAAAGAGAAAAAAATTGAGGTTACTAAGATAAAAGGCTTTATAAGCAATTATCATTACAAGATTAGAGAGCAAACCAAGAGATTTCTTAAGAATAAGTATCTGGTAACCTTATTATTTGCTAGTTCAATAACAGGACTGGTGCAAATCCTGGGTAATTCTTATTATGGAATATTTATATATAACAAGTTTAGACTAATAGCTTTAGGAGGATTTATGAACATAGCACTAATCTTTTCCATTGCTATCATAATCTCCTTTCTAGGACCAGCATTCTCAAAATCTCTTAATAAGAAAGTAGGATTAGCCCCAACCCTTGTATTTGGAACCTTGCTGCTCGCTATGATGCCGATAGTAGCTGCTTATAACCCTCACTTTATAAGCATAACTGTAGCAAACGCTCTCTCTGTGCTAGGAGCAGCTATTCTAGGCATGGGTCAAGGCTTGCTTGTTAGGAAACTACTCTCAGAACAACAGAGAAAACTATACTTCGCAGCTCTAAGCATAGCAGTTATTGGTCCTTTTGTAGTCTTAATTCCTGTTGGCTCCTGGTTTGCCCAGGCCTATGGCCTTATAAACCTGTTCAAAATCTTAGCCTTGGTCTTGCTAGTACTAGCATCCCCTGTATACTTCTTACTTGTGATATTTGCTAATAAGTTGAGGCTTTGAGCAAAAAGTTTTATAAACAAACTTGCATCAATATTTTCTATTGGACCAGTAGCCTAGTCTGGATACAACAAAAGCAGGGAGCTTTTGAGCTTCCAGCAAAGCTGGAAAAGGCACCAAAACTCTTACTTTACGTGTAAGCATTGTGCAAGCCTTCTAAGCTGGGGATCGAGGGTTCGAACGAGGAGCAGCGCGGATCGCCCAGAAACAAGCAAAGTTTGCTGGGACAGCAACTTGTTGCTGGAGAACGCTGTTTTTCTGAATGTCCCTCCTGGTCCATTCTTATGAGTGAAACTAAGCTTCGTTTTAGTCAGGTTGTATTTTCTAAAGATAATCTTAATTATTATATAGCAGAATTCGGTGGTGCTCTTCTTGGTTATTCTGCTGCAATAGCAGCAACAATTTTTTTAAAGAACATTGGTTTTGGTTTTGAGCTTAATGTTCTTGGCACATTTGTGGCTATGACTGTTGCTTTTTGGATTGGTAATATTTTAACTCATAGATGGGCTTATAATTTAAAACATAAAGGCCCTTATCCTAAGAGATATTTTAAGGGGTTGATCAAATCAAATGTGTATGGCTCTATAATAACGGGGGTGGTGCAGGTGCTTGCTCATTATTTTCTTTTAAAAACAAGTATGCTACCTTATTACTTGGCTCCTTTGATTGGTTACAGCATTCCTGGTCTTGCAGGTTCAATCTATAGGCATATCAAGAATTATAATCAGGGGATTTTCTCTTTTTCAAAGAAAGCAAAGAAGTTGTAAGGACAGGGTTGTTGCTTGAATTTTGACTTATTTTGTTTTTATTCCGAAACACTTATAAATACAAACACATTTAACTACTACTAAATGGTAATAAAAAAGGCTAGAAATATAATAAAAGGGGTGTTTGTAAAAGAGAATAAAGATTACTTAGCTGGTGAAACAGCTAGCAGTTTGACCTCTTTAGTCACAGCAACCGCATCCAACCTTGTGTTATCTGAATTGGGTATTCCTAAGGAAATTAACTCTGTGCTGACTTACATAACTCAATGCGCTGCTGGTTTAACTGCTTATATTATCGCTTATACATTTGTACATAAGAGAGAGGAAGACCCAAAAGGCTTAGATACCAGAAAACATTCTCTTAAACTAGCCAAAGTTGGCAGCAAAGCCAGTATCTTTGGAGGAATAGCAAAATTTTCTCTTCATTACGGTCTTTTAGCAACAAATTTGGTTCCTAGTTATCTCTCTGCACCAATTGCTTATACACTTCCAGGCATATTTAGTTCTTTTTACAGGCATAAAAAGAATTATGAAAACGGAATTCTATGCATAAATAATCACACAGAAAAAACTAAAGAACAAAAGCAAGAAAAATCCACCAGTTTAGATGAACTTGTATGTTAATTTTAAATATCATTTCTTCATATAGAATTTCTTTTTTTCATCACTAAATCTTTCTATAGCATATCTTAGCATTGTCCTTGGCATTACTTTATAATATTTTTTTAGGAACTTTTCTTCTTCTGTTTGGCTCACTCTTTTGCCCAACTCTCTAAGCATCCACCCAACTGCTTTGTGGATTAAATCATGCTTGTCGTGCAGTAATATTTCTGCTATTGCTAGTGTATCCTTGGTTTCTTTATTAGCTATAAATTCAAAGGTTGCTAAAATAGATATTCTTTTCTCCCACAAACTCTTTGAATGCGCCAATTTGTATAATATTTCCCTTTTCTTATCGAGCAGGTAATTACCAACAATGTTAGGAGCCGATAAGTCAATCAAGTCCCAGTTGTTAATGTTCTTGGTGTTCTTAAGATACGTGTCAAAGATTTGCTTTTTACCTTTATTATCTGATTTTTTGTATTTATCCATAAGAATGAATAATGCTACTAATCTATGCTCATGAATCTTGCTGTTAAGTAACTCTTGAATATCTTTTAAACTTAAATCCTTGTGTTTCTTAGCAACACTTCTCTGGACAGGAACCTTGATGCCAAGGAATATATCTTCTTCGCCGTACTGTCCAGGGCCTGTTTTAAAGAATCCCTGCAATAGCTTTGCTTGCTTAGGGTTTGCAAGGGATTGGAGGTCTTTTTTTACCTTGTTTACTACGCTCATTGCCTCACCTTATAAGCATTGATATGTGCTTTGCAAGTTTTAATATATATAAGGAATCATTTACCTGCTTGTAGTCTGTAATATTATTTCTTTTTCTTGCCTTTTCCAGCAATAAACCTGAAAGATTTTTTTCCGTGATATTTTCACTCTCCACTGGACATGTTGACGTGAGGCTTATTAATGATTTTCTTTTTTTATTTTCTGGGCGAACGAAAAATTTATATAGTTGAACAGTTTAACAATTAAATAGTTGAACTGGTTTGTGAAAATGGCGACTGAAATTGTGAAAATGAGCTCAAAAGGACAACTGGTAGTGCCTCAAAACATAAGAGAAAACGAGGATTTCAAAACAGGAGACAGATTCATACCTTTTGCAGTAAATGAAGGAGTTTTATTCAAAAGAATAAACTTGCCTGATGCCAAAGCAGAGTTTGAAAAGCTGGCAAAAGAAATAAACAGCCAGTTTAAAAAACAAAAAATTCGCCCAGAAAATGTCAATGAGGCAGTTAAATGGGCAAGAAAAAAGTAGTGCTAGACACAAATATATTAATATCAGCTCTAGGATGGCAAGGAAAACCAAGAATCCTGTTTGATGAAATTCTATCAGGAAAATACCGCCTTGTGATTTCTAAAGCACAAATCAAAGAATTGTTAAGAGTGATGGATTATCCTAAATTCAAATTCTCTGAAAAGCAAAAAACAAGCTTTTTAACTATATTAACTGAAATTTCTGAAATAATTGAAACCAAAGGCACAATTAACCTAATACAGGAAGATCTAGATGATAATATTATTTTAGAAACAGCAAAGCTTTCAAATGCGAACTATATTATTTCAGGAGATGAACACCTGCTAAAGCTAAAAAGATATCATAAAACAAAAATTACACCTGTTTCTGAATTTTTATCGTAAGCTTTATTAAGCATAATCTTCTTCTTTAGACGTAACGCGCTCGTGGCCAAGTAGCTAAGGCAACAGGCTGCAAATTTACTGGTAAGATAAGGTTTTACCAATGAAAAGTTGTCCCCTGTGATCCTGGGTGCAAATCCCAGCGAGCGCTTACAATTCTCAAAATGACCAAAAAAGTATTAATCAAGAAGGAGAAGAAAGCCTTTGTTGAGGATTTAGATAGAGAAGTTACTCTTTCTGGCTTTGAAAAGCACTTTGTTGATACTGGCAGTGATTATCATACAAAGCACGGAGTTATTAGTAAAAAGCACTTGTTACAGAAAGCTGGCTCTAGTGTCTCTGTAGGAGACCATGAATTCATTATTCTTGACCCTGTTTTTCTTGATCATTACAAGAGAATCAAGAGAATGGCTCAAATCATTACTCTAAAAGACATAGGAGCCATTATCAGCAACACAGGAATAACCAAGGATTCGAATGTGTTGGATGCTGGCGCTGGTTCAGGAGCACTAGCATGCTTTCTAGGGATGCTTGCGAAGAAAGTAGTAACTTGTGATAATGATGATAAGAGCCTTGAGGTTACTAAGGAGAATGTTGAGGCTCTTGGTTTGGGAAATGTGGTTGTTAAGAAAGGAGATATATATGATGACAAAGCAATAGGTGAGAAGAACATTGATGTGTTTGTGCTTGACGTACCTGAGCCTTGGAATGCATTAAAGACAGCTATTAAAGTGTTGAAGATAGGAGGTTTCTTAGTTATATATCTTCCTAATATTAATCAAGTGCAAAAATTTGTTGAGGCTTTGCCAGGAAGATTTTTGTTAGAAAAAACTATTGAGGTTATTGAGAGAGAATGGGCTGTTGACAAGAAGAGAGCAAGGCCAAAGACCAAGGACCATGCGCATACAGGTTTTTTGACATTTGCTAGGAGGTTGAGATGAAAAAAGAACTCCGTGTTATTGGGATTGATGATGCTCCTTTTGATAAGTTTGACCCTTTGCAAAAATATGTATTAGTTGTAGGCACTGTCTATAGGGGTGGCAACTTTATGGATGGCCTTCTTTCCTGCTATGTTGAAAAGGATGGGGATGATGCTACTGTGAAGATTATTGATATGATTAAGGATTGCAAGTTCAGACCTCAGATACAAGCTATTTTTCTTGATGGCATTGCTGTTGCTGGTTTTAATGTTATTAATCCTGCTGTTATATATAAAGAGACCAAGATTCCTGTGGTTGTGATTATACGTGAGTATCCTGATTATAAGAAGTTATTTGCTGCTCTTGAAAAGCTGGGTATGAAAAAAAAGATTGAAATAATAAAGAACATGCCTAAGCCTGTTAAGATTAATGATATCTATGTGCAGAATGTTGGTATTAGCAGGAAGGATACTATAAAATTGTTGAATATCACTTGTCCAAGGTCTAAGGTGCCTGAAGCTATCCGTGTTGCTCATCTAATTGCGTCTGGAGTTGCGGATGGCCAGAGCAGAGGAAGAGCCTAAGCCTATGAAGAGTAAGATTAAGCTCATAAGAAGGGTGTGAAAAAACATTTTTCTTGCAAAATCCTTGAAGAGTTCTTGCGGAAAGAGTTTTATTAACAGGTAATGCGCTGGAAATATATAATTTCCTTGTGGAAAAAAGATTTTATGAAATACCATGAAGAAGGGAGAGAAGTTAAGGCTAAGTAAGAAAATGATGATAAGAACTGTAAGGGTTGATATACCTCCATATATAAGCATTCTTTTTATATTAAGCTTATAGTCTTTTAGAACGCTTAAGCGCATGATAAAAGCAAATAATAAGACAGCAGCACCAATACTAAGGGCTTTTATCCAAATAATAATGTTTCTTACATCTTGAAGATGAAGCTGTTCATCTGGTGTGAATATGCTTAATTCTTCAATTTCATTAATTTCAGTATTTCCACTAGTTAAGTAATTAATTAAATAGTCAACTGTGTTCCTAACACCCAACGCCCCTATTTCATCATACACACCGTACTTCTTAAAACTCTTATCATAAAAGCTTCTGTCAATTAATACTAGGAAGAAGCTGGCTGAGAATAGGATGAAGACTATAAGAATGCACGATAGAATTACAAGGATGTTTTGTTCTTTCATTTTTATGTATAATAAAGCTTCCCACTCTTTTTCTGCTCCTCATCTTTTTGACTGCCAGGCTTGTTTATCCTTGGCCTTTTACTCTCTTCATCTCTTCTGAAGGTTAACTCAATATTCTTCAAGAAATTATTCATGCCTTGCTCCATTGGGAAAGGCCCTGTTACTTTTCCTTGTACTGCTGGTTTTCCTTCAAAAACAGTCAGCCTGTCGCTAATTGTATCTATAAAGAGCAAGTCATGATCTACGATTAATGCACTTCTGCCTGTTATCTTCAACATATCTCTTATAATCTTTCCCAGCTTTAATCTTTGCTCTACATCCAGGTAAGCTGATGGCTCGTCCATTAGGATTAGGTCAGAGTTTGCACTAAGACACTTGGCTATCCACACTCTTTGCAGTTCTCCCCCACTAAGCTCATTCAGTTTTCTCATGAACAATGGTTTTAGTTCAAGCGGCCTAATAATCTGAGTTTCATGCTTTTGTATTGCTTCTTGCAAAAAGTTCATCACAAGCTCATCATTCTGTTCAAGGTACTGTGGTTTATAACTCATCTTTAGTCCTTTTAATTCATGTCCTTTTATATCTCCTGCTAGTATTCTTACAAAAGTTGTTTTTCCTATGCCGTTCTCTCCAAGAATTCCGACCATATCATGCTTATAG